>Ga0099364_10011675_pt1 | contig 11959 bp, 5 predicted proteins | sample TergutTh196P3_FD_73070 | JGI IMG/M metagenome (GOLD analysis project Ga0099364, IMG submission 73070) | Microcerotermes parvus P3 segment gut microbial communities from Pointe-Noire, Republic of the Congo - Th196 P3 | ecosystem: Host-associated > Arthropoda: Insects > Digestive system > Gut ...
GCCTGCGCCTTCCCCTTCTTCTCCTTCTTCCCCGTCCTCGGCTACACCGTCCTCAGCTTCCCGCTGAGACGGATCTGCAAAAAGCCCGGTGCAAAGGTTATGTCTTCTGTCTCGTCCTCATCGCAAGGAAGCCAGTTGTTGCCGCCCCAATCCTCCGGATCGTCGGATATCCGGTAAGCCATATCGGCGGAGGTGTTCGTGAGCTTGCCTTCCTTTACGCTGTAGCCTACCGCTTCCAGCTGTGCCTCAAGTTCCTGAAGCTCCGGCGTTTTCTCGCCGTCTCCCCTGACAGAGATGATACTTGCCGGTGCACGGACCAAGCCCTCGCCCTCCGCTTCGTCTATCGGCTCGCTTTCTGCCATTCCGTCCAGGGCTTCTTCCACTTCCTCATCCAGGTCACCGTCGCCGAAATCACCGGCGCCATCGGGATCAGAAGCGCCTGCGTTTTCTATGCTGCCGGAGCCGCTGACGCCTTCTGCATAGGCTTGCGGAAGCGCCCCAAGGCATGTCGAAAGCACCATAGCAAGGCAGACGATCCATGCCAGCATTTTGTTCAGATTCTTCCTCCACATAGAAACTCTCCTCCGTTTCATTGTTTACTACAAAACACAAGCGACCCATGTCAGGCGCAGCCGCTCGACAGTACTTGCCCGTTCCTTCAATCGATCAAGAAAGCCGCCTAAAAAGGCCTCCACTTGCGCTCTATCCCCATCGGCTGTCTCCCTGCCGCTAAATAAGGCTGCTTGTTGTATACGGATCACCGCCTCGTATTCCTCGCCCAGTTGCCTGTCGAAGCCGCTGTCCAAAGCCGGGCGTAGAGTAAACAAAGAGCCTCGCTGATAGTGGACGCCGGCATACGAAAGCGCGCCCACAAGATAAGCGGTTATGCGGCTGACGGCAATCGCATTGTCAGATACGGACAGGCGCTTTCTCAGTCTGCGGCGGATCAAGGCCCTGCGAATGACCAGGGCAAGTGCGGCAGCAAGCAATAGGATGAGGAGAGCGCCCAGGATACGTAGGAAATAGTTCTGCCAGTCTGCTAGCGTCCCTGAGGATGCGCCTTCAGGCGGGATGTATTCCTGCTCCATGCTCTGCCATTCCTGATCGGGCAGATGCAGGTCCGGCGGGTTCAGCACAAAAGGCACAAAGCCTACGCCATCACGATACACTTCTGCCCACGCGCCCGCATTTGCACCGCCCAGGCTAACGGGTCCGTTAGCGGAGGCAGCTTCCAGCTCGGCTCGGGTAAAGCGGAAACCTTCCACATATCTGGCTGGTATACCCAGATAGCGGAACATGAGCGTAGCGGCGGTAGCAAAATAGATACTGCTGCCTTCCCTGTTTCCCTCCAGAAAATACGTCAGAAAATCACCGGAAGATACGCCGGGCCAAGGCGTCTCCAACGCATTCGTATACCCAAGCGTACTCAGATAAGCGTTCACGACCAGCTTGGCGTCCGGGAAAGACAGTTCTCCGGCGGGCAGTTCCAGGCCGGCCAGAAAGCGAGCGATAGCTGCTCGCGCCGTATCCGGGAGATCCAAATAGTTATCATAGACAAAGCTCCGATAGGCGTTTTCTGCCGTCAGGTACTCCATCGCTGCCGGATTCCCGCTCCGGTACGCCGACGCAAGCATGCGGTAAAGCCCCTCATCATCCAAGGCAGAACCGCCGGATAAGGCGAGGGTATACGCCGCTTCCCCGCGCAGGCCGCCGGCGGGCAGGCTTTCATCTCCTATGCGTCCGCTGTCGTGGGCATTGCGGGTCAGCTCATAGGGCGTATACAAGTACCCTGTATGCGCCTCCGCGTTATCCACTTGTATCTCCAAGACATCCTCCGGTAAACCTAAGGCATCCGCAAGCGACGCATATTGGTTCTGCCCGTAGAAACCCCTTCCATGAAGCCAGGCAAACAATGTAGCGTACTCCGCCCGCTGCTCGGCGCTGAGCTGCGCCCATCCGCTGCCGGTGTAGGATTCCCCCACGAAGCCCCGGAAGTAATGCGCTTTTTCTGATTCCAGCACAGCCCAGTACATGCGGGCATCGCCCTCTGCTGTATCCGGCTGGCGGCGAAAATCCCCTTCCGGGAGAATCCTGCCGTTCCATTCGTAGCGTATGCCATGGATCATCTGCGCCGCTGCCCTTCTGGCACTTGTAGCGTCTGCTATATCCCGGAGCAAAAGTGCCGGTATAAGGGCGATCAGGATCAGCGCTGCCGTAAGCGCCAGGAGGCGCGGAAAAAACTTGCGCCCATCAACCAGGATGCTTTTCACGGGCAGGCGTCGCCCGGCTAGGACAAGGCCAGCCGCGACCAGTACGGCAGCCCCGGCAAGGGGAAGCGGGGCGCGAAGGAACAGTGCCGCGATCCACAACAAGGGTACAAGCAGGATCGAGACAAACAAGCGGGTCCTGCCGCCACCGGCAACCCGCCCGCACAGCTCGCCCAATGCCACTGTGGGCAAGAGCAAAAACAAATACAGGCATAATATCTGCGGGAGCGTTTCGCTTACTTCGTAGCGCGGTAGAATGCGCCCCAGATAACCTTCAAGTGTCAGGAAAATCTGGTTTGACGTTGCATTCCAGCCTTCAAGTACATAAATACCCCTAGTAACAAGGAGGACGATGGGGGCCGCCGTTGCCACGACATACAAAAATCGCCATCTTCCTTTTAACCCGCAGCCTATCGCACAGTAGGCGCCTCCGGCGGCCGATAAGACAATGAGGTTTACGGGCAAGCCGTTCAGCCCAAGGGTGAACCACAGACAGCAGAAAGTCCCGCAAAACAGGAATAGTGCAGTGATATAACGCTGCGCAAAGCTATCCCCTCTATCTTCATCCTGAAAGCGTAAGTGAAAACCAGTATGATTATCCATGGACGCCGCAACTCCCCTATTCAAATAAGATGAAAACCACTATATATGTACATCACGAAGTACGCTTTTGTAGTTTTGCGGTGTAAATTGCCAGGCGGCGCCATCAAAACCGGAAGCACCGGCGTACGCAGCGGGAGAACCGCGCTTGCCTGCATCCGCTGCTGCTCCCATGCCCGGGCTGTTTTCCATCCCTATGTCGGAAGCAGCACGCCCTGTGCTGTCCAGGCCCGCGCCATCATACTTGCATAGAAAGGACGTAACCCTGCCGATAGAAGCAAGCCCCTCCGGGTCGTCCGGCCCTAGATAGGAAAAATAGGCGACCATCGGATACTTCTTACCATCCAAAGCCAGTAAGAAATCCTCTGTCGGCGTCTGTGTGCCTCTCGCGCCCATTACACCGGGGATCACATCATAGATATCATCCATAGAACTGACGTCCTTAAGCTCGGCGGCTCCTGTCTCCCCGTCTATCCATCCGACGCTATAGGGGATGTCTTCTTCTGACAGCGCTATACATAACGAGGCAAACGACTCCGCCAAGGCGTCGGGTACGCTTGGCGGCGCATACGCCGGTACTTGACCGCCGTCCCAAAGGATTAACAAGGCACGTTCGATCTCCAGTGACGGATCTGTGACGATGTAACGTCCGAACTTCATCGTCAGTTTCCAATGGATCTGCTTGATCCCGTCACCCTCGACATAATCGCGTATCTGGAAAGGCTCCGTCTTGTCCTGCCCCTTTCGTGGCACGGAAAACACTTCACCGCCCCCCGGCGGGGCTTCGCCGCCGGATAGCGCCACATGCAGAGGGAAAGTATCCGGTGGCGCTACCCGTTTTTCTTGGATTTCCGTCTGCTTTCGGAAGCCCCATAAGCCGAGGAAATCAAAGACACGGAACTCTTCACAGGAAAATATAAACTGACCGCAATACGCGCTTGAAAATATGAAGCGTATCTCTCTTTTGCCGCGCCGCAGTGCAGGAAAAATAAGAGGGAACAAGCTTTTCTGCCCTGTCAGCGTATTACGGGCAGAAAGGGTCATGGCGAGATACACGAAAGGGAACATTGCGTCTATCTCGATACAAACAGCGCATTGAGCGGATTCTCCCTTACGCAAGCCTGTGGGTACGCGCAAAGCGATGCGGGCTTTATCAGCGGCTAACATCGCAAGCCCCAATGCGGCGCATGGCGTCAATACGGATGCGCACAACAAGAAGAGCGCCGTATTCGTTCGTGTAAACACATATAAAGCGAGCGACGCCGTTATCCAAGAGACACAAGCAATGCGTCGGCCCATTTACTTCAACTCCTGCAGGACCGGCATGGGCGTCATCTCCACGATTTCGGTCATCACATCGGTGGCGCCGGCTTCGTCAAATCGCGCCTTTGCGTTGAGGATCAAGCGATGGGCGTAGACGTCCGCCGCCAAGGCAAATACGTCTTCCGGCACCACATAGCTGCGTCCCGATATATAGGCATTCGCTTTGGCCATGCGGCATAAGGCAAGCGCCCCCCGGGGGCTAACCCCCATGCTGATCATCGGGTGCTCCCTCGTCGCCTCGGTCAGCGAGGTGACATAGGCGTATATCTTCCCGTCTACGTGAACATCCGTCACCGCCGCGATCTCCTCTGACAGCTCCTGCCGAGTCATCACCCGGCGTGCGGCGTCCAAGGGATTTGCTCTATCCCTGTCTCTGAGAATGCTCACCTGACTATCAAAGCTAGGATACCCCAGGCTAACGCGGATCATAAATCGATCCAGCTGCGAGGGGGGTAACAGCAGAGTCCCCGCCGCGCCAAAGGGATTCTGGGTCGCCAGCACCGTAAAAGGAGCGGGCAGGGGGTACGTTTTCCCATCCACCGTTACATTGGATTCCTCCATCGCCTCAAGCAACGCAGACTGCGTCTTGCTGGAAGTACGGTTGATCTCATCCGCAAGCAGGATATTGGTCATGATCGCCCCGGGTTTGTAGGTAAATTCACCCGTTTCCCTATCCAGTACAGAAATCCCTACCACATCGGAGGGTACGGTATCCGATGTAAACTGCACACGCTTTGTATCCAGATCCATCACCCGGGCGAAAGCAAGGGCGAGGGTTGTCTTTCCGACGCCGGGTACATCTTCCAGAAGAATATGCCCGGACGCCAGCATCGCCATCAATACTTTTTCAACGACCTCGTCTTTTCCAATAATGATTTTCTGCACTTCCGCCAATACGGCGCCAATGCTGTCTCTCAATGTATCCATTTATGCGACGACTCTCCTTTTCTTATACAGTTGGAATCCCGCGACGCCCAGCACTGTCACAACGATCACGCTACCGCCGATGATCATGGCAGTCCTGCCGCCCGGTGATGCTTCGCGCGCGATTTCCGCTTGGGCGATCTCCGGTAGCGCTGCCTCTGCAGTTTCAGTCCTGACAGGCGGGTTTTCGACGGGTGTTTCTTCCGCTGAGGCGATAAGCCGGCTGTCCTCCGGCGCCTCTTCTTCCTGTTCTTCCTCTTCTTCAAAAGTGATATCGGGAAGCGCCACACGCGGCTGTTGCTGGACCCTGCGCGTAGTCGGCGGCACAACATCCCCTATGACCACCATTTCTGTGCTGTCCGGCGGCTGTTGTGTGATAGGCGCTGATGGCGGAGGCGTTGTGGCAGGCGCCTGAGGGGCCGCCTGTTGAGGCTGCGTTTGCCGTGTAGCCGGCAAAAGCGGCGTCTGCGGCGATGACGACCCGCTGCCCGTGTCATCACCTCTGCTGTCAAGGGGCGGAGGCGGCGGCGGCGGAGGTGGCGGAGGCGGAGGCGGAGGCAGGAGCGGTTCGTCCTCATCTTCATCCTCATCCTCACCCTCATCCGGATCCGGATCCGGTGTGACCGGCCCGATATAGTTGATCTTGTCGTTGTTTGCGTCGTTCCCGACCAGGACAGTGGATTCGTTCCCACCAATATAATTGTAGCCGCCGTTACCGACGATGGCGCTCACTTGGCCTTCCGGCGCCAGATTGCCGATGATCTCGCCTGTATTCGTATTGTCGGAAATGTCGCTCCCCCTGGTCGAATTGCCCATATTACCCACGATACCGCCAACGAAGATGCGGTCTTTGACATAGCCATAGATACTTTGGGTCTCATCCGGGTCATTGTAGGTACTCTCGATCAAACCGTTGTTAACGCTGTTGCGGATAACAATGGCAGAGCTTTCGAAATTGCCCGAATTATACTGCGTCGCACCGAGGATACCGCCCAGATTGTTGGCTGTGCCGCTGATATAGCCGTTGTTGATGCAGTCTTCGATCAAGGCGCTTGCATTGCCTATAGAGCCGCCGGCAATACCGCCTGCGGATTGGGTATAGAGCGGCATGGTGCCGGCGCCGCCGCCGCCGCCCGCGGACGCGCGGGCAATGGAGGTGACCGGACCGTGGTTGACGCAGCCCCGGATCGTCGCTGCGCCGAATGAGCCCACGATGCCGCCGACAAGATAAGCGCCGATGATTTCGCCATGGTTGACGCAGTTTTCGATGAGACTGCCGCCGCTTAAACCTGCAGAAATGCCGCCTACATATCGGGCGCCAACACCGCCGTCTATCCTGCCGTAGTTCGTACAATTCCGAATAACGGAAGACCTTGTCTCGTTAATCCCGGTATACGGGTCTACCGTCGTCCAGGCGCTCACACTTGCGGCAATGCCGCCGATATTTAAGCTATTCGCGCCGGTGACGCCGGCGTAGTTCACGCAGTCTTCGATCAACGCGCCCCGGGCAGTCCCCACAATGGCGGCATTGCCTCCTATGGCGCTGCCGCTGACGCTGCCGCGTACGGTAAGATTCCTGATCTCGGCGCCTTCGACGACGCCAAACAGCGGCCCGGTCTGCGACTCTACCGTGATGGTGTATCCCGCGCCGTCAAAGACGCCGCCATAAGCTGTAGCACCGTTGCCTGTGCCGATGCCGGGAAACTCATAAGCGACGCCCCGCAGGTCGATGTCGTTTTGCAGCGTTGCCCAAGCCTGATTGGCTGTACGCGGGGATTGGTTAGCGTTCACTTGGGCGGCTAACCAAAGCAGGTCATCCGGCGCAGTGAGGAGATAGGGGGCGTCCATTGTACCCTCCCCTTCCAGCTCCTCTGGCCTTGGCCGCTGGTAGACATAGGCGTAGCCATAGATGTTTTGCTGCGATACCAGGTAAGCCGCTTCCATCATCATAGCGCCCCCCGCGTCGCTTTGTGCCGCGCCGGTAGCATAATAGTTGGCGCCACTGTCTTCCGACAGGGCTTCTCCTGCGCCGAGGACGCCACCCAAGGCGCCGCCGTTTGCAGAAAGCAGAGTGACAAAGTTGACATTGGCGGTTAGAACAAGGCCCTCTGCAGTGTTATAGCCCACGATGCCGCCTGCGACGCCAAAACCTGCGGCGCCTGTCGTAGTCACGACCCCGTTTCGTGTGTTGTCGCCGCTGATGCGGTAATTCCAGGAATAGACGATCGTCCCGTCTTCACCGACCGTCGTTCCGATGATGCCGCCGGCGAGGCCGGCCGTCACCTGCCCGATGTTGGCGGCGCTGTAAACCGCAGCGTTCTCCGCCAGCCCGATGATACCGCCGGCTGCCCCTGTGTTTGTGGCGGTAACCTGGCCTGAGTTGGCAAAGTTGCGGATTGAATTAAAACTGCTCTCACGGGGCGCGGAAAAGACAAAGCTGCTGTCCTTGGCAAGGCCGGCAATGCCGCCCACATTCGTCGTGCCGCTAATGGCGCCCACGTTGTAGAAGAATTCGCCAACGCCGGCAACCGGTTGATTGACGGACTGGATCAAGGAACCGAAGACGCCGCCTACATTCTCTTCGCCGCTCACCGGAGCGAGATTGGCGAGGGCGCGATAGGGCTCGAGATTCCTTGCGAAACCGATCGCGCCGCCGATATTGGTCCCTCCGCCACTGACGCTTACGTTGTTGGCATTGGGTGTAAAGGCGATGGATACAGGATTGCCGTTATACATCAGCAGGAGAGGACCATTGATGGAAGCTTTGCGCACAACGCCGGCCAGTCCACCAATGTTGCTGTAGCCGCCGCCACGGATGCTGCCCGATACGCTCACCCCTGTTATGAGTATGCCTTCCGTCTCGCCGTCGCCCACGACGCCGAATAAGCCTGTACCTTCGTCATTTGCCGCATCCAGATCGATAGTCACATTACGCGAATACGTGTACATGGTACCGCCACTCATGTAGTAGTAGCCAATGATACTTCCCAGGAAAGGGAATTCTGCAGAGCCGATAGGCTTGAATCCGGCATCCGTGCTGACGCCTTCTGTGACGTCTTCCATAATCCGGCCGTTGATGGCGTTATTGCCGCTGTTGACCTCATTGGCGAACCAGATCAGATCCTCCGCTGTCCGGAGCCAATAATAGCCGTTAATCAGTGGATGGGGCATATCGGCGACCAGATTGAGGCGCTGGTTGGCTGTGAAAGTCAATGCTCGTAACTGGCTGACTTTCTCACTATAGCTGTTCGTTCCGGGCGTAAAATCTGCTACCCGCAGGCTTGGGTCGAGGTAGAGCGTGGTTGGTTGATACGCGCCGTTGGACAATTGTATTAAGCGATAGTCGGTGGGGTCAGTCATCCGGATTTGCAGGGGATAGTGCAGGCTCAGGGTTTGGCCGGCGGGGATCACCACATCTTCCCCATTACTGTCTACATAAATATATAGGATGACTTGCCCGTCGCTGTACTGCGAGTCATCGTAAGCAAGGCGGGGGATATGGCTGTTGGCTTGCATGAACTCGTCAAGGTCGATGCCGAGGGCTTCATGTTCGAAGCGGAGTTCCGTCCAGAAGCCGTAGACCGGCTGCTCGGCGGGGGCCTTGAGATTGAACCGCAGGTCCAGGCGGTCGCCGATGCTACGGGTGAGGCTGGTCGTCGTACCGCGGATCCATTCGCCCTCGTCCTCCCCATAGTTGGGATGGGTCACCGTTACGCTGGCGGGGTCAGCGGACGTAGGCGCCATCGTGCGGATCGAACCTTGGGCGCCATTAAGCGCAAATAGACGTGCGTTCGGACCGCTAATGGTATTGTTGCTCACAGGCTGATCTCGGAGGACGTCGATTTTCTCCCGCCCGCTCAAGGCGCCCTCGGATTCCGGGTCGTCTGCGAGCAGGTCGGTAAGCCTGACGTCAGGGTTGATAAACAAGACAGTCACTCTATCCGTAAGTCTGGCGGGGCTGCCTTCGCTTTGGTTGAAGATTTCGCCGAAATAAAGGCTATAGATGTCGGCTTGAGTTTGATAGTGAACATAGTCCACAAAGGCAAAACACAGCTTGATGGAAAAGGAGCCGCCTGCGGGCGCCAGAGGGATCTCGCCATCGCTGTCTATGCCGATGTAGTCATACAAATAATCCCCATAGCTAATATAGCCGCCGCCTGCTTCTATCCCCTCGCCAAGCTGCTCATTAAGTAGGAGCTGTCTGCCGTACACGCCAACATCGGCATTGTCCGCAAGCAGCTTTTCTTTGTCCAGACTGAAAGTCTCGCTATCGGGATAACGTAGCGTCGTGCGAAAGCCATAGATCGGATAGAGCTCATGGGCATTGACCGTAACGGTCATCTCCACAGTCTTGACTTTCGTGACGTCCAGCGTATCCAATGCATTTCCGTCCTTGTCATATCCCGTAGCCGCCCATTGGATGCTGGGCGCTACCGGCGCGGTGGTGCTGATCACGCCGATCTGATTCAAGTTGTTCATGATGTTGATCCTGGCATTAGGGCCACTGTTGATATTGTTTAAGGCAATCGCGTCCCGCAGCTCTTCGATCCGCAACCTGCCTTCCTGCCTTGCGTTTGCACCCTCCGGTTCATCAGCCAGCAGATCCTCGAGCCGTATAGCCGGGTCGGTGAAAAGGACGATAAGCCTGTCATTGATCGGCGTTACGCCGGGTGCTTCCCCGAAGGAAACGGGCTGTACACCGATAGGCGTCCCCGTGTTGTAAGGGGCAAAGGCAAAGGTTAAGCGGATGTCCAAAGAACCGCCTGCCGGGATCAGCGGTTCACCGTCGCTTTCAACGCCGATCCAGTCATAGGAGCGGCCTGTGCTTATATCCGCACGAAATGGCGTGATCCCTGTGCCCAAGGCTTCGTTGAACAGGAGCGCCTTGTTCCCCTCCGGACCCAGGGTAGCGTTGTCGAGGGCCATCCTGTCTGTATCCAAAACCATTTGGCCGCCGCCGGGATAGGATATGCCCGTACGGAAGCCATAGACGGGTGCGTTCGACGCCGCGTAGATCGTAACCGTAAAGGCGGCGGTCTGAATCCGAGCTGCGCCGTTGTCCGGTGTGTAGGTCACGGCGCTGTAATTAAGGTAAGCGGGCCTGACCGAGGTCAGACTGAAGCTTTTGACAAAGGGGACGCCTTCCCCCAGGCCGTCTGCGATAGTAGCGGTGAGCAAGCAATCGCCGCCTGCCCTTGCAAAGAGAACCTGCGGGTTCGGCGTGTTGTCATAAACCGTCGCGACGCAGTCATTTTGTGCATCAGGCTCTATGGACCAAACGATGAAGGTATTGCTGGCGTTTTCGGGCAAAACAAGCGCCAAGGACGGAGAAAGGATAAAATTGGTATTGTATGGGAATTCGCTAAAGTTGAGTTCGATATCCGAAACCGGTACAAAGGAAGGAAGAGTCTCTTCCGGCGCTGCCAGCGCCGCCAAGGCTTCCGACAATGCTTCCGCAGCGGCGACAAGCTCATCTTCTGCCGCTTCACCCTCTTCGTATGCGAGTACAACGGCTTTGGCCTCCGCCAGCGTCTCGGCTAGGACAGTCCAGCTCTCCGGCGTATAGTCTGCCGCATCCAGCGCTTCCGCCTCTGCGATCAGTGCCGCCAGGGCTTCCTGGCTGCCCGGCTCGTCTACCTCATCCAGCTCGTCCGGCTCACCGGCTTCGCCCTCTTCAAGGATTACGATAAGGCCCGATTCCGCTGCTTCATCCGGGGAAAGGCGAGGCCCGTCAGCCTCGTATTTTGCTGTGCCGTCCCGCGCATCTGCGATGCCTGCCTCATCGTGAAGCACACCGTCGTTTGCCACGGACGCTAGCGCCGGCATCAATGGCCCAATCGCCAGCAGTAAAGCCAATAGCGCACACAGTGTGCTGTTCCATCTACCCCTTTTCGTTGACATTGTATGACATCCTCTTCTTTCCTTTGTTGTTTTATCAATGTCGTATCCTGTATGAATACTATGCGGCGACTTTCCTTTTTTTATACAGCAGGAACCCGCCAACGCCTAAAGCGACGGCAGCTATAATGGTCACACCGATAATCATAGCAGTCCTGCCGCCTGGTGATGCTTCGCGCGCGATTTCCGCTTGGGCGATCTCCGGCAGCACTGCTTCGGCGGTTTCAGTCCTGACAGGCGGGCTTTCGACCGGCGTTTCTTCCGCAGAGGCGATTAGCCGACTGTCCTCCGGCGCCTCTTCTTCCTGTTCTTCCTCTTCTTCAAAGGTGATGTCGGGAAGTGCTGTACTCGGCTGTTGCCGGACCCTGCCCGCAGTAGGCGGCGCAACGTCTCCTATGACGGTCGATTCGTTGGTGCTGTTATCTGCAAAAGGTTGCGGCGTCGTAACTTGCGGAGCGGGTTGCGTCTGCGGGGGCGCATTTGGCGCGTTGTTGTCGCGGATACTTCCGGTACTATTGGGTGTAGCTGGATTTACAGGGGCGTCAGAACCGGGTCTCGCTGAAGGGCCGGAACCGGACCCCGTCGTATCCGGGCCTCCTGTTTCACTGCTTTCCCCTTCCCCTTCGCCTTCCCCTTCGCCTTCACCTTCGCCGGGCACGGTCGGGTCGCCTTCGTCGTCACCTTCATCATCCTCATCGCCTGGTATTTCCGGCCCGATATAAATGATATTGTTGTTGTTTGCGTCATTCCCGACCAGGACAGTGGATTCGTTCCCCCCGGTGTAACCGTAGCCGCCGGCGCCGACGATGGAACTCACCTGGCTTTCCGGCGCCAGATTGCCGACGACCTCGCCAGTATTGGTATTTCCTGTGACGTCTGTCCCTGCCATGGCCCAGCCCAGGCTGCCCGCGATGCCACCGACGTTAATACGGTCTTTAACATAACCG
>Ga0099364_10011676_pt1 | contig 11958 bp, 27 predicted proteins | sample TergutTh196P3_FD_73070 | JGI IMG/M metagenome (GOLD analysis project Ga0099364, IMG submission 73070) | Microcerotermes parvus P3 segment gut microbial communities from Pointe-Noire, Republic of the Congo - Th196 P3 | ecosystem: Host-associated > Arthropoda: Insects > Digestive system > Gut ...
TGGCTGCCCTCACGTCACTAGGTTTAGTTTGGATGGTGTTCGTTGCTTTTGATTATCGTCAGCGTTGGATGCAATCACAAACGCTACAAAATGACCGTTACCTCGGCAGCGGCGGATATGACATCGAAACAGAGGACATATACAGGGATTATCTTGCCGGAACCCCGGCGCGATGACGGGGGGGCATCCCGGTCCTCTCCTGGAGAGGAGAGCGGACGAAAAAAACGAGGCCGAGTGGCGGAATGGCAGACGCTAGGGATTTAAAATCCCTTAACCGAATGGTTGTGCGGGTTCGAGTCCCGCCTCGGCTATAATGGGTGTTTTGAGGGCTTTTGTCCCTGATGAATTTTCGTTGCAAGACATTGTAACGGATGACGTTACGGCGATTTTTGAATTTTCAGTTTCAAGCCGATTCAACCCCAAAATAGCGTGTTCGTTGACGGATTTGTTGACATTTTTTTCGTCGGTTATCAGTCCCGATAACTTTTCAAAGTCAGAATCCAGAACTTGACGGTAATGTGCTATCGCAACCGCCTCGGTGTGTCCCATGATTTTGTTGACGACGTGAGCAGGGAATATCGTAATCAGTTCCGTTGCCCGGCTTGACCGCATGTTTACGAAGGGCTTATCCCAAAGTACAATACCCGCCCGTGTTGCGGTCTTGGCAATGAAGGAGCCAAGTGATTTGTTCGGATTTATGTCGGGGAATATCCGATCATCTGCCCTGTCCGGTAGTGACTCCCACAATTCGGAGAGTGCCGTTTCGACTTCGGGGAATAACGGAACGACTCGGTATGCTCCCCCCTTATGATGTTCCGTCTTTGGACTGTGGACAATAAAACGGCGTTTTTCCCAGTTTATTTCGCTCCACCGTAACCCCACCAATTCGGAAGGGCAACGGAGTCCGCCGTATCTTGCCAAAACGATGATGAGACGCTGCCGTGCATCGCGACAAGCCACTAACAGAGTATTTGCTTCGTCTACCGTAACGAAATGCTGTTTTTTGGGATTGTCGTGCCGTCCTGCGACTACGTCGGTAAAAGGGTTATCGGTTATCAAGCGTCGGCTGTGGGCAGCGTTAAATACCAGTTTCGCACGCTCGACGTTTTTGGAAGTGTAGCCTGCTGAAAACTTCCGTAGCAACTCCGCTTTGTATGAATAACATTGTTCGGCAGTGATGGTTTCTAACGGTGTATCGGCACCAAAAAACGTAAGCATTTTTCCTGCTGCTGTTTTGAACGCGGCGAGTGTTCCGGGTTTCCAATCGGAACGCTCGCCGATGTATTGCGTGATGAAGTCCCCCAGTGTCCGCCGGTGTCGCTGTTGGAGTACGCCAGCCTTGACCAGTTTTGCATGGAGGCGGTCCTCTATTTTTGCCGTCCAATTCGCCGTTTCTACATCAAGAGCCAGCCCCGCCGCCTGCGATGCCATGATCCGCTCCACCATCGACAAGCAAAGGTTCGCCGCCTTCTTCGGGGTCTTACCAAGTTCGATGTGCCGTCGGGTCTCCCCGCTCGTGATAATGATGCGATAACTTCCGTCAGTCCTTTTGCTTAAACAAGCCATGTAATCCTCCTATTCTTTGTTATCGGAGTGTTCCGTGGTTGCGGTTGAAACATTCTGCTTGCTGTCAATGACTTGTCCATCGACGAATGCCCGGAGCGATTCCACGGAGAAAATTACCCGTGTACCGATCCGGGCGGTTCGGATTTTCTGCTTTTTTGCCAGAGTCCACATGGTACGCTCGCTTACGTCAAGCATTTTTGCGGCTGTTTTTACGGAGACTCCGAGGCGTTCGATGTCCTGTTTTTCGGGTTGTGCCGGCTTTGCCGGGATGTGGAAGGCAGTTTTGCTGCCAGTGGGAATGGTGAATTTTGTCATGCGGGAGAGTGTAGCACACACTGTCTTTTAACTATTCACGATTTTGCACTTTCTTTTTTACGCGCCATGACAGAGCAACTCCACCGCATTACTGTGCGAAAAGCCACTTCCATGTCCATTGATGACTTGACCATTACTACAGGCTACCTTGTCGATATTGAACCGGAGACACCTGCAAAACGGGAAATTTTGCGTCCGGTCGAACCTGATGAACCGGATACAGAAATCGCTGTCGGATATTCCAAAAATGGACTTGAACCGCTTACGATTGTTTATCGTAATCGCAAGGTTAAACTTACGGAAAAGCCCTACATTCTGTTTCGGTATATTAATGACCTGTATCGAACGGAAGAACAAACAGCGTTTGATTTTGCCGAACTGTCTATCGTCTTGTCTAACGGAGACGAATTGGGAATGAGCAGTCGTGCTATCGAAAGTTTGATCCATCGGGTTAATATTTCTCTATTGGAAATCCTTGCGCCCATTGAGATAAGCTACAGAAAGGAAATTGCTTATGTCAGCAATAACCACACATAAAAATAAAGGCGGTTTTACCTTTATTTTTTTTGTTGGTTGAATCCCGCCCTCTGGTAAACTGTTCCGCATCATTGAACTCCTTACCAGAGATGCTATGGTTGTGATATAATCGTTCGGCGATGGGAAGAGTTTACCGGTAAGAAAGCGGAGTATTGGAGGAGAGACGTAGCATGACAGCATTGGCATTGGACAAGCAACTGGAAATTTGCAACGCTGTTAACGCCGCTATTGCAAAAGGCAAGACCATCAAAGTAGGAGAACACATCATTGATGGTATAGTGATTGAACATGGCAGGCTGAAAGGTCTGATCGGCGTGTCAAAATGGCAAGACGAACCTGCCGATATGAATTCTGACGTCTTGTCAAACTTTTATGTTGTCAAAACTACAGTCCTGTCCATTGAAGCCGATGACCGAATCGTGGCAGTAAAAGCCATCGAAATTGAAACCGACGTGATTTATGAACCCATCGCCGATGCCAGTGTCGTGAAGCCCGATTTGAGTAATTCCAAACCATGATTGGTTGCCAACGAGGTGAGGACGCTGGTAAAAACACTAAACGACATGTGACCGGCGGCTTTTTTAGCAGCCTCCCAAACCACTGGCGAACGAGAATTATCGAGGAAATCATAGCCTTCCCAAGTGATGGCATTAACAGTGAACTTTTTGCCCTTATCGAGGTTGCCTTTGACAAGCCCGCGGTCAACGAGCAAACTGCAATGCAAAACCCAGTCTCGGTCGTCAATATCGTGAAAGAGGGAGGCTAACGATGCCCGGACGGTGGAATAGTCATCCCCTGGTGATTCGCAAAGGATTCGACTTTGCGCAGGTGCTTTTCGATTACCTCTTGTTGGAGAAGTCCTTCAAAGAATTTTTTCTGATCATCGCTCGGCATCATGACGATACCATTGTGAATTTCCATTGCATGTTGACATAACATTGTTAGAAAATGGAATGATTGATAAGCACTCTCGCCGTTGCGGTCTTCACGTATGAAGTCGGGGTGTCTTTTTACAAAGTCCAGTCTTGCTTCGTGGGAAACAAAATGCTGCCCCGCAACGGCACAGTAGGCTTCAATGAGATGAATTGCCTTGAACCCCGCTATCGGAACAATCCATTCCCCATGTTCACGACGATTATTGTTTTCTGACAAACAGTGCAATGTTTGTTCATTACGACTTGCTCTGTGCCGGTGTTCTATGCTTTGTCCCATTGCTTTTAACGACCAAATTTGAGTTGTAAGTAGGCTATTATCTTTTCCTGCTCCATGAAGGGTAATGGAGTGAAATTCACGCGAACGTTGGAAAACTCCGGCAATTGGGATATTTGTACGTCGAAGCGGGCGATGTCCAGCCAGAGAGATTCGTCCAGCGTGTCTTGGTCAGACTGAACGATTACAAACATCGCTCTGATTACCGGTAAATCATTGGCTACGCTGTACTCTTGAATTTGCCAACCGCCGCCAAAGCCGGCTATTTTTGAATTTTGACTTGTTACCCAGTCCAAGACCTTTTCCAGAAGTTGATCCATTTGTTTCTGGACTTTCTTTTGTAGTCTATGTACTTCGTCCACAATGCTGCCAATACCAGTACGATGAACCACCGGACGACCAGCCCGATACTGACTTCCGCCAACCGACAGGCTGGGAAAAGCAGAAAAACTAGGATAGCCGCTGGACGGTAATTTTTCGGCAACTACCGCACTACCTTTCTTCGTTTTCCCCTTCGTGTTGGTCGTTCTTGTTGCCATTGTCCAGACTGCCTGTGATGAATGCCAAGCCTTCTCCCATTATCGGCGATTTTGCAAACGCAATCAAGGGGGAGTTCCATGTTTTTGCCCAACCTGCCGATGGGGGTAGTTGACAATGTACATTTTTGACATACAATTAGTACACAATGAAACACCGAGCCCATTTTAATCAGATGAGAAACGGTAATACCATGAAAGTTTATGTTGACACATCGGTTGTCGGCGGAATGTTCGATCCCGAATTCGAGCGGCGGACAGAGTCGTTCTGGAATGCTGTACAAGATGGTAGAATTCGTATCATCGCATCCAACATACTTATTGAGGAACTGGAAAATTCCCCAAAGCATGTGCGAGAGTTTTTCCACAGTTTACCGAAAGCCCAGGTCGAACACGTTACGGCAACAGAAGATTCGGATCGGTTGGCAGAGCAATACATCGAAGCAGGAGTCGTTGGCAAAACAAGCCTCGATGATTGCCGACACATTGCCCTTGCAACGGTTGCCCGTGCCGATGTGCTTGTCAGTTTGAACTTTAAGCACATAGTCAACATCCGCAGAATTCAAGGCTACAATGGTGTCAACATGCTACACGGCTATCCGACCATCGAAATTCGAACCCCAGAGGAGGTCATCCATGACGAGATTTAACTGGAACATTGAACCAATTCCCGGTTTCAGTTGTGTCAAAATGAAACGGGATATTCAAGCGAAAATTTACGAGGAAACCAAACACTTGACTCTCGAAGAGAGGCGGGAACGCGCTCGTCAGGCGTGTGAACGCTTTCATGAAGAGGGAGAGCGTTTCCGGGAAAGCATGAAAGGGGGTGAGAACAACTGAACGCTAGATTTCAACATGTAATGCCGGGCGACATCCACAAACGTCTCAAGTCGATTGCGAAGGCAAAACACACCAGCGTAACCGCTTTGATAAATAGCGTTATGGGGGATTACGTAGGCATCTACACCGATCCCGGTTTCATCGACGAATTCAGGAAACGAATTGAAGCCCTAGAAAAGGAAGTAGAAGAGTTAAAGCAAAAATAGAAATACCGTGCTGTGATCGCCTAGAAAACTAACACAGCACGGAAATTCAACCTTGTCAGGTCAAACCGCTTCTGCGTCATAAGGTTACTTTGGTCTTCGGAAAACGAACATGTTGTGTATGGTGTCTTCTGCTCTTGCGCCAAAAATCGCAAGGCAACCGGGCAACTCATTCACCACAATTTGTTCCATCGAGTAAAATTCCCAACGGTCTTGGCACTCTTTGTTAATGAGTGCTGCGTATGATGCAACGGCGGTGGGTACTTCTTTTGCAGACTTGACCTGCAAAGCCGCCGGAGCGGCAACGCACTTATACTCGTATCGAACTGTTGGTAGAGGTGTGGACATGCGAATTTTATGTTGAGTAACCGAAGGAACGGAGGGACAATTCTATCATTTTGCAAGGATTTTTACAGAAATCCCGCCCGAAATTCCCTACATTTTCGGCAGAATTCCCGTCGCCAGCCGTTACAATCGGAACTTTTCGGAAAATTCCCATTGTGGAGGGGGGTAGTTGACGAAAATGTTATTTACCATAAAATACCATAAATAACATTTTCGTAAGAACTATGAACGCTCGACCAGTGAAAAGCAACGAGGACAGGCAGTTGTACCAAATGTCCTTCTACTGCACCAAAGAAGAGAAGGAGGAAATCGAAATCCTTGCGAAAAAGCACGGATACGCCAAACGTACCGATTATATGCGCCGAGTTTGTCTTGGCTACGAAAAAGCCGACAGAGACAAATTAGAAAAGTAAAAACCGTACTGTGTGTGGTCTGGAAAACTAACACAGCACGGAAAGTTTAACTACGAAGGTCAAACCGCTCTTATTTTACCCTCATGTCGGGGAGCGTCAAGCGGTTGCCCTGTTATTAGCCTGACGCGCCCCGACGGGAGGATTCTGTGAATGTTGACCTTGTGCCCTTTGCGGTTGGGAATTTAACCGCAAAGATGCAGAGAAGTGCAAGGGACGCAAAGGCGAAATTCCGCCGTCATTTTTGTGCGCCGAAACGGGCGCAAGATTGTGTGTAGGAATTTTGCCCTCGTTGTTACAATACACCCCGGTTCCGAATCAGACGGTCTGATTTTGTGCGTTCGAATTTGCGGCAGAGCGTGTGAACCGGGATTGTGCCGCAGAAAGGAAGGTTTTATGACGAAAGCAGAACGAGAATTGCTACTGCTGATTGCGAAAATGACATGCACACTGTATTGCGACCAAATAGCGCAGATGTGCCTCGCCGAAGAGAAGTCAATAGAGCAAGCCGAACAGAAATACGACGAAACCGTCGACATTATTTTGGAGAAGTATTCGCAGTTGAGTCAGCGTATCATTTCGGTAAACAAGCAATTTTCAGGGCGAGTCCGGCAATCCAGAGCGAGGCTAGGGAGACGAAAAAAGAAGCGATAGCAACCACAAAAAGCCAACGTTCCCTCCAGTCACGTTTCTCTCCGAGAACGACCAACTTTTGGTTTGCGGCAAGGTTTGCAAGAGCGACGTTGGACTTGAACCGTTTTTCGTCGGCTTCTCCCCAATTATTTGTACTATCGCCCATATCCCTTTTATCGACAGTTTGCCTCGGCGAACTTTAACCAGAGCATTTTTACCCAATACACCCCTAACAAAGAAAGGAGAAATTCCATGACAGATTATTACACAAAGTCGATGCGTTTGAAAAAGATAAACATCTGCCTCCAGTTGGTTCTGTGCGTGGTAGTGGTGTGCATCATTGTTCGGCAGGAGGTCAAAAAGGCGGCAATGCCAGAGCCGGCGGCAATCCAAGTATTAGAAGAGTTGCCCGCCGAGGAGCCATCGGACGTGAACACTACCAACTGCGCACCAGAGCAACCACCGAAATGATGATAGCGATGACGGAGATGCAGATAGCGGCTTTTTCGTAACGAAAACGGGCACGATCCCGGTCGTCTCGTTCTCGTTCCAGTCGCTCCTTTGCAACTTCCACAGCGAGTTCAGCATGGATTTGATGTCCTTTTTTGGACAAGCCGAGAAAACCCTTGTTGTCCTGTTCCTCGAAGTAGTACACAAAGCATCCCTCGTCGTGTAGCACTTGATAGTTGCCATATCGTTGATGGTCGGTCAGGTCGATTTTGACCGGATTTATTCCGTCGCATTTTTTGGCGATTTCGTCGAGGATTGCCAGTTGGATTTTTTTGTTGAGCATTGTCATGTAACCAGTATCGGCATTTTTTTTATTCCCCCCGTATGAATCCCCGTGTCCTTGAAATATTAGACCGGCTTGATGCCATTGATTTGGCACGGGGGGAGTTGTGCGCCGAAGAATTGGTGTTGCGTACGGAGTTGCGGGAGAGGTTGGAAGCGAAGGAGCGGAAGCAGACCCGTAGTGGTGAGGTGCCGCTGGTTTTTGACCCGGATGGTCGGACGATCCGATGGGACGGCGGGAGTGTCCGGCTGGGTAAGAAGCCTTTTAAGTTTGTCCAAGCCCTTTATTTTGCGAAAAAGCGGCGGATGAGAATTGCACAGATTGCAAAGGCGGTCTGGGGTAATGAGTTAATTGCAAATAACACAATCAACATGACGTTTTACAGACTTGTTGACAAGTTGAAAAAAGCAAATTTTCCGTACAAAATTTCGAGCAGAGCGGATAAAAAGCAGACTGTGGAATACAAAGATAAACGTACTGGAGAGCCGCGTCAGATTACCGTTCAGCCTGAAATTATAGGGTTCTCTATCCAGAACCACAAAACTGGTTAAAAAAATGTGGTTTTTGTAACGGGGGTAAAAAAAGAATTTGGTATATTTCCCCGCGTGCAACACCAACAATTGCGACAACCGGATAAATCCCTCGCTACTCGCCTCGCTTTTGTTGGTGTTGCACATGCCACAACAGCAACGAGAGCGGGGGTATTTTTTTGGAAAGGAGAAACAGATGAGTAAACAACATGAAGAGTGGCGTTTTAACATCGCCACAGAAATCGCCGAATTGCTTGCGGCAAGAGGTTGCACTGTGGACGATGCGGTTGCCATTCTGCGCAGGTTGCAATGTCACGCTGATAATCACACTGGTTTTACGCCATTCAGAACGAAGCTCACATGTGCTGATTTGAGAAGTCAAACGTCACCGTGCGGTCAGCAAGCACCGACTCCTCTGCCGGAGGAAAAATCCACCTCGCCTCCTGACGCAGAGCCGTCCAATGATCGTCAGTAAGTTTGTCTTGCCGAGAACGCATTGCAACAAGCATCTCGACAAGTTCGTAAACAGCAGAATCGACAGTTACATCAGTCATATCCCCTTTATCGACCGTACAACCCGACCACCTTTAATTTCCTTAACAATGAGAACGAATTATGCCGACAACCAGACGTATGAGTCCTGCACGGAAGCAACCGGACGTGAGTACCTATTCAGGGAGGTTTGCGGTGCGGCTGCGCTCCCTGCGGGAGAAGGCGGGGCTGTCAGTAGAGGAAATCGCAGGGGAAATTGGTATCCCAGTGCGGACTTACTACGATTGGGAAGCGGGGCAACCGACAATACGCCTCGATGCGCTTCCTACTTTGGCTACTCTTTTCGGATACAAAAGAGTCAAAGACATCTTTCCAGAAAAATAATACGGAAATTTCGTAATTGCGAAAATTCCGCAACACCCCCTATTGCGATAATTTCGCAATGTGTTATACTGTCCCCCGTGATGAAGAATTTCGGGGAACCGACGATTTCAACCTTGTCAGGTCAAACCTTTTGCCCCGCGACTCGCCCCGAAGTTTTTCATCACAGAAAACAACAGCGAGGAGCGGGGTTTTTTACGTCCACTAACCCAAAAGGAGAACTATGATAATAGCCCGATATTTTTTAGAAATCATCGCGGAGGAAAAGCGATGCTACATTCCTCTGCATGGCATCCAGCGATTGGAAATCACCGGTAACACTGTCGAAGTGTTCTGCAATGACAATCCACGAGTGCTTGTGAACAATGTGACCAACATTGACGCAATCGTAGATCAGATGAACGAGGCTGAAGTACCTTATGCGGATTCCGATTGATTTTTACAGACATCCTGTGGTGGCAGGTTGGACAGGATAGTGGCAAAAGCCCCGGCGATGAATTCGTCGTATCCTCCGGTGCCTTCCTGTTTGCCGGGTTCGTAGTATTTCATTACGTCGTGTAGAACTAACTTTAATAGTTCGAGAGCAATTTCGTGATTTGTCATGCCCTGATTATCGACACCCCCAACCCAAAACTTTACCCTTTACCAAGAAACCTTTAACATGCCCAATGAAAAAGCCGATACAACCACGTATGAGTCCCGCACGGAAGCAACCGGACGTGAGTACCTAGTTAACACATGTACCCTTATCATTGCCGCGTGTGTCATTGCGCAAACAATCATGGTGTTTGCGCACATCGTAGGAATAATGGAAATAAAACGGTCGCTGAAAACATTGCAACCGTCAACAATAGAATCGCAAGAGTCATCCACCAATAACCTACCTCTCGTCGTTCCTGACGAACTGCATCCTGAAGTTCCCGAATGCGAAGTTGTGCCGGCGGATTCAACCCAACAACGCCGTCATTCGTTGCCCATAGGCACTTTAGTAACTTCAGTAATTCAACGTTGTCTTTTCGCCTTTGATTGGTTACGTCTAGGCGAACCGGCTCCGTCCTTTCAACCTCTAGAAGGATTTCTAGTTGAATCTGTTTATTGCTTTTTCTGCGCATATATGGTCGCTATCGGCACTTCAAGCAAGGAAACTTTATTAAACTCTAACCCCCCAAATACCGATGAGAAAGAATATGAGTCCCGCGCGCAAGAGTCCCGACACTTCGACGTATTCCGGTCGCTTTGCGGTGCGACTGCGCTCCCTGCGAGAGAAGGCGGGATTAACGGTTCCTCAACTTGCCGAACTGGTCGGAGCGAAAATGAACACTGTGTATTCTTGGGAACAAGGCTCACGCTCTCCAAATATGGAAGACCTGCCAATTATTGCCGAAGCCCTAGAATTAAAGAACGTCCGAAGTCTTATACCGCTCAAATAACAGCATTTCACTTTTTGCGTAATACCCCCCTTGACGGGCATTACGCTTTTTGTATAATGTCGTCCGTCAACTTGATGGGGCGATTCCCGCATCCCAAAACCCGCTTCTGCCCGTCGGTCAAGTTGACGCTAAACCTACAAAAGCAGAGCGGGTTTTGAACGTACTAAACCACTAACCCGAAAGGAGAAATCATGTTTTTGAAATTTGCATCTATTCCAGAAGGCTACGTGCTTGTGAAAGCAGACCGTATCGAGGCAATTAGCACCTGCGATATTACTGGTGAGACAAAGCAATCCACGCTGACGCTGAAAAGCGGTGCGAGTGTTGAGGTGGCAATAGAGCCAAGCAAGGTTTTGAAGGCTCTTGAGCAGACAATCGGACTCCACTATATCGTAGGCTTCGATTTATCGGAACGCACCGAACTAAACTTAACGGAGCCGCCCTAAATGATTTTGGGTAGGCTGCCGAGATTGTCGGACTCATCATCGTTAACACTCATCGCTGTTTTGAGGTAGCGTTTTCCGTTGATGGTGGTGGCAATGATTTTGTCGCTATGAGTTCCTTCGTCGTCCCTTTTTTTGGTCGAAACATCCCAACCTTCATCAAGTTTTTCAAAGATTTTATCTCTTGAAAATTTTTGTGTTAGCACGGGCGGGAGTGTTGTTTGAAGAACCTGTAACATAGTGCCTTTGTAGTAGAAAGCATTGACATAAGCAATTATTTTCCCACAAGAGGCAAACTTTACTTCGGTAATTGAGAGCGTATGTTTTTCCATATTTACACCATCGGCAACCGCAACCCCCAACCTTTAACTTTCCAAAAACCTTTAACCCACCCCATTTAGAATGACGATAAACTATGCAACGCACAATCAGCAACAAGGGCAAGGCAGTGCCGAGGCAACGCAAGGAAGTCGATACGAGCACCTTCGAGGGTCGGTTCGCCGTGCGCCTGCGGAAACTGCGGGAAAAGGCGGGAATGAACGTCGAGGAACTTGCAGACTGGAGCGGTGTGCCAGCACCGACCCTCTACGATTGGGAAAAAGCCCGGCGTGTACCGTCAATCGACCGACTCCCAGCACTTGCCAAAGCACTCGGAGTCAAAGTCCGAACACTCTTACCAGAAGCCTAAAAAAGGCATTTTGGGCATTTGCCCAATACCCCCTATTGACAATTAGGCAGTTGCCTAATATAATGTCCCGTATCACGTCGGGGCAGTCCATTTTACCGACTTCAGATTCGAGTCCGCTCCTGCCGCCCCGACGTGATAATCGAAGGCAAGACGGACTCGTTTCGCATTAACAACCTAACCACGAAAGGAGAAAACTCATGAACAAAGAAGCCAGAGAAGCAAAAGCGACGGAAATCCTCGTCAAAGTATTGCAGGTACTTGAAAACGAGAAATTGACGATAGCGGACGCAAAACACATCCTAGACATGGCGAAATACACCTTGCCCACTGTTGCCACACTGGAATCAGTGCCGAAAAATACACAGTGGGGCTGTTTTCCGTTACCCGACTTTGCTAACCATCCTGAAGAAGCCGCTCGTCAAGCAACCGGTGAATCTTTGTGAGAATCTCACGGATTTTCGATTGCTCGTCATTGCTTGCGTCAAATTGCTCTTTGATTTGAAACAAAAGCAATTCGATGCTGTCCAGTTTTAGAAATAGTTTATCAGCGTTGTCCATAACCATTATGTCGGCACCCTACAACCTGAACTTTAACCAATGTGCAAAT
>Ga0099364_10011677_pt1 | contig 11958 bp, 17 predicted proteins | sample TergutTh196P3_FD_73070 | JGI IMG/M metagenome (GOLD analysis project Ga0099364, IMG submission 73070) | Microcerotermes parvus P3 segment gut microbial communities from Pointe-Noire, Republic of the Congo - Th196 P3 | ecosystem: Host-associated > Arthropoda: Insects > Digestive system > Gut ...
TGATAAGGTGCAGTAACCGGCTAACTTCGGTCTGAAACTGGTGTTGTGCCATGATGGACTCCTGTGAAAAAGTATTATTTATTTAATTTAATATACAAAAAGTAGAATAAAAAGTCAAATGGGTGGGAGCGCGGGGTTGTTTGCAGGCTGGCGGGTGTTATAACTCATCTTTTGCAAGACCGAGTTTTTCTAACTGATCTGCTGTTAGTTCAAACGGAATTTCAGTTTTTTCGGGGTTTTCTGTAAGATCGCGCATTATATCAATGGCGCGGGCGCAGTAAATGCCGTCTGTTATTCTGTCGTCATAGGTAAAGGTTATTTTCACTTTGTCACGCTTTTCTATAGTTCCATCCGATTTAAGGATGTTTTCCTTGCGGACTCTTCCTATGGCGCAAAAAATTCCACAGTTGCCAATCTCAAAATTATGATGGAACGGCGCGTCAATGCCAACGCTGCCGACATAGGTAAAAAAGATAGTGCTGAAAAACGGCAGGGAATCAATGACTGATTTGGGAAGGGCGTTGTGGTAGTCAAGCCTCTTGAGGCCCCATACGGCAAGTCTGATTAAAAAACGCGGCAAACTGCTTACAATTGAATTGGCTTTTTCTGTACTTGTGGACTCCCCGGTTTTTAAAGAAGAAATATGCTCATGAACCTTTTTACAAAATTCTTTCATTGACAACAGCGGAGAAAAGGACATTGTTACATTTATTTCTTCGCCTTCTTCGCTTAAATCCCGTTTTACAACAAAATTAAAAGAAATCCGGTTTCGCTGATAAAAACGATAGCCGGATACAAAACGGTTCATTTTGGGTTTGAGCGCTATGGCTCGAACGGCGGCGAAAAGAATGATATAAAACAAGGTTACTTTAACGTCTCCGGCGTCTCTTTTTCTTTTACGGATATATTCAAGTGTTTTTGTAACGTCAAATTCCTGCTCAAAGTAAATTACAGCTTCGGACCGGGTTGGCAACAGATAGGGCATCATCTGGGTAAAAAAATGTAAATTTCGGATATAGGTTCCATCTGGACGCTTTTTCGTAAACATATCTTATTAATACCACTTTTCTCGATTTTTGAACAGCTTATATCAGGTTATGTTCCTTTCCGGCGACACTTTCCAGTGGCCAGGTTGAAATAAATTGAGGGTTTCTGTACAATCACTCTATGTGGGCTGTATACGCGTTGTTGTCGGCGTTTTTCGCTGGTTTAACGTCAATTTTAATAAAAGTTGGCATTCAAAATGTTAACTCAAATCTCGCGACGGCGTTACGCACTGTTGTGGTTTTGGTTATGGCATGGTCTATTGTTTTCATATCGGGAAAACAAAATGAAATCGCAAATATCGAAGCGAAAAGTATGCTGTTTCTGGGATTGTCGGGAATCGCGACTGGGCTTTCGTGGCTTTGTTACTATAAAGCTTTGCAAATTGGCCAGGCATCTAAGGTTATCCCTGTGGATAAATTCAGCGTGGTTATCGGAATAGTTCTGGCTTTTATTATCTTAAAAGAGACGGTAACGATAAAGGCAATTATCGGCGGTATATTAATCACTGCCGGAACCTTGGTGATGATTTTTTAGCGAGTTATTCTTGTTTTTAGACGCGGGGGAATGGGGTGTTAGAGGGGTTATTTCTGCTGCCAGTTTTCCAGTCTGTCGGCGACTGTTTTTTCAAATTGTTGAAAGTCGCCCAGAAGGGTCTGGAATAGGCGTTCTACGGAAACATTGCCCTGGCTTGTATATGTGATATTCCGGGTTGTAAATAAATCGGGTGTATCAACATTTAATGCCTGGGCTATTCGTTCCAACATTCCTGGCGAGGGGTATTTTCTGCCGATTTCTATCATTGCGATATAACTTGTTGCGGAATTTATTTTATCTGCCAGTTTTGCCTGGGAGATGCCCTGCATTTTGCGGTATTTTTTCATGTTGGTTGCCAGTACCTGGCGGATGTCGGTCATTTTGTTTCTATTTTTTTCACACGGAGGCATGGAGGCGCATCGAACCTACAGTTCGCGGTGCGGAGGAATTAAGGTTTGACTACATTGATTCCCGCGGGGTTAGGAAATAACGGCGCACGTCATCGGGCGCAGAAATCGGCTGTTCTTTTTCCATGTAGCGGTTAAAGCCGTAAAGCAGGCTGCCGTCTGAAAAGGCGATATTTGCAAAACGGGCGGTTGAAACAGGTAATTCAAGAGAGCCACGTATCAGGTACATTTCCATGATGCGTTTTGAAGCGCCCATCATGTTTACCGGGTTTGCCGCTTTGTCGGTGGAGACGCAGAAATATTTCCTTGCACCTTTTTCTTTTGCCTGCTGCATGGTTTTATCGGTGTTGTATATATTTACATCGATCATCCGCATTAATAGGGGTCTTTTTCGCTGCGTACATGTTTAAGGGCGGATAAGTTGAATACATAATCGTACCCCTGACCGTTCATAATGAAAGAATCGAAAACATCGGAACCACAGTCAATGGCAAAAGTGGCAAATTCTCCGTTGATGTACCCAAGGGAACTGCGTATATCACGTACCAGTTCTAGCATATTGTTTTCGTTAATATCAATTACATGTAATTTTTTGGTATTTCTTTTTAATAACTCGTATACTATGTTGAACCCGAGAGAACCCGCACCTCCAATGCTCAGAAAACGGGATGATGCAATAATAGCATTTATCTCTTTCTTGTGGACTTCAATATCTTCAGAGAACAGCGGCTCACTGCGACCAATTAGAGGTAAGATGTTGGTCACTGAGTTAATCATATTTTTCACAACATAAATGTTTAATATCTATCAACCTAACCGTTTCTTCAATATGCCTTTTATCAGATGAACCGAATACTACCGACTGAATATTTTGCTGATTGATAAAGCTATATGCTTCCTTAGCCGGAATAGCCCCTGATGCAAGAGTGGACATCGCCATAAGCTGGTAATCTGCAGGGTTATTATTTTTCACTGTCTCAACATATGCTTCAACATCAGGAGACATAAGATACCCTATCTTATTAAACGATGTACATATAACAACTTCCTTTATTTCCCACTCATTAAGTTTTTCCATAAGAAACGGCAGATTCTGGGTAATAAGACCGGGTAATGCCTTATATTTATTCCGGATATATTCACAATATTCAAAAAATATTTCTTTTATGCCATATCCCAATATTAGATCGGTAATTATATTCTGTAAAAATACTGCCTTTATATTCAAACCCTTGAACATTTTCATTTCTACATCAATAAGCATCTGCATCATTTTAATGGCATCCTTACTCAAGACTGCCATACCGCCTTTGGCTATCATGCCCAAAATATCTTTAGCCGAATTATCTTTTAACAACACTTCATTGATTGCCGGAAATATTCCTTTTTCTGCAACTAAATTGGCGTATTTGTGAGGGTATGGAATAGAAGGATACCAATTAATATCCTGATATTTGGTTTTATTATCCCTAAAATAATCACAAATATCTTTTGCCCTATCATTACTGTTAAGCATAACTGCCTTGATACCTGCCTCAAACGCTATATCATATACACGGTATATAGCATTGATATCAAAAAACTTTTCGGCTAATTGCTGCGCTTTTTCCTGCGACATGTGGTTAATTCCAAAAAATTGATTGTCACCAAATATGATTTTATCAATCGGCTGCATATTTACACACCCCCATTCTGCTGGTAATCATTAAATATTTGTTCTATTACTTCCAACGTATTAACACCGTCCGCAAAAGTACATTGATTGCGTATTTTTTTGTCTTGGATACACTCCGTAAAATGATATAACTGCCGGGTGAATTCATTGCCTCTTACATAAAACGGCACATTTTTAAAAACATCGGTAATGTATAATGTATTCCATCCCTGCATAAGCTGATATTTATTATTTGGTTTGTTTAAGAAAATCTTCAATGAGTGCTGATCCGCCAGAATACGCCCGTTATCGCCGAATATTTCAATTTTATTTGTCGGTTTTCGGTAGCTTGTATCGCTCCAGTTAATATTTAATTGTCCAGTAATTCCATTTTTATATATGAAAGTAGAAAAAGCTGCATCTTCCACATTCTTCGAATAAATATAGCTTAATAAAGAACCTGTTACTTTATCCGGTTTGCCAATAAGGAAATTGATTAAATCAATAGCGTGGGAAGCCATTTCAAACACCGCACCGCCGCCATTATCGCGGGAAGCCCTCCATCCAGAGCTTTCATCTGATTGAGTGATGGTACTACTAAACATCTCGGACTTAAATCTGATTATTTTACCAACCACTTTATTGTCCAATAATTCTTTTGTTTTAATAAAAACATCATTAAAACGGTTTACATACCCTACCTGATTAACAAGATCGGTATGCTCGTACAAGTGCATTAACTCTGACGCCTGATCGTATCTTGTGGTAAAAGGTTTTTCAACAAAAACGTGAATTCTTTTTTCGGCTGCCTTTTTAATTACAGGGAAATGCAAGTTTGGGGGCGTACAAACAAGCAGCGCATCAGGTTTTGTTTTTTCCAGCAAATCTTCATAGTCTTTTATCGTCCGTATATCAATATATTTATCCAGCATTGACAGTATCAAAGCCGAAGTATCTACGACCGATTCAACTTTAACATTGGGGTTACTGTTTATAATTGAGTAATGAGTAATGCCCATACGCCCCATTCCGATGATGGCTAGTTTTATTGTGTTCATCTTTTCTCCTTTATAGTGTAATAACGTCAAAGTATTTTTTTGCAATTATTTCCCATTTATAACGTCTATCTGCAATTTCCTTCATATTTATCCTGATTTGATCAAGTTTTTCTTCTTTTGTATTTATTAACAAATCCTGTAATTCTTCTGAGTTATTAAAATACTCAGCTTTTTCTTCTGTCGTAAAACGGTTAAATGTATTATCAAAGCAAAATATAGGAAGGCCAATATTCATTGCTTCAACAAGTCCTGGGTTTGTTCCGCCCGCAGAATGTCCATGAAGATAAATTTTTGCATTGGTTCTTATAACATTTAACTCATCTTGATTATAAATAGCGTCAAATAAGATAATATTATTTATTTTTAGGTATTTATTTTTTAAATTCTTACCGTACTTACAAACATTCCAATTCCCAACTATAATCAATTTATATTTTTGTATATGAATAAATGATTCTAAAATCATTTCCAGATTATTATCCGGCTGAACCCTGGCAACAGCCAGAATATATTCTGTTTCTAAAAATGGATACTTTTTCAAATATTCGTTTTTTGCTTCTATTCGTTTTACTTGATCTCCTCCATATTCAATAAGATAACTATCACGATTATATGTCTTTTTTAAATAATTTTGTATTCCTTCGTTATCAGCAATTATATAATCAGAATTCTTTACTGTTATTCTTTCTGAATGTTTTATAATGCGAGATGCAACAAAACCCCATTTTCTCCGTTGCCATTCAATACCGCCAATATTAAAGATAAATTTATTTCTATATTTACCCAGAAAGGACATTGCTATGTTTGATGGTCCCAATATTAATATTCTATCAAAATTTTTATAAGATCTTAAAACTGACAGAGAATCATATAATATACTCTGCCAACCATTAGCATTTAAAGAAAGACTAATTATTTTTGAATTATTATACTCTTTTAATTTAGTATTATTTTCTTTACTACAAAATACTGTTATATCCAATTTGTCTGATAGATATTTAGTAAGAAACTCAACTAATGTTTCAAATCCACCATATTGAGCAGGAAGCCCACGTGTACCTATTATAGCTATTTTCATTGTTTATCTATTATCTTACTTTCTTATTTTAATCATTTTGATTAAATACGATATTATTACCAAAGATTAATTCACAAAACTGTTTTGTTGCCGTTCCCTTTTCATATGATCCAAGAGCATCATGATGCGCTTTTACATCTGCATCATATTTTTCTTTATCAAATTGCATAATATTATTCATAAGTTGTTCATTTGTTTCAGCAATCGGAAATGGCCATTCATAAATAGGTGTATAAAACCCTCTATCATCATCCTCGTATTTATTTATATCAGGTGCATATATAAAACAAGGTTTATAAACTAAAGAAAAATCCCACATCGAAGATGAATAATCAGTAATCAAAATATCTGTAGCACAAAGTAATTCCTGCATATCCGGATAATCAGATGCAACAATTACTCCATCAGGGATATTAATATTGCTAGAATATAGATGTCCTCTATATAAGAATACATATTCATCATTAAATTTTTTCTTTAGGTTTAATAATAATTCATCAATACTAAAACTTATATTAAGCGGTTGTGAATTATAATGATGCCCTCTAAAAGTTGGAGCATATAGAATAATTTTTATTTCATATGCAATATCAAAATACTTTGCTACTTTCTCCTTAAAGGTATTTCCAGAAAATATAATATCATTTCTAGGCAAACCTGTCTTTAAATATTTATCTTCTGATACTTTCCAATCTTCTGACATATATATTTTGTATTTATCGTATGCGGAAACAATATAATGATTGTTTTCTTTTGCCCTAATATTTTGAACTATCTCTAAATATTTCCTTTCTTTATTAAATGCGGGAACTGAAGCGCCTATTTTTTTATATGCTCCGCAACCATGCCAAGTATTAACAATTATTTGTCCTTTTCTGGTCGGAAATATTGCTTCGATAAAAAGATTATTTATTATATATTTTGATGTTATTATATAATATAAATATTTTAATTTTAAATATTTAATGATTTTTACATTTTTATATTCATTTGGAAAATCTAGTTCATTATTTAAACACCACACATATTCATAATTTTTACCGTATTTATAATAGATATACTCAAAAATGTATTTTGGATTACAACAATGTTGTTTACCTTTATAACTCACGAAAATAATACGCTTATCATTTATTGGAAAAATATAAAATATCTTGAGAATTAGTCGTAGTAAATGTACTATTGCTATCTTTAAATATTGCATTATCAATTCTTTATCTTATAATTACGTTAATTACCTTATTTGCAAATACTTAATTCTATTAAGGAAAAACAGTACGGATGCATATATCTTTCCCATAAACAGTGATTTTGCATATACTTGTAATAAAGTCCTAAACAAAAATGGCAATTTGCTTTTTTGGGGATATGGTAAATAATAATTTATGTAGATATATTCAATATCTTCCTTTTTTGGATCAACAGCAAAGCGTAAAAAAGAATAAAAGCATGTACATAAAATGTATTTTAAAAATGAATATCCGACTGTATCTATTAGTTTATTTTTTTTAAGATATTCTTCTATCCATAAACGAGATTCTACAAAAGGATAATCAAGTATACTTTTATACTTTATCCTCTTAAAAGTTGACATCGTATTATGAACACGATTATAAAAATAAACAATATCAGAAACAATTGTAATATTCACATATTCTATATGTGCAAATATTTGAGCATTTACAATAGAATCTTCACCATGATTGCAATTCGGAACTTCATAATCAGCAAAACAACTTTTTCTATATAATTTACCCCAAAGAAATCGAAACTTATTGTCAAATAAATATTCCAATGGATGCCGTATTGCCTCAAGTAAAAATCGAACCGTAGGAGTTGATGCCTCACGTTAAGAAATCGAACCATAGGCGAGGGAACCGAAGCGCAACGGCTTCATACCTCCTTTGGGAACGAACACAGGAACAGGTTCAGCTAAAGCTGTAAGTTTGTCAATAGCTTTTTGCATACGCTCCATTTCAGCCATAAGGTTTATTTGTTTCTTTTTGGACACAAGCCCCTTTTTTATTTCTATGCTGAAATCAGAAGAAGCGATAGCTCGATCAAAAGGAGAGCAGGGCTTGTCGTATGTTTTTTTTACTTTGCTGCCAACTCGTTCTTTGGAAAGAAGTTTTTGACAAGGGTAAAAGAAATTGAGCAGCCTGTCATAATGGGTGTAAACATCTTGAAGGGTTTGTACTCCTTTATCGCCAGAGAAACGGAGGTAGCCGACAATTTTTCTAACAGAAGCCCAGTTTTTCTGCTCAACGAAACAGTTGTCGTTTTTTTTGCTGCTGCGGCTTCTGGTAAGGGTTATCCCTTTTTCTTTACACCACGCCACCAGAGCGTAATTAATAAACTCGCTGCCGTTGTCAGGATGCAGGATAAGCACCGGAAGCGGGAGAACCGAAACCGCATGATTTAAGGCTTCATAGACCCATTTAAAAGCCTTGTTTTTCAGAGCGTAATGGACAGTCCAGGGGGTATTTACCTCTGTAATGGTCAAAGTATAGCAAAATTCACCAGAAGCGTTGCCTCCGTCGTGCTGAACAAGATCAATCTGCCATATGCCGGGGCCTTGTTCTTTACACTCGAAATGGCTCATAACAGGTATTTGAGATTTAATATGCCCTTTGGCCGGTTTTGTGCCGCATGTCCCTTTGATTTTCATCTTGGCTTTGGTCTTTTTAAGTAGGCGGTCGATGGTGGAGGCGCTTATCTTGCGCAGTTTGCTTTTTACTTCTTCATCACATTTGAACTTCGGATGTGAAACAATGCTGTCGATATTCGCGTGGAGGAATGGGGCAAGCAGTTTCCCGCACTGGTAATTAAAAGCCCTCCAGATAGGCTCCAGAGCCTCCAGCACGTCCGTTCCGTACACAACCGGATATTCCCGTTTCTTCTTGGTTTTGTGGGTGATTACAGCCTTAACCTTCTTCCCAACGAATTTGACTTTGTCTTCATTAGCCAAAATATGTATCGCGTATTTACGGCCATATCCTGTCTGCCCGATGAATGTATCCAGTATCTTGGATTTTTCTTTCTTTGCGGATAACCGGTATTTCTTGGCGGTTATCCTTGTCAGTTTTTGCCTCTCTTTCAAATTTAACTCCATACGTACTCCGGTAATATGTTTTACCGGTTATTTTATCCTTCCGTATGGTTCGATTTTTATCTTGAGGCATCACCCTTTTATGGTTCGATTTAACGTGAGGCAACTCGCACCCTTGACAAAATATCGAAATAATGATAATTTATGATTATATAAGCTTTGGGGGTATTTATGCCAGTTATAAGAAAAAGTGCCGATTTAAGAAATTCATACGCTGACATTTCGGCTTTTTGCCATAAGTACAGAGAGCCTGTTTTTATTACTAAAAATGGGGTTGGAGACCTTGCCGTAATGAGTATCGAAACATATGAAGAAATATCTGGTAAGCAAAGATTATATAGTTTGCTGGAAGAAGGATTAAATGCAATTGAAAACGGAAAATATGTAACAGAAGAAGAAATGGATAAAAAATTGGATTTGATGTAAAAAAATGTACAAATTGAAACTTTCTGAACCATTTATAGAGGATGTTAGTATATCTGTAATTTATATAAAAAATACTTTGCTAGAGCCGGTTGCTGCACAACGATTAAAAGATGAAGTAAAAAAGGCATATAAAAAAATAAAAGAAAACCCTTTTGCTTATCCTGCTGTTCCTGATAAATATTTAGCCACATTGGGTTATCGTTTTAAAATGGTAAAAAATTATATATTGTTTTATATTGTTGATAAAAAAGTTGTAAAAATTATTAGATTTCTACATGGACATAGGGATTGGATGAATATATTAGAAAAATAATTTTAAAAAGAGATTAAAAGTTTCACCGCAGGGCAAAGTGGATATGCAGGAATTTGGGGTTTGAATTGATCACCCTTTACCGACCTTATGAACAAAGCATGGATTAGACGAAATTTCAGTTGTGGCTGCCCAATCTTGTCGAATTCGACAAGATTATTATAGACAACTGTATAAACATCGTATATACTTGTAGAATAAGGAGTATTGTTATGGAAGCAGTCGTAAAAAAATGGGGAAACAGTCTTGGAATCAGGATACCCAATCATATTATCCGTGGATTGTCTTTAAAAGACGGTTCTTTTGTTGATATTAACGAAAGAAGACAAGAAATAATTATCAAACCTATTAATAAAAACTCTCTATCTGAAATGCTTAGTAAAATCAATCGTCAAAATCTCCATGAAGAAATTGATACTGGCGAACCTGTAGGAAAAGAAATATGGTAAGAAAAAAATATGTTCCCGAACGCGGTGATATTGTATGGTTGAATTTTAATCCGCAAGCGGGTCATGAACAAGGTGGAAAAAGACCTGCTGTTGTAATATCTCCAAAAGAGTATAATGAAAAAACTGGGTTCGGAATTTTTTGCCCAATAACAAGTAAAATAAAAAATTATCCCTTTGAAGTAAAAATTGAAAGTAAAAAAATCAACGGAGTTGTATTATCAGATCAGATAAAAAGCCTTGACTGGAAAACAAGAGAAATTGAATTTATCACAAAGGAAACCTCTAAAACAGTTGATGACATTATCGATAAAATGAGTGTACTATTATATGACTAAAGAAATAATTAATAATCCAGAATTTGAAAGTATACTCTCTTTAATTCAAGAATTAGAAACAGAATTATCTAATCTTGTTCACGATAGGGATGTATTAATATATCATATATGCCCAAAACTACAAGCCGAATATATGATGAAAATAGGAAAACTTGAGTATGCTATTTTTGAGTATCAATGTAAAATATCGCGGACAAAGCGTAAAATTGAAATTATTCAGTCATTCCTAAATAAAGAGCAATCATATGACATTTCCAAAATAGAAGAACAACTAGATAGAGAGTATCAGGAATATACCGAAAAACTCATACAAAAACAAAAGGAAATAGAAAGTGCACGATTAAAGAACAGCAGTTTTGGAACACCTTTGACAGAGGAGGAATCTTCAGAATTAAAAAAGCTTTATACTCAAATAGTTAAAAAACTTCATCCTGACATTAATCCGAATACTACAGAAGAACAGCACAGTCAATTTAATGATGCTGTTAATGCATATAAAAGAGCAGATTTATCTGAAATGAGAATAATATTTCTACTTTTGGAAAAAACATCGGTGACAGAAACAACAAGTTCAATAGACAAACTAAAGACAAGAAAAGAAATGCTGCTTAATGAAAAAAATTATCTGATAAACGAAATACAAAAAATAAAAGAAACTTTTCCTTTTTCTATCAAAAATCTGCTACAGGATAGTGAGAAGTTACAAAGTAAAATCAATGAGTTAACAAATGTTTTAACCGAACACCAAGAACAATATAAAGCCATTGAAAAACGTTTAGGAGATACAATACTTAGACATGAGTGAACTAATACCCATTACTGAAACAAATATAAGCTCTATTTTAAATTCCGGTAAAACAGGTTTAGATATCGGTAAGCCCTTTTCCAGACAAATCTATCTTATATCTGCATCAATTGCAGGCTCATACTATGTTGACAACTTTTCGGATTTACTCGATGAAATTAAGGTAGGGAAAAAATTGCGTTTTATTCGTGAACCGGATAATCAACATGATGAATTGGCGATAATTGTAAAAGATCAAAATAATAATAAACTTGGCTATGTTCCTCGCAAAAAGAATCCTATACTCGCACGACTGATGGATGCAGGAAAACTTATTTATGGTAGTGTAAAAAACATAGACAACGATGACAGCTATATAAATATTGAAATGGAAATTTTCATGGATGATTGAATATTATGATATGGCACAATAACTCCCCAATTCATGCTACAATAACCCCCATGACCGAAAACCTTAAGCATAGTAAGAGAAACAATGCTAGATTACGGATTACTTCTCTTGCACCTTCTTGTTGAACTGTCAAGTATTCCTTGACAGTTGCCAACTGGGATAATTCGTTCTCGCTGAAAACATTGTTTACGTGCAGACTAATGTTCTGCTTTGATGTTTGAAACAAGTCAACCATTTGCGCCTGGGTAAGCCAAAGCGTTTTGCTGCCCATTCGGACATCAATTTTTGTTTTGCCATCCTGTGTTTGATATATAATTATTTCATGGGTTTCGTTCATTAATTTGCCTTGTTCTAC
>Ga0099364_10011678_pt1 | contig 11956 bp, 11 predicted proteins | sample TergutTh196P3_FD_73070 | JGI IMG/M metagenome (GOLD analysis project Ga0099364, IMG submission 73070) | Microcerotermes parvus P3 segment gut microbial communities from Pointe-Noire, Republic of the Congo - Th196 P3 | ecosystem: Host-associated > Arthropoda: Insects > Digestive system > Gut ...
TGATTAATCCGGGCTTGCCGTTTGCGGCTTCGATTAGGTCTGCCAAGGCATCAAGTTTGCGGGAATGAATGGTGTGATTCTCGTTATCCTCATCGTAGACTGCACCATTCGCCATTTGGCAGAGTTTCCCGCTCAGACTGGCGGCATTGGCAGCGGTGACCTCGCCATCGGGGAGGTTCAGCACTAAATCGGCTTTGAACGTGTTGTACTTCTCGCGCTCGGAGTCGTCTAACTTGACTTTACGCTCCACAATCAGCAGTTCCGGCATTTGTAGGTGGTCGGTGGACTTCATAGAAATGGTGATGTCGGCGATTTTGTCATAGATTCGCTGCTCGGCATCGGGGAGTGGCTTGTAGGAAAAGACCACTTGCCCGTTTCGCCTATCGGGAGTGAAATAGCACTCCCGGTACTTCCCGATGAACCTTCCAAGCCGTTGCCCCAAGTCGAGTAATCGGAATTGCGCCCACAAGTCCAGTAAGCCGTTGGCGGCAGGAGTCCCTGTCAGCCCGACAATGCGCTTGACTTTCGGTCGGACTTTCATTAATGCCTTGAATCGCTTTGACGTGTGCGACTTGAACGATGACAGCTCATCGACTACAAGCATATCGAAGTCGAACTTGAAGTTTTCAACAAGCCATGCGACATTTTCCCGGTTGATGATGTAGATGTCGGCTTGTGTGCGAAGTGCGGCGAGACGTTCCTGCTCAGTGCCGATTGCTTTTGAGATGTGCAATCCGTGCAAATGCTCCCACTTTGAAATTTCATTAATCCAGACATCACCGACCCGCAAGGGCGATATGACAAGGACTTTCTGCACTTCAAAACTGTCGAACATTAGGTCAACGATTGCCGTAAGGGAAATGACGGTTTTCCCCAAGCCGCAATCTAAGAACAACGCTGATATCGGGTTTGCCTTGATAAATTCAGTCGCAAACCGCTGATAGTCATGCGGATTGTATTTTACGTATAATCACCTCAATTCCCTCAACGCTGTCAAGCACGAATACTTGAAAACCAAGCCGCCGTAACAGTCCATGTCGTGATTCCTGTAGCGGACGTGGCTTGCAACCCGTCGCTTTGACTTCCACGAATGCAACCCGTCCGTCCGGTAAAAGCAGAAGTCGGTCGGGCATTCCATCAAAGCCCGGACTAACGAACTTCGGGGCAATACCTCCCACTGCTTTTACCGCTTTAATCAGCTTCCGCTCTATGATTTTCTCTAACATATCTAACCCTTCCCGACAAACTTGTGATTGTCGATTTTTCGTGTTGTCAATTAGGTTGTCAGCCGCTCCAACACTGATTGCAAGCGGTTTTACCCCTGCAAGGCTGACAACGTAACCGAAAAACTCCTTACGCGCGAATATGCGTAGATGCGACTTCCTTTATATATAAAAACTTATTATTCAAGTCTAATATATAAAAGTTGTACGGTTGACGGTGCAACAGCCGCAAAGCCAGTGTTAATGGGGGGTTTACGGCTCTGACAACTGCACCGACAACTACTCCGACACGACACGCTCGTAATACCGCTGCTCGCCATAAAGCGTGAAACTTTTTCGCCTGTTGGTTTTAGTCCAACCCTCGATTCGCTCCATAATCGCGGCGATTGCGTAACTGTCGGCAGGGTGGATGTCCTCTTTTGGTTTGCCGAAACACTCGCACCAAATCTAGATGTTGCACACCACATCACGGCGGCAAACTCCCGCGGGTTGCGTGGGGTCGGTAGGCTCGTTGATGAAGTTGCGCCGTTGCCAAATCTCCAAACTGTACCAGTTACGCGGCACTAACGTCTCAAGGTATGAACGCACCAATCCCTCACGCTCGTCCTGCTCCATAGCTTCGCTCTGCTCGGCTTTTGCGAGCCGTTCCAACTCCGAATTAAGGTAGAGCTTCTCGCCCGCCTTAACATGGCACAGAACTTCAGCCCAGACCTGCTGAACGTCCTCGGTAGTCAATTCCCACGGCTTTTTAATGCTCGTCCCCGGTGTTTTGACAGTCCAGAAACGGCGATTGCCCGTCACGTCACGGAGGTAGCCTTTCTCGGAGTTAGTCGTGCCGAAGAACACGCACTGCCGCGGATGTGGCGTTACCCGCCTGCCGAAACTCGCACGGTACTTGTCGTCCTGCCGCGAAATAAACGCCTTCACCTTGTCGATGTCGGCTTTCTTCATACCTGCCAACTCGCCGATTTCGAGAATCCAGTAGCCCTGCAACTTCTCGGCGGCGGTCTTGTCGTTCATGTCCGATAAGTTCAGACTGTCGGAGTACCACTCGCCGCCTAACTTCGCAATCAGAGTGGACTTCCCGACACCTTGCGGGCCGTTGAACACGGGAATATTGTCAAACTTAATCCCCGGAAATTGCACTCGCATTACCGCCGCACATAGAGTCTTACGAGTGACCGCACGTACGTAATCGTTGTCATCAGCACCGAGATAATCAATCAGCAGCGAATCTACACGAGGAGTGCCGTCCCATTCGGGGAGACTCTCGAAATACTCACGAATCGGGTGGTAGGAGCGGTCATCGGTGACTTTGGTGATGGCGATGTCGTAATTCCGTGCGGAGAAATAGCCGTAATGCAAGTCGATATAACAGATGAGTTGTGCATCGTCCGCATCTCTCCAAAAACGTGCGGGATTGTTCCACGGCACTTTTCCAAGTTCACCTTTGATTTCCATACCATCAGCGAGTTGGTTAAACACAAGTGCCTTCAACTTCGGGTCGTTCTCGACTATGAGGGCGATGTTGCGGAGTGTGTTCTCGATTTCCCCCGACTTCTCACGAGAGAGTTTCTTAATCCAAGCATTTGGGTCTTCGACTTCTGCGACTTTTGCTTCATCAATACTGCCGAAATCCGCACTCGCCTGTGCCTGCCGTTCAGCGTGTAACAGAGCGGACACTCGTGAATCCTTGACGGCAAACTCCGACATCATCTTGAACGATGACTTCTCATCACAGTCGCCAAACTTGTGAATCCGCACCAAGTCAAAAGCGTTGCATTCCTTACCGCAAGCGGGGTCAGTTGCGTGATGCGAATAAGCAAACCGTCCGTCATAAATCACCACACCTGCGATTGAGTCGGCGGCGATGTAGTCGTACCGTCCGGGGACTGCCGATGGGCGGTAGACGTGCGGCAGGAATGTCGAGATTACCTCTTTGATTGTGTAAGCACGGCAGAATGCACCAACTACTCCGCCCTTGGACTGTGGGTCTTCCTGCACGGCGAAACCGCTCTTGGTGGGATTCGATTTTACCGCATTGGAAGCGGCTCTCGGAGCTTTCACCTCCGACTGACGACTTGAGGTCGGGTGCTGTGAAATGTCCCTCCAGTCCTCGTACATTCCGAGGTACACATCGGGGTCGAGCGGACTTCCTGCATTCTCGGCAAAGACAAACTCCGCGTTGGAAGAGCAGCTCGACCAATACATCATACGGTTGGCTTGGTAGGTGCTGTCATCGAAAAAGTCCATGCCGATTGACTTAGCGACTTGACGAAGCACAGCCGGGTACTCGTCTTCGCTGACCTCCCGACTGAACAAGACAATCAGCCGGAACCGCGGCTCTGTCGGGGAATGGCTGTGGGTGGAATAGATGAAGTATTCGGTGTCGGGGAGTGCTAACTCCACGAGAAACGGGAAGTCCACTTTTGGCGGAATTGAATCCGCGTCAAGACAGCCTATAGTGCGGTTTATGACATTGCCGTTCTTACGACTGCCTTTCTTGAGGAATCCGCCCACGAACCCACCGTGGTCTTTGGCATCGTCCCGCCGCTGTTTCGGCAGTTTCGGGTATTCCGATACAGTTTCAGTGGTACGGACAGGATTTCGGTTGCGGTCTTTCAGGTAATCCCACGTCACCTCTTTGTTCTTGTAAAAGCGGTCAGTCTTACGGTTACAGACAGAAATTTTAATATTCATCTTGCTTTTCCTCACAATCTGTGGTAAAATAACGTATGGGCATTCCACGTTTCGTGGCTTTGGCGATTTCGGCGGACATTCCTTTGCTGATTGTGTCGCCGCAAACCCACAGTTCATCACACTTGCCAAGCAGGACGAGTGCAAAGAAAAGACCGAGTTTGCGTTGTTTTGTGTCTGAATCGTCCATGAACTGCGGATATAACAGGTGCGGTGCTAACGGAATCGCATTCCTGCGAACAGCGAACTTGCAGTACCTCTTTGCGTTGGCGATATTCGCCGGAACATCTCCTGCAAACGGACTGGCGATGTACACTAACGGCTTGTAGGCTCTCGCCTTTTCGGACTTGCTGACTGCAACTAATGCCGCATAGGCAGTCGGGTCAGGATAGCCCGACTTGTTGAGTTTAAGTCGGTTCATAAGCCAACACCTCCTGTTGTCCGCCAAGGAAAAGGTTGACAAAATACTGTTGCGCTTGATGAGGTAGCCCATCTGACGGAGTTTCTCGTACAAGCGATTCTGACCGATGTCAACGCCGTTGCCTTTGAGGATTTTCGCAAGCTCCCCGATTAGAATCGTGTCGCCCGATACCGACACTGAATCGGCGAATAGGACTTTCGGCTTGCTTGCGGTGATTTCCGATTGCAGCCGTGCATTCTCGGCACGTTCCGCCTTGAGTGCAGTCGCCACTTGAATGAGTAAATCGGGGTTGGCGAGGAGTTCATCGGTTGCGTATATTCCGTGCTTGCGGATGCTCGGCAACACATCGTGGGTAATCCAGCGTTTGAACTGCTTCGCTTCCGGCTTGTCGGAGCGAATGATTACGTTGTACAGCCCCGACTCGTTAATCACCGTCATTTCTTGATTACCGCCAAGGGTGTTCACCAGAGTTACACCCTTTTCGTCTTCATCAAGACGGTCAGATACTCGGCGACTGTTGGAAAGGCACAACACTTCACACACGTCCTTAAGCACCCACCACGGCTTGCCGTCCTGCATAACCACACGGACTTCGTTTTGTTGATAATTCAACACTTGTAACTGATTCATTGCTAATACCTCGTACTTTCTAATATTGGGGGAAGTCGGGCGATGCGGTTGCACCGCCCATTCCCACTGTTGTTAATCACCCTAAGAAATCTTCGTCATCATCGACATAATCGTCACCGAAATCGTCTTCAGCGCTGCACCGTCCGCTTAACGGCTCGCCGTCCGCCAACTTCTGCACGTTGTTCAGACCGCAAGCGATGCCGCGATTGCCGTTGCTGTTGAACGCATAGAACCCGATTGAGAACCGGCAGTACATTCCGCTGTAAATCTCGTTTCGGTCGAGAATCGGGTTGCGGGCGAGGTCGACAATGCCGGGGGCGGTGTCGGAGTTTGCGTTAAGGAAATGCGCATTCTCGTAGGCGGGGTCATCGGGACGTTCCGCATCGCCATCACGGAGCGGAGTCTTCAGCGTTGATAGTGCAGGAACGGTCTTGCCGTTGCCTTTCAGCCTGCCCTCTCCCTCCTCGTAAGCCGCTTGAATTGCAGCTTCGATTTTGTCGAGAGTGACAGTGTTCGATTTCGGAATAATCACCGACACGCTGTACTTCAGCTTGCCATCGTCGCCGATTTTAGTCGGCTCGTTGAGATGTGCGTAACTCGCATGGCACTTGCCCGTGATTACTTTAGTTGCGGACACAGCCGCCTTTGTTTCTTTGTTAGCCATAATAGTTCTCCTTCTTACTGGTCGGCAATCGGCTCTGAAAAGTCCGTTGCCGCCGTGTTGATTGCTTCTCGCTTGTCGCTGTCGGGGACAAGCACGGGTTTCCCCGCCGGCTTGGTTACAAGCCCATCAAGAGTTGTGTCGAACTTCTTTTTGCCGCCGAGCAGTGATGTCATTGCCGTGATTCCGAGGATTTTCGGCGGCTCGTAGGGATTGAGGTTGAGCGCCTTAACCTTATCAGCCACTGCAGTTTCGTCAGTGTACCGCCGGTTGGAACGTCCCTCAACTACCTTAAAACCGTCGAATGTCGAACCTCGCAAAGCCTGTTGTAATGCGTAGTCTTTGAGGTCTGAACCCCAACCGATGAGGTCGTCGATTTGCGGGAGGATTGCCGCAATCTCGCTGTCAGAGAGCAATGCCGGCTCGGCGAATTCGTGCCGCGCAAGTTCCATATTCACGTCAGCACGTTTCTTGCAGACTGCTTTCGCCTTGCAGAATTTGCACCAATCACCGCACCTGAACTCGCCCTCACCGTTCCAAGCCAACTCTGCGGCGGGTCGTAGTACCTCATCAGCCCACTTGTAGAGCGATTCTTTCGTGAGCATGGACGTGCTGATGTTGTTGCGGCGAGGTTGGAAAATCGTCATGCTGACGGACTCTATGTCGTACAGGCTGTCGAATAACTCCAACGCTCCGAGTGCGTACAACATCATCTGCGAATTGCTGTCTGCCTCGACTTGAACGCCCTTGCCGTGCTTGTAGTCGATTACGTGGAGAATTCCGTCAGCGATGACGATGCAGTCGGCAGTCCCGAAACCTTCGGTTGCCCATCGGGAGTATTCCACCCGCTGTTCAATCAGCACTTGCGGGGACTGTGCCGCTTCCACGATTTCGAGGATGTATGTGGCGTACTCGTTGGCACAGTATTCCATTTCACTGTTGTAGTAGGTGAGGTCGGGAGTCGGGTCTTTGGTGGGGATTCCAAGTGCAGACTTTAGCTTGTGTTCGCAGAGTTCATGAGCGGCTGTGCCTTCAGCGGCATAGCTACTGCCGAAGTCGGGGAAATCCTCACAAAGCCGCAATGACGGCGGGCAGTTGAGCCAACGCTCACTTGACGATGCACCGAGTAGTGCGTGTTTCTTTCCGGTCATAGTGCCTCCGTTTCTGCGAGAAGCTCTGCGTAGCGTTCCGGAGCGACTTCGCCGAGTTTTGTTGCACCGTACTTCGTCAACAATGCCTTGACTTCCGCAGTTTTGCCCTCGCGCGATTTCGCCGTCATAACCGCACGAACGTCATCAAGCGTGATTGGTGCGTCTTCCGGCAGATTGAGTTCCTGTTGCGGTTGCGGTGTTGGGGATTCCGGGGGCTGTACCGATTTTGGCACAGGGTTGCTGTAGAATTCCTGCAGGCTGTCTGCCACGTTGACGAGTGCTTCAGCGGCGGGGCGAAGTTCCCGCACACAACGGTCGAGTTCACTGAACTTAGCCACTTGCAACACCTCCTTCCTCTGTGATGGACAGCGACTTCACGCTGTCGCCCGGCATGATGATTGTCATTTGCCGCTTTTCTCCGAGCAGAAAACGGAGTATTCGCTCTCGCAGTGCGACTTTGCGGCAACGGACAATCCCGTTTGTTGGCATTTGCTTGGAAACACCGATTTTGAGTGTGTGGTTCATTTGAATCCACCTTTCCCGAAGGCTGTATAGTGAGTGCCTTCACTATAAGCCACGGCAGAAGCCCGATTTTGTGTGGAATCGGAAATTAATTTATATTTTCCGGTAAATTGCCTTGAACTTGTCCGTAGCTTTGTTGGTTTCACGCATAATCGTGGAGGGTGACTTGCCTTCTGCGGTTGCGAGTGCGGTGTAGGACTGCCCGTCCTGATAGCGGGCGAGAATAAGGAATCTCTCCCTTGCGGTCAGCTTGTCCAGTACAAACCGGACTGCATCCGTTTCGGCGATGCTCCGCAGAATATCGACTCCGCTGTCGAAGTAGCGAGCATCCTCGTAGGTGAAGTCGGTGGGCGAGGTGTGTCTGCGGGTTTCACGGCGATTGCTGCTCTCTTCCTCTTTAATAGAGGCGAGGTAGAAGTTGCCGACATCATCGGAAACCTCGAGTTGGATGATGCATCTGTCCGCATCTTCGTAATTGATTAACATACGTTAGTCTCCTTCTTGGTTTTTTTATTTGAAAGGCTGAATGCCTAACAGACTGGGTTGTGGGTGGGGCGATAAAAGATGCGAGGTGTAGTGCGGGACGGGACGGTTGCGTGCATGGGTTTCACTTTTTTAATGACATTCGAGGTAGAAAAATTACGGCTTTGTTTTCATACATCGTGTTTCTTGGCAGAAGAGTTTTGAGTCGCCTTTGAATTCAGACTAACAAAACATGAACTTTCAAGAAACAGACAAGCACTTGCTTGCTATGTGCATCGACTTGCTTGTGACGAACAGCCCCACCTCTCAGTACTTATTGCGACACTTTTACGGCGATTGACCGAAATAAAAACGACCGAACAGAACAACCCCTAAAGGGTCGTTCCGCACGGTCGTCTAAAGCAATCTGGCGGATTTATTTGGTTTTTTATATTGCTTTAACAAACACACGTTGCGGTTGAACATTCACTTTCTCGGGCGGACTACTTCCATTCGTATACCATAACTGGCAACCGTCCTTTGAAACAGGGAATCAACGACTGTTTTTTCCATCCGTGATGGTCATGATGTAGGTTCGCACATCCAGCGTTCCGTAAAGTTTGCCTTTTGGCGTTCTGATTTCCATTTTGAAACCTCCAAAAATTTTTTAATTTTTTGTAGTCAAAACACTTGACAAAGCCCACAAAATAAGTTATACTTAGGTAGTGGGCAACATCCGTGAAATGACCACAACATTATTTTACCACATTTTGTGGGCATTGTCAATACGTTTGACCACAAAAAATAAATATTTTTTGGAGGCTTGAAAATGGGATTAGCTTTAGGTCAATATATAAAGTCCGTGAGGAAATCAAACAAACTATCAGCGGCAAAATTAAGCCAAGAGGCGAGCATTTCCAAATCATACCTTGACTATATCGAAAGCGGGGCGAGAGATCCTAAGCCAGATGTCCTTGCAAAAATAGCGATTAAACTCAACGTTTCCCTCGAAGCTCTTTTGGATATTCAAAAAAAGGAAAGACTCGAATCCGCTATGAATAAACTTCGTGCAGAAACAGTCTGTTCAGATACGGAAGATTTAAGAGCGGTGGCTCGAACCGCCGATGATGAACTGAGTTTAGATGAGCAGGCTTTGGCGATGACACAGGAAGCCCTCCGAACTGCCAACAATGCCGCGCGATATGCGGATTTTATTGAAAACCCAAATCTTCGCGACATAGTCAAGGCGGGAGTGAGACTTAATGACGAAGAACTGGAAAAATTGAAAAATGCAATGGAGTCCCTTTATCCGGATGCCTTTAAATCCTAATTCGGATGCCGCAATTCGTGTTTTTCATATGGCACACCGCTTCCTGAATGAATTCGGGATTAAGTGGCTCCCAGTGCCTTATGCGGATATAATCTTCGCAAAACATGACTGGCATCTTAAATATGTAGACCAACTCGCATACGAAATCGGGGAGTCCGAGAAGTATGTTCTCGACCACGTAATGCGAAGTAAAGACGGATTGGCGATGTACGACCCCCAAAAGCAGCAGTACGACATCGTCCTAAATGCCGACAATGATGTACCCAAAACAAGAATGCGATGGACTGCAATTCATGAGATTGGACACATCTACTTGGGACATCTCGACAGTCAACGGAAAAGAATAACAAGTTGCTCATTAACTCGTGAGGAGTACGACCAGTTTGAGTTTGAGGCAGACATTTTTGCCGGTGAAGTTCTCGCCTCCAAGTGGATAATGCGGCAGATTGACATCGTGGATGAGTACGACATTGCAACGATATGCGGCATTTCCGATGATGCAGCTTTGTCCAGATACAAGAAAGCAACCGAGGATTACAGCTATACGCCTGTCAACGCAGTGCTAACCATTAAAAACTTCGGTGAATATCTCAAAAATGTGACGATATGCTGTGAACTAACCGAAATGGACGATTTTGCGAGATTTGCGTTTGCAAACCGCGTAACGCCAAAACTGGCAAAACCCAAGCACCCTGCCTTGCGTAAACTCGGAAGTTGCCCATACTGCGGCAATGAACGTGGGCAGTCGGTATCTTCAAATTTCTGCGTTGCTTGCGGTAGCGCATTAAAGAACCAACTCGCAATCACCGGGCGATGTGACCATGTGAATCACGAACACGCCGCTCATTGCGAACAATGCGGCAATCGTGTTTATCGAATTAAGCAGGGCTTTGTCCTTGAAGACTTCGAAACCAATGAAAATTAGGAGAGTAAATCTATGTCAATAACGGGGGTAACCGGAGAAATGAAAAACATGATTGATAAAATCTGGGACGATATGTTTTCCTACGGAATCGCAAATCCATTGGTGGTGATTGAGCAGCTTACATATCTGTTCTTTATCCGTTCTCTTGATATGAATGAGGAAAACAATGAGCTTAACGATGAACTGCTTGGCATTCAAAGCGAGAGAATTTTTCCGCAGGATGAGTACGGTCAAGCTTTGCGATGGAGTAAGTTCAAAAATTTGGAGGCGGGAGAACTTTACGACCTCATCAAAGACCGTGTCTTCCCTTTTATTAAAGGAGAAGAAAAAGAGTATGATTTGCCTAACGGTGAAAAACACATAATGCAGGGCATGAGAATCAACAAGAAAAGTTCCTACGGCAAGTATATGGCGAATGCAAATTTTCTCTTGCCGAACCCACTCATTACCCAGAAAGTCGTAACGGCTATTACTGATTTGCCTTTAAAAGATAACGACCTCAAAGGTGATTTGTATGAGTACATGATTTCTAAGTTGCAGACTGCCGGACGTATCGGACAATTCAGAACTCCGCGCCACATCATCCGAATGATGGTACGTATTATCGACCCTAAAATAGACGACCTAATCGCTGACCCTGCTTGCGGCACAGGGGGATTCCTCATCCTTGCGGGTGAACACGTCTACACAAATAACGAACAGGTGATACGCCTTAACAAGAAAAAAGCCCGTGACCACTTCCAAAAGAAAATGTTCACAGGCTATGACACCGACCAGACGATGCTTCGCATCACAGCGATGAACACCATCCTTCACAACATGGACGAGGCGAACATCACCTTTAACGATTCACTTTCAAAGGATAATACCGACATTGAAAAATACAGCGTTGTTCTCGCAAATCCACCGTTCAAGGGTTCGCTTGACCACGAAGCTGTCGCATCGTCTCTAACGGATACGACAAATACCAAGAAAACAGAATTGCTCTTTCTTGCACTGTTTTTGCGTATACTCAGTGTCGGTGGGCGATGTGCCTGTATCGTACCTGACGGAGTTCTTTTTGGCACGTCTTCGGCTCATAAAGCCATACGTAAAGAAATCATCGAAAAAAATCATTTACGTGCAGTTATTTCCATGCCGAGCGGTGTGTTCAAACCCTATGCCGGCGTATCGACTGCCATATTGGTTTTCACCAAAACAGGCAGGGGCGGCACTGATAATGTATGGTTTTATGATATGAAGTCGGACGGATTCAGCCTTGATGATAAACGTTCCGACCTCGGCACTGGCGGCGACATTGAGGACATCGTAACACGCTACCATAATCTTGGAGCCGAAGCAAGCCGCGAACGCACCGAGCAGAGTTTCCTTGTGTCAAAACAGGAAATTGCAGATAACGATTACGACCTTTCTATTAACAAATATAAGAAAACCATTACAGAGCAGATTGTCTACCCGCCGAGTCGTGAGATTATGGCTGATATTTTCGACATAGAAAAACGCATTGCCGCAAATCTGAAAGAGTTGGAGGCGATGATTGATGAATAATAAAACCGAAGGACAAATAATCCTCTATCAAACTGAAGACCGCAAGGTTTCAGTTGACGTGCGTTTTGAGGATGAAACATTTTGGTTGACGCAAAAAGTGATGGGAGAGCTGTTCAACGTTGAATCACACACCATCACATACCATTTGCAGGAAATTTTCAAAACCGAAGAATTGGAAGAGTCGGCAACTGCTCGAAAAATTCGAGCAGTTCGAAAAGAGGGCAACCGTAGCGTTGAGCGGGAACTTCAATACTACAATCTCGACGCAATCATAGCAGTCGGATACCGTGTGAATTCCAAGCAGGCGACACGCTTTCGCCAGTGGGCGACGCAAACCCTCAAAGAATACATTCAAAAAGGATTTGTCCTCAATGACGAAATGCTGA
>Ga0099364_10011679_pt1 | contig 11955 bp, 8 predicted proteins | sample TergutTh196P3_FD_73070 | JGI IMG/M metagenome (GOLD analysis project Ga0099364, IMG submission 73070) | Microcerotermes parvus P3 segment gut microbial communities from Pointe-Noire, Republic of the Congo - Th196 P3 | ecosystem: Host-associated > Arthropoda: Insects > Digestive system > Gut ...
ATAATTTATTTTATTTAAAAAATAAATAAATTTATGTATTTTTATAAATTATCATTACTTAAAAACTTTATTTTCAAGACTATGAATAAAATTGTTCAAATCTATAAAATAATAGCTATATTTAAATAAAGCCAAAAGTCATTAAAGGAATATGAATTATTTCCTCTTCTTTTCTAATACTATTATACCTATTTGAAACTAAAACACCAAATTCACAATCATATTTATTAATATCATTTTTTAATTGTTTTTTTGTTTTTTTACCTACACCTACTTCTATTGGCACCATATCATCTAATTTAGTTCTTATAATAAAATCAGAACTATTTTTATCTGGAGGATAAAATAATCCCATAAATGGAAAATCTAATTTAATCATTTTATACAATCCATTTGCAACTAAAGTTTCAGCAAGTGTCCCTAAACATTTTCTATTGTTTAAATTGAATCTACCTACATTAAAATTTATAGCTGCTTTAATTGATGGTGATAGGAAAAAGTATTGCCATGGTTTTCGAACAATTTTACCTCCACCACCATAAGGTTTCACACTAAATAAAATTTGAGTTTTTTCAAGAACATCTAATATTCCACTAACTACATTCGGTGAAACAGATAAATGATTAGCTATTTTATTAATAGAAGTTCCTCCAGGTTTTTGTAAGCCTAAATAAAAAATTATTTTTCTTATAGTTTCTGAAGTAGATGTATTAAATGACTTTACAGTAGGTATATCTTTATTTATGATTGCATCAATTTGAGTATATATTTTCTCATAAGATTCTGATTCATCTAAATTTAATGTTGATGGAATACCCTTGCTTTTTAAAAAATTTTCAAATTCAAACTCTGGAGGATTAGAGGGTAAATATAAATTGCCAAGAACTTTTTCTTCTAATTTAATAGATTTTTTTGCATATTTTTTCTCCCCAAAATAAATTAAGTTCTTTAAAGCTTTTGAAAACCTATAATCTGTTTTAATATTATATTTTAAGAGCAAAAAATCTTTAAAATTATTTGGAAAAATTAATTGCTTACTCAGTCTTCTTGCAACATCTGCATTTATTTCCATTTCAAGAGCTGATGATCCTGTGCATATTAAAAAAATATTTTCTGTAGTGTCAAATATTATTTTACCTGAAATTGCCCATTTTTTGTCATATTGAGCTTCATCAACAAAAATGAAAATTTTTTCATCTAAAAAAGCAATGTTTTTATTATGCGTTCCTTTTATAAAGGTATAAACAAGTTCATATAAATCTGTATCAAAAAAACTATTAACTTGATCCATTGAAACATATAAAACATTTTTTGAATCTATCTTTTTCTCATTTAAAAGATAATTATAAAGTTGATAAAGAATTGTTGTTTTTCCAACCCCTCTTAAACCATGTAAAGCTATAAATCTATTTTCTAATTGATTATCTAAATATTGATCCAATGCATTTTTTATAAGGAAATATTCCTCTTTAAAATTAAATCCTTTAATTTTTTCTAATTTCTTTTCATTTTCTACAAACTTAAATTGAATATATTTGTTTAAATCTTCATTAAAAAACAATATAATCCCCCCGATTTATATACTCCTCACCAGATTTATATAATTTAAATTTGTTTATAATAATTCAAAAACTTATACTAATTTTAGTACAATAATTTATAATATTTATATTAATTTTAGTACAATAAATTATATATACTTATACTAATTTTAGTACAATTATAAAAAATTACACACTTTTACATTTAGTAAAAAACTATATAAACAAATTTAACAAAATTGTTTAATGGACTTATAAAATTATTAACATATAATACTTTAGTAATACAAGAATATAAATTTTTTAAATTATTAAAACTTATTAACAAAGAAATAAAGCAACAATTTCATCTTAATCAAAAATATATAATAATATAAATTAATTTATAAAAAAATAAGAATAAAAATACAATATATAATTATTTAAAAAAAAAAAAAAAACTTTAAAAATAAAATTAAAAACTAATAAACAAAAATGTTTAGTACATCTAAAAATTACATATCTCTTATGATGTATAGTATTAACAACAAGGCATGAAAATTGCCTTTGTTAAGATTATATCACAGATTTTCCTGTGAAAAATTTTAATTAAAATTTATAATGTATTATTATTTCTCCATATGGATCTGTAGTAGTTTTTTCAGCTACTATCTTCTCACCTTTTAATACAAAAAGTTTTAATAGTCCATTACCACTATCTGATTTTTTGGCACCTACATCTACATAAGGAGAATCTCCCAGATCAATTTCCCAATAATCTGTAGCTGTAAAATCATCATTCTGGTCGTGACTTCCATATCCTGCAGTAAATTCACCATCATACTCTATTTTAATTTTTAAATTTCCATTTGATTCTTGAACTGGACTATAATCCCCAAAACCAGCAATATTATCTAAATTATTGTTTCCATAGTAATTAAAAACAGACCTCTGTTTAAAAAGATTTTCAACAGAATAAATCAATATTTTACCAGAATCTCCTCCAGCTACAATTCGGTAATCATTGTTTGAAAAAACACAAGAATATAACTTTTCTTCAGTATTTATTAAAATAATAGGATTTTGAATTTTTTTAGCTCTTTTCCAATCCCATACACAAATAGAATTATCATATGATCCTGAAACAATAAATTCATTATTATTGGAAAAACACACACTCATCACACGATTTGTATGTCCTAAAAGTTTTTTTATTAATTTTTGTTTTTTCCAATCCCACACACAAACAGAATTATCTCCAGACCCTGAAACAACATACCTACCATCACGAGAAAAACACACACTAGTCACAGTACCAGTATGACCACCTAGTTTTTTTATTAATTTTTGTTTTTTCCAATCCCACACACAAACAGAATTATCTCCAGACCCTGAAACAACATACATACCATCATGAGAAAAACACACACTAGTCACAGTACCAGTATGACCATCTAGTTTTTTTATTTTCTTTTTACATGATTTTTTCCAATCCCATATAAGAATGGAATTATCTCCAGACCCTGAAACAACATACCTACCATCATTTGAAAAACACACACTAGTCACAGTAGCAGTATGACCTTTTAGTTTTTTTACTTTTTTTCCCCAAGATTTTTTCCAATCCCATACACAAACAGAATTATCTCCAGACCCTGAAACAACATACCTACCATCATTTGAAAAACACACACTAGTCACAGTAGCTGTATGCCCCTCCATTTTTTTAATTTTTTCTTGTTTTTTCCAATCCCAAATGCAAATTGAATTATCATATGATCCTGATGCAATAAACCTATCATCACTAGAAAAACACACACTCATCACTCGACTTCTATGTCCTTCAAGCTTTTTAACTTTTTTTCTCCATGATTTTCCCCAATCCCATACACGAACAGAATTATCATATGATCCTGAAACAATATATTTATCATCCTTGGAAAAACACACACTCATTACCAAGTTTGTGTGTCCTTCTAATTTTTTAATTTTTTCTTGTTTTTTCCAATCCCAAATGCAAATTGAATTATCATATGATCCTGATGCAATAAACCTATCATCATGAGAAAAACACACACTCATCACACGATTTCTATGCCCTTCAAGCTTTTTAACTTTTCTCCAGGACTTTTTCCAATCCCATACACAAACAGAATTATCTTCTGATCCTGAAGCAACATACTTACCATCACTAGAAAAACACACACTCATCACACGATTTGTATGTCCTTCTAGTTTTTTTACTTCCCTTTCTTCTTTCCAATCCCAAATACGAACAGAATTATCTCCAGACCCTGAAACAACATACTTACCATCACTAGAAAAACACACACTAGTCACAGTACCCGTATGTCTTTCTAGTTTTTTTACTTCCCTTTCTTCTTTCCAATCCCAAATACGAACAGAATTATCTCCAGATCCAGAAACAACATACTTACCATCACTAGAAAAACACACACTAAAGACTATAGTTGTGTGTCCTTTGAGTTTTTTTATTTCCTTTTCTTCTTTCCAATCCCAAATACGAACAGAATTATCTCCAGATCCAGAAACAACATACTTACCATCATCAGAAAAACACACACTATCCACATAATCAGTGTGACCTTTTAGTCTTTTAATTACTCTTTGTTTATTCCAATCCCATATATAAATAGAATTATCAACTGAACCAGATACGACATAATTACCATCATCAGAAAAACATACAGATTCTACATAATCTTTGTGACCTTTTAGTGTTGTTTTTAGTGCCTCTTCTGGTGTGTTCATGTGATGACATGGTTTTAACCAAGGATAATCATTACAGTAGTCTATTTCACCCAATAATTTTTCAATTTTAGAAATGTTTATATCTTTTAATCTTCCCCAAAGTTGAGTAGGTAATTCCCAAATGTTTTCATTTAAAACATGTGAAGAGCTTATTAAAGTATCTTTTATTAATTTCATGTAATGATACTTTTCATTTTCAATATCAATATAATCATAATCATTAATTGTATTAAATATATTATTTAATTCGCTTTTATTTCTAATCCATATGTAATTTGAGAGTATTTCTTCAAGACCCATTGTGTTTTTTGACTTGTTGAGATGATAAGGTAATTCATTAAATGGTCGAATGTTTTTTCCTTTAAAACTAAAGTCACCTTCTGGGTCAATTTGTCCTTTAAAATAATTAGATAATGTTTGATTGAATTTTACTTCGTTTTTATTGTATTTTTCAATAGCTACAGATTTAAAACTGTCATAGAAAAAGTCAAACTTTCCTTCAGATCTTTTCATAAATGGTTTTACTTGTCTTAAGTTAAATCTTACAGCATCTTTTAAACTATCTTCAAAGAATTTTTTTTTATTGTTCACTTCTTCATGAATATTAATTGATTCAATTAACTCCTCTTCTGATAAACCATATCTTGAAGTAGCTAAAAGACCAAAAACAAGTTTTGTGATATCTTTGGAATTAATATTTGTATAATTTTCTTCTTTTTCTAACCTCCCTAATACTTTTTTAAATGCTTCTTGAGGATTATCTGGGAAATTAATTATTTGTTCATCCAATACATCAAATTGTCCAAAAAGTCTAAGTTCATTTAACAAAATTTTCAAAAATAATGGATTATCCGAACCATCAACTTTACATATTCTATTTATTTGCTCATCATCCAATGCTTTAAGGAATTGTTCTAAGTATTTATTTATAATATTCTTTTTATCTTCATCAGATTCTAAGCCTTTAATTTTTAAATGAGTAAAACTTTTATCTAAATTAGCTATTGTTTCTTGACTTTCTGCATCTTCTTTGAAACTTAAAATTATCTTTAAATTTTCTGGTAATTCTCTTGGTAACCAATTTAACATATCTAAACCATTAGATAATTGATTTATACCATCTATAATAATAACTGTATTTTCATCTTTAGCTAAATTTTCAAGGACCTTTTTTATATTTTCTTCTAGTTTTTCAAGGTTTGGAACCCAATCATCTATATTCCTTTTGTCTTCTGGAAGTGGTATTTTTGCTTCTTCTAGTATGCTTCTCCAGATATTGTATTGTTCTCCACTGTTATCTGAAACTCCTGAAAATCTAGCATAAACTTTTAAATTTTTTCTTTTATTTAAGTTTGTGATGTAATTTGCAAGAAGCATGGTTTTACCCATACCTGTCTTGGCAGTTAAAACACATATAAACTTTTCATCACTATCTAAATAGCTATCTAATTCATTGAAACTTTTTTTTCTTTCTATAAAACCCTTCGTGTTAATTTTTCTAAATATATCTTGTTGATCTAATTCTTTTTGAAGTGGACTTGTTTTTCTTATATTTGCATTATCTGGATATTCTTTTATAATTTCTTCTTTTAGCTGTTTTAATATAACCTCTTTGAGTTTAGGGTAACCTTTTTTATTTACTTTAAAATCTTTTAACCCACCTTTTGCTTGATTTTGTTTCATATGACTTAGTTCTGAAACAGTTAAATCTTTATCCCATGTTCCGTAGTAGCTATTGACTTTGAATTCAACATTTTTTTTAATTTCATTGATGAATTCTTTTAGTTTTTTATCTGCTTCTTTTGGATTGTGTTCACATTGATTAGTGTATATGCATCTTTGACCTTCATTTAATTGGTCAGTGTAATTATCTTCTCTAAAGAAAAATAATGCATGTTCTGATGGTTTGCACGCTGTTATTTTATTTTTTACAAATCTTTCCATTGGGGAAAGTAGTGCATGTTCTATTTCTATTTCAGTAACTGATTTGTTTTTTGCGAATTTTTTTATATCTGGATAAGTTTCTTCAGTTTGTAAGCTAATATGTTCATCTATATCGGGAAGCCATCCTCTTCTTTGACCTAAAAAACAAAGGAAAAAAGGACGACTTTTATCAATATTTTTTAAACATGTACCAACAGTATTTGCATTTTCTGTATCTTCTGTTGTTACTCCCCATCTTAAATCAACATCAACAAGATAAATTTTCCTCTCTTCACACCAATCCCTAAGTTCTGGAAAAACATTTTTAACTAAGTAATCCCTTTCACCATGCATATCATTGAAAGTTGAACTAATAAAAATTGTTACCTTTTCCCATTTCATATAAGTCCTCTAGTTGATGTTGAAATTGATTTAATTTTTAAACTAATGCATTATCTTTTAAATAATCTGCTGAAAAATCTTTTTTTCTTTTTATTTTCTTTTTTATTATAAAAACAAAGTTTAATGAGTGCCAATTGAGGTAGGAATTGGGAAAAAAAGTAAAAAGACAAGTTAAAAAAGATATGAATAATTGCAATTCCAAATACGGAATCTTAGTTTCAAACAGATGTCCACAATATGATATAAAAAGAATATAATTTAATTACCTTTAATGAATTTTGGCTTTATTTGATATAGAATCCTAGATTCTTTAAAATAATTGAAATGCTGTTTAGGCATCTTTTTCTTTAAAAAATGAAATACCTAAAGAAAACACCACCAAATAAAGAAAACACAAAAAAATAGAAAAAAACAAGAGCCTAGAAAAAAACTTAAAAAAGTATTAATTAACCACCACGAGGCAAAAACTTTACTTTATCAAATTTTTTATATAAATATTGTTTTTATTTAATTCTCTAAACCAACAAGCTTACGTTGTTTTCTGTTTGCTTCATCTGCTAAAAACTTCAAAAAAGTTTTAAGTTCTTTATGTGTAGCATTTTCTTTTAACTCCAAATGACTGTTATTATATTTTTCTACTATTTTTTGTACTTTTTCTCTTTCATTCATCTAAATTCCTCTTTAAAAATTCTTTTGTATATAATTCAGGTAAAATCAGCTGAATATTATCTGTATCTTCATGAATTTCAGATATTCCTCCATGAAAATCTTTAAATAAAATAGTTATATTAATCAAATCACCAAACTTCTCTTTCATACGAATAACATTATGACGACTCATAAAATAAGCATTGATAAAAACTTCTTTGGGAACATGCCTTCCTTCTTTAATTTCCCGTATTTTTACAAATTTCCATGCGATTAAAGGGTCTTGGAAAACAAAATATATGTTTACTTTATATGAATGATTCAATACATTTTTAATGTTTTTACTAGCTGAAGCAAGTGCAAATGTACCGTCAAGCAAGAATGAATATCCTTGATCTGTCACTCTTTTAAATACATCACCAACCAACCAAGATGCTCCAGGTTGAAATTTATCAGAATTTGTACCATTATATCCAGAAACCCTTCTCTAAACCTATCTGCATCAATAAGACACATATTTTGATAAAATGAAACTAATTCTGTGGCAACCTCAGTTTTACCTGCTCCAGGACTGCCAGCCATGAAAATTGCCTCTTTTTCACCATCAACATTTTTACCAGAAATGACTTCATGATAAAAATTATCACGATGCTTTTTAGCATATTCTTTTGAATCTTCCATTTTTTTTCTCCTTATTTTTGAGAGTGTAAAGTCCTTGGTTCCTGGGAAAAATTTTATCTAAAGAATGGTTATTTTCAATATAAGCATAAGAAAATTAAATAATGATTTTCAAGAGCCAAAAACTTTACTTCCACTGCATCTGCTTCTTTTATTTTTTTAATAATCCACAATTATCAGACTCTTGAATAGCGTCACTTAAAATATCATTTATTAAAGTTTTCTCATCAGTTCTTTCACTTTTAGCTATTCTAACAATATTTTTTAATATATCCTCTTCTATATCATTTTAAGCAAAAGCCATAATAATCATTATTAATTTAGATTAACTAATATATAATTTTTTAGGAGAGTGTGAAGTTGTTAGCTCCTGCGAAAAACTTTATTCTAAAGAATGGTTATTTTTCAATATAAGTATAGGAAAATTAATAATAATTTTCAAGAGTCAACAACTTTAGTTCCTCAGTAAAATACCAAAACGGGTTTTTTGAAATTCTCTATAATTTGTATTGGCTTCAGACTTAGATAATCAAAAGATTATATTACATAAATTACTAATAATAATATAAATATATTACATTTATTATTTTTATTAATAAAAATATAAAAATTTAATAAGACATAAAAATATCAAATATGATACAAAATTTCAAATTATAATATAATAATGATGTGAAATAAACATCACTATTATAAATAATATAGAGGATAAACTATTACATGATAAAAAGAAGCCAAGACCGAGTTCATATCTATAACAGGATTATCTATAAAGCTGAAACTACAACAGGATGGGCAGTAATGGTAATGCCTGATGAGATATTAATTGACAACTATCACCATGGCAATTATCCATATACACCCAAATCCAAATAAACATGACTTGAAAATAGAAATCAATAACAGTACACATGATAAAATTTATAGCATAATCTGTAATCATCTGGAAAAGAATGAAGGTTTAAATTTAAAAAATTTAATTAAGGAGTTGAAAAAATGATAATATCTTTGGAAAAAGAACAAAAGGGAAGTGAATTTGTTCAAGAAATGGAAAATACCTATGGTTCCCTAGAAGAAGCTAAAAAATTATTTAAAAGAACTCCGAGAAATGTTGTATTATATGTAGATATTGAAAATTGGAAATACTATAGAAAACATCCTCATGAATCTATAAAAAGAACCACCAGCATTATAACTAAAGAACTAACTCTTGGAGAAGCTGAAATTAATCTTTTAAACACTATTAAACATGAAAACCCAAAGTCTATTAGAGAGCTAGCTAAGATGGTTAAAAAAGATATTAGCTCAGTCCAACCAAAAGTAAAAAATCTAGCAAACGAAGGACTAATCCAATTAAAAGATGGAAGAAAAAATAGCAAAATCCCTTACTTAAACTATGACGAGATTTCTGTAATTATTTAGTTTATATTTTTTACTGAGTAGTATCTTTCTTAGTATATGTCATTGAAAGTACACTTATAAATATTGTTACTTATTTACATTCCATGTTTGGCACAGCCCAAAAACAACTGGTGGAACCATTGAGAGTTTAAAGTTGTTAGCTCCTTCGAAAAAAAAAAAAAAAAAGTTTATTCTAAAAGATGATTATTTTTCACTATAATCATTGGAAAATTAAATAATAATTTTCAAGGACCAAAAACTTTAGTTCCCCAAATTTCAACTAAATTATAGTTAAAGACTTTAATTTTTGCTAAGATAATAATTTTATTAAATTATAGTAATGAAAATAAAGTTTTTAAGTAATGATAATTTTTTAAATAATTATATTAATTTATTTTAATGATTTAAATTATTAAAATTTATATTTTATTAATTATGAAAATATCCACTATTATTTTAAAAATTAAAAGAAATAAAAAATGATTTTTTAAAAATAAATTAATATTATCCTAATTATTAATTAAAATATTTTCTTTCAAGACTATATTATAAATTTATTAATTTCATTTTTATGAATATTGATGCTATTAATATTAAAAATAATTTAAAATTATCATTTATATTTAAAATAAAATGATATAATAAAAATAATTAATGAAATAAAAAATTATTTAATGATAAATAAAAACATTATTAAAGCAAAAAATTTATTCTCAAACTAAAATAAACTAACTTAATCTTTAAACTATTCTAAAAAAACCATCCATAGGTTTAAAAATTGCACCTTGATATATTAAGTCCTTTAAAATTTTTTCAATATCCTCTTTATTCAATCCATGATTGTTCATTAATCGTGTTGTTAAAATACTTATAGGAGCCATATCTTCATACTTCTCTTGAAGTTCTTTGATAATAGTACAAACTATTCTTTTTTCTTTAACCTCTCTTGCTACAGGAAAATCAACTATTTCATAGCTATCATCAGTACCATTAATATCTTTAACAATCCTTTCTTGAACCTCTTTGACTTTTTTTTGCTTCAGAAAATCTTTTTTTTGAACTTGCCTACTATTTTTTTCAAGTATAAGCTCTTTTTCTGATTCACTAACTTTAATTAATTGTGTCTGATAAGTATCTTCTTCAATTTCATTAATTCTTTTTCTAGCTTCTAATCTAATGTCTCTATCAGAATCATTTGTAGCTATATCCCTCAATACCTTTTCATTATCGATTTTTTCAGTTGCTATTAATCTAACAAGAGGATGTATATCACTTTTAACTATTTCAACTAATGCATTTTCATCAGATATTTTATTAACAACTTTATATCGAATATATGCCTCTTCTTCTGTTTTAGCTATTTCTATTAATGTTTTTTGATTATTTATTTTATTAATTGCTGTGATTCTACTAGATGGAACCGTATGATATTTAGCTATTTTTTCTAACATTTCCTCATTAGTGATTTTTGAAACTGCTAAGTTTCGAATTTCATTATCTAGAGCCTTTCTACCGCCATATATAAACATTGCATTATCACTCTGGATATAACTTAGAAATTCTCGAAAAACAAAATTTCTATCCATTATAGCTATTTCCATTAATGATTCATTAGTTTTAATTTTTTCAACTGCAAACTTTCTACCATCATGTCTTTTTCCTGTTTTAACAATTTTTATGAGATTTTTTTCATTATCAATTCTTTCAATCGCTTTTTTTACCGCAAAATAATCATCCCATGTTTTAGCAATGTCTATCAATACTTCTTCTGTATAAATTCTATCAATAGCTATCTCTCTAGCAAGATTATTTTTTGCTGTTTTAGCAATATCTATCCATGATTTCTCATCATCAATATTATAAATACAAGCCCATAAAATAATCCCTTCTTCCCTTGTTTTAGCTATATTAATTAGTGTTTCTTGGGTTTTTTTATTTTTAAAATTCTTTTCTTGAGTTTTTATAGTTTCAAGATTCTCATCCTGAGTTCTTATAGTTTCAAGATCCCTTTCTTGAGTTTTTATAGTTTCAAGATTCTCTTTTTGAATATCTAAATTTGCATATCCTCTAACAATCTCAAGTACCAATTCTTCACTTTCAATTTTATATAAAGCAGAAGCTCTAACACTCCAATTATCATCTTCTCTTGCAATTTTTTCTAAAATTTTTTCTTCTTGAATGTTTCGGGTAGCTGCATTTCTAATTTCCCAATTAGGTTTTGTTTTGAGTATTTCAATTAATATTTCTTGGTTATTAATTTTTTCAACAGCCGCTGCTCTAACAGAGCAATTTGAATCAGTTTTAGCTATTTCAATCAGAGTTGCTTCATGAGAAATTTTTTCAATTGCAGCTATTTGAACTTCCATATAGCTATGTGTTTTAGCTAATTTTATCAATTCAGTGTCTTCTTCATCCATTGATTCTATATTAGCTATAATTTCTTCTATATCTACAAATTGACACATTAAATCATTTCCTACTTTATTATTTTTCTCTGACTAACTATTATAGCTATACCTTTTTGATAGTAAAAATATTTATTAAATATAGTCATGAAAATAAAGTTTTTAAGTAATGATAATTTTTAAAATTATTATATTAATTTATTTTA
>Ga0099364_10011680_pt1 | contig 11955 bp, 7 predicted proteins | sample TergutTh196P3_FD_73070 | JGI IMG/M metagenome (GOLD analysis project Ga0099364, IMG submission 73070) | Microcerotermes parvus P3 segment gut microbial communities from Pointe-Noire, Republic of the Congo - Th196 P3 | ecosystem: Host-associated > Arthropoda: Insects > Digestive system > Gut ...
TTAACATTGCCGCGCTGCTTCGGAAACAGATGTTTGATACGTTCGTATTGGGCGTCTGGATTGTTCATGACGAACGATAACGATTTCCAAAAAATACGTCAAGAGTAGTGTAAACACGCCCTAGGTTAATGGCGTTGTAGGGTATAACTTATTCCCCTGTCCAGTTTTTGCCGTCCACCGCTCAGTGGCGACTGGTCTTGAAAATTCCGTTATGTTATGTAACATGTCCAGCAATGAAAACAAGAGACACCATACAACAGAATTGCGAGACGCTTTCCCGCACGACATATCGGTCTAGGATAGCACCGCTCAAAAGCGTCCACCTTGCCGACTATCCGAAGGCGGACGAACATTTGATCAACGAAAAAATGTTGAGCGAAATCAAACTGATGCGAGAAATCGTTTCGCTAGGACGCGCCGCCAGATCGAGCGGACAGCTCAAAGTACGCCAACCGCTCGAAGGAATGCAGGTGATGTTCGCCAGCGATGAAGTCGCCCAAATTTTCTGGAACTCAGACGTAATCGACAACGTGAGAGTCATTCAGGACGAGTTGAACATCAAAGGGATGAAAGTCTTGGCGGACAAAGAAGAGTTCGAAGAGTACGTTACGTTCACGCTGCTGCCTGACTTCAAAAAGTTAGGGCCGAAATTGGGCAAAAAATTGCCGGAAGTGAAAGAATACCTTGCCAAAGCGGATGGAGCAGTAATGCTTGCCGAGTTGGACAAGAACAAGAAAGTTATACTAAAACTATCGGACGGTGAAGTCGAACTCACAAACGAAGATATCCAAGTTCGCCTCACAGCAAAGGAAGGTTGGACGGCAGCACAGGGGCAAAGTTGTGTGGTTGTGCTCTCTACCGGTCTGACAGAAGAATTGCTCTCGGAAGGTCGGGCAAGGGAAGTGGTGCGGCTAATTCAGGATCGCCGCAAAGAGATGAAGTTGGACTATACGGATCGGATTCTCGTAGGCATCCAAACGCCGTCCCGATTGATTGGTGAAGCATTGCACAAGCATATTGAGCACATCAAAGGAGAGACGCTGGCGATTGATTTAAAGAAAGGGCAAATCGCGGATTCGGAAGCGTTTTTTCATTCGATTGATGGCGAAGCGTTGATGGTTTCTGTGGCAGTGGTTCAATAAACGCGAAGGAAGGGAACGAATAACATTGCTGTCAAGGGGCAAGAGATTTTTAGGGACGCCCTTATGTGGGTTCGATTCTCCAAGACACAAAACTCACGAGATTTATTGACATTTTGCGATAAGACGTGAGAGAACGTGGTAGTGGCTTGAGGTTTCCTAAAAGTCTTGACGCATAAAAAATTTAGAGAAATGAAAGTGCAAAAATGTCAGCCCCGCTGCAAGTTTCCCCAATGGGTGGTTCTCACCTAACTTGAAACTTGCAGTCAAACTGTTCTGCCCTACCCGAGTTGTATCAACTATGCTACCATTATTCTACGATGTCCCGTGTCGGCGATGTTCTCTATTTTCTACGGCAGATTTTTTTTCCGAACTGGAAAGAACGGGAAGACGAAGGAGAACCGACCGGATTGCAAAAAATCCTTGTAGCCATCTTCCTCTATCTTGCCTCACGCAACGGCACAGGAACGCTCTTTAGTGTCATTTTGCACGCCTTCATTCTGGCAGTTCTGTCGCTGATAATGATCCCCAAGATGAGCGGCTTTACCGGCATTGATATTCTCAGCAGTATTAACGTGCCGGGCATCGAAGAGCAAGTGTTCATCGCTCCCCTCGGAGACTCCCACGAAAACGGCGAACAACACGTTGCCCTCGACGTTCCAACATCAATACCGGACGTAACAACTCAAGACGAACATCCGACACCGGCAGTCGAAACGAGCGGCGAATCCGGTGCGGAAACTGTCATTAACTTGTCCGGCGAAGAACGTCAGCAACTCGAAGCGAAAGGCGGCTTCGTTCTGGGCGGCGGATTGCAAAACCGCTCCCCAGCTGGTCGGCAACGGGCGATGCAAGGCGGCGGTGCCTGTCAGCGCGGCGAAGATGCCATTGAAGCAGCACTAATGTGGCTTGCCGCTCATCAACAAGCAGACGGCGGGTGGAGTCTTTACTTCGAGGACTCTTGCGGACGATGTTCGCACAGCGGCACAGGCAGAGAACGCCGCCGTACCGCTGCCACTGCGTTGGCACTGCTTTCGTTTTTAGGGGCAGGGTACTCGCAACAAGAACCAAGCCGGTATCAGAAGGTCGTTGACGATGGATTGCTCTTCTTGATTCGTGACCCCAACGGCGGCATTAACGGAGCAGCAATTCAGCGAGACCAACTGCGAATGTATTCGTATGGTCTTGCCGCCATTGCTTTGTGTGAAGCATACGCAATGAGTAGGCAAAACCCAACATCAGAGTTAGCCGTAGCGGCACAAAGGGCTTTGTGGCGTATTGAAACCGCACAAACTGCCTACGGGGGATGGAATTACCGACCAGATCAAACAACGAGAGATGACGGCGTGTTAGGCGGAGACACATCAATTTTTTCATGGCAACTAATGGCACTGAAAAGCGGTCAACTAGGCGGACTACACGTATCGCAGTCGGTACTCTATGGGGCACAGGATTTTTTGAGTTTAGTTGCCTTGGATGGCGGTCGGCGGTATCGGTACAATCCCATGGGCATCGGAAGTCCAGACATCCACGACGATTCTCCCAATACATGTACTGCCATTGGATTGCTATCGAGAATGTACCTCGGCTGGCAGCCGGGCGATCCGTTTCTCGACGACGGAATGGGGCAAATCGTTCGTTGGGGCTATACTCTTAGAGAAGGGGAGGTCAATTTGTACTATGCGTATTTTGCGGCATTGGCGTTGCATCATTACGGCGGAGAACACTGGGACGAATGGAACAGCGGAGTACGGGAGTTATTGATTCAGTCTCAATCCCGACAGGGTTGCGAGTCGGGCAGTTGGTTTTTTCGTGATCCGTACTGCGACTCCGGCGGCAGATTGTTAAATACGGCATTGGCAGTGATGATTTTAGAGACTCCCTACCGTTTTATGCCGCTCTATCGGGATATGCAGTGAGAGTATCCACAAAGCCCGAATTTCCCCGTTGACGAAAGTTCCAAATTTCTGCATAATTCCGTCGAGAAGAATGCAGTTACACGAACAAACGCAGCGGTTTATTCTGCTCCTGATTTTCTATCTGCTCGGTCCGATATTGACGCTCGGCATTATCGGCGGAATCGTGTTGCGCAAACTGCCTGCCAACGCCCGGCATTGGGAACGCATTCTCACACAACAGACAGGGCTGCACTGGGAAATCGAAGCGGTCGAGCACCGTTCGCCCGGCTTTGTTCGTTTGCACAAAGTTCAAGTTCTGGACGACACCGCCCAACGACCGGTATTCTATGTCGAAAAAATTGATATTCAACGCATGACGAACACCAATCGGAATAAAATTTTTCCCGGCATTGCAATACCTTCCGATGAGTCTCCCGCTTGGAACGGATTGACTAACCTTCTTGCCGGTTCGCTTCCCTCATTTCGCTCAGATGACCAATTTTTGCAAATTACCGCTCCCGCCGCATTCCTGATTTTCAAGGACTATTCCAGCGAAAATTCCGCTCTGCTCGTCCAAAATATGCTCCGTAAAGTTTTTGCCCGACTCGAAACACTTGCCGATGTGCCGGTGCAATTCGTTTTTGAGGAAATCTACGTTGTCAGCGAACACAGTCTCAAAAGAGCGGAAAACAAAGCCGATCTGTTCCGGCTTGTGCAGGGAAACCTCTACCGAACGCCTGCGGAAATTCGGTCGGACTGGTCGTTTGAAATCAAGGACATTTCGGACATTGACCGACTGCATCTTTCGTTTACTCTTTCGCTTACGGATACGCTTAAAATTGCATTTCGGACAGGCAGACAGCCGATTCCGTGTGATTTGGCGGCGGTGTTTTGTCCGCCGTTCAAGCATTTTTCCGGCGGAACATTTCTGGGAGAATTTGCCGTATCAGCTCGAATCGGACACAATACTCGAACATTTCGGCTCCGCAACGCCGCCTTCAACAATGTACCGCTCGCTCCGTTGGTCAGCACGTACACGGACTTTGCCGTCGTGGGAACGATTGCCGATCTGAGGTTTCAGCAGGCGGTATTTGGAGCGGAGGGTATTTATGCGGAAGGACATCTCCGAGTCTTAAACGGAGCGGTCGAAAAGGCACTATTTCACCGATGCGTTGACAATTTTCAGTTAACGGTCGAGCCGGCTAGCATACTGGATGCGCCGATGCAGATGATTCCATTTACGGAGAGTGCGATCCATTTTCGCTTTCAGCCGGAAAGCATTGATTTTTGGGCAGACCATTTTTGGAACGATGTTCTTTTGTACTATCAGGAAAGCAATCTTTCTCCTCCTCTGTTTCGTGTCCGTTTTCCTGCTCATCGTCAGCCGGTAACGTATCATTCGCTGATGTCGATTTTTGCTTCGGACAGTGCGCCGAGTGTTCCGCTGACTCCCGGCTTGCAGTCATTGTTGCCGTATGTTCCGATGCAGTAGTGAAGCCGCAATTTGACGATTGCGGTTCTGTGTTTCCGTCATTGCTAAACCGCCCGTTATCCGGTACAATGGTGCCGGTTGCGTGAGATGTTGCGTTGAAACCGGCATTGGCGGTTCGTAAAGAAAATGGGACTAGCAAATATCATCGGATTGGTTGTTGGCTTTGGAGTGCTCGCCATGGCAGTCATCACTCAAGGAACTGAGAAACTCTTTCTGTTTTTTGACCCATCGTCGGTTTTTGTCGTTATTGGTGGAACCGTCTCCGCCATGCTCGTTGGCTATCCGTTGCTTTCTCTGTTGACGATACAAAAACCGATCCTCATTACGTTCACTGCCCGAGAGCGGGATCCGCTCCAAATGATCGACCAAATCGTGTCACTTTCGGAAGCCGCCCGGCGCGAAGGACTCTTGTCGCTGGAAAATCACCTGGAAGAAGTCGACAACCCTTTTCTGGAAACGGGTATCCGAATGGCAGTCGATGGAATGGCACCGGAAGTGGTCGAAAACATCATGAACACAGAAATTGATGCCGTCAATAACCGTCATGGGTACGGCAAGCAGATGATGTCTGACCTCGGGAAGTATTGTCCCGCTTTCGGAATGATCGGTACGCTGATCGGACTGGTCTTGATGCTTGCCGATATGGACCCTGATACCATCGGTGCCGGAATGGCAGTGGCGATTCTTACGACATTGTACGGTGCGGTTCTGTCAAATCTGGTCTTTTTGCCTTGGGCGGACAAACTCGGTTTTATCAATGACCAAGAAATGCTCGTCATGGAGATCACGCTCAAAGGGGTGATCGCCATCCAATCCGGCGAAAACCCGCGAATTATCAAGCAGAAACTGCTGATGTATATTCCGCCTGCCAAACGCCCCATAGCGGACGACGAAGCGTAGAACATACAGAACTGCGGCTCTGGATGCGCCATGTCTCAACCAACTTGTCCAAACCGATTTGAAATACGCACTAGTGCGGAACCTCACTGTCGATTCCCTCCGATTCTGCCCTTCTTTTTCGGAGTTCCCGTGTGGCAGTATCGAGTATCTGTAAGTATAACTCATCCGAATTGAAATAAGGGATCAACCTGATCTGATTCAAATAACCCTGCGGAATTCGTATGTCGGACTCATCCATTACCGTACACCACATCAAACCGGCAAGACCAAGCATTTGCTCCTCCAAGTCGAAGTCGCTCAACTCGGAAAACTCCTGAAACAGCGGCAGACTATTGTGTCTGTCGTTATTAAGATAGTAATACCGAATCAACTGCCGCTTTGCCTTATTGCCCCAAAGATACGTCACCTCAGGAAAGTAGTCGATCACAGCCTGCCAAGCATCTGGTGTGTTTACAAAACAAGCATAAATCCATTGTTCTTCGACCGTGGGTTTTCGGGGAACTTCCTGAGTTATTATTCCTTCAAACGGCAGATTGATCCACGTCCGATAGCCATATCCCGAAGACCAGCCTAGAAGGGAAACAACCCCCATAAAGAGGGACACGAAAACAACTCTTCCCCATCGGGTCCGGCGCCGCTCTAAAGCCCGCTGCAAAGCCTGGCGAGCAGTCAGATTTGCCAACCCAGACCTCCGTACAAGCAAGGCACTCTCGGGAACTAATCCGTTTGCTTGCAACTCCTGCAAAATAGAGTGGAACGTCTGAAACCGGTCTTCCGGTTTTTTTTCTATCATCCGTTCGACAACGGCAGCGAGGGCGGGCGGAATGTCGGGACGCTGTTTGACAAGCGGCGGCGGCGGATTGTTGACATGCTGTAACGCCACAGAAAGAGCCGTGTCCCCCATAAACGGCGGCTTGCCTGCAAGAGCATGCCAGCAAGTAATGCCGAGAGAATAGATGTCGCTCCGATGGTCCAGTTGATGCCCCTGTGCTTGTTCGGGACTCATATAGAGCGGTGTGCCGAGTGTCATTCCGATTTCGGTCAGAGCGGGGTCCGAACAATCCGTCGTGGGCATTTTGACGTGTGCCAATCCGAAGTCGGTAACTTTCACTGCACCGTTTTGACCGAGCAAAATGTTTTCCGGTTTGATGTCACGGTGAACGATCCCCAAGCCGGTAACGGTTTCAAATGCCGCCGCAATTTGCCAAAGACAGTCCACCACTTTCGGAATCGGCAACGTACCGGTGCGCTGTATTTCCTGTTGTAAAGTTTCCCCAGGGACATATTCTTGTGCTATGAACCAATAATCGTCGAGGCAATCAATTTGGTAAATCTGAATGAGACTCGGATGGTTAAGGGCGGCAATCGCTTTCGCTTCTCGAAGGAAGCGGCGAAGATGGGTTTCGTTGCTTGCTAAATCTTTTTTCAGGATTTTGAGGGCGACACGTCGTCCCAGCGAACGTTGTTCCGCCAGAAAGACATCCGCCGTCGCTCCGCTCCCGATCCGACGGATAATGTGATAGTCGCCAAACTCGCTGTTGGACAAATCGCTCATGGGGGATATTATAGCATGCCTATTCCGCTGTTAAGTGTAGCCGAGAATCCCGTGCAGTGATACAATGACGGAAAGAAACACGAACCGGGAGTGCTCTCAAAAATGTCCGAACATGATTCCATTTTTATTGCATTGTTTGCCCTTTGGCTTATCGTTTTCGGTGCGTGCGTGGGGAGTTTTTTGAATGTGCTCGTCTATCGCTTGCCGCTTCGCAGGAGTGTCGTGCATCCGCCGTCGCATTGTCCCCGCTGCGAACATCCGATCCGATGGTACGATAACGTCCCTATCGTGGGTTGGATCAAACTTCGGGGAAAATGCAGGGATTGCCAATCGCCGATCAGTGTTCGCTATCCTTGCGTGGAAGGTTTCTGCGGTCTGCTTTTCGGCGGAGTGTTCGTCCTGCTAGAGCAACTGTTTTCTTTGCCGTTGTGGCAGTTGCTGGGACTGACACTCGCTTTATCGCTGGGGAGTGTTGCCCTGCTCGCCGTCTGTTTGATAGCGTATGACCAACGTCGTCGGGGGGGATAGGCTTGATACCTTTATGATATTCATTGTTATCTCACACAAAGGCACGAAGGTCACAAAGAAATTAAAAGCACAGAGGGACTCTTTGGGAACTTTGTGCCTTTGTGAGAGTAAATAAATTGGGATGGTTTGTTTGTATGCGAGGCGCGGCAATCCTCGCGATTACAGTTGCGGCTTTGTAAACGTTTTGATACAATCGGGCGCTATGCCGAACACCATCGTTAAAGCGTCCGCCGGTTCCGGAAAAACCTTCAAATTAAGCAACGAATATCTCGGTATCGTCTTTCAAGCCGATGCCAAAAAAACCAGCGACGAAATCAGTTCAATACTGGCATCGACTTTCACACGCAAAGCCGCCGGGGAAATCGCCGACCGTATCCTAAGCCGACTCGCCGAAGCCGCTCTCGATGCAGACAAACAAAAAGAATTCGTCAAATATGTTCCGCTGCCCGTCAAAAATAAAGCCGAACGAACCACACTGCTCCAACACACCGTCGCCAACCTCGCCAAAAACCTCTACCGACTCCGTATCTGTACACTCGACTCTTTCTTCAATAAGATCGCCTCCTCCTTCGCTTTGGAACTCGCCCTGCCCCCCGGCTGGACAATCATGGACGAAACCGTCTATCAAAACTGCATCCACGAAGCTGTGCAGGAAGCCATCGAAGAATCACAAAAAAATGAAGCCCGAAGACTGTTGCATTTGCTCCAAAAAGGGGAAGAAAACCTGAAAATCACACAGGAAATCGTCGGTTTGGCACAAAAACTGATTCCGCTCGTTCGGAGTACCGATGCCGAATTGTGGGATCACACCGCTCCCGATAAACTCGGCACATTGTTGCGCTGCAAAATGACAGACGAAGCGATTGCACACAACGTTGAACCGCTCATCGAAGACGAAGCATTTCTATTGTCCCTGTTGCCGACAAACCCCAATGGAAAGCCGAACGGACACTGCATCAATGAAATACACAAGATTTTACCGCTGATCGAAAAACGGGATTGGCAAGGATTATTGGACACAGCCGTCGGCAAAAATTTTGCAGCCGGCAAATTTGTGATCTACGGCAAACCGGTCGAAAAAGAGGAACTCATTGATAGACTCTTTCCGATTGTTCGGCATGCCGGAATCACTTTTCTGGAACCTATCATTCACCAAACGACAGCCACACGAAGATTGATCGAACTCGTTTGGGAAAAGTTGGAAGCAATTTTGCTGCGCAAACGCGGCTTTCGATTCGAGGACATTACATTCACTCTCGGTGATTTGTTTCACCGCAAACCGGATGCCCTGCCGCAACGATTACTCACGCACCGAATGGATGCTCCGACGAAACATTTGCTGCTCGACGAATTCCAGGATACCTCTCTTCCGCAATGGAGCATACTGAAACCCTTTGTGCAGTCGGTCTATGCGGGAGGAGCAAGCACGTTTTTTTGCGTCGGTGATTTGAAACAAGCAATTTACGGTTGGCGCGGCGGTGTCGCCGAAATCTTTGAGTCCGTCAGCGATTTCCTCGAAAAAGGCGGAGCCGACGCTCCTGATACACCCATTATGAATGAAACCTGGCGTAATTCGCAACCAGTCATTGATGCGGTCAATCAGGTTTTTCAGTCTATGGACAAGAACGCCGCTGCCTGTAAATTATCCGAAACCTCCGCCAAAAAATGGCAGAATTGGTTCGGCAACGAAGCACACAAAACACGCAGTCCCAGTGCAGCAAAAGGTTATTGCACTCTTGAAATTGCCCCGCCTGACAGGGCAGCCGCCGAAAGCGACGACCCCGAAGGAAACGAAGAGGAAACTCCCTTTTGGAAATACACGTTGGATCGAATTGAGCAGTTGCGGCAAAAGCATCCAACCCGAAGTATCGGTGTGTTGTTTCGGGCAGGAACAAAAATGGCGACTGCACTCAAAGGACTCAAAAGACGAGGAATAGAAGTCAGCGATGAAAAAGGAATTGCACTGACCGATTCGGCGGCGGTGCAGCAGATATTGTCCGTCATGAAGTTGATCGATCATCCCGGCGATACGATTGTCCGGTTTCATCTTGCGAACGGACCTCTGAGCGAGTTGCTGCCTCTGCGGAATTTTGCCGACAATATCGAAGCGGAAAGGACTGCTCGGCATTGGCGCAAAAAACTTCTGACAGAAGGTTACGGCAGGACAGTGAAGGAATTGACCGCTGCACTGACACCGTGCGAATCGAGAGAAATGCAACGGCTTGAAAAATTATCGGAATTGGCGTACCGTTTCGATGAGCAAGCGTTCGGAACCCGAACGCGTCCGTTTCTTGAAACGGTCGAAGCCTCCCGGCTGGCAAGCCCCAGTGCCGCCTTTATCAAAGTGATGACTATTCACGGAGCAAAGGGGCTTGAATTCGACATCGTGGTTTTGCCCGACCTCGATCAAGAACTGGTCAGCAAGAGGAAACCGAAAGTGCTTGTTTCCCGAGACACACTCGCCGAGCCGGTCAACTTTGTGCTTCGGTGGGTGAACGAGGACTTGCGTCCTTTGCTGCCGGACGGAACAAAACCGTCTCAACCGTTGTATCAACAAGCGTTTGTTCGTTGGCAGGATGAGCAAGTTACGGAATCGCTTGCCGTGTTGTATGTGGCGATGACGAGAGCGCGGCACGGACTCGTCATGATCATTCCTGAAAAGAGCGGCAAGGGCATCGGTACGCTCTCTGGTGTTGTGCGGTCGGGATTGGGTGTTTCGGACAAACTGGAAAGTTTTTCTGTTCCTTACCAAAACGGCAATGCGGATTGGGACGACGCAGTTAACGTAGAAGAGCGAAGGGTGCCGGCACTTGCTTGGTGTGCGCTGGCGGACAAAGCGGTGCGGCGTAATCTGCCGAGAGCGAGTCCTTCGAGTATGGAATTGAAACTTGCCTTTCGGCAGCCGGAAACGACATTGCTGGTGCTGTCTTCCCCGTCTCGAGAGGGGGCTTTATCTCGGGACGAGGCGCTGCTGCGTGGCACGGCAATTCACGCCTGTTTTGCGAGTGTTCAATGGTTGGAAGAGAGCAATTTCGACCGAAATTCATTGCAAGAAATTGTGAGACTTTCGGTTTTAGGCGAACGGGGAAGCGTTGACGTTTCAGAAATTGTGGACGAGTTTTTAGTGATGTGTGAGCGGTCGGCGGTGCGAAAAGTTTTGCTGCGTTCGAGTTATCCGGCGGCGGAGAAGATTGATGTGGAAAACGAGCGCCGTTTTGCGGTGCGTTGGCAGGGCGAATTGCTGCATGGTTCGATGGATCGCTTTGTGATTCGCCGTTTGGGGGGCGAGGTGATTGGTTTGGAGATCATTGATTTCAAATCGGATCAACTGCCTTTGGGGGAGTCGGAATCGGCTTTTTTATCGGAGCGTGTACGGATTTATGAACCGCAACTTACTGCGTATTGTCAAGCCGCTATGACGATGTATCCCGATGTACGGGACATTTCGGCGAAACTGGTGTTCGTGTCGCTCGATAAGGTCGTTGAGGTTTAGTGCGGCAGCGCAATAGACCTGTTGCATGACCTTGTCATTCGGGTGTGTCCGTCATTCCTGCGAAAACGGGAATCCAGAGGGCAACGCACCCATTGACGAAACAGTTGGCAGTGGATAGAATGTCTTTACCCTTGGGTCGGCAAGGGCATTGTGCAAGGCAATAAGACAGCATGACTGACCGATTAGTACTAATCTTTTCATTCCTGTTTTTTCCGGCAATTTGTGCGGCAACGGATGTTCGCCGTGCCGTCGATGCGGTTGCACCGTACTTGGTTCGCATTGAAACCATCGGCGGGCACGAAAGAGTCGGCAGTGCACTCGCCAACGAAGGAACAAGTACCGGCGTTCTGCTCGATCACGAAGGATACGTCATTACCGGTGCATTTAATTTTCTGCATGATCCTACTTCGATTCTGCTGGTTTTTCCCGACGGCACAAAAAAGGTTGCCACAAAAATCGCCACCGACCAGTTGCGAATGCTCACGCTGCTTAAAGCAAATGGTTTCACAAGCAGCGGCATCACACCGTTGCCAATGCGAAGCAAAGAATCAATCCGTACAGGAGAACATTGCATAGCGGTCGGAGTGGTCTTTTCAGCCGAACCGAATGTTGCGCTGGGAGTGATCAGCGGCAAGAACCGAATTTGGGGCAAAGCCATTCAAACCGATGCCGCCATCGGTCCGAACAATTACGTCGGACTGCTGATTGATATCGAAGGCAAGGTACTGGGTATTCCTGTGCCGCTTTCGATGATGTCCCAAAATGTAGTTGCAGGGGCAGAAATGTACGACGCAGGTGTCGGAATGGCAATCCCGTGGGAAGACATGTTGGCGGTGCTGCCGAAATTGAAGGAAGGGCATGATCGTTTTCCGGGTTCGGTAGGCTTTGGTTTCAAGGAGAACCAAACGTTCATTGGCGAACCGGTCATTGCGGTGGTTCACCCCGATTCT
>Ga0099364_10011681_pt1 | contig 11954 bp, 10 predicted proteins | sample TergutTh196P3_FD_73070 | JGI IMG/M metagenome (GOLD analysis project Ga0099364, IMG submission 73070) | Microcerotermes parvus P3 segment gut microbial communities from Pointe-Noire, Republic of the Congo - Th196 P3 | ecosystem: Host-associated > Arthropoda: Insects > Digestive system > Gut ...
TCGCCCAACTCAGCATGAATCTGCGGGGAAAAACTATGGGCAAGGTGCTCCCCAAGCAGTCCGCATCGTTTTTTCATACTAAAGACCATTCCTTTTTGCGAAATGAACTAACGTGGGAATGAAACACAAACTGTCCCCACACGTACCATCGTCTGCTGACCACTGACCACCATTTTCAAACTACTTCCGAATAGCTGCCTAGGTAATAGAAGTCCTCGCATGAATCGTTTAGCTCGCGTAGCACCTGTATCAATGACGGGGAGTAAACGGGCGTTTCAAGGTCGAAATAGAACATAAACTCAAAATCCCTGTTCGGTATTGGCCGGCTCTCGAGCTTTATGAGGTTGATCCCGTGGATATAGAGCCGTGTGAGAATATGGTGCAGGGAGCCGGGCTTATGCGGGATGGTTAGCATGAGGCTGGTCTTGTCGGCACCGGGGTATATGTCGAGCGACTTAGACAGACAAATAAAACGAGTATAGTTGTTACCCCTATCCTGAACGGAATCCGCAAGGTGTCGCAGCCCGTACAACGCGGCACAGTTCCGCGATGATAAAGCGGCCACATCATTTCGCTCCGAATCAGCAACCATTTTGGCTGCCGTTGCGGTATTCTCGCATATGGTCACATTGCAACCAAGGGTTTTCAGATACTCCCCGCATTGCGCAATGGCCTGTTCATGTGAATAGATTTCTTTGATATCCGAGATTTTGACGCCCTCTTTGGCAAGCAGGCAATGGTCGATTTTTAAGCGAGCGCTTCTGACAATATAAAATGGGTAGCGCATCAAAAGGTCATACACATGATTTATCGAACCTGCGGAGCTGTTTTCGAGGGGTAACACACCATATGAGCAGAGCCCTCCGTCAACGGCGGAGAAGACACCTTCAAAAGTGTTGAAATACATGATGCTGGGAAGAGAAAACAGCTTCTGCGCGGCAAGCTGTGAAAACGCCCCCTCCGTCCCTTGGCAGGCTACGACGGTTCGCGTGGGGAAGGTCTGTTCCGTGTCTTGTATAGCTCCGAGAATTTTGCTGCCAAGAGTTGATTCCGGGTAAATTATCCGCTCTTGCTCACTGCGGCTCATTGAAAACAGCAACGAAAACAATGCTGTGACATAGGCTTCACGCCCGTCATGAGCTTTGCCCGTTAAGTCATGCAGCTTCTCCCGCTCCCGCTCTGGGTCATATACTTGCGCACCGTTCTCCTGCTTATACCGCGCTATCTCTGCAGAAGTGTCCATCCGCTGCTGAAACAGGTTTATTAGTTTTTCATCAATACCATCGATTTCTTGGCGTAGTTCTTGTAAGTCCATTGAAATATTCTCCTTTTTTATGACTAGCTCCCCAGCTACTTTAAAAATCAAGTTATTATCGCCGCTACGTATCCTTCGTCTCCTGAGTTCTGAGCTCTGGGTTCTTGTACCATAGCGAATGCAATTATCTTGTTTTTCATTGTAGAAAACAGTCTCTAAGGTACTAAATCCTTACCCCTTGTGCATCATATATCGCGATAGCCGCGGCGGCTTCCACGCATGGTACGGCTCGGAGGACTATGCAGGGGTCATGGCGGCCTTTGATTGTCAGGGTTGTGCTTTCGCGGCAGGACAGGCTTATGCTTTCTTGCTCCATGGCAATCGATGGGGTCGGCTTGAACGCTACGCGGAACAGTAAAGGCATTCCTGATGTTATGCCGCCCAATATGCCGCCGTGGTTGTTTGTTCGCGTCTGCACGGTATCTTCCTGAATGTAAAAAGCATCGTTATTCTCTGAACCTCGCAGCTCTACAGCGGCGAATCCGTTTCCGAACTCCACCCCCTTGACCGCCGGTATGCCAAATAGTATCGATGCAAGGCGGTTTTCCATTCCATCGAATATGGGCTCGCCAATCCCAGCCGGAACACCTATTGCGGCACACTCGATAATACCGCCAATGGAATCCCCATCCAACCGCGCTTGCTCAATGGCTTCGAGCATACGTTTGCCTGAGTCCTTGTCCAGTACGGAGAACCCCGCCTCTTCCAAAATGCAAAAATCTTCGTCTCCCACATTGGCAGGGTCGAAAGGCCTGTCTTTTATTTTCCCAATTTGCGCAATATGTGCGGCAACTCGAATCCCCTCGCGCCGCAGCAATTGCAGGCAGATTCCACCAGCCACGCATAAAGGTGCCGTCAACCTCCCGGAAAACGAACCGCCACCGCGTACGTCCCGGGTTTCACCGTGTTTAACGTATGCTGCATAGTCCGCATGGGCGGGTCTTGGGACATCCGAAATTTGGTCGTAATCCGATGAGCGCACATCTGTGTTTCGGATGATTGCCGCAATTGGTGCGCCACAGGTCACGCCGTCAACTAATCCCGATATAAACTCAGGCTCATCTGCTTCTTGCCGCTTGGTGGTAAATGCCCCCTGCCCGGGCTTACGCCGCCGCATGAAAGCCGCTAATTCTTCAAAATCAATTCGTACCCCGGCAGGTAGACCGTCAATGCTTACACCGATGGCCGGTGAATGCGACTGCCCGAATATGGAAATTTTGATGTTATTACCAAATGTTGAGGCCATTTTCAGCACCTCCTTTAGCGGAAAAGCCGCAATAATGAATTAGGTATTCAATGTCAACAATTTAAGGCAATATTTAATCGTTTCTGTGTAGGGGCGATTATTAATCGCCCGTGTTCCCGCATAGTATTTCGTTTCGGGCGATTAATAATCGCCCCTACGTGAGAATCCTTTAATTTTTGACATTGATTAGGAATTAGGAAACAAAATATCCCGTCTAGCTATGCTTTTGTCGGACGTAATTGGATATCGCAAACGCCACCTAAGATGTCCTTAAAATCATTAAAAAAGGTGGGGTATGACTTGTTTACCGCTTCGGCATTGTTGATAATGACGGGGCCGGTGCAGGCTGCGGAGATTACTGCGGCGGTCATGGCGATGCGGTGATCACCGAAGGACTGTGTTTTGCCTCCTGCAAGAGTTTTTTTGCCATTTATAACTAAGCCGTCTTCCGTTTCCGTTACATCCGCACCTAGGCTTGTCAGCGATGTCGCAACTGTATGCAGACGGTCGCTCTCCTTAATCCGCAGTCTTTCGGCATTCCTGATGACAGTTATACCCTCCGAAATCGATGCAACCGCTGCAAGAATAGGAACTAAGTCAGGCGTATTGCCGGCATCGATATCTATGCCCCGAAGCTCACCCGGAGCAACCGTTACAGAATCGCGCTCGATGGTGACACGCGCCCCGAAAGACTCTAGCAGTCCGATGATTGCTCGATCTCCCTGCCTCGATTGCAAGTCAAGCCCGGTGCAGGTGACTTCTCCATGCCCTATGGCTCCTGCGGACAGCCAAAAGGCCGCATTGGACCAGTCCCCTTTAGCGCGAACAGTCGACGGCGAACGGTATTCTTGACCTCCAGATATGTGGAAAACCCCTTCTTCCACCTCTGTGACCGCTATACTGAACGATTTCAGAGCATCCAAAGTCATGTCCACATAGGGACGCGATTCCAAGATGCCACGTACTCGAATTATGCTGTCTCCTTTCAGTATCGGGAGCGCAAACAAAAGCCCGCTTATGAACTGCGAGGATACATTGCCCGGTAAGTCATATGACCCGCTTTTTAGTTGTCCTTCGCAAGTCAGCGGCGACTGCCCCTGTTCGGATAATGTGCAGCCGTGAGCCACCATTTCATTGTAAAGTGCGGACAGAGGGCGTTTGGGTAGCTTGCCGCCCATGTAAAAAGTCGTTTGATACCCAAGCGCACCGCAAATTGGCAATAAGAAGCGAAGAGTTGACCCGCTCTCGCCGCAGTCCAAGACGCAGTTCTGTGAGCTCTGCGATGTCTTGCGACCCTTGTGAGATATGGGGTTTACGCTAAAACCATCGCACCGCTCATACTGCACCGCAGCACCCATAGCTTCCAAGCAGCGAGCCGTTGCGTTTATATCCTCCGAAATCTCCGTGCAAGCAACAAATGTATCGCTATCCGCCAGCGCAGCACAAATCAACAGCCGATGCGCCTCAGACTTTGAAGCGATTGCCCGCACTGTACCGCCTTGTATTGGTTTTGTAATTCGTATAATCATATCCTTAGTACCTTAATAACTGTTATGCGCAATAATAATCAAGAGAATTATTCGTTTAGTCCTCGTATTCTGACCCCTGACCTCTGATTCCTGCCCCCTAACCTCCGTTCCCTGACCCCTTACGTTCCGCAGCGCGCATTAGTCCTAAATCTATTACTGTCTCCAACTCGCTGATAGGGATTTCTTTCAGGACGCAGTGTCCGATTCTGTCCGGGAAAACCATCGTCAACGAATCCCCGTCCCGCTTTTTATCGGATAGGCATGCCCGCGTTAGTTCATCCGCTTCGTAATTTGTGTTATCAGGTAACCCATATCTCAGTAGCATTTCCGATACATCCTTCGAACATTGCGCGTCGCATGTGCCCAATTGAACTCCCGCTCGAGCGACGATGCCCATTCCCGCTGCGATTGCATGACCGTGGGTAGTAGTGTAACCGCTCAAAAGCTCAATCGCATGGCCGACAGTATGTCCTAAGTTCAGCAACTTGCGTATGCCATGCTCATACTCGTCCCCAGCCACGATATCGCGTTTGATTGATACGCAGCGGGCAACCACTTCTGATAATTGATAATTGATAATTGATAATTGATAATTGAGAGTTGAAGACGAGGGTTGAGAGATGAGAGTTGTTGCTGTTGTTGCTGGGGGAGGGGTTTTCAATAATTCAAATAGTTCTTTGTCGGATAGTATGGCGTATTTGATTACTTCTGCGTAGCCATCGCGTAGTATGTCGTCTGTTAGTGTTGATTGCAGGGATATATCGCATATTACGACATCGGGTTGGTAAAACGCGCCTGCTAGGTTTTTCCCGGCGTCTAGGTTTATTGCGGTCTTCCCGCCTACGGAGGAATCGACGGCTGCAAGTAAGGTCGTGGGGATTTGGACAAAACGCATCCCACGCATGTAACTTGCCGCAGCGAAGCCCCCGAGGTCGCCCACGACGCCGCCTCCAAGCGCAACCAAAACATCAGCGCGACCCAGCTTTTCCGCAGCAAGGAGGTTTAGGATGGAGAGGTAGGTTTCGGAGTTCTTTGAAGCTTCACCATGTGGGAATACATGCAAGACAACGCGATAACCGCTTCGCTCAAGGCTGTCAGTAAGCCGCTGTCCATAAAGCGGAGCGACGTTATCGTCTGTGATTATGGCGGCGGTATGTCCACCGACTGTTTCCCTAATGATTCTCCCGCTATCATCCAACAATCCATCCGTTCCGATGAGGATGTCATAGTTTTTAGACGCGAGTACGTTTATTGTCTTCACCAGTTGTATGTTCCTTACCATAACTAATTCAAGATAGACCGATACAGCGCAGTGCCAGTATAATAGCATAAATCTCACTGAGTTTCTAGTCTTATTTTCCGTGTAGGAATATTCCACGAAATTTTGCAATATTATGCTATTGCTTTTAATAATCAATCAAAAAAAGTTTTCTCCATCTTCCTATCTTCTGCTCCTCGCCTCTACCCCCCACCATGCTTCGTTAAATTTCCTTGAAATAGAGCAACTATTCCTTCGTAAAGAGGTCGCTTCCGACAAGTGCCGCGAAGCCGCACACAGGTTCTACACACGGGAAGGCTTCGCGGACACTCATAAAAAGCTGACAAAGGAGCTTAGATAAATGTAGAGCATCAGACCTTTTGCCGATTTATGTGCCGCCTCGCTTAATACTCTTCTAGACATATACCGCTTGCCATAATTTCTCGCGCTGCGGTTACGCCTACAAACCTGAAATGCCAAGGCTCATATTTAACCCCGGTTACGGTTTCCTTACCATTTGGGTATCTGAGTATGAAGCCATATTCGGCGCTGTGTTCGAGCAGCCACTTGTTTTCCGGGGTGGTTGCTTGTTTTTCATCAAGCAGTTGGTAACTCATGGCAACTATGTCAGCGGCTAGCCCTAAGTTATGTTCGCTGGTTCCCGGATAAGCTATTGACTTGCGTGCCTCTGCTTCCGCTTGTGTTTGAGTTAGTCCTGATGCTATCAATACAGAAACCTTGTTATCGAATAGCGTCCGTTGTCTTTCGATAGTCCTGAAAGCCGAGCAGACAACCGGTGATAGCCCCTGCGCTCTCATCGCGGTTAACATGGCGTTTAGATAGCTAATCGCCCGTTCGTCAAATTGCAGACCGTTTGTTAACGATTTCAGTTTAGGTGAAAAATCGTCTGGTAGTGGGTTGCCTGCGTTCACTAACGCTAACATCCAATCCGCACTTACGTTTTGCGTCGAATTTACATTTCTTTCGGTCTGTAGTCCGAGTTGCTGTCCTGTTTGTCGCTCTGACGGGGTAGTGTATTCGGGCGGAACAGCCGATGAGGATGTATTCCGATTTTGCTCAGGTTGCCTAAATTCCGCATCAGTGCGCCTTGATTCTGCCTCACGGAGTCTCGTTTCAAAGTCAGGTCGTTCTGGCTGAGTAACGCGCTCAGATTCGTTGGCTAATGCGTTTTTGTTTTCAGACCGCCGCAACTCAGCTTCGCGTATCATACGACTTCGCATTTCGATGATTGCCTTATCATCGCCCTCATATGTGAAAGCGTGAGCAGTCATCACATACACAAGGCTACTTGATAAGAGGGTGACGAGCGCCAGAATTAATCCTGCTATTCTCCGGCTAAATTTTTGTTTCGTTGTTTTCTTTTGGGTAAACATAATAATTTATCCTCCTTTTTTTATGTCAAAGCAGGATGATGAGTCTTGAAAACTAAGAACTCCCTGCCTTAACTGATATCAATCATAGCAGGGAGATGTCTTATAACCGTTGTAGAGTTGCGTCATAGTTGTCATTTTTGATAAATATCTTTGTTAAGGAGCAAAGTCTGATCCTATATCACTCGTTCTAGTTAATAAATCCGAATTTCCATGCCGTCTCTGACTTCGGGGTTGGTTATTACGGGGTATAAAAAGGTTACCCCATCCGTAATTTCCGTGTATTCCCCAACTGTAATCCCGATGTAGATATTGAACCGTTTTGCGAAAAGCTTTTCACCGAGTGACGTTGTTTCCTTGACTAATTGGAGTATATAATAACCATCGTTGTCTCTGCGTATTGTGTTTGTTTTAACTGAGTAAGCTACGCTCTCCGTGGCAAATGAATCTGAAAATGTAAGCTGTTCGCCTTTAGTAAGATTGGTTGTCTCAAACCCGACTTCAAGATTATTTCGTCCTTCGCTGAATGACATTTTACAAATTGTACCAGTGCAATCTTGATTTTTGCTGTTTTTGAGGGTTATCACATCGCCGACCGCAAAAGCCCGATAATTATTTGTAAGCGACAGAGACACCATTAATGTTGTCGGATGAATGGTAATTTCCGGCACCGTCCCTACTGCGGTATATTCGTACCGGATAGGAGCGTCGGTCACAATATCCGTTGTTACTGCAAGCGGCAAAGAGTTGAAGTAGATGCTCTTTGACGAAATCCCTATCGCTGTAATGATAACGAAAAATATCGCAACCGGCATTGCTTTCTTAATCACGTAATTACCTCCCTACTTTATCCCCGCACTCATCTGTATGCCCCGTGAAAAATTGTCTTTGAAACTGTTGTAAATCAATAGCATCGGCAGCATGAAGATAACGCTTGCTGCGAAAATCACACCCATGTTATCTCTTGCTATTTCTACAATGTATACCGAAAGCGGTTGATCATATACGTTGTCTATAAACACGACAGCTTGGTCGATGATATTCCAGTATTCCACAGACAACAGTACCGCTAATGTGATTATTCCGTTTTTCATAAGCGGAAGGATTATGTTAAGCAGAATCCTTATATGCCCTGCGCCGTCAATTTTGGCGGCTTCCGTCATTTCCGCCGGGACAGCACGGCAGAATTGAAAGAGGATAATCGTTCCCAGCGGATTGAATACTGCGGGTAGTACAATGCTGAGATATGGACTCAAATTCAAGAGCGAAGCCACCATATAATGCGGCACGATAATCGCCTGCAGGGGCAGTAGCATTGTTACGGCAAAAGTAAGCAACAGTGGGTTGCGGAGTTTTCTGCTGATTTGTGTTAACCCATAAGCCGCTGTTAGCGAAAACAACAGACTCAGCAGCACAATTGGCATCAGCAGCTTCATGGAGTTAAACAAATAGTGAAAATATAACGGGATTTTAACAAGTTCGATGTATTGTCCGAAACTAAATGTATCCGGCAGTGCATTTATTTCAATAAAGTAGTCGGACCCATATTCGGACTGTTCAGGCAACCGCTTTTCCTTGTTTACATAATTGTGTTCAATCTCCTTAAAGGACATAAACGAGTTTGTGAACATCACGACAATCGGCATCAAAACTAGCATCAGCAGTATTCCAATTATGGTCATTGTGATAATATGCTTCGCAACTCTCATCACAGCTTTTCCCCCTTGTACGAATTCATGAGGAGCATCGTGACCGCCAGACCGATGACCAACGTCGTTATGGTGGACGCGGAAGTAAGGCTCTGGAAGGCCAGCTTGTTTAACATATTGTTCAAGAAGAACTGTATGATGAAGTCGTGCAAATCGGCTAAAATGCTCTGCCTGAATAAACTGACAGAGTTGAAACCCATTATGATGTCCCCGGCTTGACCGCTCAGTATCTTTGTGTTCAACCTCGTCTGCGCTTTAGCGGCGGCGGAACCCGTATTTAGATTTGACGATTCGAGGGCGTCTTTTTCTACGATCACATTCGGAAACTCGGAATTGAACAGCTTAATAACGCTGTCTAGAGAATCCGGGTTCATGCCTGTAATGGTAAGGGTTGCGGTAATGTTTTTGTCGATTTCGAGCAATGTTTCCACATTACCTTCCACATTGCTTTGCTCGTTTTGCGGTGCCACGTTATCCGCCGAGGTCGGACTATTGACTACGCCGGAGTTCCGCTCATCTGACCGATTTTCACGTTCTTCCTGTTTGCTACAGCCAGCGGCAAAGGTGCAAATCACCGAAACGATTAGGAACATGGCTACGATAGTCTTTTTCACTAAAAAACCTCCTTGTTTTGTTTGGGTTAATCATAGCAAGGAGTTGTCATATACTTTTGCTAAAGTTTCGTCAAAGTTGTAGAATTTTTCACCTCTATCAAGACGCGGGGACGCAAGACGCGGGGACGGTTCTATTGTCTCGCGCAGCAAACAACTAGATGCGGGGGCGAATTTTATATCTCACGAACAAAAGCAAAGCCACCTCGCGTCCTTTGAACGAGACGAGAGAACCGTCCCCGCGTCTCGTTCTAGTGGATGGTCGGGGGCGATTATCCTACGGTGGGCTGTGCGTGATTGATGGTATTGCGTGATTTCTAGTGCCTCATCCACGACATAAATGTCCAAACGGGGCGATTTAGCTTACTTCGCTCTTGAATTAATCATGTTCATGTATTATACTGAGTCAAGAGAGAAAGCCGCAAGATGCGACAATCCAACAAACAGAGGAGCGGAATTTCTTATGACCAGCCAAACAAGCGAACCTCAAAAGTCAAGCAAACCGCATGATGTCAGGCTGAAGGAGTTGTTTGGAAACAAAGAGGCGTTCATCTGCCTTATCAAAGACTGCGTCAATGCAAAGTGGGCTGATAAGCTTGACAGGGACAGCCTGAAAAGGAGCGAAACAAGCTTCATATTGCAAGACTTTAGGGAAAAAGAAGCCGATATAGTTTACGAAGCAACTATCAACAACGGCAAACAGAGAGTTGTGTTTTATCTGCTTCTGGAATTGCAAAGCCGTGTCGATTACACCATGCCCTATAGACTTCTTCTTTACATCGTTGAAATCCTACGTTATTACTACAACAATGCGGACGAGAAGGAGCGCAAACGCAAGAGCTTCAAGTTCCCCGCCGTGATTCCCATTGTCTTTTACAGCGGCAGCAGTAAGTGGACTGCGCCTACAAATCTCAGGGAGATATTCGATGGTCATATTGACTTCGGCGACTCCCTGATTGATTTCAGCTACGCGCTCGTGGATGCGAAAGGATTTGATAATGAGAGCGTCAGGGGATTCCAATCAAGGCTTCTTAGAGTGATGATGATGTTCGAAAAATCCGAGAGCGTGGCGGAACTGATCGAGGTAATGCGTAAGTACGAGAGCGATATAGCACAGTTTAACGAGGAAGAGCGGAGGATACTCAATGCGGCGATAGACATTCTGAGAATCTTTTATGGAACTGATGGAGCGAACGAACTCAGCGAAACTCAAAGATTAATGAACGAAAAAGAGGTGAGCGGCATGATATCAAATCTGGTAACCAATGAGAAAAAAAGAGAAAGGCAGCTAATTAGGCAGGGCATTGAGCAGGGCATTGAGCAGGGCATTGAGCAAGGCATCGAGCAGGGCATCGAGCAGGGCGTTATACTGGAAAAAACGGAAACCGCAAAGGCTCTTCTTGGAATGGGCTTGACAGTCGAGCAGGTAGCAAAAGGCACTCGTTTGACAGTCGAAGATGTGGAAGATATCAAGAGAGGATTGGCGCATTAACAGACGGTCGTGCGTTTATTCCGTTTGTCTAGGAACTGTCAAAAATCACAACTTATTTTCAGACAGTTCCTTAATTCTCACTCAGTACAAAGACACGGGGACGATTTAGTTACTAAGTTGCGAGACGAGAGAACCGTCCCCACGTCTCGTCAAAGTTGTCAAATCAATGCGTCAGGGGTGTCAAATCATTTTGTTGTCGAACGAAGCGAGAGTCGCGCCGCGCTTGCGCTGGTAGACCTAAGCGAGTGATGATATCAAAAGGCAAATACCCCGCAGCTTGCTGCGGAAGCCGCCGCAAGGTGACGGGTCCATGGCTTGCCTTAGGGTAAATACTATTTATTACGGAGCATCTGACGATAGATAGATGTTTATTCCTATTGGTGCTAACAGTATGTTCTCATCATCTGACTCATGCGACCGCCTACCTTTGATACTGGCAATGGCAAATACACTGCCGTCAAGTTCTTGAAACGCGGATATGGATGGCGGTGATGAGGTTGGATTTGAATCAACACCCATTGTCACATTACTGCTTATGCTTATATCATCCAAAAATTCTGACAGCATCTTCATCGCATCACCGGCTCCTAATTCAAAAGGAATATCCGTATTTTGATACGGATTTATTTGCATATCAATATTCCACATTTCGCCTGTCACGGCGTTTATGATTAAAGTTACGTCCATAGTTTCGCCTTTTAGTGTGACCGTCCAGTAGCTGTAAATCGGCGCAAGAAACTGTCCGTCTTGATTGGGTGGTAAGTTCTGGGAAAGATAAGCCGTAGTTTTAGTTTTATCAATGGAGAGCAGGTCGATAGGTATAAAACCTTGCGTGCCATGCGACGCTAACTCTGCTTCACCAATTGCAATGGCTTCTTCCATTCTAATCTGCTGGGCGAATGGTTCGTGCGGTTTCTCGCGGCCGGGAGATTCCCAATTTCTAAGGATAACAGCCATATCATGCTCAATTTCCATCGGTACTTCCTCAGAAGGGTTAGTGTCGTCCTGCGTGACAGTTGGATTTGACGCTCCTGAAGATGTGGAATCCGGTGCGCCGATCCAAGTTACGCCGGATGCTGAAAGCAAAGCATCTGATTTCATATCTATTAGTCTGCTTGTTAATGCCCATCCGCCAATAGCAATTACGAAAGATAGTATTACGCCCATAGCTGTGAATACTTTTTGCTTATTCTTCATCTTCGAGTCCTTCCGGTTTTATCGCCTGCGGGCGGGGAACCACCCCGTCCGCTTCGCGGCCACCCCTCCCCAGAGGGGAATTAATGGTGTTATTTTTTCATGAGATATTTGACGATACCGCTAACCTTAGGTCAATATTGACAATGGTTCCAATGCCTTCGATGCTGCTTAACTCAAGCGAACTGCCGTGTATCTCCGCTATTTTA
>Ga0099364_10011682_pt1 | contig 11954 bp, 7 predicted proteins | sample TergutTh196P3_FD_73070 | JGI IMG/M metagenome (GOLD analysis project Ga0099364, IMG submission 73070) | Microcerotermes parvus P3 segment gut microbial communities from Pointe-Noire, Republic of the Congo - Th196 P3 | ecosystem: Host-associated > Arthropoda: Insects > Digestive system > Gut ...
TACAGCAACCGATTAGCCAAAAACGGCGTTTCATGGTTTCATGCGTGTCATGAAAACGATGGGGTAATCAACGAGATAGTTCCCAAAAATAACATCGACTACTGTTTACGGCATGTCACTTTCCGGCGGAAGCCTTACAACAAAACAACTACCTACTCCTCGACGCGTATATTCCGATACCACGTCTCACTCGGCGGACCGCTGTGAATCTGCAAACCGATAAATCCGCGTGCAGGAATGTTCGCATCCTCTTCCGTGTAGTCCACCGTCGGTTCACCATTGAGAAAAACCTTCACGTTGTTTCCCTTGCAAACGATCACATACTCGTTCCAATCGTTTGGACGGAAAATCCGCTCAATCAACTCCTTCGCCGGCTCCGCAATGAATCGGTTACGCCGCGACTCATCGTAAATCGCTCCCCAATAGTTTGTCGTCTCCGTCATGTCCGCCTGATAGCCAATCATCTCATTCGGATGGTTACTATCGGCAGGCGTGCGGAACGACCGAAACTGCACCCCGCCGTTGCAACCCCGTCCGAGTGTCTTACACTCAATACGGAGCGTGAAATCGCCGTACTCCTTTGCCGACACGAGAAACTCATTGCGGGGAATCGCTCTATCAAACGTTCCGCCGACAATCGCACCGTCTTCAATGCGGAACCACTCTTCGTTGCCGCGAAACTCCCAGCCGTCAAAGGTTTTGCCATCGAAAATCGGTGTTCCCTTCACCATTGCTTGGAAGCGTTCCAGCACCTCTTTCGCCTGTTCTTTATCGGCATCGGTTTGTGCGACGGCAAACGCCTTCTCCGCCATTTCTACCTTTTGCTCTACGGGCAGTCCCATCTGTCGAATGACACGGAGATAGCCCCGAAGAGTGCGGCTGCGATACCGCTCATGGGGATGTTTCTCCGCAATTTCGATCAGAAACGGTGCGACCTCCGGCGTTGTCCAGCGACCGAGCAGTTGCGTTGCCTTGTCGGTAAGTGCGTCGTCGGTTCCCATTGCAACCGTTGCGAGGGCTTGTGCCGCTTTTTCTCCTCCCACCGCGAAGAGGCAGTCGAGATAGAAATCGCCGGTCTGGGCAAAACGATCACGACTACGCAAATGTCCAGTAAGTAAATCGACTACGTTATCTTTATCCGCCGTTTTGCGGCACAGTGCCAGCAGAGTTTCGCGGGCGTGAGTCGGATCGTTTCCTTCGCTCATTCTGCCTCGCAACGTTGCATACACGAAGGAGACATCATGAAATGTGGCAGCCGACACATTCGCAAACGCCTTGTATGCAGCCGCACGAATTTCATCGCCCGGGCTGGGACGAGAATCAAAAAAGGACATTAACTTGGTACTCAACATACGGTTTCCGTCGGCAATCCGCCGCTCGGCAATGACATTGAGTGCCGCCAGTATCAGGTTTTTGTCGTTGCTGTCGAGCAACGCAATAATCTTTTTGTCGAATTCTTCCCCCTTGAAAAGTTTGAGGCTTTCTGTTGCGGATTGGGAGAGTTCGGCAACCGGAGTACCGGGTGCAGCCGGAGTACCGGCTAAAAGGAGGAGGGTGTCCACGGCGCGGAGGTCGCCGATTTCACCGAGGGCTTCGATGGCGGCAAACTGCAACTCCGGTTTATCGCCCGACGCTAACGCTATCAACTGCGGAACGACGGCAATGGAATCTTTCCTCGCTCCGAGATTGCGAACCAATGCCGCCTGCTGTTCTATCGAGAGGTTGCTCATGTTGCCGAGAACAATTTTGCCGATGCCTTCCTGCTCCATTTCAAGCACGGCACGCTGGATAATTCTGAAAGGAATTTCGCTGCCGTTTTTGAGTGCTTCGACCAAAGCGGCAGTCCCTTTTTCTTCATCTAAAAGCAAGGCAAGCATCGCGGCATCTTGCGTCTGGACTTGCTGTAAGGGCGTTGCTCCTTTGCCTTGTATATTTACGAGAGCGGTTTTCGCTACGGTCGAGAATCGTTCATCGTCGAGCAGCTGCGTGAGTAGCGGTACGGCTTCTTCGGTGCCGGTGCGTGTGAGGTTGAGGCAAGCCATGTACACGCTGTGCAGTGCGGCTTGGTCGTCCGGCTTGGTGCCCAAGAAGGATTTGAGGGTGGCGATGTCGTCTGCTTTCGCAACGGAAATGACGAGCAGGAACGATAACAGGTAAATGATTGAATGTTTCATGGCAGTTAATTTTCTCGCCAGTGAGGACAAGAAAATTGTACCGCAAATAGGTACTGACGGCAACTACAACGCCGGAATTTTTGCGTAATGCTTTCAGCCGAATGTATTTTTTGGACGCGAAACACGCTAAATTTCACGGAACAATACGAAAACTCAAGTTTTGCGTCGACACGTTTGCACAAAGCCGTAACATTGTAGAGTATCGAGAGTCAAAAACATCATTTTTACCTCATTCACAAAAAACAAGACAACCTCTGTAGCCGATGCGCCCCTGAAAAACTAACCTCATTTACCTTATTCAGAATAAGGGATCCTCTAAAAATACCTTTCAGAGCCGCAACCGGTAGGTTGCGACGCTAAAATTTAAGCATAGCGACCTTCCGGTCGCGGCTCTGATGTGAATAATTAGAGGTTCCCATAAGGTAAATGAGGTTGACGTTAAGGGGAACTTTGCTACTGAGGTTATTTTGTCAGAGAAATGAGATTGAAAATGAGGTTTTCATTGCGTCAAATTTCACGCCGCCTTTTTCAACTTGACAGGAACCTGTAAATTGAAGAGTCCGAACAACTCCTCTTGATTCAATCCCTTCGATGAGTTTATTCCCCGCGCGCCGGAAAGAATCAATTCCGACAACCGACGCTTGTTTTCAAGCGTCTGATTGATACGCTCCTCCACCGTGTTCGTCGAAATGAAACGTGTTACCGTAACCGGTCCCGACGCACCAATGCGATGAGCACGATTGATCGCCTGATCCTCCACCGCCGGATTCCACCAACGATCAAACAGAAAAACATAACCGGCAAACTGCAAATTCAAACCAACACTGCCCGCCCCGTAACTCATCAAAATCACATGAACGTCCCTGTCCTCACGGAACTGCCGAATCATTTCGTCCCGCCGATTCGACGGTATCTTGCCATGATACTCCGAAAAGCCGAAACGCTCCAAAGGTTCCTTGAGTTGATACAACGTTTCAACCCACTGACTAAAAATGATTGCCTTATGTCCGCTCTGAGCAATCTCTTCCATGTCGGCAAGAAGGCGTTCCAATTTAGCACTTTCTCCCGTCGCCGGATCGAAATTGCAAATCTGTTTGAGACGCAGAATCAATTCAAAAACCTGCGGTATCGTTACCTCTTCTCCCGCAGCAGAAAGCCGCAGCACCCCCTCTTCTTCCGCCATTCGATACGTTTCGGCTTGCTCCGGTGTCAATGCCAAGAGAGCGTCGCGAATCATTTTCGGCGGCAGTTGCAAGGTAACATCGTCCTTCGTCCGGCGTAAAATGTGGTCGCCGACAACGTTGCAGATTTCCGTCGGTTTGAGTCCCGACTTCAAGAAGCCGGTGGAGAGAAACTCAAAAATGCCGACGAGGTCTTCCGCCGAATTTTCGACCGGCGTGCCAGTCAACGCCCAATTTCGGCGACGGGGAATCGCCCTCGCCGCCTCCGACGTGGCGTTGCCTCGGTTTTTGATGCGTTGTGCTTCGTCCAGCACCACTAAATCAAAGGTCGGAAACGCTTCTCCCGGCGGAAGATCGTAAAACTCCCTGTCTCTGTTTAAGAGTTCGTAGTTCGCAAGCCTCACTGGAATGCTGGGCAACTGCCAGAGCCATTTTCGGCGAAGAGGGGAGCCGTCAATCGGTTTCACGTTGATTTCCGGTGCCCATTGTTCAAACTCGCGTTGCCAGTTGGTGATCAGCGGCTTCGGACACACTAGCAGTACGCTGCGGATTTCGCCGGTTCGCAGGAGCAGACGTATCGTAGTGATGGCTTGCATTGTTTTGCCGAGTCCCATTTCGTCGGCGAGAATCGCAAAGTGGGCACTGTACAAAAAGGCGACTCCTTCCCGTTGAAATTGAAAGGGTTCAAAGGGCATATCGAGTGTCCGAAGGTTGAGAATCGACTCAATCGGCGGCTGCAAAATGTAGTTGAGCCGGTCTTGAATCTTGACACTGTCGCTAGGAACCCGAATCCGAGTGAGCGTGTCGATGTCCTGTTTTTGTAACACAAAATCCTCGTCTGTCTCCTGCCTCCTGTCTCCTGTCTCCTGTCTCCTGTCTTCTGCCTCCTGCCGCCTGCCGCCTGCCGCCTCCTCCGGCGGCGTGAAGAACCAACTTCGGGAGTGTACACGGACTCTGGAACTGACCGTCCCAGACGCTGCAATTCTCACGGCGGGCAGCGGTTTGAGCATGTCGGTACGCACCGTCACTTCGACGGTTCGGTTCAGGAGCCGATTCCAACCGGTGATGTAAATTTCCGGTTTTTCGATGCTTACCGGTATTTTTTGGACGTTGATGTCGATCATTCAGAAGGGAATGATAGAAAAACGGAACGGAAGATACAAGAGGAAAATCGGCGAAGGAGTGAATAAGGGTGTATTAAAGTTTAGTAGAAGTTTTTGATGTTAAAATGGGTGGTTTAACGAAAAACACAACGTCGACTGGGCTAATTCCCGTATTTTAGTTGCCGCCTCTACCCGTGTAAGGTATATCCGTCGCGCATCTTCACTGGAATAACTCCGGTTCCGTCGATACCGTTTGCATTGTCCTGTCGGGCATCAGCAATAATGCTCTGCCGACAACAGAAAGGTCAGGCGAAGTTTGTGCCTCTCTTGTCAACCTTTTCTGCAAAGGTCTGCCGCCGCTTAAATCCATAACGCAAACATCAGAGCGCAAACCGGCATCAGGATAATTTATGTTGACAATATCGTCTGCACTCCTACTCCTGTTGCTGTTGTTTGCTTCATCCTTCGACATGTTCGCCAACATTCCGCGTGTAACCTCCCTCTTTTCGACAAGCGGAAGCGATTGTCCCAGTTCCATATCAAAATAATCCAAAATCAGCGTGCCTCTCGTCGGTCGCAACGGCGGCAACTGACGAGGAAACTCCAGCGGATCAGCGGGCGTTACAGAATGTAATTGTACCAACACCCGATCCGGTACGAAAACCCTTGTGTAAAAACTCCAATCAGAACGGATGATTTCATTTTTTGTGTCCACTCCCTCTTCGACCGAAGTTTCTTGTACGTTGTAATTAGGATTGACAAGATAAAGCCGAATACGGTACGCGTATGTTTTTGCCGGTTCTATATCGAAGTCGGAAAGCAAAAGTGAACTGTCCGCATACTGTTCCTGCGATGTTCCTCGAGTAAAGGGGATAAGCCGTTCCGGCGAGAAATCATAGTGCGTATCCGCCTGTATTACAGCGGCAGGGTTGACGATGAACGGTTGCCACACGAGTTCTGCGTTCCGTTTTATTTCCGCTCTTTCTAATTCATAATAGACATATTCGGGTTTAGCAGGCAGAGCGAGGTGTCCGAAAGTCTGATCGTAAATTTCCCATTGGTTTAGCAGAGGAATTGCGGCATAGAAATTGACCCAAATTGCGCTGTTTGCCGGAGTCTCTGCACCGGACTGCGGCGGACGTTGCCGCTGAACAGCGGCTTTTCTTTGCTCGGTCAAGCCGATTTGGCGGATTGCTTCACCTTTCAAAGATTCTGCGGTCAAGATTGCAAAGCCGCTTCGAGGCAACGGAGCGGAATGAATCAATGGAAACCATTCGGCATCGGCGCGGTAGGGTTCAGAAGGAATTCGTTCTCTAATTTGCTCGGCGTATCTTGAGTAATCGAAGAAGTCTATTTCTATCTCTATCTCTTTGTCCGTTGCTTTGATAACATCTCTGGTATTATCTGCCAGTTCTTCCAGCGTCTCTGGTTGCCAAGGCAACGGCTGGTGCTGCAATGCTTGCAAAGCGATCCATACCGCCGCAACAATTAATGCTCCTGCGACCAATTTTTCGCCGTGTCTAACGAGGAACTGTAGGAACCGCGCAACTCCATCGCTTTTTTTCCGTTTCTTTTTGGAACTCTTTGGTGACTTCATGGTTTTTTATCGTTCCCACGACGACGATGCGGAAGGTGAGCGTTGCCTGATTTCTGGACTCGGATTCCACAGGGCTTCGAATTTATAAGGCTCGGCACTAATCGGGCTTCTGATTTGACTGGCATGCGCCTCGTGATCGAAAAGTTCGATCCCTTCGTCTGCCGCTGTGCGAGTGCTTCCTCTGATACCTGTTTCTGCTTCTCCTGCAACCCTTTCGAGTTCGTCCGGCGGCCAGGACAACGTTTGTCCCAGATAACTCAGACCCTGCAAAGCAAGCCACAACGCGACGACGACAATCCCCGCCACAATGATTTTTTCGCCGTGCCAGACGAGAAATTGCTGCGCCCCGCCCCCGCTGCTACTGCTCCCTTTACTTTTACTCTTTTTGGTGGTTTTTGGTGTTTTCATGGGTTTACTGAACTGTTTGAATTATCAAGGCTAGTCGCTGACCGCTGGGCAACGACGTGCGGTGCTCCGCATCCGGTTCTTCTTTGTTCGACTTTCGCCGACGTTGCAGTCCGGCGGACAACAACCTGTGCTTTGCGTCATGTTTCTCCGCTGAGTTTTTTGGCATCGGGCGGAGTAAAAATGTTGATGCAACCAAATATCTCGATTGTGATTGCGTGGGGGCCAAACTCAACGTCACCGGATCCGCCGCGTCCGCCGATAGACTGTCCTCCGCCTCGTTGCAAAGAAGAGCCGCCGGAACGAGAAGGTTGACGAATGAAGGAGGTGGAACCGCCGCCATCTGACCCCGCTGCCGAACCCAAACTAGACGCAAATTCGAAGGATTGCCCCGCGTCGGGATTGATTGATACCCACAAAACGTCGATGGGCATCGGACAGTTCGCACAGTTGACGAGTACTTCGTGAAAACGTCTTTGGTCAACGACGAAGCGGAGATAAATCGGCATACGGCGAAGTTCTCCGGTCAATTCCGGTACCATCAGCGGCTTCCCCTCGGCATCGACATACCGTCCCGCCAGCGCCTCAGCTCTTAGTGCTTCAGGAGTGACTCCCCTGCCGATCCCGTCCGAGGATGCAGAGCCAAAACTGCTGCCCGACTCCGAACTCCCGAAAGAGGATTCTCTTGCCCCCCCTTCAGCCCCTCCGAGACTGCTGCTAACGCGCCGGCTCGATTGCTTTTCCAGTTCCAACGCTGCCGTTTTGCCGATATTGAGTGCGACAATTTCCTTGACAACGAAATTTTCGTCGCCTAGATTCAAGGGGGGACCGCCAGACCCGCCCGTTGAACTTGAACCTGCCCCAGCTCTTGCTCCTCCCGCCGCACCAGTCGCGACTCGTCTGTTCGGGTCGCTGGTGACGTTTTTGTTCGATTCTGCGACTACCCAGAGTAACGCTTGATAAACCCAGAGATCCTCTTGGGTCAACCATACTTCAAATGACTGTGGTTGCCGAGTCCAATCTCGCATCGTGAACTCCAACTGTGGATTGTCCCAAACGACTCTCCCTCCCAGTAGATTACCGATATCAGAGGCGGCTGATGCCGCAGACGAACCACGCCCTCCCCTTATATCACCGGAAGCCCCTCTACTTTCGGTAAGCCTGATTGGGTCGGGCGGCAGACGCAGTCCCTCAGTGTTTTGTGTATCGTATCGTCGAATTCGGTTGATTCTGGAGTTGTCCAGCAATTTGTTAATTTCGTCTCGGGCAAAATCGAGGTAATTATTTAGTGTGCGCCCCTCTAATGGGGCTAAAAAATCCTTTCCTGTAATATCAGCGATAGCCATTGCGGCGAGTCCATCCCATCGGTTTCGTTTTTCTTGTTCCTCTACCATTATTTTCCAGGCGGCGAGGACATTATCCGCCAATACTTCCCGCTTTTCATTGATGGAGTCGATTGTTCCTTGATTAGGATGTGTTGGTGCGCCGCCGCGAAGAGTTTGTGTCTGACTTTTCTGGTCATCCAATTGTTTTTTCTTCTCGTTCAGTGCGTTGGCAACGGAGGCTATTGCCATCATACCGGCGAGCAGGACAACCAGCAAACCAATGGGCGTGCAAACCCAGAAGAGGTACTTCTTGACAATTTCCATATTGAACTCTACTTTTTTTGCCATAGTAGCGTTTGTGGGGTAAAGGGTAAACCAGCAGGACAACCGTTTCTATTATCACGAATATCTTTCCAATGTCAAGGTGTGTTATCCCGATGCCAAAAAGGCAAAAGGGGGGCAGTCTGTCGACTCGTTTGACTAATGTGTCGTTTGACTAATGTGGTAGGTTGCCGACCGCCGGGCGGCAACGTGCGGTACTCCGCACTGGCACTCCGTCGACACGTTTGTCGATTCGGTAACGTGTATGACAGTTTATCTACCATAGCACGGCACAATTTGTTTGTTTGCAACGTGGAGCTCATCCACAGATTACACAGATTGACACAGATTGATATGAACAAAATAATCTGTGTCAATCTGTGTAATCTGTGGACAAATATAAAAAAACAAAACGTCCCAACCTCTTTTACTTGTCAGCGAAGTTGTTGACGCTTATTGACGACTGTTGTGTTACACTGCCGTTTGAAAATTGAATTTCGGAAGTTAGCCGCCTCGCTTGCGAGGGTCAGGTTAGCCGTCTTGCTTGCAAGGCGTATTGAAAGTGCACTCGCGGTTAGCTACCGCGTGAAAGGACTTTTGATAGTGAATGGCAATGGGAGCGTTAAGTTGTTTGCCGCTGTGAATATTGTCTTAACCCGAAAACGACCACGGAGCGAAACCACCCAAAATCGCCGAGTTTCGGTACTCGTCTTGCCGATATATGTTCTGCCCGGTTGAAGAGTGATAAGACGATGCATTCGTGCACCGCAAGACTCGCTGAGAGCCAGCCACGAGTGTCGCCGCAGAATTTGAAACTACACTCAAAAAACGTGTCCTTTCAGTTTTCCGACTTTTCAATTTTCAATTTTTTCATTTTTGATAAGGTATAAATTGTCCTTTGCGCCCTTTGCGTACTTTGCGGTTAAATCTTTTTTAACCGCAAAGTACGCAAAGGAAACGCAAGGGACGCAAAGAATTTTTGTATTATTAGAGGTGCCCTTTACAGAGTCCGGTGCGGCAGCACCCGATACGGTAGATACGGCACGCTTACATCCCCGACTCTTTGGTCGGCTATCGCCGACGCAACCGCCCGGCGGTCGGCAACCTACCTGTGTTGAACAAACTTGCACACCTACTGGTACTACGCTTGATTGTCATGCCGGAAACGTTACAATAAGTGTCTATGGACGAAAATTATTCAGCCGGATCAAGCAATTATCAAGTCGTTGCACGACGCTACCGCCCCCAAACGTTTGAAGAACTCGTGGGACAGTCTCACGTTGCACTTGCCCTCTCCAATGCCATTAGAGAGAAACGCATCGGACACGCCTACCTCTTCACCGGCGCACGAGGAGTCGGTAAAACCTCTACCGCCCGGATTTTTGCCAAAGCGTTAAACTGCATCGAAGGTCCCACGCTCACCCCCTGCGGAAAATGCGATAGTTGCGAGAGCGTCAGCACCGGTGATGACATCGACGCTATCGAAATTGACGCTGCGAGCAATCGCGGAATAGATGAGATCCGGCAACTGCGGCAAAACGCCACCATCCGACCAAGCCGGTCGCGGTTCAAAATTTATATCCTTGACGAAGTGCACATGCTCTCCAAAGAAGCGTTTCCCGCCCTCCTCAAAATCCTTGAAGAACCCCCGGAACACGTCAAATTTATTTTCTGTACAACGGAACTCCAGAAGATCCCGATCACGATTCTTTCCCGATGCCAAAAATTTGAATTCGCCGGTATTGACGCAAAACAAATTGCCGATCAGTTGGCATCAATTGCCGCAAACGAAAAAGTTACCGCCGAGGAAGGTGTTTTCGACACCCTAGCACGCCGCGCTGCCGGTTCGATGCGGGACGCTCAATCGCTTTTGGAACAACTTCTTTCCTTTGCGCCGCAACATATCTCGCTTGCCGATGTTCACGATATGCTCGGCACAGCCAATGATCAACTGCTTTTCCGGTTGCTGGAAGGAACACTTCGCGGCGAACAGATAAAGGTTTTTGCCGAACTGGACGCTGCCGCTTCGCAGGGAGTCGATTTCGGTATTCTCTCCGAACAGATGATGGGAATGTACCGCGATATGCTTGTTACGGCTTCCGGCGGGGATGCGAATCTGCTTCTCTACTCTTCGCCGCAACAATTTGAGCAAGTCAAAACATTAGCGGCGGAGTTAGGCTTGCACCGAATTCTCGCGGCGATGCAAATTCTCGACCACACGCATACTCAAATGCAGCGCAGCACGCAAAGCCGGATTTTGCTGGAACTTGCGCTGATTCGGATTGCGAATCTTGACCATTTTTATCAGGTCTCTGTGTTGTTGGAACAGTTGCAAAGCGGTGCGGCAACGCCTGCCATTCAGACGACGGTCAAATCTGTTCACAAAGCGATTGCTCCTCCGCAACCTAGCAGAGTTACGGTGCCGTTTTATGCCGGAAGGATTGGGTTGGCGAATCTCAATGACGGCGAAGCAAAGTCGATTTGGTTCAAAGTTGCGGAGACGCTGCCCGGTATGCTGGGAAGGAACATGGAAACGGAGTGTAAATCTATCCGTTTTGAAAAACCGAATGTATTTGTTGCGACTTTCGAGAGTAAAACTTCGAGGGACTCTTGCGAGCGGGAGTCGGCGCGATTGCAGAGTGTTTTATCGCAGTCCGTTGGCGAAGCGGTCAAGGTTCGGCTTGAACTTGATTCGGTAGAAGCCGCTGCTCCGGTCGCGGAGCCGACACCGTTGCGTCAAGCGGGTCGAGAGCAATACCTTGCTGCTGCCGAAAATCCGCTTGTTTTGAAAATCCAAGAAACCTTCGGCGGAACGCTGCACGAAGTTAAACAATAGGACATCTCTGATATCCGCGTCAGGGTCGCGACCGGAAGGTCGCCACACTGAAAATATAGCGTCGCCTCCTCCCAGTTGCGGCTCTGAAAGAGTATTTTTAGAGGTTCCCAATAGCGAGACAAAGGTATTTCGATTGTTGATGTCAGCGTGTTCGAGTTTGAGTGTTACTCCGCCGTTTTCGTGCGTTTCGATTTAAGATACTCTCTGCATTGCGTTAAGAACTTTTGATAGCCGGTACTTTGGTAGTCGGGATAAGTCCAGGGCAACGGCTTCCATTGTTTTTGCGTGTACATCAATGTCGTTTCCGCAAAGATACCATCTGATAGATAAATCCGATGAGCGTGGTCCTTTGTCGATGCCAGTATTAACTTACCCAAGTCGATGTAGCCCGGATCGATGTTCAACGGACGTTCAACCGAGCAAGCCGTTACCAATTTGAACTTGTCTTCCCAATCGTTGGTCGAGCGTTTAATGCTTGGCAACGTGTCGGGCGTGATAAGATTTTCAAACGCCCAGAGTCTCTTCGGCAGCATCGTTCCCATTGTCTTGGCATAATAATCCGTAAAAGTTTCAAAGGGAAACGTTTCGCTTTCCAGAGCCAGCGCACCCCATTGTGCTTCGGCATGTTTTTGCGTCCATTCGAAGGCGGACGCATCGGGACTGAATACCGCCATAAACAACAGTACCGGTTGAGGAATACGAATCGCCCCCATTCATAGAATCCTATCAAAAGTACAACTTGTTCCCGTTTCGCTGTGTAGTATAATCCCTAAACGAAAAAGGTTTATCGGAAATCCTCTAGCGGCGGTTATCGCTTAAAAACGAGGGAAATACGTAAAAGTCCGGCATTTTCCGCTTGAATCGAGTCTGGCATTGTACATTACTTTGAAACATTGTCAACTAGCCCTTAAACCGGCGAGTCGGATTTATTTTTTGGCATTGGAGCAGCAGAACGCTCAGTGCGCAACAACGAACACGACATCCTATGATGACTCCGCTCACTCCAATTGTA
>Ga0099364_10011683_pt1 | contig 11953 bp, 9 predicted proteins | sample TergutTh196P3_FD_73070 | JGI IMG/M metagenome (GOLD analysis project Ga0099364, IMG submission 73070) | Microcerotermes parvus P3 segment gut microbial communities from Pointe-Noire, Republic of the Congo - Th196 P3 | ecosystem: Host-associated > Arthropoda: Insects > Digestive system > Gut ...
TGCTTTTTCGAGTGGGTCTATTTTGCAAACGTCGCCAGTGTGATCGACGGTCAAAGCGTCTATCTGGCAAGGAAAAATCTCGGTGCCGAACTCGCCCGACAGGAAAGAGAACTCGGAGACGTTACGATTGACGACGATACCGTCGTCGTTCCCGTACCGGACACGAGCAAAGCCGCCGCCGACTCGATGGCGTACTCACTGAAGATTCCCAGCGTCGAAGGATTGATTCGGAATCGGTACAGCGGTCGGACATTTATCGAAAACGGATGGTATCGTGCAAGAAAGGCGGAAACAAAATACACGCCGCTTCGAGATGTGTTGGAAGGAAAAAAGGTGTTTCTTGTGGAGGATTCGATTGTCCGCAGCACGACGATGCGGGTATTATTGGAGCGGATTCGTGAGTTGGGGCATGTCAAGGAAATCCATGTTCGGGTAGCGTGTCCGCCGATAGTTGCGCCTTGTTTTTACGGGGTGGATATGTCCACGTATACGGAGTTGTTCATACCGCAGTATATGAGGGGTTTGCCGCCGGAACGTTGGGAGGTTACGCGTGAAATTGAAAATCAGATGGCGGCGGATTTAGGTGCGGATTCGTTGCGGTATTTGCCGGTCGATTCGGTGGCGCGGGCGATTGGACTTCCGCCGGATCATCTTTGTCGGGCGTGTATAACGGGTGATTATCCGACGATTTGGGGTCGGCAACTTTCGCAGGAGGCGTTCAGGGATTATCAGAGCATGTTGAAAGACGAGTCGGGACAGACGTTTGGTACGCCGAAGTCGCCTACGCTGGGAGGACGGTGAGACTCGTGTTTTGTAAATGTCAAAAAGTAGGGTTTAACAGTCGCAATTTTTCTTTGCGTCCCTTGTGTACTTTGTGGTTAAATCTTTTTTTATCGCAAAATACGCAAAGGGCATATTTTATGTTCCCAAACGGTCGGTTGCCTACCTTTGTCGCCAAAAGAAAATCTTAAAATCTTGCACGCCTACTGCGCCCCCTTGCATTTGTTGCCGTAACGGTTATAATCAAACCATCGGTCGGTGTCCCGCCCAAACCAAAATTATGCTGCCATGTCAATCGGATTACTAGGACAAAAAGTCGGATGTACACAACTCTACACGGAGACCGGAGAAGTCATTCCGGTTACAGTGATTCAAGTAGGACCGTGCGATGTGCTTCAACTGCGCACGACCGATAGAGACGGTTACGAAGCCGTCCAAATTGGTTATCAGGACAAAAAACGCAGTCGGGCGACGAGAGCCGAACGAGGACACGTTGCCGCCATCGAAAGCAAACGCCGAAAAAAACGTACCGCCGCCGGTGAACAAATCGTTCCCAAAGCGGACTGCGAACCGAAGAAATTCATCAGGGAATTCCGAGTTCCCATCGAAGGCTTCACCGTCGGACAAGAATTGACCGTCGATGTTTTCGAGGAGGTTATCGCCGTCGACGTTACGGCAATCAGTAAGGGTTGCGGCTATACTGGCGTAATGAAGCGGCACAATTTTTCGGGTCAACGGGCTTCGCACGGTGTCAAAAAATGTCATCGGCACCTCGGCGGTACGGGCTGCGGAGCCTCTTTTCCTTCTAGAGTTCCGAGGGGGGCCAGAATGCCGGGACAATACGGCGCGGAACAAGTTACAGTCCGAAATCAAAAGGTCGTGTTGATTGACAAAGAGAACAACCTACTGGTCATTCGCGGCGCAGTGCCGGGTCCCAAAGGAGGATATGTCCGTGTCAATCCGACGAATCTCTTGCCTGCGCCGAAGTCGAATCCGTGGAAACTGTCGAAGTAGTCTTTGTGTTGCGCATGTTCGTATCGCGGTGCGGTCGCAACTTTTACACGACGTTGGACATTTGTTGCACAAAGGATGGATGGTCGAACATTGACTTTACAGAGTGTATAATCACACTTCCGCTATGTTCGTTGACGAAATAGAAATCGAAGTCGAAGCAGGAAAAGGCGGCAACGGGTGTGTCAGTTTCCGTCGGGAGAAGTACGTTCCTCGCGGCGGTCCCGACGGAGGAGACGGCGGAAAGGGGGGACACGTTATCTTTCGTGCCAATACCAACGTGGACAATCTCGTCCATCTCACGCGGCAACACCTTTGGCAAGCCGAAAACGGCAGTTCCGGTCAAGGAGCAAGAAAACATGGTGCCGGTGCCGACGACCTGATTATCGACGTTCCCGTCGGCACCGTCATCTTCGATAGAAAATACGATTTCCTCCTGAAAGACCTCGCCGCCGCAGACGACGAAGTGATCGTTTGCAAAGGAGGAAAAGGAGGCAAAGGAAATGCCAGATTCAAATCGGCAATAAACCGCGCCCCGAGACACGCTGAACAAGGCATGCCGGGAGAACATCGGAAACTGCGGCTCGAACTGAAAATGATTGCCGATGTCGGACTCATCGGAAAACCAAATGCCGGAAAGAGTACGCTCTTGAGTTGTCTTTCGGCAGCGCGACCGGAAATTGCGGCGTATCCTTTTACGACGAAACATCCGCATCTCGGTTTGGTCTATCTCGATTTAGACCGCTCCTTTGTGATGGCGGACATTCCCGGCTTGATTGAAGGAGCGAGTCAGGGAGTCGGTTTGGGACATGATTTTCTGCGGCACATTCAGCGGGCGGGGATTTTGATTCATCTTGTCGAACCGGCACCGGCGGACGGTACTGATCCGTGGGAAAACTATCAAACGATTCGTCGGGAGTTGTCGGCATTTGATTCGACATTGGGGGAGCGAAAGGAGTTTGTGGTGATTACCAAGTCGGATTTACCGGAGGCGGAGGAGGTTCGGAGGCAGTTTTCCGAGCGGTTGGAGCAGGATGTTTGGCTTATTTCTTCGGCGACGGGCAGCGGACTCAAACCATTGGCGACCGCCATTTATGCGGCGTTGTGAATGATACCCTACACGGGGTGAAAAGGGACGTTTTTTGGCATTGTTAATTTTGTATAGTTTTCTCTTTCTATTTTCCATTGCAGCATGTAATTTTTTTGGCGCACGTTGCCGCCCGGCGGTCGGCAACCTACCCCCATTAGGCAAACTTGTCGACGGACTGGGCATGCCCCCTGACCGGCGCAGGGACTTTTGCAATCGGCAAAATAACAAGTACAAAGAAAAACCAACAGAGCCGCAATCGTAAGCAACTGTGGGACACGTTCAAGACTTGTTCAAGACCGTTTTCTGTCCGTTTTCTGTCCAATCTCTTCAGTCCGCTCCTCTACCGTTGTGTGTCGTCGAGCAGATACACGGCAACGGAGGCTCCTGCAAGTTTCGGATCCGTTCCCGACGGAAGGATGGCACGATTCGGAATCGTCGTCGAGTCAGATGTGCTCATTTGAAAAAACTCCTCCCTTAATCCTAGCGAAATGAGATGATTTTTCACATTGACCGCTCTCTGGTAAGCAAGATAAAAATCCCGACGGTAGATCCCCACTTCTTCGTCCGTTTCAGTGGGGGCGGCATGTCCCTTTACCTGAATTTTTCTGCTGGAAGCAGACAAGGTAGGGAGCAACGCTTCTAAATTTTTCTTGGCTTGCTCCGTCAGTTCGGCTTTTCCTAGTTCAAAACGGATCAATCCGCCCTTGACAAGGGTGCCTTCAGGTCGAATGGTTTGAGTGCTTTCGTGTTCGCCTGCTGGTCCCGGTGTTGTTTGACTGCCCAACAAGGCGGCATTGCGCCGGCTTTCCTCTGGGGTTGTGGACAAAGAGGCTGAGATCTGATGATCCCTGCTTATTCTCTGGCTTCGCCCTAAATAGCCCATCCGCCTTTCTAATGTTTCGACGAAGGCTTCCCATTTGATCTCAGCAATAATACTTATTGCAAAGAGCATGATAAAAAAGCAGAGCAACAGAGACATGAGGTCGCCGAAGGTACACATCCACAGAGGTGCTCCTTCTTCGGGGGGGGGTTCACGCTTTCCCATGGTTGATATGAATACAATAAGTTTCGGCGACCACGAGCCGAACATTGTACCACAAGACTAAAAGCACGTCAAATTTGACGACAGCAACGGGGGTTGCCAGTAGGCGTGCAAGATTGTTCAACGCGGGTAGGTTGCCGACCGCCGGGCGGCAACGTGCGGTAGTCCGCACTGGAACCGAGAGTCGTTTGGTTATTCACTGTCGGCTATCGCCGACACAACCGCCCGGCGGTCGGTTGCCTACCTTTGTCGCCAAAAGCAGATCTTGCACACCTACTGCGGGGGTTGCATTCCCCATCGGCAATGTGGTACAATCAAGTACAGTAGCCGGTGCCGCTTTGGACACCCGGTAAGTATCATTCCCTTAACACGATATTCAAACAGAGAGGAAAAAATTATGGCACGACCAGTAACATTGACGACCGGACAGTGGGCAGACCTGAAACTTGCCGACCTGGCTCCCAAAGCAAAAGGCTTCGGATACGACGGACTCGAACTCGCCTGCTGGGGCGAACTCTTTGAAGTCCCCCGTGCAATCAAAGAGAGCGACTACTGCGCCAAACGCCGGGAAATTCTCAAAGCAAACGGACTCGAATGCTGGGCAATCCAAGCGCACCTCGCCGGACAAGCCGTGCTCGATGTCATTGATGTCCGGCACAAATCCATCCTTCCCGACTACGTCTGGGGAGACGGCAATCCCGCCGGTGTCAACGAACGCGCCGCCAAAGAAATGATGGACACCGCCCGAGCCGCCCAAAAGATGGGAGTCGGTGTTGTGCCGGGATTCACCGGCTCAAGTATTTGGGCATACACCTATTCCTTCCCGCCGGTGCCGCAAGACTGGATCGACGACGGCTTCAAACTCTTGGCAAAGCGTTGGAATCCGATTCTCGATGTCTTCGGAGAATGCGGCGTAAAATTCGCTTTGGAAGTCCATCCGACGGAAATCGCCTTCGACCTTTACTCCGCCGAAAGAGCGTTGGACGAATTGAAATGGCGACCGGAGTTCGGTTTCAATTTTGATCCTTCGCACCTGATTTGGCAGGGCGTTGATCCGGTGGAGTTCCTCTATCGCTTCAAAGAACGTATCTATCATGTCCACATGAAGGACACGAAGGTTCAACTCAACGGCAAGACGGGGCTGATTGCTTCGCATTTGAATTTCGGCGATCCGTGTCGCGGCTGGGACTTCCGCTCGCTGGGACACGGCAGCGTGAACTTCGAGGAGATTATTCGTGCGCTCAACCACATCGGCTACAATGGTCCGCTGTCGGTCGAGTGGGAAGACATGGGCATGGAGCGTGAGTTCGGTGCGACCGAAGCGTGTGCGTTTGTCAAGAGAATTAACTTCTCGCCGAGTACGATTGCCTTCGATGGGGCGTTCGATAAAGAGAATCAATAGACATGTTCTATAACCCTTTTCGATGGTATCGGATGTGTAAAAAATTAGTTGGTATTTTCCTGCTGCCCTGACGGGGCAGAATGTCTATAACCCCCAGTGTTAACTGGGGGACTGACAAGGGGGCATGCTTCCAGTCCGTCGACAAGTTTGCCAAAACCGTACATTGTAGCGTATCGAGAGTCAAAAACCACATTTCTACCTCATTCCCCAGTAGGCGTGCAAGATTGTTCAACGCAGGTAGGTTGCCGACCGCCGGGCGGCAACGTGCGGTACTCCGCACTGGCAGTTTGGTAGTTCCCAGCCGGCTATCGCCGACGCAACCGCCCGGCGGTCGGTTGCCTACCTTCGTCGCCAAAAGAAAATCTTGCACGTCTACTGGGCTGGGGGGCTTGCAGAGCGCGGCGTTAAAGGCGATACTGGAGGTGTGAGCCTTCCTTGACACTCATAACGACGTTGGGCTTCCGCCGAAAAGTGATATACCGCAACCAGGTGCCGATGTTATTTTTTCTTTGTGCCCCTTGTGCACTTTGTGGTTAAATCCCTTTGTTTTAACCACAATGTACACGAAGTACACAAAAAAACGCATTTTATGCTCCAAAAAGTGTATCCTAACTTCTGACAATTACAAAGCACTAGTGCTGATCGGGAGATTATTTGACAGAGACATTCGGCACCAGTGCCTTAGTAAAAAATGCGCCTCATAAAAAATGCAAAAGGTCTATTTTCTCGGAAAACTGTCGGGAGCCAATCGCAAAGAAGCGTCGGAAGTCGTCCGACTCGCCGACGGAAAAGTTGCAAACCGATTGACCGCCGACGTTGACCTGATTGTCGTCGGCGATGAAAACATTCTGAAACAAGATTGGAACCTCTGGAACGACCAACTCGATACTGATACGCGGGAAGCCTTTGAAAAAGGAACACTCACGATCATTTCCGAAACCCAGTTTTGGGAAAAATATGGTAATCAGACGACGGAACCTTCGCAAACGCTCTACACCCCCTCTATGCTTGCAAAGTTGACGGGGGTGCCGTTGCCGATTCTTCGGCAATTACAACGACAACAAGTGATCGTTCCCGTGCGGCAGGTCTTTCGGCTTTGTTATTTCGATAAGGAAGTCATTTTGCCGCTGAAAATTATGCAAAATATGACGGCGGCAGGACTTTCGATCTCCGTCGCCATCAAGCACTTGCGGAAAGTCGGACGGCATAAACCAGAAAAGTACTCGGCTGTCCGCATTGAAGGCAAAGACCTCATTTTTACTTCTGACGAAGGAAGTGTTGACCAGAATGGTCAAAAACTTTTTGCCTTTGCAGAAGAGGTCATGCCGGATTCTACGCCGAAAACGGTTGATCCGTTGGCGATTCTCGATTCGATTTTCACTTCGGAGACATTGCCGAATGATCCGGTGGTACTTTGCGAATCGGCGTGTGAATTAGAAACGAGGGGCAATTTACAGGGGGCGGCGGATTTGTATCGGGCGGCGTTGGCGGCGGGCGGGGCGAATCCGCTTATCAATTTTCAGTTAGCGGAACTGTTGTATCGGCAGGGGGAGTTATCGGCGGCGTGTGAGCGGTATTTTTCGGCAATCGAACTGGACGAAAACTTTGTGGAGGCGCGTGCCAACTTGGGCTGTGTCTTGGCGGAGTTAGGTCGAAACGATTTAGCATTGGCGGCGTTTCGCGGTGCGATCAAACTGCATCCTGATTATGCCGAAGTGCGGCTCCATCTGGGTATGCTTCTCAAGCGGTTGGAGCGTTTCGACGAAGCCGAAGTGCAGTTTCAACTCTTCAAAGAATTGATGCCGGAAAGCGTTTCCCTAATCGATTGACTGCAACCTAAAAACATTGCCCGTCCGTTAACAATTTGACAACCTGGGCGAACGGGAGCATTTGCCGATTGTAGGTAATTTTTTGCCAAGAAATGCGGAAAAAACGGGGTCGGACGCTGAAACACACGGCTGATGTAGTGAAAACGGTGGACATTTGGATAGCCGGGAAATTTCCGCTGCCCTCATTTTCGCCAGTATTCGTTTGTTGATTTAGACGTAACATGGTATGAAAACACAATTTATGGCAAATTTTTCCAGAAAAAATGAATGAAATTCCTGCCTACAATTGGCAAATGCTCCCCTTTCCTTGTCCCTTGCGATGACCGGTTGCGGTACGTCGGCAGGAGACGGTGCGAAACTGCCCAACTATCCCGGCACTGTCAGTATCAAAAGCAGCGCAGGAGCGATTGCCTTTTCGCCCGACGGAACGAAACTCGCTATCTCTACCGGCAGCCTTGACATCTGGGATGCCCTGACAGGAGAACATCTACAAGAAATGGAAGAAGCACACGGTACCCGATCTATTGATTATTCTCCCGACGGAAAAAAATCGTTTCCGGCGGAATAGGAGATGGTGCCACTTCAATGTCTCCAGAAATCGGCGGAACCATTCAAATTTGGGATGCCGAAACTGGAAAAGAATTGAAAAAAATCGAATGCCCCGACAAGAGCGACGTGACCATCAGCATGGGACGTAAAGAGAGAAGGTCAACCAATGTTTCTTATGTCGCCTTCTTGTCCGACGGAAAAAGATTTGTTGCGTCAACAATCGGGGTCGGAGAAATCTCTCCCAATACCCGAATCTTCGATAGCGAAACAGGTGCAGTATTGCAAAAATTCGACGGCAGAGCCATCGCAATCTCTGCGGACAGCACAAAAATGATGGTGGTCATTCGTGAAAATGAAACGCGGATATTGCAGGTATTGGATGTCCAGTCAGGAAGACCATCACTGACGTTGAGAAATCCGAAAGAGCGGACGCATCTCGATCTTGCCGCTTTTTCTCCCGACGGCAAATACATCGCCGCCGCAGACGATTATGGAAAAGAGGTTTTTATATTTGAAACGGCTTCGGGAAAGTTAGTGAACCGCTGGGATGCCGGTATGCAAGTTTTTTCTGTCTCGTTTTCGCCGGACAGCAAAAAAATCGTTATGGTCGTCTATGGCGGCGCACTCATTTTAGATGTTGCGTCGGGAAAAAAAGTTCAAGAAGTTGGAGTTTTTCCGACGGCTTTCGCTTCTGCTGTTTATTCCCCGGAGGGGAGGCGGGTTGCAGCCGGGGCAACGGCACTACGTGTTACTGAGATTAGACTTTTAGCATCGGAGTCTTTTGCTCCGCCGCCGGAGGGTGGGCAACCGTTGGTTGCTTTTACTTCTCCGAATCGTCAACCGAGCGGTGGACAAGGGATTTGGGTTGGAGGACCATTGGGCGGCGAGTCGACGATAACTCATCCGCCGACGACGAGTCGAGGCTCGCCTGCCCCGGAAGTACCGGCGGAAGGGGAAGCGCAAAAGAAAGAAGAAAAGGAGGAAGAGAAAAAGGAAGAGGAAGAGGAGAAGGAAAAGAAAGGTTGCGAGTGTACGCCCGTTTCCTGTTGCTAGTGTCAATGCACTTGCGGCAAGTGGGACGGGACACGATGTACCGGTAAATGTACTCATACTCGGCTACAAGATTGCGGCAATCCCGGCGGTGTCGGCGGTTGTATTTGTCATCACATACCGCCGGACACGGCATATGATTCTTGGCTGCTCTACGAGGACAAGGAGTACGGATTTAGTTTTCGCTATCCTGCTGCTTGGGATTTGCAATCTTTTGCCGTCGACAAGGGAGTGCGTGTTGCCGTTGCGCGGAAGTCCGGGAGTGAGCAGCCTCCGGCGGTGAAAGTGGAACTGCAAGAGCAAGTGGACTGGACTGTTCGTACGAATCAGGACAGGATTGCTTCCGACAATCCTAACTCTTTCATTCTACTATACTTGGAGTTTTTTGCAATAGCACTCTCCATTTATTTCTCCATTTTTAGCAAGGAATTGGAGCGTTCTGACGTTAACGATGTGCCGTTTACGCCGGACTCTCCTTACGATTTTACTGCCCAATTTTTAGGCGAAAGGAGTCCATCATGACAAAACGTAGAAAGATTACAGAACGCACCGCAACGCCCGCTGTAGCGACTGATGGGAGTGCTGGGGGGCATACGGGAGGCGGCGGCGGGTGCCGCCGCCCGACCGTGCTGCCCCCAGACTCGACACAGACTCCAACAACGGCAAGGGGTATGCCAAGTACCGATGTCCCTAAAACACGGAAAACTATCCTCCAAGATATGAGTCAATCCCTTCTGGGGCACGAACGGAATTACATCGATGCAGGCGATAGGACTCTCGACGACGGAGCGCACCAGTTCATTCTCGATACTCTCCGCACGAATTGGGATGATTCCAATGACGAAACCGACGTTCCTAACTTGCCTATCTTAACAAAAAACATCTTGCCTAATTTACCTATACCCCGCAAATCATAACAACGGGGTGTCCAAACTCCCATATCCCCCAAAATGCCCCCTGCGCCCAAACCTATCACGGCTTCCACTCCGGCGACGGCAATTTCCACTTCGGCGGCTATGACGGCGGATTCACCGTCGGACTCGAGGGAGAATACCGAGACGGCTGTCTTGAAAGACTCCGCCAAAAACTCGACTACGCCCAAGAGAAAGCAAAGGAAAATCGAAAAGAGGGTAAATATCATTTCGACTGGCTGGGATATAAAATCACCATCGACGTACGGGGCGTTACCGAAGGTATCACGTTCAAGTACCAACTCTGGGTAGATGAGGTACGTGTGCTGATTCGGGAAAAGACCACAAAAGGCTATCAATCTATCCGAGTGCGTTTCAGTGCCGAGTCTCTCATGGCAAATTCCGCTCCGGCTAACTGGCGGCGTGTCTGTGCGTTCCTTAATGCCATCGGTTTTATCATAACCAACGATTGCATTAGCCGAGTCGATTTTCAGTTAACCTGTGATTTCCTCACGATGGCGGACGTTGCATGGCTTGAGAAAAACGATTACATCGTTACCAAACTCCGTAAATACAACGAACATGGTAGAGGACTCGGCAGTAAGAAAAAGGTTGAGTATTACCGCTTGGGTACCGGCAGTAACCCTGTGCAATTCTACTGGTACGATAAATGGATTGAGTTACACAGTGCTGGCAACCTCGGTTCACAAAAATATGTCATGACGCAGGAAAAGATTGGCGATGAGTGGCGTAATAGTCGCCGCCCTGTAACTCGCTTCGAAATCAGCGTCAAGCGTGATGGTCTGCGTGCGATGGGTATTAACAGCGTCGATGATTTGTTCGGCAACGAGTGGGCGATTATCAATCTGCTGACTCAAGATTGGGTTCGGATTCTGGTCTCTCCTAAAAAAGAGGGCAAGGAATACAAACAGAAAAATCATCCGGTCTGGGATAAAATCCGCAATGCGTTGTACTTGCATTTCGGCGGTAAAAACTTTGCCGATAAAGCTGAATGGAATCCTCCTGAACCCGTTGCTTGCGACCCTGAACACTTGGAAAAGATGGCGTTGGGTTGTCTATCGAAAGCGTTGGCTCAACGTAACGGCGAGCAACCTAACAAGGAATTGTCAACGAATTTAGCATATGGCTGGGTTGATAAAAACTCTAAAGATTTGCATTACAAGATAAATCAAACGGCGGTACATACGGTTAATAAGACGGGTATTCCTCTCGGTCTCCGTGTCGAGGAGTCTTGGGAAACCCTTGATTCTACGGTACTTGACCGCAAAAAAGAACAAGTCAACGATTGGCTTGCGACGGTTCCTACTACGCCGTTGTTGCCAGTCAACGTTGCCGATGTTCCCAGTGAACCTTCTCCTGTTCGTGGGAACGGTGCGGCTTTGGATTTGGACGGTGCGACGATAGGGGAGCGATTCAAAGAGTCTATGGACATCATCGAGTGTAATAAAGGGTTTGTTCCGCATCCTTACGATGAGTATAAATTGGAATGATTACAACCTTCGGGCGACGGGACGGGAGCGATTCGGCGATTTTATGGACAAGGCAAAACCGTTTTACAGGCGGGAATGATGTGTTACATACACGTTGATTTCTGCCCGTCGTTCCCTTTTTGTTCGGAGTTGAGCCTTTCCATTCGATTGCTTCCACTCAAGTGGTAGCAATCGAAAACGACCGTGAAAGGCGAAGGGGGCTTTTTAGTGGGCAACGTAGGGCATTGCAAGCGGCATGACAAAAATAATTTTTTAACGGAGTGTTAAGAAAAATTATTTTTGGCATGACGCTTGCTTGCCCGGTAATGACCGAGCGGCTGAAACGTCGGACAAAAAGAAATTCTAACAAAATTAAAGGATAATGCTTGACATTTGGAAAAGGATAGATTATAATGGGGACGTAGCATTAAGAGTAACCCAAGCTTGGTGGTGCTTGTTTGGGTCGTCGAATGTTGGGAATGAGTCTGTAATCGTAAAAAGGTTCTCGTTTGTTTTGACAAGCGAATCATTCCCCGCTCGCAAAGATAACGGAATTACCAACCGCAAGCGAGAACCTATTTTTCTTTGTCTTGCAAACACGGAGGGCAAGTCTATGAAATGTAAAATAAAATGTAAAACAAAGCGCAATCGGATTACCTATCCAGACGAGCAATGTGTCCAGCGAGAAATCTATCTGTCCGCAAAGTATGACGATTTGGTCGTAGAAAACTTTCGGACTCTCGTGAACGCTCTTGTGCGTGTCCGTGATTATGGCGGCGGGCGGGGTTTGTTCGTGGTT
>Ga0099364_10011300_pt1 | contig 11952 bp, 16 predicted proteins | sample TergutTh196P3_FD_73070 | JGI IMG/M metagenome (GOLD analysis project Ga0099364, IMG submission 73070) | Microcerotermes parvus P3 segment gut microbial communities from Pointe-Noire, Republic of the Congo - Th196 P3 | ecosystem: Host-associated > Arthropoda: Insects > Digestive system > Gut ...
TTTGTCCAAATGGGTAGCGACAAGCACCTCGAACCGCTCGCCCCACATTTCCTGCGCCAGTTTCATTCCGATGTCATGTGCCGTGTCCGGCGTGACTTCGCCATGTGCGAATGACTGGTAGGCGTGAAATGCGATAATGCCGCCTGTTTTGCTGTATTTTTTCTTGGTGGCAAGCATCCTTTTCCGGGCATTTTCAGGAGAACAGTTAATGCCGGAAACGTAATATTGTTTCTCGGTCTTATAGTCCTGACAAGTGTAATCCATCACATCCCGCAAGCCCTGTAATTCCGATTTGCTGTAATCTGGGTTTGTCGTTTTTCCATCATCGCCGGCGTAATCCAGCACATGGTCTAACCGTCCTTTGATTTTCCATATCTTGGTTGTCGCCATTTATTTCACCTTTTCCGGCAACATGAAATGCTCATATACATCCAATTCAAATCGCTGCAATAATTCGGCCTGCTGTCTGTAATAGGGTGCGTCCAACAGACCGATGGCGTTGGCTTTCCGGGCGATTTGATTCATGCTGTTTCCGATGGCCGATAACTGACGCATGGCTTCGTAGAAACGGTCATCAGGCTTTTCTTTGGGTACGCTTTTATCCAGCAAAGCGCGGATATAGGCCGCCTGTGAATAGCCGGTTTTTTTGGCGTAGCGTTTCAATTTCAGATGCTCGTCTGCGTTCAGCCGGACGAGTATCTGAATAGGTCGCTGTAACATTTTTATCACCGTCCTTTGTCAAAAATAAATGGTTGCAAGGGGTTTTAGGGTTCTCCCTAACCAGCGAATTGAGATAGCGGATGCTATCACAATTCATTGCTGGTTAAGACGATACCCTTTCACGCCGATAGGCGTATTCTGCGGGTCTATTGCGGCGTGTTCTGCCTGTTGGCAGTGTCGGTTTTTGGGGTCAATAGCGGTATGCCGGGTCTGCTTCAAAGTCCACCTCTATCACATCTGCGGCACTGTAATTTTCTTCGGCAATGCGCTGAGCATCAGCCGGGGTTTCGGCCATGACCATTACCTGGCGTGTTGTTGTTTCGGTGATATACACGGTAAATTCTTTCAACATCTTTTCTCCCTCCCTCCTGATATTTTTTGGCATCAAAAAAGGACGTTCCTGTAAAAAGGAACGCCCCTGCGTGGTGGTGTTCGGTTTTCTATGGGTTATCTTGCGTCATCATCGTCACGGATGCACTCGCGTTTCCGCTCACGCTCTAATGTTTTTGTCCATGTTTTTTCCATCTGCTCTTTCAGATAATCCAGCATCGGCGTGATTTCCTCTGCCATATCGTAACGCTCTAGAGCATTGTAGTAACTACGCCTATCTTCCTCATGGACGATTAACGGCGGGTGATTTCGGGTCATAAGGAAATAGTTTAGCAAAGTCCGTCCGACACGTCCGTTTCCGTCTGCAAACGGGTGGATATGCTCAAATCTCACATGGAAATACGTCGCTGCTTTTAGAATCCCGTTGCCGTCAAACGCCGTGATTTCATCAAGAAGCTCACTCATGTCCCGCTCAACATCTTCAGGCGATGAACCGACCTCCGCACGTCCGGTCACATAATCGTGTTTCTTAAACTCGCCGGGACGTTCGCCTTTTGTGATATACCGCCGTTCATCATAAGTTCCGCCTGTCATAACCTCGTGAATATTTTTTACGAGTTCAATAGACAGCGGTTCTTTTGCCACCAATTTCGGTTTCAAAAACTCATAGCATAGTTTTTGATTCTGTGTTTCAAAAAGGGCGCGCGGGTCGCCTGTATAGCCCGATATCTTCCCATTCTCGAAAATTTCCCGTGTGTCATGGTAATCCACATCGTCATTTTCAATTTTGCCCGAATTGTATGCAAACAGAATACGGAAGTTATCAAGGCGTAAATCAATGTCCGATTCAGTACGGACATTCCATTTTTGCCACAGCTTCAACATTTTTTGATAATTGCTCATATATAAAACCTCGCACTTGTTTTTTATTTCTGCCATTATAGCATACTTTTGACGATTTCGGGAAACTTTTTTATTTCACCGGGCATCATCCCGTACCCGCCGCTGCCGATACCGAGTTGTATCCTCTATCGCCGTAGACCGCAGTCCGGCACAGGCGTACAGGGTCTGAGCTCCAGCCTGACCCCAGGGGATAGGGTAAACGGGGGTGTTTTGGGGGTCAAGAGGGGTTTTGAAAACCAAACAAATGGCGGTCAGTAAGGGGCTAAAGTTATACGCAAAACTGCAAATGAAATATGTTCCGATGTGCCGCTAAATTTACACGCACACCAATTCCGCCACGCAAAAGCCTCGCATTGGTTGGAAGATGGTATCAATATTGTTCAAATCTCACGTCTGCTTGGACACGAACAACTTGAAACAACTATGATTTATCTTGATGTTTCGCTTGAGCAAAAATCGGATGCACTTTCAACACTTGAAGAAGAGGATTCTCGGGAAATTCCGAAAAAGTGGAAAGGTTCGGGCAAAACCCTTGCGGATTTTTGCGGAGTGCGTCCAATTGCGACATAAACAAAATCCAAACCTTTATACAGAGATTCTCCCTGAAAGCAACGGTTTGTTTTCTGCGGATTGGATTTTATCTGGGCTTGGATAAGAGCCATAATGACTTTCAGCCCACAAGTTTTCGTCAATCTTCAATGGTTTGCTCATTTTGTCGGGCTTGTCGGAAAGAAATACTCTGACTTTTCCTGCCGTTCTTCCTCGCAGATACATCAGCATATCGTGACATTGCTGATTGCAACGGTCAAGTATGACTGCGTAGACCTGCCGCCAAGTTTTGACGGGTACACGTTCTTGTCCAAAATAAACGGCGGCGGCTTTTTTGCCGACAAAAATATGGGTTCCGCAATGGGAAAAAGAGTAGCTGTATTCTTTGCCTTCTGTTGTGTTTTCTCTGTTCATTGTGGTTTTCCTCCAATTCGTTTTTTATACTAATTCCAGATAGAAATATTGAATATATTTGCGAGGATTTTTTGTTTTTGACAAGGCGGAGGACGATGGCGGGCTGTCGCCCGCCTAGGACGACAACGCAGGCAAAGACAAAAAAACCGCAAAGATGTCGATATTTCTATTTGGATTTAGTATTATGCTCTCATTATAAAAGGGGGAGGTGGGCGGCGGCAAAGGTGCAAAATCTAAAAACGCAAAAAGACCGATTGCTTATAAAATAGCAACCGGCTCTTGCAAATACGTTGTCAAGCTGATATATATAGTCTAATTTGTCGCTCTGTTTTTCCTTCCTTTGTAATGGACGAAGCGTCAAAGGGCGTTTCATTACACCCCGCATGGTAGCGTAATACCCTTTCATGGGCTTTAATCGTATGCACTAAAAGCCCATTGCCACAGTACTTGTCCGCTTTTTGAGCTGCTGCGACATTTTCGTTCCCGATATACCTATGTCTGTCAATAATCCTTTTAGCTCTGGATATGGTGAGTATACAAAAAAGGTTGTCCGTAAAAAAGGCTTGTCCACACAATATTTTTACCGTATTACTTGATGGTTATAAACGATTTCAATCTCATTATTGCACTTATCAAGATTGATTCTGTTTATAACTTTTTTCATCATTTCATTGTTCCATTCGGAAATTTCAATTTCCAGCAATTTGCTGATTGCCTTGATGGTTTCCGTTTCATCGTCAATGTCAACCGTCAGTTTGTTGCACTCAAACAGGACTTCTTCTCTTTTTGCTGTGAGAACATTGATTTGACTTGATATTGAGTCATTTTGCAGTCTGAATTGTTCCTTGCCGATTAGACCTTCTGTAAAAACACCCAATAAGGAATTGGCAAGCTGTGTTTGTTCCTCTATTTGCTTGTCGAGCGTGTCTATGTCAAGTTTGGACTGTTCCTGCTGTGTATTGCCTTTGTTTTGCCTGTAATAGTCCCTGACTGCCCTGTAATCGTTTTCTGCCAAGTCTTGTAAATCAGTTTTAATGCTTTTCTTTAATGGGGTTTCGTTTATTGCGTTTCGGCTGTGTCCGCACCGGGCAAGACCCCATACCTCATACGATCTGCAAGAGTAATGCGTTTCAGCGTATGTTTTGCCTTTTTGTTGCCCGATACAGCCAGAACCGCAGATTTTACACTTGACAAGGTTTGAGAATAAATATTTTGTGCTATGCCTTGAGCGGGTGTGTTGTCTTAGATAATCAGAACGCTTTTTATGTTCCTCTTGCACTAGGTAAAAAACTTCCTCTGAAATGATGGCAGGGTGGTTGTTCTTATGGACAATCCAATTTTTTTGATCCAAAAATTCAACCTTTTTTATAGAAATATCTATGGAACGGTTTTTGCCCTGCGTTAAGTGTCCCAAATAAAACGGACTTTTTATAATGGTGTCAATTTGCTTGACACTCCAAGTTTTCTTTCTCTTTGTCGGGATTCCCATGTCGTTCAAAGTTCGTGCAATTTTTACAAGTCCGTTGCCTTGTAAATACATATTGAAAATTAGATTAACAATTTCTGTCTCCTGTTGGTTTACAACAAAGTTTTTACTATTCTTGTCGTAATCATAACCGTATGATGGGCTGGGTGTATGGATTTTCCCCTCTTTGTTGTAAACCTCCCATGTCATTTTTATCCGTTCTGAAATTTTGCGGGATTCCTGCTCCGCAAGCCACGCAAACAATCCAAACTGCCCTTTGTCTTTCAAACTGTCAAGACCATCTTCAACAAAGATAATCCGTATGCCGTGTTCAAACAATTCTGCAAGAGCGGTCAATGTTTCCCTTTGGTTTCGTCCAAACCGTGAGTATGATTTTGCCAAAAGCACTTCATACCGTTTCTTTTTGCCGTCCTCTAAAAGCCGTTGAAACGAAAGCCGTTTTGTGGATTCCGTTCCGCTGAAGGCTTCATCGCTGTAAATGTCGAGAATATCAAAGTTGTTCCGCTGTATGTAGTCCTTGAAGTATTCCTGTTGATTGACAATGCTTGTTCCCTGTTCGTCTGTTGAAACCCTTGTATAGATGGCACATTTCATCGTGACCCCTCCTGTTTTTTGATATACCCCATTATATCAAATCTATCTTCAAAAGTCAATGTATTTACGAATATGTTTATTATTGTTTGCAGATAAATTAAAGGTTTTTCAAGTCTATAATTTCCCTGCAAATATCAAGTAATTTCTTTTCGCCTGTATAACGGTTGATTACCTTTAGAAGTTGCTTTTTGTCCCTCATTATGTTTATCCGGGTGTTTTCAACTGTGCAAATGGTTTTAATTTCTCCATCTTGTAAGCCGTCAAGGAGCGTTTGCGTGTTTTCATCTATGTAGTCTAAGGCTTGTTGTTCGGTTTGGAACATAAAATACACCTACCATATTGTTAGTATGGTAGATGTATATGTGAGCGGAAGTGGGGTAATGTGTTGGGTTTGAGCGGGACTATCCCATTACTTTTTTAATCTCGTCAGAATCAAGTTGTGAAAATACCAATCCACATTGACTGCATAGATAGTTTTCGGGGCAAATTTGGGCTTCACGTCCTGCACTTGAATTTTCTGGAATTATATACCCTCCACCTTCGCCATCAAGTTTGCAAAGTTCTCTTGACGAACAGCCTCGAGGGCATACTATGGGAGTGCTATCACTGAGTTTCCGTATGTTAAGTGTAGTCATAACCTCACCCCCTCCCTTTATTTCGGAATAAATTCATCTGAGGTTCATCAATCCTCGCATAATTCCCATCATCTTCGCTACCATACCAAAAAAACTCTTTCGTTGCTGAGGTTTCATTGTATTTCGCTAATACAGAGTTCCCTTTTATATTCGACCAGCTATAGTAGAGGAATTCGTTGAAATAATTATAGCATCCTTCTAGTTTTTTCTCGGGTATTTTTTTGATTAAATCTGTCCCTATTTTTTTGATGAAATCTCTATATGCGGCATGGGCTTCGTCTGCTCTTTTTCGCAAGGTGTCATCAATTTTCCCCCTGTCAGAGATAGCATCCAAGCCATAGGTAATCCACATAAATAACTGTATGCTGTAGTCATGGGCATTGTCTAAGTCATCATTTTTTTCGACTACATAGACAATCTCCTGTGTGCCGTAGGGAGTTTCAAAGGATGTACCGAATTTTGCGATGAGGTAGGCTTCAATAGAATCTGTATCCGTTAATTCCATTGTGTCTGGATTGGGCTTAGGTGTAAGTTTAGGTGTAGGATCTGGTTCAATTTCAGGTTCTGTTTCTGAATCTAAAAATAGGCGGGGGATAGGTTCAGGTTCGCTGGCAGGGGTATTGTCATGCAAAAAGAAAAAATAAGAAAAAACACCTCCGCCAACAATAGCAAGGGCAAGCAAACTCACGATAATTTTTTTAGCCATTTTCATATCCCCTTATTTTTCCTTCGTAGTTATCGCACTCATCATGACAACAATTATTAACCCCTGCCTGAACATCGAACAACAATATATTTTTTGCGTCACATCTAAAGCGACCTTCTAAGTCCCCTTTATCGCCCTCTGACGTTCGATTGCCACAGTTTCCGCAAATACCCATGCTATCCAGATATTTCATATTCTAAAATCCCCCATTTCATCGTTTTTTGCCGTGATTAGACACAGGATATCACACCCAAAAACGCCTGTCAAGAAAAACTTTCTTAACAGGACGTTAAAATCAACTACATAGCCGTTTCAATCACTCCTATTAAAGCGTAAACTTTACCAAAAGGGGGTTGACGGCATGAGAACAGACAATAACGCAGATGTAAACTATGGGGCGTTTGGTTTGCGTGTTCGGGAGGCAAGGAAAAACCGAAAAATGACAATGCGTGAACTTGCCGAAAAGGTAAACATCAGCGAAAATTTCTTGTCGAGAATAGAAAGCAACAACGGCAAGGCAGGGTTAGGCACAATCATTAAAATCTGTAATGAGCTGAAAATCTCAATGGATTTTTTATTTCAAGATAGTTTGTTCGATATGGACACAGAAACCCTGAATTTAGAGGCATTGAGCGAGCCAGACAAGAATTTTATTATTAGAACACTTAAAAATTTGAAATCATATCGCTATGAGTTGAACGGTTGCGAGTAGGTTTTAGTTTTACATATTCATCGCCAAAAAATTGGACAAAAAACCTTTTTTATGTTAAAATGAATTATAAAAACAAACAAAAGCCAACATTTCTATAAAACTATAGAAACATTGGCTTTTGAAATATTTTAACATAGAAAGGGTTGACTTCATGCACAGGCAATATTGGGTTAGCGATTTATTACCGCCAGAGCAGATACCACTTAGATTTAGAAAGGATAAATTTAACATAATTGAGTGCCATACAGGCAGTGGCAAAACGGTTTGGGCGGTCAATGATTTAAGCAAATATCAAATAAACAGAAATCATAATCACAGAATTTTGATGATAACCGACACTTGTTCAAACAAAGAAAGTTTGTTGTTCGGAAACGAAAATTACACGCAGGGGTATTCTAAAGAATTTCGGCAAGTTATAAATAAAAAGGCAAAGGCTCGGGGGTTTAAGCAAATAATGGTAATGACATACGCACAATTGGCGGTTTTACTTCATTTCAAGCATGAGTTTGATTGGGACTTCTTAGATTTTGTAATTTTTGATGAAATCCATTACTTAATGAAAGTAAAAGACTTTACAATACAAGACGAAAACGGAAAAGACATAAAAATAGAGATTAAAAACATTGTTACAGGCAAAATAAAATCCAGTTTAGGCGGTAACACCTACATTATCGGCATGACCGCAACACCATCTAAAGTATACAATATACAATTTTCGCCAGTTTATATTTACACTTCAAACACACACACCCTTCTTCTCTTATCAAATTTATTCAGAGTCACAACAAATTAGATAAAGAAAGAAATTGTATAGGATTCGGACTGTGTATATATTTTCGGACGGGGGGTATGTTTTATAGGAAATTTCAATTGCCGTATTCAATGAAACGCCATGTTGGGGAATTGCCGTCCAGTGTTCGTTTATACATGACCGCAAAAGTATACCATTACGCACACCACAGACTGCTTAAAAAACGCCTTGTTTTTGTATTCGTAAAAGCCGTAAAATAATTTTAGAATATTCGCAAATAATGCTTGACGTTTGCGGATATATCTGCTATACTATAATTACGAACACACAAAAACAAGGGGGCTTTTCAAATGACAAGTAAAGTATTCGGCTATGCAAGAGTTAGCACAGCAGACCAAAACGAGGGACGGCAAATTGAGGCACTAAAGGAGGCAGGGGTTGACGAGCGTTTTATATTCATAGACAAAACGAGCGGAAAAGACTTCAACAGGGATGAATACAAGGTTTTAATTCGTGCCTTGCGTGAGGGTGACACGTTGATCATCAAAAGCATTGACCGTTTAGGACGGAATTACAACGAGATTATAGACCAATGGAAAACCATCACCAAAGAAATCAAAGCAAACATAAAGGTTTTAGACCTTCCCTTATTAGACACCAGCACAAAAGCCCAAGACCTTACAGGAACGCTTATTTCTGATATAGTTTTGCAATTACTTTCCTATGTGGCGGAAACCGAGCGATTGAACATACGGCAACGCCAAGCCGAGGGTATCAGACTAGCCAAAGAGGGCGGTAAACACTTAGGCAGACCGAGAGCGGAATTCCCCCCTAACTTTGATACTGTATACCAATCATGGAAACGTGAGGAAATCACCGCAAAAACCGCAATGGAAAAATTGGACTTAAAACGCACGACCTTTTATAAACTGGTGAAGATAAAAGAAACGGATTAACCTCCGTTTCTTGCCCTGTAATAATTTCAATTTAGCCCTCATAAAATGATAATAAATTGAAATTGCCGAAAATTAACGCAATAAAACCTATGTAATTGCTTGAAATTGCGTTTTACAATTCGGCATATAGGGGGAAATGTTCATGGAAGGTTTGTCCAAAGACGAAAAAGGCTTGTCTGCCGAGCAAAAAAGTTGTGAACTTGAAAACGAGAAAAACAGAAGCGATACAGAAAATGTATCTGAAGATAAAAAAGACGAAAACACAACAAAAAAACGCAAGCACCGAAAATACACAACCTCTATAAATCTGACGGCATTAAAAGAGTTAGAGGGAACAACGGCAGGGAGTTTCCTAGACCTTGCAAGGGCGGTTATACTGATTGACGGCAGACCATATGACCCAAACACCCTTTCCCTTTCAAAGTCACGAAAAGCCGATTTTGAACGCCTGATAAAGCATTACGCCGAGATTGAATATATCAACATACGAAAGTATTATATCAAGTTGGTTTACAGTCAAAAACAGAGGGAAGAAATCAACGAATGGGAGATAAAATCAAAGTGGGATAAACTGGACGATTAGGGCTTGTCTGTTTGTGTGTGGACTTGTCCATTGTCGAAACAAAACAGAACGTGTCGGAATTTGACACGCTCTGTTTTGGCATTGACGGGTAATGCTTGTCCTTCGACAAAAAGGGCTTGTCCTTCGTGAGTTTTTGCGTATCGGTTTTGTATACTCACCATATGGCATAGTAAAGCGTTGACTTAAATAACGCAATGAAGCACCCAATTCCCCATCTGGACCGCCGTACTGGCTGATGACTATTTTTGCCAAAGCTGGATTTGGGCGTTTGATCTTAATGGGATATTGCAATTTTTTTTCGTATTGGAACATAACAAAATCCTTTCTTAAGACAAGGTGTCTTAAAATTTTATTTTTCCCATGGCCAAGGGGTGTCAATCCAGCTATAGCCATCCTCCATGACTGTTTCCGATATGACCGGACCGTACTCTTTTGATAGCTTTTTCTGTGCCTCATCCCGCATTTTGATGAAGCTGTTGCGTAGCTTCAATGCCTCCATATCACCCGGATGTGTGTCTAAGTAAAGTCCCAAATCAGAGATGACAAAGCTTAAGGCCATTACCTCGCCTTGGGGAGTTTTAGCAACCTCTTTGGTGGGATAATATTGACCATAAGGCAAATTTAATCCCGGGAAGAGGGTGCCGTTTTTGAATGCCTCATCCTTATCGTACCGAGGGCTTGACATACGCTGCTCCGGGACATAGGCGGCGGCTAGCATGCCATGTTCGGGCATAACGCCTGTCTCAGCCATGATGTGCTGCTTTGCCTCATGGTGCTGCTTGTTCATTTGAGGGCGAACATCGCCGTGGAGCACATCCTCACTGTAATGCTCAGAGTGGAGGTGAGGTATTGATAACTGATTTTCCCACGCCAAAGGCGGCTCAACCGCAGGTATTGGCAAAGGCTCCGGCAGAGGAGCCGCAGGCATAGTCTGGTACGGATCCGGCTTTTTCGTGCCGTAAATCTGGGGGTGGATTTCTTTGCTGTTGGTAAACAAGATAGTTCCTCGGTTCATTACAGATAAAACAGGATATAAAATCGCAAGATAAAACAGACCATCCCCCTTGTAAACAGGGGCGGTTCTAGCAACCGCCCTCATTCCATAGCCTAAACCGTATATGGAAAGCAGGGATTGAAAGCCCCTGCAAGCAGATATATAATAATCATAAGAAAGGTATTTATGACCCAAACAATCAAAAAATCAACTAAAAACCAAGGGGTGCTAAAAGTATTAGTATCAACAAAAGAAACGCAGGGGCAAAGAGAAAATGACTTTTGCCATGTTCCAGAGGGCGAACTCGTCAAATTTGGCTTTATCTGTGACCGAGACCGCAACGACCCAGACGGCTTTTGCGGCTGTGCGAGGTCTCTTACTGGAATGGAGTGTTCCAGAGCCACAACAACAGTTAAAGTCGTATCAAGAAAAATGACCAAAGAGCAGTTTGTAAATGAATATATTAAAAGCGATAAAAAGGCGTGGAAGATAGCCAACGATGATAAGGATTGGATAAACGACATAAAGGAAAACGCAGATGACATATTGGATATAGCGAATCATTTTCCTATAAACTCCGTTTTGGAAATCAGATACAACGACTATATCCGAAGAAAATAGTAAATTTTCACAAAACCCAAATTCCGCAAACGCTCATACACGGCGTTTGCGGAATTTTTTTACCCAGCCCCCTACTTCCTAAACCCGCTAAAGTCAAAATCAAACGACTGCGAATCCGCTGGGTTTTCTTGGGGTTTCTCAGATATAACACCATCATCTGTATCTGCTAAAGGCACGGTTTCCGTCTGCTCTGGCGGTTTTTCATCGTCAATATTGGGCTGTGTTGTTTTTGGCGATTGAGGAACAATGAAATTATCAGAAAAGTAGAAACTCTGCACCTCCCACAATTTATCGTCTTTGACAATAAATCTCCCCTTGATGTTCGGCAGCTTACCCGCCGCATCGCAACTGAGCATAATTCGGCTCGGCTCAGGGTCAACAAATCGCCCACAAACCCTGTACGAAACATTGTTTTTTATCTGCCCGCTGATAATCGTGCTGTCGGGGCGTTGTATGCCCATAATCAGGTGAATCCCAACCGCACGGGAGAGTCTAGTCAGCGTTTCTATGCTGTCGTTTAAGGCGTTGGCGGTTTCTTTGTCTCTCGTTTTCAGTAGTTCTGCCAGTTCGTCAACAAAGATGATTTTTCTTCTCAAGCCTTGTGTAGCGACACGGTTGTAGTCTTTGATGTTATCTACTCTGTTCTCCCTGAATTTATCTAGGCGGTTGTTTGTTTCGGCTACCGCCTCTTTTAATACACGGATAACCTCGGCGTAGTCGTAATAAATATCCACTTTGTCGCTAAAAGCGGAGAAGGACACCCCACGCTTAAAATCAATCAGCGCAACTTCGTAATTCTTAGCTAGGGCTTGGTAAATCAGACACTTTAATATGTTGGATTTACCGCTTCCGGTTTCACCCGCTATGAAAGCGTGAGGGTGTCTTTCAAGGTTCATCCCGATCTTGCCTATGTAACTTTCGCCAATGCTTAGGATATTGTTTTCGCACATACAGCCGTCATGCCACTCCCGATATTCAGGCAGAGGATTCTCCTCAAG
>Ga0099364_10011684_pt1 | contig 11952 bp, 9 predicted proteins | sample TergutTh196P3_FD_73070 | JGI IMG/M metagenome (GOLD analysis project Ga0099364, IMG submission 73070) | Microcerotermes parvus P3 segment gut microbial communities from Pointe-Noire, Republic of the Congo - Th196 P3 | ecosystem: Host-associated > Arthropoda: Insects > Digestive system > Gut ...
TCCGGATAAAAAGATCAATAAGCTGGCCTTTTTCGTCTTCATAGGTAATCGTCACCGGTACGATATAGGTTCTGGCTAACGCGCCGGAGTCCACCGCAAAGGTGATGGTTTTGGTAATCGTGGATTTTCCTTCGATCTCCTCGACATGGAAGGTGTTGCTGGAGCCGACGGGGGCGAAGACCGTACTGCCGGAAGAAATGCCTCCCTCGGAACTGGTACTCTCCACGCCGAAGTTAATCAGCACATTTTTGACCGGCCGCGCGTTGGTATTCTCAATCTCCAAGGTCAGATCGATCCTGTCTCCCGCAAGGACCTGGTCTTTGGATAAGCTGTAGCGCTTGATGATAACCTGCGGCCGCACGCCGCTGGTAAGCGGTTCGTCTTTAATCGGGACGAAGAGTTCTTCCCGTTTGTCGTCTACCGAGCCCAGGGAATAGTTAAACGAAGTCGTCAGCAGGATGGTGTTAGAACTCCGCCCTTCCCTGCTTCGCAGTTTAAACTCAATGAAACTGGTTTGATTGGCCGATATCCTGGGGATTTCCTTTTTGCTGGATATTTCCATGACCTCAAAATTCTCGCCGCCCTCAAGCTGGATCAGGATATTTCGTAGATCGTAAATAAGACTCGAATTTTTGAAACCCAAGCGGATGGTGAAGCCCTCTTCGGTATTCGGATTCTCTTCCAGAATGGTCAATTCTGTCACCGTGAGGTTCGGCCTTACTGTCGTAAAGCTTATCGAAACGTCGCTGATGGCGGAATAGACGACCGGCGCGGACTGACCGGCGTCCGTACAGGTAAACAGTCCATTGATGCGATACGTTTGTTCCCTGGCGTCGAGTTCGATTCTAAACTTAATGGAAACGGCGGCGCTTGCCCCCGGATCCAGACGTTCGATGGGGACTGGCTTTTCCAGGATGAAGGGATAGTTGTCCAGGGCATTCATCACATTAAAAGAAAAGTCTACATTATAGGCGGGCTTATCGCTGATGTTCTTGACCAGATAAACGATGCTGAACTCCTCTCCTATGACCGCCGGGTCCTGCCGTGTCACTTCCACAGACAATACGGGAATCAGTGAGTTTTCCACAGTAATAATCGCGCCGAAAACCGGTGGAACGGCTATCAGAATAAGCGCCGCAGCCATAAGTAACGCAAGAAACAGCGCTGGTCGCCCTATGCCGGCGCCTCCAAGCACAACCCCTCCGTTCTTTCTTGTCCTTGCCCCAGTGCGTTCGTCCTTGTTCTTCATCCCGCCGCTCCTTCCACCACGCTGTGGTTGAGATGATAGGCATCCTTTTCGCCGGTTTCCTCCTGAAAGAACTCCTGTACCGAATGGTTCCGCTGGTCGACGATTCTTTGTATCCTGCCGTCCAGCATATAGATTACCCTGTCCGCCTGCTCGATCAGATTCGCGTTGTGGGTGACCATGACCAGGGTTACGCCTTTCTCCCTGACCCGCTCCACCAGGATATCCATTATTTCCCTGGTGGTTTTGCTGTCCAGGTTGCCTGTTGGCTCGTCGGCATACAAAATCTTCGGGTCGTTGATCAGGGCCCTGGCGATGCTGACCCTCTGCTGCTGGCCGCCGCTCATCTCGGAAGGCTTATTTTTCAAACGCCTCCCCAGCCCGATCTGTGTCAGCAATTCCTTAGCCCTCTTGTCCCGTCTGGACTTTGCGATCCCGTCGAACATCAGCGGCATACTTACGTTCTCCAGTGCAGAGAGCGTAGGAACAAGGTTATAGGACTGAAATACGAAAGCCATATAGCGGCGGCGAAACAAGGCCATGTCCTTTTCTCTGATCTTGTTAATGCACAAACCCTTCACGTATACATCGCCTCTGGTCGGCTTGTCCAAGCCTGCCACCAGATGCAGAAAGGTCGTTTTGCCGCTTCCGGAAGGCCCCAGAAGGCAAACGAATTCCCCGTTTTCGATTTCGATGCTCACATCGTCCAGCGCCGTGATGACTTCGCGGCCGATGCGGTATTTCTTTGTCAAGCCCTTGATCTCGATTAGCGGGGACATGGTTCTCTCCTTATGGTTCCGCCTTCTTATCCCTTTAGACGCACATTATGAAGCGGAAGTTCCCTCCGTGATTCCTTCTACGATCGATTGCATATCCTCCATCCGTATCGTGCGCTCATGAAGCAGCGGTCGCCTGTCCAGGTCTTCCAGCGCCGGATGGTTCCGGGTATTGGTACATACGGCTAAGGCGTCGGCGATCTGCAGTTCATCGAGATCCTCCGGCATTTCCGCATCATCCAGGGCTTCCAGAACGCTTTTAGAAAACTTGAAGGGACTTGCGGTGGCGTCCATGACGACCGGTGTTTCGTCCCCTGTTACCGCCTTGTACTTGTCGTATACGGCAGCGCCTACAGCCGTGTGCGTATCGATCAGATAATGCCATTGCAGATAGATCCGCCGTATCTCCGCAGCAGCCTCCTCTTCGCTTGCACTGCCGGCCCAGAGTAGATCCGTCATCTTTTTTAATAGGCTGCGTTCTACCGTGAATTCCCCTTTTTCTCCCAAAGCCTGCATATAGGAACGTAGCAGTTCCGCATCGTGGCCGTTCATCTCGAATAGGAAGCGTTCCAAATTGCTGGAAATCAGGATATCCATCGAAGGGCTGGACGTCTTAAAAAATTCCCGTCTGCGATCGTAATGCCCGGTGGTGAAAAAGTCGGTCAGCACCCGGTTCTCATTGGAAGCGCAAATCAGCTTTCCAATGGGCAGGCCCATCTCCCTGGCATACCAGGCGGAAAGGATGTTGCCGAAGTTCCCGGTGGGCACGACAATATGCAGCGGTTGACCCATGGCTATGCGGCCTGCTTGCACCAGCGAAAAATAACCATAGAAATAGTATACGATCTGAGGGCACAACCTGCCCCAGTTGATGGAATTCGCGGAAGAGAGCTGCCAACCCTTTCGCGCCAGCGCCAGGTTGAAACCGGAATCGCTGAAGATCTCCTTCACGCCGTTCTGGCAATCGTCAAAATTGCCGTTCACACCGTATACATGCGTATTCTTTCCGTCCGTTGTACGCATCTGCAGTTCCTGGGCCCTGCTCACGCCCTGATCGGGGAAAAAGCAGGCGACATGCATGCCGGCTACATCTTTAAAGCCTTCCAGGGCCGCTTTCCCCGTATCTCCCGACGTCGCGACCAAAATCAAAAGCTCCCGGGCGCTTTCGCCTTTCCGCATCGCCTTTGCCAAAAGTCTGGGGGTAAGCTGTAAAGCCATATCCTTAAACGCCGCCGTCGGCCCGTGATAGAGCTCAAGGAAAGCGCCCAACCCTTCCAGCACCGTTACAGGCGCTATATCCTCATGATAAAAATTCGTTCCATAAGCGGCTTGTGTCGCTTCCCGGATCTCCTCCGGGCTGAAGTCGTCCAGATAATAGCGCAGGATTGTTTCCGCCAGCGCCGGATAAGGCAGGTCCACCATCCCGCGGATCTCCTCCATCGATAGCCCGGGGATTTGTTCAGGCACAAAAAGGCCGCCTTCCGGCACCATCCCCAGGCAAATCGCTTGGGACGCCGTTACCGGCTTGTGATTTCCCCTGGTGCTGATATACATTTGTTCTTCGCCTCCCGAATAGTATATACACTATTCATTCATCAAAGTTGTATACAAATTGCCAAGCAGGTATAATAATTGACTGTATTTCGCGATCTCTCCCGCGTCGGAGAAATGACCCAGCTCCTGTTCAAGGAGTATCCCCCTGTCGAGCAGATATTGCTTCGCTTCTTCTTCGCCGGAGAAAGACGCGGGCTGCATCCCGCCGGCTTGCTCCCCACCGGTTTGCTCCCGCACGCCTGCCCTCCATTGGCTGATTCGCGCCTTCTCTCCGATGGAAGCGCCTTGGGCAGTCGCGATGAACACCTCGCCGAGGGTGATTTCGTCGTCGGGGAGGCTGACCTCCCATAAGGGAATTTGCTCCTCTCCCCAGCCGGCGCTCCGCTCATGGGCAAGGCGCATCAGCTTGTTGAGCTTATTCTGCAGCGCCCATCGGTTCGGTAACTCATTCTCTAAGCGATAATCGTTGTTATAACCGCCTTCGGTCAGCCCCATCTCCCGCATTACCGCCACGCCGGGATAAGCCCAGTGATCCATTACCGCCATCCGGGGAGGCGTATAGGCGGCCAGGTAAGCGCCCTGCTTCTGCAGTTGTTCCTGGAGCCGGCGGATTGCTTCTTCATCCGCCGACATCTGCCTGAACGACAGGCCTTCGCGAATGGCGCACGCCGCCGCTGTACCGCAGGCTTCCCCGGCGACCATGCCGACAGGAATCACTCTGGCGCTGCCATGGGGGATCGAATCATAGGAAGCGCTGCGGCTTGCCACCAGCAGGCCGTCCACTTCAAGAGGCGTCAAACAGCGGAAGGGTATGCTGTAGATATCCGGCACACCGATCACATTGCCGAAATTATCAGGACCAGTCGGCTGCACATCCACCGGATAACTGCCATAGCCAATCTTGTCCCAATGATCACGGTTCTCCAGAATGTCGGTGATAGTCAGGCGATATTCCCCCCGGATATGCCGGGTCTCTCTGACATACAGACGCGGCGCTGCATCCACAAACGCTGCGTTTTCGAAGCCGGGAAAGTTTTCCCTCATAAAGGCGACAATGTGGGGTATCTCCTGCCTGCCTCTGGCGATCCCTTCCGCATAGGAAGACGGATCCAGGGCGTCTACCCCGAAGATGATCAGGGCATTGAGAAGCACATTGCCGTTTTTCTGTCTTGCGATATTCGGCCCGCGAAAACGCATATTCGCGTCCACAGGCTGATACTTCTGCGCCTCGGCGCCATATCCCCAGGCTGCCGTGGCGTCGGCGTCCGTACCGCTGTTCCCGTCGTTCTTCAGGTATCGGACAATCCCCTGCCAGTCAATGCCGGACAATTCAAACACCAGGGTGACGCCCTGCAGCGTCCCATAAGCGCCATAGTCCTCTCCGCCTACCGTATAGGGTACGCCCGCCGCCGCGGCTACATCCGCGTCCACCGTGGCGTCGATCACCGCCAGGCTGCGCAATACTTCTTCTTCTTGATTGTCACGCCTGACGCGCAGTCCGGTTATCTGACTGCCTTCCATCACTGGCGCCAGGATTTCCGTATTCAAGTACAGCGTCAGGTTGGACTCCTCCTGGCACTTCTGCAAAAACCAGGACTTGGCTTCCTCCACATCGAAGGCATTGCCCAAAGCGTTATAGAACTCCTCAAATATCCCCCGGGTCAGAAGCTCGCCTTTCGGTCCGTGATTCATATCCAGAAAATTCAGCATCCCCAGGGTCATCAATCCGCCCAGTGCGTCGCCCTTCTCCACCAACAGCGTCTTCATCCCGTTTCTGGCTGCCGCCAACGCAGCGGCTACGCCTTCCGGTTCGCCTCCGGCTACAATGACATGATATGCCTCCGCTCCGTCGATGACCGGCCCCTCAACAGGCGTCCTTGCCTGTACAGCCTCGCCGCCGCACGCAGTAATCAGGCTTCCTCCCGGCGCAGTCAGTATGAGCAGCGCCAAAAGCAACGCCTTTATTTGTATTTTCACATGATCCACACGCCTTTTCTTATCTGTTATCACAGACTCAACTCGTTCTATCTCAAAGCTGAATCCGTCTTACGCCAAATCAAGTCTGATAGCTCAACAGTTCCAGCATGACTTCTCTGGAACGCTCCACATGGGCTATCGAAGCGTCGCGGGCGCTTTTCGCGTCCCTCGCCTCGATGGCGCTCAATATTTTCCTGTGTTCTTCAAGCGCAAACCGTACTTGTCCAGGCCTGGATAACGTACTGGAGCGCAGTCGCTGTGTCTGTTCCCGAAGGTCGTTGATCAGGTTCTCGACTTTCGTGTTCTTGGAAGCCCTATATACCATGGAATGAAACTGAATGTCGCAGCGGATGGTTCTCGCCAAGTCGGTGCTGTCCCATAAAATCGCTTCACTTTCGATGAATTGTCTGATTTCGGCAATTTCTTCGCTGGACGCCCTTTCTGCAGCCCTGGCCGCAGCCATGCTTTCCAAAGCTCCGCGGATCTCAAACACATCGTTGACGTCCTGAATGGTTAATGACGTCACATAGGTTCCTTTTCGCGGGAGCATGATGACATAACCTTCTGACTGCAATTTGCGGACGGCTTCCCTTACCGGTGTCCGGCTGACCATCATTTCGTCCGCCAGCTCCGTTTCCATCAGCCTCTCTCCGGATTTAAACTGGTTTTTAATAATGGCTTCCCTTAGGGCGACGTAGACGACTTCGCCCAGTGGTTTCGAGCCGTTGAAGTCAATAACCAGCTTCGGTCTGTCCGAACGACTAGCCACCCCTCCACCACCTCCGACACAGATCAATTATTCTTATTCTACCAGATTTTCGTATGATAAATCAATTATTTAATTAAACTTATTATGCGAGCCATCCGCCATCAGCAGTTCTTGTTATGAATTAGTCCCTTACGGACTTGATGTGTCAATTTAAAACACGATTTTTTTGTCCGTAAGGGACTAACGCTGCGGAATCGCAGCGCCGACTATGGTGGCGCCGGCACATTTGCCCGGCTACACGTCACATTTGTGTTCAACATCAGGCTTTCATGGCAATCAGCCTAACGGCTCAACGTCCATCCGATGTATCGCTCACCAACCTCCTCGAAGGACCTTCGCCTGGACCCCCTCCCGGGTGGTCCTACAGCCTCATTCGCAGCCAAGCCTGTGTTTCACGACTTCATGTTCCTACCGTAGCCTGTGCAAACATGCCGGCGCCACCTACTGAGTCGGCACTGAACAATAATGTTCTTTAGGACCGGCTTCAGGCAGAGGGACAGTATCCGGCAGGCACGGCGCTAGACGCAGGTTAAACACCAAAACGACAAGCCTTTTTGGTGTCTTTGCTGCAAAAGCGCCTACCGCCTTGCCGGACTCTATCCCTCTGCCCTTATCACAGATCCTGAAAAGACACGGCGCCTATAGCAGCGGCGGGCGACGTAGTTGCTTCTTGATTTCGCTGGGGCGGCTTACAGACCAGGCAGGCGCCATACGTATCGGATAGCTGATTCAGGTAGGCGGGGATTTTGCTCTGCCGCAGATACCTGCATGCATCCACATGGTATTTGATCCCCCAGCGGGTAATATACACCAGGGGGCCTTTATCTTTCTGCCCCGCCGCTTGTTCCGCGCCATTGCCGGGAGGCAGGTTTCGCCCGATCAACCAAGCTTTCTGCCGCTTCGTCACAAGGATTTGCCAGGAATCCGGCAGCAGTTTGGTAACGTGATTCAGCCCGGATGGCGCAAAGCTAAGAATCAGCAGCACATCATCCTCATCGAAGAGCGCATCAAGCGCCGGATCCGCGGCGAAGTCCATGTTTTCATCCAAGGGCTTCCCAGGCAGACGCGCCAGCCGCCATCGGACACAGGCTTCGATCTCCGGATAGTCCTTGAGATATTTATGCAGACAGCTCGCCGCCAGAATGTATCCCCCGCTGTCCCTTGCCCAATCGGACAGTGCAAGGTTTTCTAACAGGCCCTGGACCAGTTCATTGTCGCCTACTGCGTTGAGACCGAATCCCCAGGCTTGCTGCAGAAGGTAGCTGTTTTCCGCCAGATCTTTGCATACGTCCGAGGCAGCCTGCTCCACAATCAATAGGCCGTGTATGCTAAACACCAACCCGGCACAAAGAAAAACGGCAAGAAGCAGAACCGGAAGAGTGAGCATGGCTTCCAGCGACAAGCTGCCCCGCTTATTCTTGAGAAAGCAACGTAAATGGCCTATCATAACCCATCGCTCCTTCCCGGCGGATCCGGACGCTCCCGAAAGGCCACAGGGATAATTCCGTTTCTATGACAGCCCGCACTTCTGCTGTATAACGGTTGAGCCCAAAATCCGCCGCCTGCTCCCAGCCGGCAATCTCCCCAAGAACGGATCCTGCGACGCCGGCTACATCCCATAAGCCGGATCCTCCGGCGCCGCCTCCTTTCCAATGCCACAGATTAACCTGTACCAGTCTTTGCAGGGCGCTTCGTTGCTCTGTTTGTGGCTGACACATCAATAGCAGCCGCAGATGATCCTTATAAGACATAGTAATTTTTTCCACACCGGGAACGGCGAGTATCCTCTCCCCGGCAAACAGTTTCTCCACATCTTCGCCGCCCTTCGTCATACCGGTAATCGTCGCCATAACCAAGGTGATTTTGTTCAAGGCTTTCGCGTCGATGAGGTAGCGCGCGGCATGCAGGCTGGTACGCAACAGATACAGACGGAGCGCGACAGAGCGGATATTATCCCAGGAACTCGCGTGTCCGCAGAGGACGTACTCCGCTTCAGCCCGGGAGAAAAAGCGATCCAGCACCGGCTTATTCGTGGCAAAATCCAAGTCATTCAGCAGATATTCCGTAAACAGCAGCTTGGCAGCTCCTTTTTGGAGGGCTTCCGCCAGTATACCGACGAATTCTGTCAGGAAATCCTCTGTCTGATCCAACGTTTCCGTGAGAAACGCTTCTTCTTGCACTGCCGCCGAAGGGCTCTGGAAGGTATTTGCCCAAAAAGACGCTTGCTCGTCCAGACTGTTTTTCTTTCCATAGCCTGCCGCCATGATTGCGCCGGGCATGATGCGATCTGTGAACTTTTCTTCCGGAGGGAAAGGGGAGAGAAAGTGCCAGATCCTAAGCCTCCCGCTGCCATCCGTTTCCGCGAATTCTTCCAATCCATTCAGCCATTCCGGTTGCGTTATTTCAGATAAGTCCTCCGCGGCGCCGGCGACGTCGGCTATTTCTCCCGCCTCGCTCCTTATCTCCGGTAAACCCAAAACCTCCGCTTGATCTATGCCATCCATCGGTTCAGCGAACAAGCCCTTCCAGTCAATCCCGCCCAGGATCTGCAGAATATCTCCGCCGATTGCCGTCCAGCCCTTGATTCTGTTCATATCAACCGCCTGTTCCGCGAGGATATCTGACAAATCCAGTCGGCTTTCCTCCGGGAAATACAGGGTATAGTCCAAGCATACCTGCCCATTCACGGCTTTTTCCTCGCCCAGATTGCTGACCGCATAGGCCCGGCCTGCTGCCTGCAAGCCTTCCTTTCTCGTATCCAGGGCGAACAAGCCCATTTCCTGGATCAGCTTAGGCTCGTAGTAGGAAAGCACCGAAGTCAGCGAGGCCTCCAGAGCCAGTTCCGTTTGCCTTGTCGCCGAAAGATAACGGCCATAGTTGAATACCGCCAGAAAAAGAATCAACAGCGCCGTGCCGGCCAATAAGAAATAGACGGTAACCGCGGCGTCCTCTTCGCCCAGGATCGCGGGAACGTGCCAATGAATTACTTTTCTTCTGTTTGAAACCATACCGGCAGCTTCTCCTTTATCGCATATCCAAGTTCGATCAGGATGTCCGCGTCCCTGATCCTCCGCGCAGGCGGCCCTCCATACAGGAACCATGCTTCGGGCGCTGCTTCCCCGGATGAACCGCCGCTTGACAGGTCGCCGTCTTGGCTGAGGATTTCTCTTCGCCTCTCCGCCGCCGTCTCTATGTCTTGCTGAAGGATCAGACACCAGCGGACAAGGATAACCATAAGCAGAAAAACGACGGGCAGAATCAACAGCGCCTCTACCGTCAGGCTGCCTTCCTTGTCCTGTCTGAAGGAATCCGGCGGATTTTCGGACCGGTCTTGTTGCCGTGTACGAATCGTACTCGCCTCCTCTTAGCATCTTTTCCACTTCGCAAAGCCACGTTTATATGTCCAGCGGATTAGACACAATATCCGAAACGGAACCCCCCATGATGTTATCCATAATATCTTTGACAAACCCGAAAATATATTGCCGGAAAATAAGGGCAATCCCTACCAGGACGGCAAGAATTAATACAATCTCCACCGTACCCAATCCATCTTCTTCCCATAAAAATGACTGAAGAGAAACTGATTTCATAACCTCTACCTCTTTCCTTATTCATTAAGTCGATCTGGCCTTTCATGATCACAGGAGATTTCCTTATATACCCAGTAAAGCCGGCGCTGCCGTCAACAGCAAGGCGGAGAGCAAAAGCAACAGCATGGGAAACAACAACACCGTCTCCTGCCTGGCGCTCTTGCTTTGCTGCCGAAGAAGGCAGCGCCGCCTGGTTTCTTCTGCTTCCAGGCTCAGCAGTGCAGCCAGAGAACCACCGCCCGTCTGATAGTTCTGTATGAGGAACGCCGCCATACGACTGGCTTCCGTATCACCTCCTTTCTCCTGAAGCAAGGGTTTCAGCGCTTTCGCAAAGGGCATGCCCATGTGCAGATGCCGCGACGTAAGCGAAATACTGTGGAAGGCCGTATTTTCCTTCCCGGAGACGGTTTCTTTCCGGATACGGCTGCCTGCCGCCCGCTGCCAGGCCTCCGGTAAGCTGAGTCCCGCCTGTAGATGTAAGGCGATTTCCTCCTGAAAACCGGCTAACTCCAGTTCCGACATTTCCGTCTCTTCCCGTGTGATCAAGCGGAAGAATGAATAGCAGCCGCCTAACTGAAACCCAAAAACCGCCAATGCCGCAAGCCATCCGTTGCCTGTGTACAGCGGCGCCATATACTCCGGCGCCACAAGCCGGAGAAAGGCGGTATAGATAGCCGGCGCGGCGGCAAGCAGACAGCCTTCCATCCGGCGGGAAGCAAGGGCAGATTCCAGCTTTTCAAGGCTCTCCAACTGACGACGAAGCCCTTCTGCACTGCGGATAAACACCTGCGGCAGGCTTGCGCCGGTGTCCACCGCTGTTTCGATCAACGCAGCCAGGGTTTGCAGTTCGGGGAGAACCAGCCTGTTTGCAAGCTTCTGATAGACCTTCCCGATGGGATAATGCAAGCGGATCAAACCAAGACAGTGACGCCAACTCATCGCAGTCATCTCGTCCGGGCCGTCTGCGGCTCCGCGCGGGCGTTTGGCTCCTGCGCCGCCGTCTCTGCCGGACAACCCGGTTGCCAGTTCCATGGTAGCTTGGGTCAGACCTTTACCCGCCTTCAGGTTCATGGTGATAACCTCCATCCAGTCCAGCGCTTCTTTGCGAAGCTTCCTTCGTTTCCGGCTTTCGTTGTGCCCGATGATCAGGGGGAGTATCATCCAATAGATAAGAACGGTCCCGCCTGCGATCAGAACGACATGCCCAAAATAGAGAAGGGTTACGGACAGAGCTACTACCGCCAGGCAGAGCCGCATCACCCTCATTGGTCCCGCTCCCTCGTGTAAATCCGCCGGATCGCCGCCGTCTGCTCCCGCCAATCCAGGACTTCAATCAACTCTGTAACCTGCCTGCCGCCGTCCGGCCGGCGTTCCAGGTGTACCACCAGATCCAGCGCGGAACCGATCTGACGCCGTATAGCCTGCGCCGGCATGCCGATACCGGCCATCAGCGCCATAGTTTCCAACCTGTCCAGCATATCCTCCGCAGAGTTGGCGTGTCCGCTGGACATAGCGCCTCTGTGCCCGGTATTCATCGCCTGGAGCATATCCAGCGCTTCTTCACCTCTGACCTCTCCGACGATGATCCGATCGGGCCTCAGGCGCAGTGCCATCCGAACCAACTGCCGCAAAGTGATTTCCCCTTTTCCCTCCGTATTGGGCGGCCGTGCCTCCAGCCTCACCAGATTCGCTTCTCCGGCAATCCGCAATTCAGCGGCGTCCTCCACCGTGATGATCCGCTCGTTAGCCGGTACCAGGTTCGCCAGCGTATTCAGCAAAGTCGTTTTCCCGCTTCCGGTGCCGCCGCTGATAAAGATCGCTTTGCGGGCAGCCACAGCCTCCGCCAGCAAAACTGCCGTCTCTTCGGTCAGCGTCTTTTTATCCACCAGTTCCGGGAGCGTGAAACTCTTCGGCGCAAACTTCCGGATAGCCAGCACCGGCCCGTCTAACGCCACCGGCGGCAAAACGGCGCCCACACGGGACCCGTCCGGCAGCCTCGCGTCTACCATAGGGTTAGCTTGATTGACTTGCCGATTT
>Ga0099364_10011685_pt1 | contig 11952 bp, 8 predicted proteins | sample TergutTh196P3_FD_73070 | JGI IMG/M metagenome (GOLD analysis project Ga0099364, IMG submission 73070) | Microcerotermes parvus P3 segment gut microbial communities from Pointe-Noire, Republic of the Congo - Th196 P3 | ecosystem: Host-associated > Arthropoda: Insects > Digestive system > Gut ...
GGCTCGAAGACGGAAATTCCTGGCACGTTCCCGCCGCCATTCGCCATGAAAACGTCGGCGGAACCCTCCAGATGCGCCGGAACGTCCGCTCCATCTCCGGACGCGATCCCCAAACCGGCCTCTGGAGGCCAGGACTCGATGTCGTCGCCAACCAACGCGAACTCTGGAAGTTCGCCGAATGGTGGCACGATTTTCTACGTGGCATCGGCAACGAAGGGAACGAACAGGAAGTTCACCAAGCCCACGAGGGAGCCGTTGCCGCCCTGTGCGTCAACTACTTCGTTTCGCACGACGAATGCGCCGCCCTTCGGTTGTTTTCGATCCCCGTTGTTCGGGAACTGCTCTGTGCGGTCATCGATCTGCCCACCGTCAGGGAGTGGAATCAAAAAAAAACGTCGGAACAACCAAGTGGCTCCGATTCCGTGAATGGTCGCTCGGACGACGACCCGAACATCGACCAACGTTAGGCGAACTGGTTTTGCTTTGCGGGGAGTAAGCTTTAGGCTGTAGGCTTTAGGATTGGAGGTTGTTATGTCTAGTGGGAACATCAATTTTGACATTACGGCGGAAGGCAAGAAGGCCGAGCAGGCATTTGATAGCGTTGCCGAGGCGGTGGAAGGTGTCGCCAAGTCCGCTCAAAAAGCCAATAAAGAGGGCGATAGTCTCAAAAAACAACTTGACGGGATCGGTGATAAGCAGGCAAAGGGTATCGAGAAGTTGCAGAAGGAGTTGGAGAGGCTCAAAACTCCGCAAATGAGGTTTGCCGATGCGGAAGCGGATATGGATAAACTCCGCAAGCAACTCCAAGATGCTGGCAAGGACACCGCCCATCTTGACCAAGCGGCTCTGCAATTGAGAAAGAACTTCGACGCGGAGACCGAGCTGCGAGCGTCGATTGCCGCTCTGAAAGAGGAGGCGGCACTGGCCAAGGAATCCGAGCAGGCGACGAAACGGAAGGGCGACGAGTTGGAACGAGCGGCGAAGCAACTGCGGGAGAACCTTGCCACGCCGGAGCAACGCCGCGATGCGGAAGTCGCCAAGTATAAGGATATGCTCGACGCAGCGAAAATATCGCAAGAGGAATTCAACGCGGCGGTCGCCCAAGCCGACGCTGCTCTGAAAGCCGAGCAGGACGCCATCAGCGGCGTTACTGCGTCGATCAAAGCCGAACAAGAGGAACTCAAGCGTCTCGAAACCATCGGCAAACGTGCCTACGAAGAGACGCGGACGCCTGCCGAGAAACTGCGTGCGAAACAGGACGATCTTAACAAGGCACACAAGGCAGGGAAGATTGACGGCGATACGTACCGACGTAGTCTCGAAAAGATCAAAGCCGAGCAAGAGGCCCTTCAGAAGACCGTAGGGAAAACAGCCAGTGAAGTCAACCATCTCGGCAAAATCTTTACCAGCCAGTTCGGACAAATATCAGGGGCATTGGGACTCTCTTTCAGTGCAGGGAGCCTCTTGGCAGGATTCAAGCAACACAAAGACGAGGAAAAGGAACGGAAGCTTACCGCTTTTGATGCTGCTGTCAAAGCCGAAACGCTTGAAGGAGCATTTTTCTCTAAAATTGGCGACGTAGACGCGGATGAAAAAGAAGCGATCAAAAAGGAAGTCGAGAAACTACAAGAACAGTCTGGATTATCGTTGCGGGAAATATGGCACATGGTTTCCGAAAACGCTGAAGGGTATGGAATCGGACGCGAAAAGTTTTTCAAAAATGCCATTCAATCAATTAGACTCCAACCGAATGATATAAACGCGGCAACAGCAGGGTTTGGAGCTGCCAACGTCGCTACCGCGACGACTGGAGCCGATGCTAATGCGTGGGCAATGATACTCCGTCGTGCTCAAACAAGGGCAGGTGCCCAAAACAGCGAAAGTTTCAGCCTGAAATCCAACCAACTCATTGAAAGACTTGAAAACTTTGGCTGGTCTGCAGCGGAATCGTTGTCTGGTTATGAGGCTTCTTTGGCGTGGAACAAAAACGCTCCCAAAACTGAAGAAGGGTTAAAGCAAGCCGGTGAATTTATATCAAAATTGTATAAAGATGGAGGGAAAGTAGGCGACAAAGATTACAAGGCGGTCAAATCGCTCAAGGATGCCAGTTTCAGCGAAATCATGGAGTATGCTCGCAATGATCCAAGGTCTAAACGGAGTCAAGACTTGGCTAGGGAACTTAAAAATATAAAAGGGGGCGAGTTCTTGGGGGCCTATATCGGTGGCGATCCTGCCGCCGTCCAGATGTGGAATGATGTTTTTGGCCAAAACAAATCGGCGTTTGCCGATCTTCCCGCAATGTCTATACAAGGTGAAGAATTGGGGACAAAAATCTTCGGCGATCACAAGAAAGCAAATATAGCTGCTAGCGGAGCGAGTCTAAAAGCGCGAGTTGAGGAAGATGCGGCAAATAACCCTCGTGTTTTGCGCGAGCAATTGGTTAAAGAGAGTTGGGGCAACTACAAAGGTAGCGGCGCTCAAACGTTTGGCGACAAAGTTTTTCGCAATGTGGGGCACGGATTTGTCAGCTTTGCGGAGGCGTTGACGCCGATTCTCACGCTCGGTACGTCTGAAGCACCAATCAAAATGGACAATGTCTACGAAGACATGGTTATGAATGCCCTGCTGGACGGGATACAAACTCTGGCACAACGTGGAGAGCTTAAGCAGGCACACAATCTAAAAGAGCAATACCTGAAAAACGTCGATAGCGGACTGTTTCGCAATAAAGAGATAAAAAATAAAGAGAAGTTGTCTTTCGCTCGTTTGGCTATAAGCGAAGGTCACGCAGCTTTGAAAACAGAAACCGTTGATGATGATGTTATAGCGGCGAAAAATATCGAACAAACACTGGCCGCAAACCCGAACGGTCCATTTGCGAACGAACTGAAAGCAATCCTCAAAGGCTTGACCGAAAACGTCAAAAAACATGCTGAAGCTGTAGAAGAGCAAAATAAACTCATGAAGAACGAGCAAAAAGCCAAGGAGCATGGTCCGCAGGCGTTGCATACGCCGCGCAGTGCAACGCTTGGAATTGCCGGACTGGAAACGCCTGTTCATGCGTAAACGATGCCGTATATCAAAGTCGACAACAATCAGATTGATTGCTTTTCCCTGAAGCCGCTGACGAAAGGAAACTTTTGGCCGGTGCCGGTCATCGATACTGAAATCTGGCACGTGCCCGGCGTCGACGGACTCGGCGTCGGACTCGGTTCGTTCAAAGACCCCGAAATTGAAATCGAATGCACAGGGTTCGGAACGAAAACAGAAGTCGTTGCATGGATAAGAAAAATCGAGGCACTCCTTGGAATGACCGTCGAAATGGCCTCCAATCTCGATCAAGTACGGAAATACGTTTGCGTTCTCGAAATTATTGAAACAAACATGGACGGAGCACTCATTCCCGGTGAAAACGTAACAACAAAGGGAACGGTCAAACTAAAATCCGTCGTAAAATTTACGTATAACCGACGACCGGGGAAATTGTCAACATATACGGGGTAGAAAACATGGCCGATTACACGCTGGAAGCCATCACCGACAACGCCGCCAAGTTCGTACCGAGGCCGTTTTTGTACGCCAAAAAGCAATGGTCCGAATCGTGGCAATTGCGTGACGATTTTATCATTGAGTCCGCGACGTTTTGCGCCGGGGGACAAGACCTCGACACACTTATTTTTCGTCGCAAATATGGACTACACAATCCGCCGTGGGGAACCGAGGCCGAATTCTTTGAACCGCTCGAAGGAATGGAGGGAACGTGGATTTGTCTCGGCATTGAAAAGGCGAACTCCGACGGCCAAACATCGTGGGATTTCGTCGACGCTGTTTGGTTTGGGCAAGTTGTCAGTGTCAAGCCGGAACCGCAAGGCTCCAGTGCGTCGGGGCCTTACGGCGAACAGGTCTTTACCTGCTATGGCCCCGCCATTCTGTTACGGAAAGTTCACGTTACACAATCATTTTGGGACACCGACGAAGAGAATAAATTTGCGTGGTGTCAGTGGTTGCCAACGCCGAACGACTTGCACGGCAAGGGGATCGGCAATCGGTCAAAACAACCGGCAACCGTTCCCGATATGAACGAACAGACCTATCTTTTCGGCGATTCCGACCGCTGGACGTGTGGGCAGTTCGCCCGGTATCTCGTCTATCGGTTCGCCCCGGCGTCCGGGTTCCAATGGTCAATCAGCGGGAACGCACTTGATACGCTGGATAAGATGGACCTGCGGACGGAGTGGTGTCACTTCGGTGACGTTTCCACGCTTTGGGATATGCTTCACGCCGTCATTCGTCCCGATTGCGGTATCGATTTTTTTGTACGCTTTAAGGCGGAAACGTCAAACAGTCCCGCCGGATTCGAGATCGTTGTTTTTTCACTCGTCGCCGATGATGTTACCGTCGGCAGTGTTTCGTTTCCAAAGAATCCGGATCGGTTGCAAGTCATTTCCGGCGGTGGGCAGGATTTTCTCAAAGTCGATCTTGTCAACAGCGATGAGTACAGATATTCCAAGATTCGGCTCTACGGAGATCGGATCGTTTCCTGCATGACGCTTTGGGGAGAGGAGGCCGACAAGCCGGACCAAACGGGAAGCGGTAGCACAACCGATCAACCGGCGGCGGGGAAACTTGTCGGCCTTTGGAGCGATACCACTGAAAGGGAATACCGGGATGTCGGTCTGTCGGGAAGCGACAATGATTGTGACGAAAATGATACCGACCGGATGATGTCGTGTTATAACGAGGTCTTTCGTCGGTTCGGAGCCGAGAAAGACGTTGATCTTGTCAAACTTCAGGCATTGTTTTTCAGTGGTGCCAACGGAAAAATTTCGCCGATCGCACCGCCGAAGGAAGGAGAGGAAGAGGAGGAAGATTCAAAACAGCCGAAAGTGTACCAACTTTGCGACCGAAAGACGGAAAGTTTCGTCCCGATTGCTGTTGGAGAGGAAAAGCCGGTCGCCGATCAGTTCGACGAAGACCTGAAAAAGAAGGAACTCGCCAAGATTCTCGTTTGGATCAAAGCCTACGAAGACGAAGAGGAAGCAACGGACGATGAGAATTTTCTTTATCGTCCCGTTAATGAACTCGGCTTTTCCGTTGCGCCGCTTGATGATTGGGTCGGTGCGTCCGTCGAAGGCAAGCCGCCACATATTCTTGCCGGAAATGTCGAAGATGAATGGGACGGCAGCGAAACCTCCGTTGAGCCGCAATACGATTGGAAAACGATGGTCGCCACCGTTGCGTTCAAAACGGACCGGCGGGTGTTTCTCGAACATAGCACCGGCGATAGCGGCGGGACGCTGGAAGAAGTCTACGCCAATGCCCAATGCTGGGTCGTTTCCAAAGGAACCGCTTACGCTTATAAGAAAGACGGGTTTTCCGTAACAGAAGAAATGACCGTCGTCCGTAATGACATTGAGGAACTGGAACGATTGCTTGCCGCCAAGGTTGCCCGATACCGGGGGCGAGGCAAAGCCGTTGTCGAACTTTTCGCCGCTAGGAACGTGACCCAATATCTCGGTACGGTACTTACGCTTGTTATGGAGGACGACTGGATGCACGAAGTGAACGCCCCTGTTACGGAAATTCGATTAACGTTTTCCGGCGGTGTTTCCCGAACGATTATTTCCGCCGGTTATCCGGCTTGATAGGTAAGAAAATGGACGGTATTCCTTGGATGGCAAAGATTGACGACGACGGCAAAGCGGCGCCACTGTTGCCGCCGATGTCGATGTTTCCGCCGAAAAAGCGACCTGAGGCCGACGAAATCGAAGACGGTGCCGAAATTATCGTTTGGGATTCCCGTGCGAAAAAATGGTTGCGGATTCAAGGAGGCGGTTCTTCGGCGCAGTACGCCGTTGTCATGGAGGCCATTTCGCAACCCGACGACGCGACCGCCGAGCCGCCGAGCGGAATGGGGAAAGTCAGGATTCTCGGTAAAACCTATCAACCAAAAACGGACGAAAACGGCGAGACCATCGAAGATGATGAAGGAAATCCCATCTTCGAATACGATGATTGTACCTGTTTCGACCTCGCCGAAACCGAGAAAATTCTCAAAGGACGACACGTTGAAATCGCTGGACCCTATCAGTACAAAAATCCAGACTTCAATACTGAAAACGAGGAAGAAAACGAAGAAAACGAAAAGAATCCAAAGTTCAAGACGTATTACAACGCCGTCCACACTGCCATCTCCTATTCCGAAAAACTCGAATCGAAACTCGAATACGACGGAACGTCAACCATCAAAATTGCTGACGGCGACGAAGAGGAAACATTTACCGTCCATTGCAAGAAGTTGAATCCGAACCAGAGCATCGCCGAAGGCTCCGGCGTGACCGTTGCCCGGACAATGAGCGCAAGCGGATGGATTCTTGAAGTGATGCTCGGCTCTTGCCCGGAAGAATTGGAAGAGGAATAACATGTCGAAACGCCGAATCCAACACTTTGTCCCCGAACCGAACGGCAGCCAAATCGGTTGGCCGGCCGGGGCGTGCTGCTGCGCAAAGCCCCTCACTCCGTCTTGCTGTACGAATAGAACTGTTCCGAGTAATTGGGTTGTTCTCCACCACGGTGAGCCTATTCCGAGTAATCGGGTTCTTCTCGACAACGGTGAGCAGGTTGGTCATTTAGTACCGGGGGCGCAACAAATATCTCTAAAGACCCCGTTGGCGATGGAGAATTTTCATTGTAGTGGGGATTATTATATTCGCAACAATTTATTATTTCAAGGAGACAATCTTGAGCCGATCTCTTATGAGATACCAGTCGTCTCTTATTCAGCTGGTAGTCTTATTCCGGGGGGTGCGGGGTTCCAGAGTCTACCTTTACTTAGTTATGAAAATGGGGTGGCGTTGACGCTCTCTACTGGGGCAATAGAGACTAGACTTTTTGCAAATGGAGAAGAAACAGGATTTACTGATATTGAAGGTACCCTTCGTACTCTCGGAAATTACTTCGTTGAATTCAGAACGGGTGGATGGGTACGCATTTTTTATAAAGGGCAAGTGGTCTTTGAAGACCCTCTAATACCGGAGCAACCAAACAGAGGACTCTCTCCGAATTGGCGTGCTCTTGGTGATATTCTTATAGTTCATGCTCTCGTTGATGGAAGGCCGGGCAGGTATGATGTTTGGGTTTTTCAAGAAATAGATGATAATTTTCAATTTTATTATTGTGGTCAAGGCACAAGTAGGACCGTCGAAGAGATGGGGGACCCATCGACAGGCGTATTGATAAAGGATACGGAAAGTCTTGTCATTGTCAAACCAGGAACTATTCCTAAATTAGACAATCAAGTGCGTTATGTACGAATTGGGAGTTATTTTGTTTACTGGCCGACACCGGGGAGTGCGATAGTTTATTTTGAAGGCACAAAAATTTGGGAAGGTTTGAGTCAGTCTACAGACAACGTTTCAATTCCATCATTTCAGCTGTACCGGATCAATGACTCTGGAATGCTTTTACAAGCGTTTGCGCAAGGTTATCAACATAGGACGGCTTTTTATAGAGATCAGGTCTGTTTTTCCGGCAATGCTATTCATCTTCGGTTTGGCAATGAGAATACCGAAAGCGTGGCAATTCATGCAAGAATATCATCGAGAGTGCTCGACGGATTCACTTATTACACATTAAAATACTTTTGGAAAGGGGAATTCATAGGAGAGACGGAAACTACATCGTATTTCTTTCACAATCAAGGCAGATATTTATTCAAAACTTGGGCAGAAAATGGTGTAGATGGCTTCTTTTCTCTCACTTACAACGGTAACGAATTTTTGAAAAGAGGAAAAATAAATTATGCAAATCCTACTCCATTTGATGGTGTGAATTTAATAGGTTCGCATAATTATTTTGCAATGGGAGCCGATTTATACGACAAGAATCCAGGCTTCGATCCAGATTACACACCCGACTTACCGGACTATGATCCAGAGGACACCAGAGCAAAAGAATTCATGGACGAATCGGCAGGGCAAAAAATAAATGTTTGGTACGAAGATAATGAAGAACCGATAGATCAGATTCCAATGGCGACGCAGGCGGAACTAAGTAGCATTTCGAACCGCACACTTGGTCACAGAGAATCTTTTATTTTGGATCGGCAGTATAATTATCAAATGCAGTGTTATTACGCAGGGACGAAAGGCCAAACGATAACAGGATTGACTTCTACGAACTCCATTGCCACCTTGCAAGTAAAAGGCAATTTGATTGTCTCTACCGGTCCTACCTTTTTGATAGAATTGAATGGCGACATCATTCATCAATCCGTAAGCAACGCTGCTAACAGAATCTTTTATGAAAATGAAAAAATCATACGAGTTTGGTTCGACGCAGCGTATTCGTCTACGAATGGCAAACTTATTAACACAGAAAATGGGGACACGATCTATGAATGGACTGAAACAGTTGACATAAGGGAAGATCTAAATTTTGGATTGGTGATCGTTCAAAACAACGTGAGCATGGTTTTCATTCGTGACCAGGAAATATACAATACGATTACGAGTTCGTATGTGGGGTTAGCGTTGCTTACAACGGGGTTTGTACGCGGTACGAATTATTTTTGCATTCGTGTTGGCAATGACCTACGAGTTTATTACAAAGGAGTCTTAGTCTTTGTGGACACATTAGAGGGAACATCTTTATCGTATGGTCCATATTCCATGTCGAGAGATTGGTTGCATTTAATATATCACAAATGGGTTGGAACGGACTATAACCAGAGGCAAGACGTAGAATTCTATGGAGGAACGATAATTGGCAGGACGCCGGACGATGGAGTTCACAACCCAAGTATATCATACACAGGAGCCCAAGCTTCCGCTTCCGATATGGTCGCTCGCCGTCCGTATTCGTCTCCGCTTCGACTGCGCAGATTCGAAAATCGCAAGATGACTCACGAGTGGCGGGGTCCACCTCAAAGGGTGATGCACGGAAAAACTTATGCCGTGTTTTTGACCTATGAAGATAAGCTTATCATAATGTATCGTGGAGAGATAATTGACGAAATAACAAAGCGGTGGCCGACTGCTCTTGGTATCAACAGCTCCCCTGGTGCGATGGGGGCACCATATGACCAAGAAAGATTGATAATTGAGGACAGGACGGGGAGGAACACTACTTCTGAGCCTCTAATAACGCACATATCTTATCTATATTTTGGCGGCAAACTTGTTTCCCGAAACGAAAACACCCCCGGCGGGGCAAGTCATTCCGCAAGTCATCACATCGTTAATGGGGCTTACGTAATCGCTTATGGTATCCCTTCTCAGAACATTGCGACGAATGGGATTTGGTACTGTGATATGGAAACGCTTCAAGCCGTGCAACTTTCGGGACAACTTCCGGGGTCACCCCCTGGCCCTTTCGGACAAATTTGTGATCACCCGGAAAGATTCTTTATCGGCACAACTAGGTATTACAAGGGAGTACCTGATGGAACTTGGAATACATCTTATAACAAGTGCGGTAGAAACTATTTTATTTGGGATAGAACGATCGCAGGCAGTTATGATTGGAATGTAAGCTATTTTGATACAATCCTTGATTCTTACACTGGAACAGATCCAATGAGAGTAATGGGGGGATTCGCTGTTTTGTCGTTTATAACGCATGGAGATCCATCGTCTTCAACGAGGGCGTCGGTGAGTGAGGAATCTGTTTTATCTTTGGGTTATCCTTGGCGCTACGTAAGAACGAATCCAATCTATGCTAACCAGATAACGAATCTAAGCGATCCTAACCAGATAAGGCGTTTCGGCACGAGTACTCTTTGGTACAACGATCAGAAATTGAGCGAACTTGGAGCGGGGTCGCCTACTTCAGTTACGTATCGGGTATCACCGCCTGAGTCATTCTTTTGGCAAATTTCTCAGTATGTTGAAGCGGATGTGAATGCATGGGTAAATGCCGAATGGGGCACTTTCCCAATGATAAATACCGAGCACCATTTTTACTTCAAAGAGAATCATTTATTTTCGGTTCCCTTCGATGGGACCCAACAGATCACATCAAGTAATTATCGTCAAGGTGAAAGCGTAATTTTTACTTTTACAGGAGCACCCGCTGGTTATGAGAATTGGCGTTCTTTTTGCCCGGTTTATTTTCGGAACATTAAAGTCAAAGAATATACGTTACAGCAAATCGGATCGACTTGGATTTTGCCTCAATTAGACGGCCCGGATCCTTCCATAGATACCCCGTGGACTTGTGTATCGATAAGAGATTCTACAGAGGCAAATGCGACAGTAACATTGACCATTTTTCACGAAGGACAGCAGGTTGACGAGTGGACTTATTTGCAGAATCAACAGATCGACAGATTATTTACGCAAAAGTTTTTAGTGTATTTGAAACCGGCAAACTCGGACGGAAAGCGAACTCTTGTGATTTATTATCAAAATGAAAAAATCTACGATAAAGTGCTTGATAAATTATCGACCGCTCCAGATTTGATTGGTTGTTCAGCAAACGAAAGAATCGTAATAAAAGACACCGATACGACCGTGATCGTGATCGATGACATTTTTGGAATGATGAAATTCAACGGGCACTTCCAGCGAGTAGGATGATTCCAAAATGGAACTCTGCAAAAATGCCAAACAAACCGGCAAGACCTGCAAAGGCGGATATTCACGCGAGATTGATTGTTCCTTTTCCAAGAGCAAATGCTTGCGGGATTGTAGCGTTAATTGTCCCGGCTTCGAATCCGACACAATGTCCCGTGCCGAAATAGAATACAGCCGTCGTGTGATCGCCGCCTTTTCGCCCGGCTGTTGCGGCGGATAGAAGGGAGTTGCAAAAATGAAAGTATCAGACTTACACCCCGGCGACGTGCTGCTGTTCCGTCCGACGACTTGGCTCGGGCGCCTCGTTGCGTGGGCGACCGGCTCGGAGTATTGCCACGCGGCACTGTTCCTTGGCACGAGCGGCAAAACCGTTGCCGAAATGAGAGAGTTCACCGGCGGGCGCATTGTACCGATTGCAATTTACGCAACGGAAGCAATTGACGTGTTCCGGGCCGACGACGCGGATTTTGAAATTCGCCTTGACGCGATCTTGACGATGTACCGGATTCTCGGTAGTCCGTATTCGTTTTGGCACGGAATCGCGGCTTGGCTGTTGCGACGGTTGCCGGAGTTCGTCCGTTCCAAGGAATGCGATCATCACGGTTATCACTGCTCGCAGGCGATCTCCAAGGCGTACCGAGTTGCGATGTTCGACCTTCGGCCCGACCTGTCCGATTGGGCCACCACGCCGGGAGACCTCGCCAAGTCGGAACGGCTAAGGCGGATCGGTCGGCTGGAGTTTTAACGAAACAGTGCCGGAGTACCGGCTCAATCACCGAGTCTGCGACCGCAGGTCGCAGTTCACTACAGAAAGGAGAAAACCATGTCCAAAACCACAAAAAAGACTGTTGACGAAACGCAAGCGGAAACGCCTGTCGTTCCAGAAACACCACCGGGCAAAGCGGTCAACGTTGATCCGCCTCCGGAGTCGACCCGCGAAGAACCCGACGATGAGACGGAGGACGAAAAGTCCGAGATCGAGTCAAAGATCGACGAAGCCAAGGCAACCCAAGAGCGGAAAGCCGAGTCGGTGAAAAAGATCGTCGAAAAGGTCAAGCCGCTCTTCAGTGAGGGCGAGATGCTTGCCGATGTCGAACGCATCCTTTCGCATCACGTTGCTGCGCCGCTGTTTTGCGAACTGCTCGTCAATCGGTTGCGGAAAGTTCACGACCCCACCGGCGGAACCCGCGAAGTGCAAGCCATTGCCGCTTGCGTTGCACGATCCGCCAGGCAAGTCGAACGGATCGTCGCCGAAGCCGAAAAACGGGTTGCCGAGAAAAAGGTGGCACTCGAAGGCGTCTAAATTTCGTAGTGAAGAGACCCTGTGTTACTCACTTGGTCTCTTTCACTTTTTCTAATCGTCGGGCCGCCGCTTTGA
>Ga0099364_10011686_pt1 | contig 11951 bp, 10 predicted proteins | sample TergutTh196P3_FD_73070 | JGI IMG/M metagenome (GOLD analysis project Ga0099364, IMG submission 73070) | Microcerotermes parvus P3 segment gut microbial communities from Pointe-Noire, Republic of the Congo - Th196 P3 | ecosystem: Host-associated > Arthropoda: Insects > Digestive system > Gut ...
GCATCAATGGCAATGGCATTCGAGCCACATCACGATGTCTCGGTATCAATTGCGTCACCGTCCTCTCCGAATTGAAAAAAAAGAATCGGAGCTAATTTCTGTCAATACCGAATACATCGAGAAACACACGAAAGGTCGTTCGCCCTTGAGAATCAGGGTTGAAATGGATGAGATGTGGAGATTTTATCATGACAAAGGCAAGCAACTCTGGCTCTGGCGGGCTATGGATCACGACACGGGTAGTGGTGCTCGGCTACTGGTTTGGTACAAGAGAGCATGACAACTTAGACGAGTTAATGGCGTTGCTCTCACCGTTGTCGATTGGTCGAGTGTATGCTGGCGGTAATATTGCTTATGCGGAAAAGTTTTCTGCGAAGGTTTTGGTTGTATCGAAGACGAACTTACAGACGATTGAGCGGAAACATTTATCGTTACGGACTTGGTGTAGCCGATTGGCGAGGAAGGGAATACGATTTTCGAAGACGGCTCAGATGCATAAAATTGCTGTGGGATTGGCAATCAACGTATGGTATTTCGGATACAAGCACCTACTTCAATAATTCTAAAACACTACCCAAATGGCGGCTCATCATTGCTCTGTGGAGATTTTCGGGACTACGGGCGGCATCAGAGGTGCTGATGCTCAAGTGGGAAGATATTCTCAGAGACCAGAAGGTCATTATGGTTCACTCTCCCAAGACAGAACGCCACCGGGGAAACACCCCATGACACCAACACCACACAACCCTTTACAAGTCAAGCACTTAATGGCAAGAATCGGCATAGAGAGTAACATCACGGAATCCCTCAAAATGCCGGCATTGGAGGCGGCGGGAATCGAACCCGCGTCCCAGTACCGATCCGAATAAGCGTCTACGTACGTATCCAATTCTTTGTTTTTTAGTTTCTGCAAGCCCTTATTGGCGACGGTCTATTGGAAACGATTCGACAACGTTTTTAACATCCGCAGTAATCGACTTGGGCGAATGCGATCCGAATAGTCGTCCGAACATCACACCGCTTCGGCGACAGCGTGTGTTCGGGGCTGCGGTTTATCAGGCAGCCAATGCCAATCTTGGTTCGGCATTTGAATTTAGGTAGTCTGCTTTTTACGTGGCCTGCTGACCAACCACGGCACGCAACTTATTGTTCTCTAGCCCGGTCGAACCCAATTCGCCCCCTTTTTAACGGCTACAGACCCAAAGCATCTATGTCCAAGGCATCTATATTGTGCCGCGGGCCTGATTCCGAACAAACGCATGACGTAGTTTATCATAGCCGCCCCGCGTTGTCAAGGCTACTCGCCGATGCAGTAGATATTGTCTTTTCCCCGTATGTAAATTCGGTTATTCAAAATGGCGGGGCTCGTTACACACGGCTCCGGCATCGGGTTTTCGGCAATAAGCAGTGCGGCTTCCGATTCGTCTGTTAACATCCCTGACTCATCTATTTCGACTTTCGACATATCCAGGACAAACGCCCGGGGATTGGCCGGTGATTTATCAAAAGCATAGAGATACGGCCCCACTCGAAGCGGCGAGGAATAAAAACTTGCCCCGTTGCCGACTTCAAACTCCCAAAACCGAGCCCGATTCCGGCTGGAATCAACGACCGTCGGGTCGTATCCCGTAAGAAAGCCGTAGGAATCCAGTGTCAAAAAATACTGCTCCGTAGCAACAGGACTCACGGAGTCCGACAGAGCGTTGGCTCCGACCCAAAGGATATGGGAACTTGTAATATCCCCCGTGCCGGTTGCGTCGATTGCCGTCGTTCTCGGGGCGGTGTTGGTAATCAGGACGACGTTGCCGTGCGATATGGCCGACGGGCCGACGTCCGCTCCCGGCAAGCATCGTACCCGCCAGATTTCCGACCCGTCTTCAGGATTGTAGGCAATCGCAAAGGGATCGGCGCAGGTTATGATTTGATAGGTATCGCCGATACGTTTGATTGTCGGCGACGCCCACGAATTCGGCATATCCCTCGGGACTTCCCAAATAATGCTGCCGTCTGATAAATTGAGGGCAACGATTTTCGAGGTGCCGTCCGAACCGTCGCCGTTGTCGAATTGGACGATGAGACGATCATAATGCAAGGCGGGCGAACTGGAAAAACCGTAAGAGTTATCCGGCAAGCCGAAACTCTTCCGCCAAACAAGTTCGCCTGAAAAATTGACGGCGGCCAGCTCGCCGTTCGCAAACATTGCATAGACATGCCGTCCATCTACGGCGGGAGTCGGGGCGGCGTAGCCGGTATCATCGTCAATCGGCGATGGTATTCCGGCTTCGGGCCGGGAAACGTCTGCCGTCCAAAGAAGGGAGCCGTTCGAGATGTCGTAGCAAAAAATCTGCTGTAAATGTTCGTCTGCTCCGGTTAGGAACAGTCGGCCTCCGCCTGCATCATCGAGCCAGATAACCGGTGACGAATTGCCGGGCAGAGGGACAGGGGATTGCCAGAGTATGTTCTCTCCCGTTCGGCCATTCCATTGGGTTGGCGGCGGCGTTGCCGGATCGGCAAACCCGATGCCGTTTCCATCGAAATTGCGGAAAGAAACCCAATTCCGGGCAAACAATTCTTCCGTCAATTCAAGGGGCGGGGTAATGTCGGCCGGCGGCGCAATCCCGGCTGTCTGTGAAGACGCTGCCGTCTGTGGAACCTCGGCTGTCTGCGAACCCCTGGTTGCCGGTTGCGAGACCTCTGCCGGAAGCGCAGCATCTGCATCCGCGATCAATCGATCCATAAAGATTTGTTCAATATCCGGGTTGGGTGCCAGCAAGAGGCCGAGATAAAGGCCGCCGAAAAGCATAAACCAGGAAAGGAAGAGAGCAAATGTCCAGGATGTTTTTTGTCCGTTTTGTTGTGTATTTTCAGTAGGGTCGGGCAGGTTGCGTTTTAGGACGCTTATTGTTCGGACGGCAATGAGAAACAGGGCAGATGAGATGATCAAAAAGTACGTTGCTCTTTGTGCTGCGGCACGCCGGGCAAAGAAGTTAATTCGCAGGTCATGGTCGAGTTGGCGAATCTGTGCCCGAACCGTTTCGTCTTGCCGATTTTGGGCAAGGGCTTGCCGTAGAGAGAGAAAGGATTGATAATGCGTCGGCAACCTGTTGAAGGAATCTCTTGCGGATACCCGATAAGACGGTTCGGCTGTTGAAGTTGTTCCGGCGATTTCGGTTTTGAAAAGCCTCCCGTGATAGCCGTGGTAGTTGATAATCAAAACGGTCAGAAATACCGCACAGAACAATCCGCTCACAACAGCGAGCATCAGGGCCAGGCGGTATAACAACTGCACGCCGGGCACGGGAGATACGTCCAGAACTTTCAACATATCCGGCCATTGTACTCTTTTTGGTACATAGAGGCAATCCTTTCGTTACCGGACTGGGTTTGCGGCAAGTTGTTTTATTTTGGCTATGGGTAATGGCTATGGGTAACCGGATGTGAAGTCCGCAGCGGCTCGGCAACAAGTCCTTGCCAGCCCATTTTACGCTGGGGTGATGAATTCTAGTCCAAAACTCAATGAAGTATGTCTTTAATCGGCCACTTCCTTGAAATAGGTATTGAACGTCGTAAAACCTTGCTGTTGGTAGAGCATAACGGCAGGGGTGTTCTCCGCAGTTACTTCGAGCGTTACCCGTTGGATACCTGAACGTTTAAATCCTTGCAAGGCACTTTGGATTAAAACTTTTCCTAGTCCATTGCGGCGGTATTCCGGCAAAACACCGACATTTTGGATCGCCCCTATTTCGGCGGAAATTTGCAATCCCTGGATATTTGCGACATATTGGGATAACCCGTCGTGTTCGCCGTGAGCGATGAGCAGTGTTGCCGCTGGCAAAAAGAGGGGGCTTGCCGTCATTACTTCCATCATCAAACGGCAAAGTTCATAGTTACGAAAAGTGGCAAAAACGGCTCCATCGAGATCATCCCGAAAACTCCGATGAAGGATGTCAGCGTGGGGAATGATGTGATCGTGTGCCCAATCCGCCAGCCAAAACCCGTCTTGGAGTGTTGGGGTTGCACAGACGGTTTTGGCAAAATCGAAAACCATCTGATGGCGTTTGACGGAGCGGAACATAGAATAAGGAGTGTGCAATAGGGGATTTGAATAGGGAGAGACTTTTATCTCTATAAAAACTGAAAGCCCTGTCGTTGCAAAGCAAAGACAGGGCTTCAATAACTGTTTCATTCAACAAATCCGACATCGGCTGTATAAGCCAACCTTTTTTCCAACTTGCTAGGGCTTCGGGAGGCGGGAAGCGTCTAGTTTATCGGAAGCAGGCGTTTCTGTCGCAAGGTTGAACTTCATCGCAAGGACCGCAGATGCTGCCGTCATTGCATCGGTTTCGAAGTCCGCCGAACACACCTTGGAGGTTGAGTCTGGGGAGTTCAAATCGATGACCTCGGGGGCCGCAGCTGTCGCCGAAACCGTTCGGGTCGCAGGGGCTGCAATCGGCAACGATGTCGCACGGGCCGCAATCGGAGAAGCAATCGCGATTGGTTCGCAGGTTGCTAAACAGGTTACGGAACGGTCGGACTCTCGTGGTGCCGCAGCCGTTGTCGATGACGTCGCAGGGGCCGCAAGCGTTAGCGAAGTCGCCGCAATCAAGCAGATTGCCGCACGGGCTGCAGTTGTCAAACGGGTTGCAGCCTCTCGATGCGAAGAGGTTTCGCAGGCGTCCGCCCATTGCAAGACGGGGAGTGCTGCACACTTCGTCGCAAGGACCGCAAGCGGCAAACGCTTCGTCGCAGGGATTGCAAGCAACGACTGGTTCGCAAGGATCGCAGTTGTTGGCTCGGACTCCGCTCATCAGTCTTTTCAATCCGGAAAACATATCGCCGCCGCGTTTCGAAGCGAAAGAATCGCACGATCCACAAGGCGTTACGCATGCCGAATCACAAGGATTCGCAAAACTCTGTACACCCAACATAAGGGTGACGACGAGGGTTGCCATTAGTACTTTGACTTTCATTGGGTTTATTCTCCTTTTCCTTTTGTAATTTGGTTCCTTAAAAGTAAGGAACGCCATTGGTTAACTGTGCCAGGCCCGACGGGCCGACACACGGCCCATTTTTCCTAATCGGTTTCTGACTCATCCCTGAACGTGCCTCCCGCACGCCATAACTTTTTCAGGGTTATGGGAGGTATCGTCTATCAAATGCGTAAAACTTGAGTCAGGAAAGGAAACATACAGATAATTGACGGTTTTTCGTTTTAGGTAAACTTTGCGGATTATGCCAATAAATCGGATACTATCGGTCGTACCTGCAACTAATAAGGTATGGTTCTATAGACTTGTTCGGAAATTCATCATATATTTTGCCTATTTTAGCAAAAAGCCGTGTTATTTGACAAAATAGACAGTTTTTTGCAGTTTCCGAACGAGTCTAATTTCGGCAATCGTTGTTAAATGACCCGAACAGCGACGGTCAGTTTTTCCCGACTAATTTCCGAAACGCCTCTATGCCTCGCTGGATTGTGGATTCCGTTGCCGAGTAAGATATACGAAAATGCGTATCCTGCGAACTAAACACATTGCCGGGAATAATCAGCATCGAATGTTCTTTAATCGCCTTTTCAACGAACTCCGTTGCTGTTCCCCACGGTGCTTTGGGAAACATATAAAACGCCCCTTCCGGCTTGTTGATGTCGTAGTCGTCTTTGAGCGCGTCGTAGAGCATATCACGGCGTCGTTTATAACTGGCAATATGTCCGGACATATCAACATCCAATGCCGCCAGAGCACCGATTTGCCCGACATGCGGAGAACACACAAACGTGTACTGCTGAAATTTGAGCATCTGTTCGATCAATTCCGTCGGGCCGTGTGCGTACCCGACTCGCCAACCCGGCATACCGTACGTCTTGCTAAACCCGTCTAAAACCAGCGTTTGCGGGTTAAACTCGGCCGGCGAGACAAACTCTTGAAAGCAAAAAGCACTGTAAATCTCGTCGCTGATCAGCAGTATATTATGCTTGGCAGCAAGTTCTGCAACCGCTTGAACCTCAGTCCGAGTCGCAACCTTCCCCGTCGGATTGGACGGCGAATTGAATAGAATCGCCTTCGTTTTCGGCGTAATCGCATCAGCAAGACGGTTAATATCGTATTGAAAATGCGGATAAGTACTGACGAGAACGGGGACTCCGTCGACCATTTTGACGAGGGCGTCGTACATTACGAAGTAGGGATCAAAGAAGATCACTTCATCGCCGGGATCAACCGCAACGAGCAAGGCGAGTACCAAAGCACCGCTCGTCCCGCTGGCGATATAAACTGAACGATCAGAATGATGATATTGATCATCTACACGTTTTTGAATCTCATTTTTCAGTACCGCAAGACCTTGTGTTGGGGTGTACCCGCCTTTTTTGGAATGAACGGCGTCGATGATTGCTTGTTTCGCCGATTCGGGCACGTCAAAATCCGGCTGCCCGATAGAGAGGTTGATCGGGTCTGTTAACTTCGCTGCAAGGTCAAAAACACGTCGGATGCCGGAAGATTCAAACGCTCCGGCACGCCGGGAAAGCCAATGTGATGTCATAGTATGCAAAATTATAGCATATAAAAAATTTGCCGATAGGGAATAAACCGATTACGGGAGGGTGGCTAAATTTAGCGGAGGCTGGCTGTTTATCCGGCAATTTGCCAAGGACTGTTTCCATATATTGCCATCATATATTACCATCTTTTTAACAACGATAATACTGTTCGAAAAACCGTTAAAGACATGCTCTTACACACGGCAAATTTTTCTGTTATACTGGACAGCCTAGATTCTATCCATCCAATTTTCATACACGAAACATATATGGCAGACAATGACAGCGTTCAAGGCGGGAAAAATTTTGGGATCGGTATCCCGCAAGCATCGGAAGGTTTTTTTCTCAAAGGTTGTGGTCATCTCGATTGGGGGATGAAAAGCCGGCTTGCACAAGTCTTTTCTCCAAAGTCGGGCTGTACCGTTATGCTGGCTTTTGACCACGGTTACATTATGGGCCCCACATCGGGACTCGAACGAATGGACTTGTCTATAGTGCCGCTCATTGAGTATTCCGACTGCATTATGTGTACGCGGGGAGCCTTGCGAAGTATCGTCCCGCCGACATGCGGAAAACCGTTGTCTCTTCGCTATTCCGCAGGTTCGTCGATATTAACCTACTTAAACGACGAATGTATTATGGACATCGAAGAGGCACTCCGGGTCAATGCTGCCCTTCTTGCGATTATGGTTGCCGTCGGCGATCAAAAACATGAAGGCCTTACGATACGCAACTTGACGAAAACAGTCGATTTGGGGACAAAATACTCCATTCCGACGATGGGCGTAACCGCCGTCGGAAAAGAACTGGTACGGGATGCACGATACCTCAGTATGGCCAGTCGGGTCTGTGCCGAAAACGGGGCACATATCATTAAAACGTATTATTGCGAAAAAGATTTTGAGCAAGTTACGAATTCGGTTCCAGTTCCGATTGTCATTGCGGGCGGCAAAAAATTGCCGGAACGCGAAGCCCTTGAGATGGCCTACGCCGCAATCAACGACGGAGCGGCAGGTGTCGATATGGGACGGAACATTTTCCAATCGGATGCTCCCACCGCAATGATTCAATCCGTTCGGGAAATCGTGCACAACGGGATGAAGCCGGATCAAGCATACAAGATGTATCAAGACCTAAAGGCAAGCGGGGGAAACTGAAAACGATAGGGTCAGAGCGGCTGTCCAATGGACATTCGCTCTACAAACCAATCGTTGCCGATACGAAACCGGCAAACAGAGGATGCGGATTAGTCGGCTGGGACTTAAATTCAGGATGATATTGTACGCCGACAAACCAGGGATGTTCACGCAGTTCGATCACGGCAGCAAACTTGCCGTCGGGACACGTTCCGGCAACACGCAACCCTGCCTGTTCTAATTGCAGGCAATCGAAGTTGTAGTAGTTATGTTCCCGGCAACGTTCCGAAATGACCGTAGTTTTATAACACGTAAACGCCGTGCTGCCTTCGATAATCTTCGTCGCTGTTGCTCCCCAGTGAGAGAGACTGGAGTGTGAGGGACTGGGCCGGTCATTCGGCTTAAAACCGGCGGCATTAAAACCGGCAGCATTGGCCGCACACGCAATGACAGCACATTGCATACCCGTTCCTATTCCAAAAAAAGGGATATTCCGCTCGCGAGCGTATTGAACAGCAACGATTCGACTATCGCCTCCATCCTGACATGGATCAGACTCATTCCCATAATCATCCGGCAACAAAATCCCGGCAACGTCGTTGAGTTTTTCTAAATCTATCTTATCACTCGGCATTCTTACCGTACGAATTTTCGTTTGGTGTCTAATTCCGGCATGATCCAGTGCTTCGTAGATTGATTTATACGCATCCCGATGCCGGGCATACCGGCCAATCACAGCGATTTTTACTTCGTGTTTGGGATTGCGTAACCGTTCGAGCATTTCCTGCCATAGAGTCAAGTCCGGTAAGCGTTGATAGGTCGTATTCGGCCAGAGGAAATCAACGATTATTTGGTCTAATCCTTGCAGTTGCAGGGTCACCGGAATTTCGTAAATGGAATCGGCGGCGTCTTTAGATTCAATCACATTCCGTTTTTCGACATTACAGAGCAAGGCTATTTTATCGCGTTCGGATTCGCTGATGCTGTGTTCCGTTCGGCAAACGAGAATATCCGGCTGAATCCCAATCTGCCGAAGCCGGCCAACGGAATGTTGCGTCGGTTTCGTTTTAATTTCACCGGATGATTGAAGATAGGGAACCAATGTCAAGTGTAAAAACAAACAGTGTTCCCGGCCAACGTCCAACGCAAATTGCCGAATGGCTTCCAAAAAGGGCAAACTTTCAATATCCCCGACTGTACCGCCAATTTCGGTCAGCACGACATCAACATCCTCGGCACACAAACTCCGAATCGCTCTTTTAATTTCGTTGGTGATATGCGGAATGATTTGGACAGTCTGTCCCCGATATTGGCCGCTACGTTCCCGACGGAGAACATTGCGGTAAATTTTGCCGGCTGTCCAACTGCTGTTTTTCGTAAGCGGGCTGTTGGTAAACCGTTCGTAATGTCCCAGGTCGAGGTCGGTTTCGATGCCGTCATCGAGGACGTACACTTCGCCGTGCTGGAAGGGGCACATGGTGCTGGGGTCAACGTTGAGATAGGGGTCAAGTTTTTGCATTCGGATTGCCAATCCGCGTGCTTCGAGGAGCATACCCAGCGATGCGGAGGCAAGTCCTTTGCCGAGAGAACTAACGACTCCGCCGGTAATAAAGATATGCTTGGTCATGAAAGTCGCCTTTTTAGTATAAAATCTGATTATAAAATCCGTTGGGGGCAAATTTTGCGATAGGGCATGTCCAGGAAAACGCGAACGTTCGGACGACCGCCCCTGCTTTGATTATTTCACACACATATCGTCAAAGGATTTCGGGATATTTTTGCTTAAGACTTCGCATCCGTTTTTGGTGACGAGGATATCGTCTTCAATCCGAACGCCGCCCCAGCCTTTCAGATAGATTCCCGGCTCGACGGTTAAGACCATCCCCGGCTGTAATTCCGTTTTGTCGCCTGGGGCCAAGCGTGGATCTTCGTGTATCCGCAATCCAATCGAGTGTCCGAGTCCATGTCCAAAATGTTTGCCAAAACCGGCGTCAGTGATGATACTTCTTGCGACGGCATCAATTTTTTCACAGGTTTTCCCTGGCTTAATCGACGCAATCGCGGCTTCCTGGGCTTTGAGGACTGTTTCGTACACCGTCTGTAGTTTTTTATTCGGCGATAGAATAATCACACGAGTCGTATCGCACATATATCCCTGAACGACGGCCCCCCAGTCGATGAGAATTTGCGATTGTCCGGCCAATATCTGCTCCGTGGGACTGGCGTGGGGAAGTGCAGCACGTGCCCCGGCGGCAATAATCGAAGGGAAACTTTTCCTGGCCGAACCCAGCAATCGCATACGGTGTTCCAGCATGATGCAAACGTCGATTTCGCTCAAAGAAGGATGAAGCCAATTTCGGACATCGTCAAACGATTGGCATGAGACGGCCAGTGCTTTGCGAATCATGGCGACTTCGTCCGGGTCTTTGATTTGACGTAATTCTTCGACGAGATTTTTCGTCGGTACCGACTGCCAATGGGGGATGGAGGAAAAAAGCCGTTCATGTTGCCCGACGGTTACCGAATCGGCTTCGATTCCTAGTTTTCCCGATGTTGTTTTGCCAAGCAATTTTGCGAGCGTTTTGGATGTAGGTTCATTTCGCGGTCGGATTTCGGCTTCCAGGTCGGGGCATTCCTCTTCGAGTTGGAGCGTAAACCGAGGATCGCTCAAGATGACATCGCCGTCAGGTTTAATAAGCATCGCGCTGGCGGTGCCGGTAAAGCCGGTAAGATAGCGTACATTCAATTCGTTTGTAATCAAAACGGCATCAAGTTTTTGTTTTTTGGCAACTCGCCGTATTTTATTACGTCGTTCTAAAAATTTATCCATCGTATGTATGTGAGGACTCTCTGCCCATAGTCTATCGGAATTGCTTTCCCTTTTCAAGAGCGTGCATTTCGGGTGCGTAAAATTTACGAGAGTGTTTACACAGATATAGGTTTTACTATATTGATCTGCAGATACCCAGATATTTCATGGAGTTTTTGCGATGCTCGCCTGTAGAAAAAGCGATGACGAAGACATCACGGAAATGGAGTTCGGCGAAATTTGGCACTTTATCGGCAAAAAAAGAAAACTTTGGACAATTAGAGCGTTTCACGTGTTTCTATGGGCAAAAATCGTCATTCTGCGTAATCGGGAATCTTGTTAGCCGCCCCGGCCTGCGAGGCGTAAGGGTGCTACCGACACGCGATGGAATAACGAACGCAAGGCCGCGACAATTCAAGAAACGCTCTAGAGCGTATTAGGAATATGTCTGGCACGATTTAGCGTTTTTGTATAATTCCTTTTCCTATTTTCATTTTATTTTCCTGGAGGAAAATGATGGCCCGTCCTTATTCACTCGATTTGCGAGAACGAATCCTGAAAAACTATGATGATGCTCCCATCGAAGATATTATCCAACAATTCGCCGTGACCCGGTGGTTCGACGAACATGACTCCTCACCTTATCATCAACGATTATCCTGTTTGGATATTTTTGGAAGATGCCAATGTGCTGCCTGCCGGCCTTGCAAAAATTATGACGGAGATTCTGCAAAGCACCGCAAGTTTGTCTGGAGAATGATCCATGTGCGGGCGGTGTACAAAATGCCCAACAGAAAATCCAATGAGTAGAAAGTGCCGCCTCATTTAAACTGTAACTCCACATCGTCTTTGCAAACACAAGCACCGGAACAAAGCGGCTGTGGTCTAAAAGGAAGCAAAGGATGGAACTTGTTGCTAACGCCAAGTTGCACGACCGTATTGCATGAAAGGTTCTCAATATAAAGCGACTTGTTAATACTCAAAATCCGAAGCCGAATATTCCTCCATTGTGAATTGGCCAGTTTGATAGAATAATCTCCGCCACATCCTATTGGTAGCGAACCGAGGGATAAACCAATACTCGTACTGTTCATAATCAGGATTGACGTTGTTTGCATTGGCAAACCATTTCTGCCACCACTCCGATTCGACCAGAGGCACTGATCTTGGATCTGATTTCAAAACATTCAAAAGGGTTTCGGCATATTGTTTCTGCTTGATATAGCGTGAAGGCTTAATAGACTTGTCGCATAACCCTTTTCATGCCTTTTCTGCGTTGAGTATAGCACAGATGAGTTTCGTTCGTAACAGGTGTCTGCGTCGGCGATTCCGATAAGGATACGACATTATTTTGAACACCTTTATCTGAGCATTGATGTTCTCTATCACAATACGACGACGAGACAACGCCCTGTTAAACGCCTTCTCCGAATCCGACAACTCCTTCTTCTTGCTCTTCTTGATCGGT
>Ga0099364_10011687_pt1 | contig 11951 bp, 16 predicted proteins | sample TergutTh196P3_FD_73070 | JGI IMG/M metagenome (GOLD analysis project Ga0099364, IMG submission 73070) | Microcerotermes parvus P3 segment gut microbial communities from Pointe-Noire, Republic of the Congo - Th196 P3 | ecosystem: Host-associated > Arthropoda: Insects > Digestive system > Gut ...
GCACAGTGCCACAAGACTGTGATTGCTCTCTACACTGTCACCAGTTCAACTGCTGTTAAAATACAGTTCAAAATAACTGTACAATGTTAACTGAATGAACAGTATCTGAGGTTTTCACAATTCTGCTGTTACACAGTCAAGGATTCTGGAATGCTATGTTGTCTATGTAGTTCCTGATGTGCCAGAGAATGCAATGTCTTTGAAACACCAAGACTGACAGCCAGTTGAAGAATGTCACAGTCTAGGTGACTAACAGCCAGTAACACAGTGACATTCTAGGTGACTGACACCCAGTAACACAGTGTCACATTCCAGGTGAATGACACCCAGTAACACAGTGTCACATTCCAGGTGACTGACACCCAGTAACACAGTGTCACATTCCAGGTGACTGACAGCCAGTAACAGTGTCACATTCCAGGTGACTGACAGCCAGTAACACAGTGTCACAATCCAGGTGACAGCCGGTAACAGCGTCACGCTCCATCAGACTTTAATCTGCAGTATCAGTTGTTTCAATCAGTGGTTGTACCACCTGTTACAGGGTTAAGCTTAGTAACTGGAAATATCTGGAGGCATTAACACCTACAAATGCAGTTTCATCAGACTAATGTTGATGGGCTATAAAATTACTTCATTTTATTGTAGCGAAAATTAAGCAGGAACATAATTAAAGAATTACTAATTTTCATCAGAATCATGTAAACTACTTTACATGTAAAACCCAAGCCATTTTCTGTTCAGCACCATCACTGTCTCTCTCTGAGCTGTACACATTGAACTTCCAGAATTGTGAGACATAGGCAGCAAGTACAACATTACAAACTGCAAGACATGTTCAATGTCAGCTACGCAGAGTGTAACAGAAAACGTTTGTTTGCTTAAGAAATGTACAAAATACAGAGACAGAGGGAAAAACCTTGAATTATTAGTGGTTAAATATAAATGAAGAAAATGGCACAAAGGGAAGAGAAGCTGACAGTTTAACTATAGAGCTAACAGTAAAGTTACCCCAATCCACACCAAAAAGGTATATGTTTAGATTACAGGTACTCCTATCTTCATCCATTACAGACAGATCCCCATATCTGTGGATAATAAGTTCTAAGACCTATCGCAGTTACGCGAAACTGCGGATAATACCGAACGCTACATATAAAATGATATGTGATATTCGTGTTAAGACACATAAATGCGGTAAAGTTTAATTGATAAATTATGCACAGTATGACATCACCAACATTAAATAAAGTAATAATAAAGTGTACTGTACACTACATTGTACATTTACAGTGTACTTTCTCTGTCTCTCGAACGTATGAAAGTAAAGGATTCCGACATTTTAGGCTAATCATCAAGAGATGATAGAGCAATGAAAAAATACAGTACCTGTACTATACAGTATCACGTACAGATTAGAGGAATGACTGAACAATAAAAATCATTCTTTTCCATCAAAGTGCTGTATAAGGAATGAAAAAAAGTGTTACTGTTACACATTTTACAATGAAATTCACACATATGTACCTATACATAACCTTTAATAAGAAAATTTTATTTGTTAAAAAAATCTTAGCCTATTGTGGGTATTCACCAAATTCTCGATTTTTTTTGTTGCTTTCCGAACACAAACATTGCCATAACGCAGCAACTAATTGGAACAGCGAGAACGCTACAAGAAGAATGGTGGCAAGATTGTGGGGAAACATCAGTACGGGGACAAAGGAAGATGAGTCAAGTGCTTGGCACGTTTGGGCTGCCAGATTTCACCATGTTATGGTCTGTTCTCACTTGGCGCACATTTTGAAAATTACAAACTGTTTATTTCTTTAATTTTCACTTTTTTTTTTCTGGCCATGGTAAACCGCAGATAAGTGAAACCATAGATACTGAATCTGCAGATAGGGGGATCCACCAGTATTAACTTATTAACTTCAGCACTAAATGGAAGCAAGTGGTCAAATCCACACTTCAGCCACTTTATCCCCCATCCCCCCCCAAAAAAGCACCCTGGTACCACTGACTAGAATAGGTGGAACCCAGACACAGCTTCGGCATTTTGGAGAAGTGAAAAATCCCTTCTCCCTGCCCAGAGTTGAACCTGAGATCACCCATCCCACAGCCCATCAATATACCACCTGAGCTATCTGGGCTATCTGCCAGATCAACTAGCACAGTGATCATACTGCAGTACTCAGGACTACGTACATCTGCTAGTGATATGTAATGGGCAGACAGCCTCAACTGGGAATAAAATTGACTGATGCCACCAGGGTGGGTTAAATACATGACATCATTCACCATAGTTTATGATCAGATGGTAACAATCCATGACAGTGTAAACACGTGTATCTATTGCTGTGTGCACCACAAACATGCTGAACTGATGTACAAGTCATGGAAGGTCAAAAGTTTATGATCAGTGAAGTTTGGAACTATATTCAATTCATTAATACAGCAGATAAAACACACTGTTTATGCTGCACAGGCTTTCACTACAACCAGAAATACTATTCTTTAAATAGGGGATTTCACTAATTGGGAACACTAAATCAGGATTTCACTGTAAATTGTACTGCATACAAACAAGCAGCCTATCTACAGTCTCTTCTGCTCACTGTAAATATACTGCACAGGGTCCTCATTTAATATGACCCACATTGGACAATTCCTGTTTGCTTATTTATCATACAATCCAAAGTGAACTCTGCAGCCACCCACAGGATGCTGGAACAGCAGTGAGACGTGACCACTGATATGGGACAGATAAAATAATGTTGCCAACATACGGTCTGTTCTGTTTATAATAGAAACTGTATGCAAAAGAAATTGAAAACTTCAAATTTTTCATTGTTGATGCAGAAACAATCTACACAAGTACCAACACTAACACATTGACTCAGTCCAACTCTGGAGTACAATCCAAGCTCCAACAAAATTAAGAATAAACAATGCAAAAAGGCAAGTGCCGAAATTTACTGTACACCTTCAAAACAGTAACACCTGCCCATGTCCACAGATGAACACAAGTTACAACAAGGTTAGGAACTCTCTCACATAAACATTCCTTACTTTGCTATTAGGTTGTCTCTGCGCTGTTGCACAGATCGTGTGTTGGAACGCCCCAGGCGGATCAGTCTGTCAGCCAAGGTCTTGATGGACTTAACACGTGAATCATCCACCTTCATTTCAGAATCAACGTCATCCAGTTTGCGTTGCAGAGCAAGGCAGTGCTCATAGTCGCGACCGGTTTCTCTGGCCTGCACCATCATTTCCTGCATAAGAAATGTTTACACTCACAGTCACCACCTTCAAAGCAACAGTTCATACAAAGAAATAAAACATACGTCAAAATGTATTCTGCTCTAATACATCAGTTCCACAGCCTAACCAACAGACGTTATTAATGGGGGAGACTCGAAGTCCACTAGTTGCAAGTCAGCAGAGAAAAACCATAGGACTGCCTTACTGTGCCACTCAAGTTGCCCAAGCAAGTCACCATGACTGCTCTCAAGCTAACCACAGGCCACCAAATACCTCACAGATCATTTTCGCAAGAGAGGTGCCCACACAGAAAAATGCCATTTACATGACAATGGTAGGATGGGTGCAGGGCATCTTCACTTGTGCACAGCCCTCATGCACACCAGAAGGTTTAGAAAACCTAGAAAGGAAGCACCAGCAAGCATCCATCTACTAGACAGCATGGCCGTGACAGCAGAATTGCCAACAGTGACTGGTGGGTTAAGAAGGTTATTCACTGGTTACAACTTAATCAAAGCCGCTTCTTGGTTTCATTTCAAACACACCTTGTCTCTGATCCAAGCCTCCACCTTCTCAGCCTGGTTGCTAAAATCAAGAATATCCTGAGCCTCATCCAGGCCACAACCATAGTTGTTTGAACTCTGCAGCAGCTGGTGCCAAGCAGTCAGGAACTGGTCCATCTGGACTCGAATTTCCTGTGATGCCTTGTGCTTCTTTGTGAGCAGCATTTCACCTGCAAGAACCATGTACAGCATAAGCTGGTTCATCTAGCACCTCAGGAAGCAAAGGCTTGCCTGACAACCTAGTTTTCTGGACATTAGAACATTATAGATAATGTTTGTGTATCTTTATGTACCTAGCAATCTAAACGTTTAATTTGTCCTGTTTTGCCCATCACACTTTCTGTTCCCGTTTCATCGTTCCACACATAACATGGAGAATATAATATCTACAAAAAAATGAAAGACACAAAGATGCACATTTTCTGTTTGAGTTTTAACTGTTCAGTTACCTAAGTTTACTCTTTATCGTAACTCTAGATAAACTTTTGCTTTTTGCACACTCAGAAGTGATGCTGGGTACTGTCAGTACACAGAACTGTGAAATGTAATTCACCTGCATCAGTGTCCAGTTAAAACAGATCGTCCAGTGCCACTTAAACCAAGCGTTGTGGATTTACATTAATCACATTATAACACAAAGCCTATATTTTACATTTTCAAAGCTTGGGTTCCTGTTGGCAATGGCATCACATGAAACACAGGCAAGATCAGGGAAAATGCAACTGATTACCTGCCAGTTTCTGGTGAAGTTGACCTACCACCCATCTTTATGAAATGAGACACTCCTTCAATAATTTGCTGTAACTGATGTTTCCAAAATATGTTTGTATTTTTTTTAATAAGTTCTTGGAAAATAAAATGCATTGCACACTGAAAATTAAATTCAACATTCCAATGTCAAGTGTTCATGACAGTGTTTATGACCCCAATTAATCATGAAAATGAAGATTCTACTGTACATAAATGATAAATACACAATGACACTTCAAACTTCACTGCTGCTGAAGTTGCAGGCATACAAGACAATTCTTTTCAGCTGACCCCCTTGCTCCTCTGTTCCACATACCAGAAACTGCCATGCCCAGTCTATTTCTACCACAGACCCCAAAAATTACATGCATGTTCACTACTGACACTTGTCCTTTATGTTCTGTATGCGCCCATCATGTTTAGTGAGCTCGGCTTGGAATGCTTGGTGTTTCTGCAGCTTTTTCATCTTGTCGTCCATGCTGCTCACCTCACCTTTACTCATCTCAGCCTCGAGTTTCTTTTGTTTCTCTCCAATCCATGACTCTGCCTGCAACAGTGCCACAGCAAACATGAGCCAGTTAAATCACTCATGCTCAGGTTCACATACAATACTTATATCTGTGGTAGGTAACAAACACAGTTTTGGTAAGAAAACCTGAAAGAAAGAGACCACTTGTTAGATGTAGTAGTATGTATCAGGATAATATTAACATGATTTTACAGAGATAAGATGGGAGTGAATAGGATTAATGTGGCTCAGGATAGGGACAAGTAGTGGGCTGTTTTAAACACAGTAAGGGAACTGGAGGTTGCATAAAATGCAGCAGATTTCTCTACTATCTGAGGAAATGGTAACTTTTCAAGGACTCTGCTCCATAAAATAAGTTAGTACAAAGCAAAATATTATAACAGTAGCATAAACGGTAAAGCAGTTCATCCACGTGCAGCATTACCGACTGAAGGATGTTAAGCAACAGTCTTGCCATTTCACAACAATTCAACAGTCCAACATTCATGCACCTCCTTTATTCGACTGAATTATCACTGTTTTTCAGTGTATATTTCACATCACTGGTACATTTGTATCATGCAGACAGAAGTTTAAAAACTTCATAATGGTGGAAATTGAGATCATACATTTGCAACCATTCACAGAAAACCATTTCCACTTCCTCATCGCTGTGCAATTGGCATCCTCCAAAGTGTTGTTTCAGTCACACAAACAAATGGTCTGCTGCACGTTAGCCTACAGCATGTGCACCCTCATTAACACAGAACTTCTGGTCTACGAAACCTCACTGAACATGCCTCATATTCTCAAGGTCTGTACATGGCTTCAGATGCCAGTCACAGCAGCCATTGTTAAATGTTACATGTTAAATATTATGTTATTTAACATTACCATTGCTAAAATTACATTACATTGTTCACAGATTAATGAAGTATCGAGCAGTGGTGAAATCACACTGACAGATGTAAACTAAAGTACTGGGAGAGAAACCTGTCCCACTGCCATTTTACCAAACACAAATCCCACAGGAACTGAACCACAATTAAACCAGGACCTCCAAAGTAAGAAGCATGTGACTAACCACCTGCACCTGTGACTCACCTCTGCTACATCCCTCACAAACTGCGCATGATGTAGCGCATCTTCAAGTCTCTGTTTGCGAGCGGCACACAACTCATGCACCTTGGCACGCCGTTGCACGACATCCCTCAAGCGATGTGCAATGACACCGCTCTCAAAATGATTCTGTGCCAGCAGTTTGTCACCATGTTCCTGCAGTGCCAAAACCTTTTCCTCCTGAGTGGTAAGCAGCTTCTCAAATGCCTCATGCTTCTTCACAGCAACATCCACTTCATCGACTGACATGCCAATGTCAGTGCCAGCAAGTGCCACCTCCTGTGAGCTACTAAGTGCATCTATCTGTTTGGCATCCCGCAGGAAGAACTGCAGGTCAATCAGCTGGTCCAAATGAACCTTCTTGTGCTGCCATGCTGTGTGCAGGCGCTGGCGTTCATCCAGCAGTTGGCTGAAGCGTTCCTGTATCTCCTGCAAATGCATAACAGATTAATTCCTGTGTCCCACTGCACTGCACAGAATAAAGTAAGCTAAATTTGAAGATGCAAGTCGTGTCAGATATGATGCTGTGTTGCTGGCCATGTAGTTAACAAAGTTTCGAACGATCACTGTCCTTCAATTTCAGACTCAAGCACTTCAAAACTATGACAGTCTTGTGAAACACCAGAATCCACTTGCCCAACAACACAGCATCACATCCCAGCAGACTAACACTCTTAGCAACACTGCTGTAAGAATCTCAACTCTCATAACAACATAAAGTTTTTAAAAGAACAGAGCAAAGAAAGTTGCTTTTCAGCACAAAACAGCTTTTGTCATGCCCACTCAGAACAATTTGCCTGAGCCTATCATTCTACTGCCTGTCATAGAAAAGACTTCTTTCCGCGCAATTCTACAACCAAAATTTTGTAAGCATTTTCATTCTGCCTCAATACAATCTATACGTCTAAATTATTGAAATCTCTTTCCTTTAATAACATGACACCTCTTGGTCAGATCATTCCAGTCAAGCCTGTATGTCTTCTTCTCGGTATGACAGACCAAGTTTCATACCCAGACAAAGATACTGGACACATGTGCATTCCACCACAATCACCCTTGAATTTTATAACTGCAAGAAGCAAGCCACATCAGTGAGCTACCATCTCACCATGGCAGCATAATGGTTCTCCTGCACCATCAGCCTGCCCTGTTCTACCACAGCCTGGAAGTTCTCCTCACGAGCCTCAATCTCAGCCTTCAGAGCCTCGTGTTCAGCCTTTAGTGTCTGCGCACTGGCCGCATCTCTCACTTTCTCTTCTGTCATCATGGTTGCACGCAGACCAGCTGCCCAGTTCATCAGGTCACGAACCTGCAGAGAAATAAAACATACTTAAGTACAAGACACCACATTATGTTTGTAACTGTCACAAATCTACAAGGTGGAAATTAAATTTATCAAGAAGCCTGACATGAATCATGATGATACACTGAAGAAAAGACAGAAAAACTAAATGATGGGAACTTTACACTCGTCTCAGTGTGATACTGCAGTCAGTACTCCATCACAAAATACATCAGTTTCATTAATTCTCCAATACAGACCAACACAGTACAGAGCACTTTATGGTAAACAACTGGAACATTAACATATCTACTGCCTGTTGCAGCCAGGCTGCACCATCATCCAGGAGATCATGTAGAAATTACTTTAAGAATTACAATAATAACTGTTGGCTTAAGTCAGCTACAGAGTAACAGTGCAGCCAAAATCTTCATAAAATCCCTCGGTATTCCCAGTCTGTAACGTGTTGTTCTGTGGTGACAGGATGATAGTCCAACAGTGTAATCACTTTAGACACTAAGAACATCTCGTCATTTCATACTATATTTCAGCATCGCCATCATCGTCATATTCATCACCTCCACCACCACCACCCACTGTGCTTTGAAGGACTTAGGTCTTATGGCCCATTCCAGCCTCAATATAACATTCTAGGATGTCCTACATTCCTTTTCCGGCCAGTTGATGTTTCGTAATAGTATATGAGTGCTGATCTGTCCATTCTCAAACATGCTGCAAGATATGTAAAGGTTACTCTGTCCACACCATGAAGGCATTTGGGGAAGAAAAAGAATAACTCCACACTTTTTAACTTGGGCTCTAGATGGAGGATGTATCCATTTATTTTTATAATTGTTAATTTTCCCCAAAGGTGGTACTGTTTGAAGTTCGTTCAAAATATCTTGATACTGTCTGTGGTCAAATGGAGTGCACTGTGCAGCTTTCCTCACAAATTTCATCTCTGCTGCTGTGACTGTAAGATTTGTTTTGGTCATTCTAGCAAAAGTTTCACTGCCATACAGTATGTAGGTACCGCTGATGTGCTGCATAGTTGTAGTCAAGTAAACTTCTGGACTTAAGACAGTTCCATAACTTTACTGTATGATTTGTCATATTCTGGCAATATAATTCTACTGTGTGACATGTCGCATGACTTAAGATAACAGGTTTTATACATAGAAGTAATTTATACTTTGTATTTACATGTGCTCCCTGATTAAGGCCCAACTAGAATGAAAAATGTGTGAGGAATACCGACCTTGTTATTCTACATAATATACTGTATACTGTGATGAATTACACACACACAAAGTGCACACTGAATGATGCATCTGTTCAAGATCCGTTTCAATGACTCAACACTTACTGCCAGAACTCTACACCACAGAATGTTTAAGCACTGTATCACCTGTGTGAGGAATCTCTGCAGCTCACAGCTCGCACGTAACTCGTCTTTGCGGTTTGCTGCGCGCTGCTGAAGCGAGCTCCAACTGTCCACAACAATGTCTTGTTGCTGCGCAATCTGTGCTGCATTCTGCCCTGGGTACTGAGCCTCCAGACATGCAGCATCCTCCACCAGCACCTGTCACACGATTCACATTTAAAACCACAGAGCAACACGCTACAAAAATGCAACATTCAACAGTGAACCATCATCCTACCTGCAGCTTTGCTTCAAGAGCCACCAAGTCATTTTCGAGGCCCTCGTGCCTGCGAATCAGGGCCAACACAGAGTTGAGGTCACGTCCCAGGTCATCAGGAATGGCTGCATCTTTCTCCTGGATGCGAGACAGTGCCTCAGCAACATCATGATTAAAGCGATGAATTTCACCTGCGGCTTGCAGTCGCTGTGCACGATTATCCACGAGCCCAAGCAGCTGCTGCCAGCATTTCCTATACACCACATGTATCAGAAATGCCTTTGATGCAATACACATGTAAACTAAAGCAGGCAAAATGCAGTGTACTCTTTACAATATATGTTCATGTCACTGGGCCACATGCTGCACTGGGCTGTCCACTGGACTGTCTGTTTCTGCGTCACTTATGAGTATCACAGATAAACCAACAGTGCTAGTTAGTGCTACACCCAACCACCAGTGCTGACAACCCATCAAGAAAATGAATATGGTTAGTGCAATAACACATACATGCACATGAGATTCAGGATTGAAAACATCTATATTCATCCAAAAACCAATGTTAACATAGTACAGTCTCCACCTTCTGGACTCCAACCTTTCATTAATCACCCATTCCCATATGATGTATTGACCCCCCACATCTGGTTCCAAAGAATCAGGATAAGACCATGTGGCTGGCAAGACAGTTTCCCCCACTCTCCTGCTATTGCACAGACCACTCTCAGCGCAGTCTTTATTAAGTTACATTCATTTCTCGCTCGCTTCACGGACTCAGACCCTCCTGCTATCATCTCATTCACCCTCAGCTTCCATGAAGTGTTTGTATTTTATTAAAATTAAACTTCCATGCTTCTTATACTTTTTGAGGTTATTCTATATTTTTATTACTAAAAAAGGGTAAAGAAATCTCTGTAGAGACCTAGACTGGCTCTGAGGGTTCCAGCAGTTTGGGGCTCCAAGATTTCACGACAATCGGCACATGAAGGTGGTCAGATAGTCAGCCTAAAGCACCTGCTGCCTTTACCCCCAGGAAATATTCCTCATACTCATTTCCATTACACGCTGAGTCAACCAAGGCCAGAGTGAGGCCAGAAGCATTATGTCAATGAAAATCTCTGACAACTTTGGGAAATGAACCCATGACCTTCTGGCTTGTAGCACAGTGCCTCAAGCAACTGTGGCACAGCGTGCCCCATTTTATTACTGGTACTTCATTAAATTCTTGGAACCAAACACGTGTGGTTTACACTGAACACAGATACTAATGTCTTGATTGTTTTAGCAGTCCAAGTTAACCACAAACATTGAGACTTTACTGCATACACATTCTGTGACTGTTAGAGCGATGTATACAAGACACTGGGTTTGTAAACTCTACAGCACACAACATCTGACCAAGAAACCACATATCTGCCTCTTTCTCAATTCTACATTGCCTACCAGAATGATGGAGATTAGATTTACTCACCTACATTCTTCTGTACAGCTATTAGGTTCAGTGTGATGGCTCTGATCACTAACATTTGTATACCACATCAGGTTTCTGTGCATTTCCCCCACTCCACTGCCCACAGTGACCAGAGCTATAAATATACTCCCAAGGAAGTAAACATTTTGCCAGGACATTGCCAGGTCAGCCCAGCAATGACCCCACAATGCTGAATGCAGCTATGTAAAATGTTAAGCTCAGCTAGCAACATATCTAGTCACTAACAAAATACACATCTTATGTTCAATTAACTTCTCTGACATTGTATGCTGACACAACAAACCACCTACCTCAACTGCTCTTGTCGGCTCTCGATGTCTGCAGCATAGGGACTCTCACTGGCAATCAGTTTCTTGGCAAGCTCCTCACACTGTGTGAACCGTTCGGAGCCGGCTTCAATACGATGTTGGAAGTCATCAAACTTGTTCTGAAGTACCTGCAGCATCAAACAGAAGTACACAACTAAATATGTAACTAAGTAACTCCACAAAGCAGACTGCTGCTTGAGAAGCTAACAGCTCCTCAGCCAGTAAAGATGCTCCTCACATTTCATGGACCCGCGAGGTCCATTAGTGTTAAAAAGAAAACACCACTTGCCCCTATCCCGAGGCACATAATTCCAGAAAACACGCAGCCAACCTATTTAGTTATGATTCATTTTAATATTATCTTTCTTTGTACATGTGTACTGTGTCATATAAGAGGTCTCTTTCCTTCAAGTTTCCTCACCACAACACTGTACGCACTTCTCTCTTCTCCATGCCACATGCCCTGTCAATCTGATCCTTGGCAGTATTGGCACACTAACAATTCGTGGGTGGTAGGGATAGTGTGGCTACAGGCTAAGCGGTCTGAGGTTCAAACCTCGCTGAAGAGGAAGAATTTCTGGACCCATGCAGACCAGCCCCAAGTCCCACCCAACTTCCTGTACAATTTGCACAATGTCTCTTTCCCAGGGGTAAATCAGCCAGGATTGGCACCTAACACCCACCCACGTCTAGCACTGAGGTTGAGTGTGGATACAGCTCGCCTCTACCACTCCTCAAAGCCTGCATGGCATGTAACAGAACTTTACTTTTAACAATATGTTGTGGGCAGTACAGATCATCAAGCTCCTCATTATACAGTTCTCTCTAGTTCCCCTGTTACTCTCTCCCTCTCAGACCCACGTATCTTCCTCAAGACGCTACTCATAGACACACTCAGCCTATGCTGTGCCCATAATGTGACAGACAATGTGCTACTGGGACAGTCATTATGACACTTGTTATGGACAATGTGCTACTGGGACAGTCATTATGACACTTGTTATGGACAATGTGCTATTGGGACA
>Ga0099364_10011688_pt1 | contig 11950 bp, 6 predicted proteins | sample TergutTh196P3_FD_73070 | JGI IMG/M metagenome (GOLD analysis project Ga0099364, IMG submission 73070) | Microcerotermes parvus P3 segment gut microbial communities from Pointe-Noire, Republic of the Congo - Th196 P3 | ecosystem: Host-associated > Arthropoda: Insects > Digestive system > Gut ...
TCATGAGTATCTACGAATATGAAAAGCCGTTGGGAGTTATAGCCCAGTTCGGCGGTCAGACCCCGTTGAATATAGCGGGTAAATTAGAAGAGTTCGGCGTAAAAATACTCGGAACTTCCACAAAGTCAATCGACCTCGCCGAAGACAGGGATTTGTTCGGCAAAATGATGCAGAAACTCAATATTCTCATGCCTGAATCCGGAATGGTAACTACGGTGGACGAAGCAAAAGATATCGCTGCGAGAATCGGCTATCCCGTTATGGTAAGACCGTCGTATGTACTCGGCGGCAGGGGAATGGAAGTCGTATTTGGGGAAGACGAAATAGAAGCGTATATGGAAGCAGCTGTCGGGGTTACTCCCGAGCGTCCCATATTGATTGACAGATTTTTGCAGAAAGCAATGGAATGTGAAGCGGACGCGATATGCGACGGCGAGAACGGATTTGTCCCCGCTGTCATGGAACATATAGAACTCGCGGGCATACATTCCGGCGATAGCGCGTGTATAATCCCGTCTGTAAATATTCCCAAGAAACAGTTTGACGTAATCCGCGAATACACGGTAAAAATCGCGAAAGAACTCGGTGTGCGCGGACTTATGAATATACAGTATGCTATAGAAAACGATGTAATATATGTACTCGAAGCCAATCCGAGAGCGTCGAGGACTGTTCCGTTGGTGTCAAAAGTCTGCAATATACAAATGGCAAAAATCGCGACAAAGATTATAATGCAGGAATATCTGCAAACAGAAAATTCCGAAAGTATAATAAAATCGCTTAAAAATAAAGATATTCCGTATTACGGAATCAAAGAAGCGGTTTTCCCGTTTAATATGTTCCCCGAAGTAGACCCGCGCCTTGGACCGGAGATGCTCTCAACAGGGGAAGTTCTCGGCATATCCGAATCTTTCGGTATAGCGTTTATAAAATCACAGGAAGCGACGCAGAACCGTTTACCGACAAGCGGCAACGTCCTGATAAGCATAAGCGATAAAGATAAACCGGAATCTATGGAACTTGCAAAAAATTTTGAAAATATCGGTTTCAGTATATATGCAACTCAAGGCACATATAACTTTTTTAAAGAAAACGGCATAGAAAATATAATACTCGTGAAAAAATTATACGAGGGCAGACCGAATATATTGGACGAGCTTGCCAACAAAAATATAAATATCGTCGTAAATACGCCTGCGGGTAAACAATCGAAGAACGACGACTCATATATAAGAAAAGCGTGCGTAAGACACAGAATCCCGTATTTAACTACGCTTGCTGCTGCAAAAGCGGCAGTAATCGGCATATCGGAAGTAAAGGACAACAAAAGAAACATTGTAAAATCCATACAGGAATATCACGAAATGCTGTTATAGGGGCACGATATTATCTGTTCCACGGGGATTTATTTGTAGGGGACGCCATTTTCGGCGTCCCCTACAATAATATTAATTAACTATAGAAAGGGAAAAGTGATTTTATGTTTAATACAATAATTCCCAATTTGCAAAAAAATAAAATAAGCCGTCTGTTTTGTTCATGTGATATTGATAAAGAAATCGAGGATAATTTAAAACGGCTTAACATAGCCCCGATAAAACTTTCGGGGCTTGATATATTTGATAATCCCGTAAAAAATCACCCCGATATGCTGTGTTTTCATATCGGCGGCAAAAAATGGATATTTTATAAAAGCGTATACGAAAAAAATAAACGGACGATTGATGAATTAAATCTTGAAGCGGTTCTCGCAGACGACCCGATAAACGGCAAATATCCGTATAATATTGCACTAAACGCGGCTTGTTTGGGCGATTATATTATATGCGCTGAAAAATATACTGATAAATTGATACTTGAAAACTGCGCGGTATCAAAAAAAATATTAAACGTAAAGCAAGGCTACGCGAAATGTTCTGTCTGTGTTGTGGACGAAAACTCGGTCATAACCTCTGATATATCTGTTTATAAAGCGTGTATTCAATATAAAATCGACGTGCTTTTGATAAAATGCGGGCATATAGATTTAAAGGGATATGATTACGGCTTTATCGGCGGCTGTTCGGGATTGACAGATAAAAACACGCTCGCTTTTACAGGCGATATAAAAAAGCACCCTGACTATGAAGATATAAAAAAATTTTGCGGCAGTAAAAATGTTGAGATTATATCTCTGTCGCAAAAAAAATTATACGACTACGGAAGTTTACTTCCGATATAGCAAATACAAATAAACTCACGGAAAAATATTGGTAAAGTCATATTATTTCATAAAAAAGCATAAAAATAGAATTAAGCTGCCCGAATATATTAATATTCCCGGAGGTCTATTTTTATGGAACAATCAGAAATACTAAGTTCAAGAAAACTAAAAAACAAAAAAACTTCACGAACTAAGAAAAATGCAGATATAAAACACCGTGAAAATATTTATTTTCACGCGCTCTCAAAAGAAGATTGCCTTAAAAAACTAAACAGCGATAAAAATACAGGGTTGTCAGTTTCCGAAGTACAAAAGCGAAAAGAACGCTTCGGATTAAATATCCTCAAAGAAGAAAAACCGAAAAATATCCTGACAAGATTTTTTCAGCAGTTTACGGACTTTATGATTATAATACTGCTGTTCGCGGCGGCGATTTCTTTTGTAACCGCAATTATTGAGGGGGAAAGCAGGGATTTTTTAGACCCTGTTATTATACTTGTTATTGTAATAATCAACGCCGTCACAGGCGTGGTTCAGGAATATAAAGCGGAAAAGGCAATTTATGCCTTGAAGAAACTCACCACTCCCGAAGCATTTGTAATGAGAAACGGCAAAAGAGAAAAGATACTTTCGGAAAATCTTGTCCCGGGGGATATAATTTTTCTGGAAGCGGGAGATTCGATTCCCGCCGACGCGAGAATTATAGACGGCTATTCGGTTGAAGCCGACGAATCATCACTGACAGGGGAGTCAACTCCCGTGGAAAAAGACGGCTCTGAATTTTTTACGCAGTCAACGGCTCTCGGCGACAGGAAAAATATGTTATATATGTCGAGCGTCATGACTGCCGGTAAATGCTCTGCGGTTGTAACTGATACGGGTATGACGACAGAAGTTGGGAAAATTGCGGAAATACTGACGCAGCAGGAAGAAGTATCGACTCCGCTTCAGGAGAAATTATCAAAGACGGGTCAAATACTCGGAATTACGGCACTCTCAGTATGCGCTGTTATTTTTCTGTTGGGGATTATAAATAATACGCCGTTTCTCGAGATGTTCATGCTTTCGATAAGTCTCGCCGTGGCGGCTATGCCCGAAGGGCTACCCGCAATCGTGACGATAGTTCTTGCGATAGGCGTACAGAGAATGGCGAAGAGCAGGGCAATTATAAGAAGATTATCGGCTGTCGAAACTCTCGGCAACGCGACTGTTATATGCTCTGATAAGACGGGTACGCTGACACAAAATAAAATGACCGTCGTGAGTATATACGGCTCAACGGGGAAAACTCTGGAGACAGTCGAAAGCACAACTAAAACTAAATATAATATCGACGCCACTCTAAAAAATATTTTGCTGTCTGCGGTATTGTGCAATAACGCAGTTGCCGAAAATTCAATAAAAAGCAAAAACGATACGCAGACAACAAATAATAATTATATCGGCGACCCAACAGAAACTGCTCTCTGCGTTGCAGGTGAAAAATTTGGTATAATTAAATCAGACGAAGAAAATAAATATCAAAGAATATATGAAATCCCGTTCAATTCGACACGAAAATTAATGACGACCGTAAATCAAATTTTTAATAATAATCAAATGCGTGTCATAACAAAAGGCGCGCCTGATATGTTAATCGCAAAATGTACGCATTACATAAAGACTATAAAATATATGGGCAACAGTGAAAATCCAAAAATCGAAACAGAGGTCATGACAAGCTATAAACGGGCGGAATTTTTGGAATATAACGAAAAAATGGCAAAGAGGGCATTGCGGGTTATAGCCGTTGCGTATAAAGATATCCCCGCTATGAAAAATTTTAAGTCAAGTACGTCTGATATGACGCGGTTTCTTGAAAATAATCTTGTTTTCTGCGGGTTATTGGGCATGATTGACCCGCCGCGCCCCGAAGTACCCGAAGCAGTGAGAATATGCAAAACTGCGGGGATAAAGCCCGTAATGATAACGGGCGACCACAAAATTACGGCTATGGCTATCGCCGAACAAATAGGGATATACGATAAAAACGATATAAATTCAAGAGTGGCGACGGGCGCGGAACTTGACGCAATGTCCGAAGAAAAACTTGCCGAAGATATTTATTTTTACTCTGTTTTTGCAAGGGTATCGCCCGAACATAAAGTACGGATAGTCAAGTCATTCAAAGAGAGGGGAAATATCGCCGCCATGACGGGCGACGGAGTGAACGACGCGCCATCGCTCAAAATAGCCGACATAGGCTGCGCTATGGGTAAAAACGGCACAGATGTTGCGCGAAATTCTGCGGATATGATTCTCGTAGACGATAATTTTTCAACTATTGTCGAAGCAATTCGTCAGGGCAGGGGAATATATGACAACATAAAAAAAGCCGTGCATTTTTTATTGTCAAGCAATTTCGGTGAGATTATGACGATATTCACTGCGTTTTTTTTAAAACTGCCCACGCCGCTTATAGCTATTCATTTGTTGTGGGTGAATTTCGTCACGGATTCTCTGCCCGCTCTCGCTTTAAGCGCGGAAAAACCTGACACTAATATAATGCGGCGTCCCCCCGCAAACCCAAGAAAAAGCCTTTTCGCGGACGGCTTGGGACTGAAGATTGTATTTGAGGGGTTTATGATTGGTTCGCTGACGCTGCTTGCGTTTGTAATAGGCTATAAATATTTTGATTATATGTCGTCTCCGATAATAGGCAGGACAATGGCGTTTTCGACATTGAGCCTTTCACAGCTTGTTCATGCTTACAACATGAGAAGCGCAAAGTCAGTATTCAAGATAGGCGTTTTTTCAAATACCCGTATGAACTGGGCATTTATAACGTGCGCGTTTTTGCAGATAACAGTCGTAGCCGTAAAGCCATTGTCCGATATATTCAAGACGACTAATCTCTCACTTTATCAGTGGGGGATTGTAGTATTGCTTTCTATAACCCCTCTTGTTATTGTAGAATTGCAGAAACTTGTCACGAATTATGAGAAATAATTTTTTACGCCGTGTAATGGGGTTTACACGGCGCACCGAGGGCGTCATGCCCTATATTTACAAAATTTTTATATTAATCAACACGTATAACCACGACGCGCCGTGTAACCACTGTGAAAAAATGCTTATTCTCCACTTACCGCAACTTTTTTCAAATCCTCGATTAATTTTATAAATCTTTCGTCATCGCGGCAAAAGTCATAACGTTTGTCCTCTAATGCTTGCAATTTATCATAACAATTATTAGTCATTTCGCTTTTTTGTATGCCTTCTCGATTGTACTCCCTACGATTTACAAGCGTCGAAGTATAACATAATTTTTCCGTTATATCAAATTTTATGGCGTGATATACTGCGTTTGAAAGATTCTCAATCGTTTCATCTAATAAGCTCTTATCAGCGGCTTTTACAGCGAGAGTAGTATAAATTGTATCTAATCTATCGTGATAAAAACCGTAGTCACCGTTTTCATATATAAGCTCATAAATTTTTAACGCTTTAGTCAAGAGAGTCTTAGCCGAATCATATTCTATGTTGCTGCTGACGCTGACATATATCTCAATATGTCCGGCTAATTCTTCGCAGAGCCATACAATATTATCCTGAATATGTGTAAACCATTCATCGCCTATAAGAACGTGATTTAATAACATATCTTTTGAAACACCGTATTTCGGTGCCATCTCCGCGTATTCTCTGGCTTTTTCATGCTCACCCTTGTGCGAATATAAATAGCACATTGTTTGCATTGCGCTATATCTGTAAGTGTTGTCAGTACATTGAGAAAGAATTTTTTCGCATAATTCTATCGCTTCATGTGTAATTTCCTCGTCACGATAAAAATAATACATAGCGTTTTGTAAATTGTAAAGTACAGTCCAATCATTGGGGAACTCTTTATGCGCTTCACGCCATAATTCAAGGTCGCTTTTTCTGTCGCCTATGTTGCAATATTTATTAGACTTCTCCTCATATTCTTTTATACGCTCTTTTTTTCTGATTTCGCCCACGCCGAGCAAATCATCGACGCTTACATCATAATATGCCGCAATCTTCGGTAAAAATTCAATATCAGGGTAACACTCGCCGCGTTCCCATTTACTGACTGCCGTAATGCTTACGGTTAAAAACTCCGCCAAATCTTCCTGCGTATTATTCTTTTTCTTACGCAGTTCTTTCAAATTTTCACTTATAATTATATTCATAAAAATACCCCTCTTGTTTTTATTTGTGTTATATTTTTACGATTGCAACCGTTATATCTATTATAAATCTCATAACACAATTAGTCAATGGCGGTATAGTTAAATATAAGTTTAAAAATTTAACTTATGGTTAAATTCAAGAGAATTTAAATTTTATTTTCTCATAAATTATCAAGCACAAAAGTTTCAAACGCTCTCATTCCCTTATCACGCATAGAAAAATCATAGATTTCCTGATTTATATGACGAACAGTGAAAAACATATTTTCCATTATCGAAATTTTATAATCGTCCAAAAGCATTTCAAACGGATAATCCTTTACAGTTTCGCAAAGACATTTATGATAATACTCAAGCAACGGCATAACAATCTTTTTATCGGGTTCAATATGGAGAGCCAAAAGCATAGATAAATCTTCGGTGCATACGCCCATTCTGACTGACTGCATATCAATCAGTTTTGCGGTTTTTGATGTTTTGGAAATAAACATATTACCGGGGTGTAAATCACCGTGAATTATTGTGATACCCTTGCCTTTATGAACTCTCGTTTCCATTAATTCAACATATTTTTTTCTCAACATATCAATGGCGATTTGGAAATAATCAAGTTTTTCTAAATCAATATTGTTTTCAAATATATTCCATGCTTTCGGAATTTTCCCGCTTTCTTCGTTTGCTCTGTATTTTTTATAGTCCTTTTCCATGCCATTTATATGCGCTAAAAGATTTTCTTTGTTTTCTAAACGCCAATCTAACCCGATTTTCTCAAAAGCACCGTAGTTCTCCCAAAAAACCGCATGAAATTTTGCCGCCACTGAAATTAAAGAGTTATAATTGTTTCTGATAAAACTGCCGTTTTCGTTTTCTTCATTGAAATCATTGCCATGAATATAATTGTCGCTTAAATCTTCCATAAGGATTATTTTTTTACCAAAATCAATATGATATATTTGCGGAACAGCCAAAGTATAATTTTTAACCATGTCGTAACGATGAAGTTCTGCATCATCATTTTCAAAAATTTTTTCAATTAATTTTAATTCTGTTTGCGGAGAAGATATTGTCACATTTAAGCTTGTGTATCTTCCCGATTTTGTGCTGTTGCTTTTTATAATTTCACAGTTCCCGATATTCGGGTTAATAGTCTTAACTGCGCTTATAATCGTGTCGTTATCTAATCCGATTATATTTTTAGTCATGTTTTTACCCTCCAGTTTTTTTATTACATAATTTGCGATGTATTCAGCTTGCTGTTCAACCACACTCGTTTTTTCTTCCTCGATTCTTTCATCAAAGGAGTAAGAAGGCATAATTATATCGTCAATAGTGCAGTCGAAAATCTGTGCAAGAACAGGCAGCAACGACGTTTCCGGTAAGCTGTGTCCGTTTTCCCATTTACTGACTGCTTGCGGTGAAACGTGGAGCATATAACTTAATTTTTCTTGTGAATAACCTGATTTTTTTCGAAATAATGCGATTGTTCTGCCTAATTTTTTTGTATCAAGCAAAATTAACACCTCTTCTTAAATTAATTATCAGTACCGATATATTAGACCTCCTCGGAAATAGTCTCTTAGCCCTCTTTCGTAAAGAGGGTGCCGCCGCAGCGGCGGGTGTTTTGTGATTACAAGTGTTGTTCAGGGAGATAAAACACCCGTCACTCGCTACGCTTCGTGCCACCCTCTTTACGAAAGAGGGCTTTCGGCACAAAATCTTTATGTTAATTTGATTTCCGAGGGGGTTCTATTTAAGTATATCATATCATTAAAAAATAAACCATATTAAAAACAGAAAGATAACTCAACTATAAGTTTACCATCAACATTTTATTTATTTTATAAATTTTTATAAAAATAAAAGATTTTACAAAAATATCTTTACAAAAGTACAAATATAGTATATAATAGTAACAATATGCAAAGACTGTGTAAAAACAAAGTAAGTTTTTTGTTTTATCGGTCGAAAAACGGCAAATTTTTAGAAAGTATTTTAAAGGAGTGAATTATTTTAATGAAAAAACGTAATTTAAAAATCATCGCTATCGCATTAATCTTGGCATTTGTTATGCCGTTCGCTTTTATGGCGTGCGGCAACAACGACGGCGACTCGGGTTCCGCGCCCGAAGCAAATACTCCCGAACCTGCGGGCGACGCGGCGGAAGAAGTTGCAACTCCGGAGCCTACCCCCGAGCCTACCACGCCAGAGCCTACCCCTGAACCCACTACGCCGGAACCTACAGAGCCTCCGACAGACCCCGCAGGCGACCGCCCCGAAGTAAACGACCAGGGGATTATCCCCGGCTACAGATATTATCTGTGGTCGCCGAACAGCAGTTTATATCTGCAAGTTGAAAGGGAATCAAGGTGGACGGGCTTTACTCAGGAAAGATTTACGGGCGCACCTAATCAAATGTTTGTATTTGAGCCTGTGGACGGAGCCCCCGAAGCGGCGGAGGGACAAACGCAACTGCAATACTATAAAATTTATGCGGTCGGAACAAGCAACCGTTATCTTGACACCGAAGACGGTGCGGGCGACACAAACGGCGCACTTCTTTTAGCTACCGACGAGCCTATGGGTGAAAACAGTCATCTGTTTACCCTTAGAACTCAAAGAAACACGGGACCGGCGGAACACGTTAGCGACCCTTGTATATCTGTAATGAGCGTAATTTCAAATAACAGAAGATGCATAGACGTTGACGGTGTTTCAACAGACGAAGGTCATCACATTCATATGTGGGAAGGCGGAACGTCAAATAACCAAAAATGGGTATTCCAACTTGTCGCAGACGTTGAAGCGGGAAATTCAGAAGCCGTATTCCCTGAATAATATGGGCTAAAAAATTTGATAATTCTAAGCATTGACCCCACGCTGTGCGTGGGGTTTTCGTTATTTAAAAAATAGAGACGCAATGTTTCCACCGCGTCTCTATAAATATTTTATATTTTAGCTATGTTAGACAATATATATTGTATTGATGTGTAGAAAATGCTTATTTTGTGCGTTGTTTATAGTATAATTCTATCTGCTCTAAAATTTCACTCGCACATTTTGCTGAACTTTTATTCATCGTATTTACTGTAAAAAAATACGGTATTTCTGCCATTCTCTCACTATGCCATTCTGAAAGTCCTAAACGTCGGTCGCCGCGTGCAATAGTTCGTTTCTCGCACTCGTCTATCGGACATACAACATGAATATTGAAAATCTGTATTCCCTCTTTATCAATTACAAACCACCTCCGAAATTATAAATTTCCTGCATATCAATACATATGTCTAAACACAAATTTAAAATTAAGTATTATCCTTTTCGTTTCTCTATTAGTGGATTGTTGCTCTTTTAATTACCTTATTCTTTTTTCAAACGAGATATATTCAATATATACATCGCCTTCATCTTCCAAAGGGTCAAACCGCACGGTCTTGATTGTACCCTCCCATAGGTCGCAGTCGTCGGTATGAATCAAAACTTCATTCCATTCATCACCCTCGGGGTCGCTTTCTATATACATATAAAATTCTTTATATGACTTGGATTCGCTGAGTCCGCTCTCTATATCTGTGTCGAAAAAGAACTGGCATCTGTCATTGTAGCTCATATTTTTTACTCTGATTCTTATTACGTCAATTTCACTTGCGGCTATATCCAACGGTTGTTCCGCAGTAAAAAATGGGTCGCCGCCGATTGAGGTCAGTTTAAGAACGCCGTCTTCAATTCGGAAATCTTTAATTTGATTGGTTGCCCTCCAACCTATATCATCGGGGTCATCGAAAATAAACCGTTTTACTATTTCATAGTTTATCACGGGTTTTTCTGTTGTGGGTTCAGGTTCAGAAGTTGTAACAGGCTCTGTCGCAGCAGGAATTTCTTCCGTTTCAACCGATATCAGTGTATCGGTAAAATTGGTTTCTGGGATTTCTTCGTGACTTCCTTTTTCGCTTCCGCACGAAAATAACATCAAAGGCATTATTACTATTAAAAGTACAAAGATAATAAATTTTTTCATAATATTACTTCCTTTCTTTAAAATTATTAATATTGGATTTGTCAGGATATTATAAATAATATCGCGATTGTCCCAATATTTCCCATATTAAATAACCCTTATCTAAACATAATTATATCACAGGATATAGAATTTTGCAAGTATTTTTGCATTATGTCTTGAATTTTAAAGCGGCAATATCTTGTGTGGGCATACGTAAAATCCATCTACGATTACGAAAAATTATTATCGTCAGTTCTTGCATATTTTTTGTTTCTGTGTTACAATATTTTTAAAAAGAAGTTCTTATAGAAAAATAAATTCTATAAATCGCTATGAGAACATCTTCTAAGTTTTAAATTACAGGGGGGAAATAAACGTGAAAAATTATAATTATCATGAATTGAAAGGCAATTCCGTGTTTGTCAGAGCGGGAGAATTTGAAAATTACGGCGGTTGGGTACTTGACACGCAGTTTATAATTAATATGGGGTCGGAGTATCTTCTCGCGCATGGATTAGGAGTTCCTGTCGCAGACGCTGAAACAAGCGTAAATTTTCCGAATACAGGCAAATACAGACTGTGGGTGTTCACTAAAGACTGGGTTGCCTACTGGAAGCAGGATATGTCCCCGGGAATTTTTAAGGTCAGTATTGGGGGACAGACATCAGAGGTGATTTTCGGAACGCAGGGCAGCGAGTGGAACTGGCAGGACGGCGGTATAATCCAAGCCGAAGCGGGAGAATCAAAGCTAATTATGCATGACCTAACCGGGTTTGAGGGACGGTGCGCGGGAATTTTTTTAACGCAGGATATTGATTTTGTACCTCCGAACGATATAAAAGAAACGGTAAATCTGCGTCGCGTACTGACCGAGAACGAAGATTATAAAGATTCGGGGAAATATGATTTTCTCGTAGTCGGAGGGGGTCTATCGGGAATGAGTGCGGCTGTCGCCGCCGCGAGGAGCGGTCTCAAAACCGCGCTTGTCCATGACAGATATGTACTTGCGGGGAACAACAGTTCAGAGGTGCGCGTATGGCTTGCAGGAGAAACAAATTTCGAGCCTTTCCCGAAGTTGGGCGATATAACCCGTGAGTTTGAGCAGGAAAAAAAGGCTCACTACGGGTCGGAGAATACGGCTGAACTATACGAAGACGAAAGAAAAATGGCTATTTTAGAAAACGAGCCGAATCTTGATTTATTTACAGGACACTTTTTAACGGGAGTTGAAACAGACGGCAGAGATATAAAAAATGCCATTGTCTACGATGTAAAAAATGGAACATACTGCAAAATCGGTGCGGATTTATTTGCGGACTGTACCGGTGACGGCACTTTAGGCTACTTTGCGGGGGCACATTATGAAGTCACGACTAACGGACATATGGGTATGACTAACGTATGGCATATCGAAGAAACGGACTCTGAACAGATATTTCCCCGTTGTCCGTGGGCGATTGATTTATCCGTCGCGGATTTTCCCGGGAGAAAAAAAGTGAAAAGCACATACAGGCAGGGAGGAGCCGAAGCGTTCGGCGGTTGGTATTGGGAGAGAGG
>Ga0099364_10011689_pt1 | contig 11949 bp, 8 predicted proteins | sample TergutTh196P3_FD_73070 | JGI IMG/M metagenome (GOLD analysis project Ga0099364, IMG submission 73070) | Microcerotermes parvus P3 segment gut microbial communities from Pointe-Noire, Republic of the Congo - Th196 P3 | ecosystem: Host-associated > Arthropoda: Insects > Digestive system > Gut ...
CGAGAGCTTTGCCTTATCTGGGATTTTTCGCTTTAGGTTTGGGCATTGTAATGTGGTTCATGTACAACCGGACGGCGCACGGAAAATATATATACGCCATCGGCGGCAACGAACACGCGGCTGAAGTCAGCGGCATCAACACGAAACTCACTAAAATAGTGATATACACCACGGCGGGATTGCTGTATGGAATAGCGGGCTTTTTGATCGGAGGCAGGGCCGGAGGCTCGTCTGTGAATATCGGCTTTGGCTGGGAACTTGAGGCCATCGCGGGCTGTACCATAGGCGGCGTTTCGACGAGCGGCGGCGTCGGCAGGGTATCGGGAATACTGCTCGGCGTTCTGGTGTTCGAGTTGCTGAAAATCGCGATGCAATTCATGGGCGTCGAGCCGTCGTATACTTATATCGTTCAAGGCATAGTAATAATTACCGCGGTCTCCCTCGATATACGCAAATATATCGCGCAGAAGTAAGATGAAACGTGATGAAACGGAAGTGCCCGCGTTGTCTAAAAACGGGATAATATAACAGCTTCTTACAACAATCGGGCAGAAGGCCTCTCTATAAATAGAGCGGCCTTTTTTAATGCATGGCTTACGAACTGTTTTATTTTCTATGCACCTTGATAAAAGTTAGGAGTACGTTACAATGGTGGGGACTGAGATCCTTGTATCGCACACTGCCGCCAGTCCGCCCGGCGCGGAAATAACCGCGGCGCATTTTAAAAAAAGTACCTGCACGGAATTGGCCGTCCGTACCCAAACCGCGGATATGAATGGAGAGATAATCATGGATGAAGCCGGGAAAAACATTGTTCTTGTAGTTGACGACCAAAATACGAACAATAAGGTCCTCACGCATATTCTAAGTCCTGAATATACAGTTTACGCTGTAAATAACGGGCAAGACGCCATAGCGATGGCTGAAAAATTTTTGCCCGACGTAATTCTGCTTGATATTCTCATGCCGGAAATGGACGGATTCGCCGTAATTACCGCGCTGAAAAACTCTGAAAAAACGCGGGACATTCCCGTTATTTTTATCACGGGCCTCAGCAATGCCGACATCGAGGAAAAAGGTTTGTCTTTGGGCGCCGTGGATTATATATCCAAACCTTTCAGTCCCGCGACTGTAAAACTACGAGTACAAAACCAAATAAAAATTCTCGACCAGTTGCGAACGATTAAATACGACATTATGAAATACAAGCTTTCAAGCGACGCGCTGAACATCGCGCTGTGGGATATGAATGTGGTGAGCGAAGACCCGGTCAACCCGAGCAACACCTTCAAATGGTCGCCGGAGTTCCGCCATATGCTTGGCTTTTCCGATGAACGCGATTTCCCGAACATACTTTCAAGTTGGAGCGATCGGCTGCACCCCGAGGACAAAGAGAAAACTCTTAACGCCTTCGCGGCTCATATTATCGACCGTACCGGAAGAACGCCCTATGATATTGAATACCGGCTGGAACTGAAAAATGGGGATTACCGGAATTTCCATGCATTCGGAACCGCGCTTCGGGACAGCGCGGGCGTCCCGCTCAGGGTGGCCGGCGCGCTGATGGACATAACCGAAAGGAAAAAGACGCAGGAAGCGCTCGAAAACCGTGAAACAATGCTGGCTGCGTTGAATAAAACGGCAATTGAGTTCCTCTCGCAGAAAAAGGAAACATTTAAGCAGATAATGTCGTCGGGTATCGGCCAGATCGTTGACCTGTTTGATATTGACAGATTCTCCCTTTTTCGCAACTTTTCGACGCCGGACGGACTGCACGCATCACAGATTTATCGTTGGGACAGAGCGTCTGGCGATACTACGCCGCCGAACGATTATTATTCCGACGTCGCATACGCGGAATTTGCGCCAAACTGGGAGCAAATTTTGGGGAGCGGCAATGTGGTAAACGGACCGGCCAGGCTTATGCATGCTCAGGAGGCGGCTAAATTGAAAACGGCCGGCGTCCTGTCGGCGTTCGTCGTGCCGGTATTTATTGACGGCGCCTTTTGGGGATTAGGGATTTTTGAAGATCTCCGCAACGAGCGGTATTTTGATGATAACTACACTGAAATCATGCGCTCGGCGGCGTTTTTGTGCGCGAACGCCATCATACGTTACGAAATGGAGCGTGAGATAACCAAAGCGAACGAGCGCACAAAGATTTTGCTTGACAAGACCCCGCTTTGCTGCAGGTTATGGGACAGTAATACCAATATGGTAGACTGCAACGAAGCGGCAGCTAAACTTTTCGGTTTTAAGAACAAAAAGGAGTATTTGGAAAGATATTTCGAAACGTATCCCGAACACCAGCCCGACGGGCAGCGCTCCGTCGAAAAAGTCGCGAAGTTCATTAAAAAAGCGTTTGACGAAGGCGGCTGTTCCTTCGATTGGACGTACAAAATGCTTGATGGCACGCTCATGCCGGCGGAAGTCATTCTTATCCGGGTCGAATATGAAGATGGTTATGCCGTGGCCGGATATACCAGGGATTTGCGCGAGCAAAAAGCCGTCATCGAGGAGATGCGCAGGGCGGAAATCGCCGAGGAGAGCAACAAGGCGAAAAGCAGATTTCTGGCAAATATGAGCCACGAAATCAGGACGCCTATGAACAGCATCTTGGGGTTCGCCGAACTTGCGCTGGATACGCCGGATAACGGCATTACGCCTCAAGTCAGGGACTATTTGGGGAAAATCACGGACAGCACAAAATGGCTGCTGCATATCATAGACGATATTCTGGACATTTCAAAAATAGAATCCGGTAAAATGCAATTGGAGCATGTGCCTTTCGACCTGCATGAAGTTATTTCGCGCTGCCAATCCGCCATTCTGCCGAACATAAAAGAAAAGAATCTTGATTTAAAAATTTACATAGAACCGCCGACCGGCAAAATGCTGGTGGGCGATTCGGTCAAGCTTTATCAAGCGCTTATGAATCTTCTGTCCAACGCCGTAAAATTTACTGACACCGGCGTAATCAAAGTTTTATCGCTGATAAAAAGCTCAAGTGACAGCAATGCGAAGATATCTTTTGTAATAAAGGACAGCGGTATAGGCATGAGCCCCGAGCAGGTTGAAAAGATATTCGAACCGTTTATTCAGGCGGATTCCAGCACGACGCGCAATTACGGCGGCACCGGGCTTGGGCTTGCTATAACTAAAAATATTGTGGAATTGATGGGCGGGCGTCTGTCGGTGAAAAGCTCACCCGGCGCGGGCAGCACGTTCAGCTTTGAAATTTTATTTGATACGGTAGACGCGTCTTGCGACATGCTGGACCCCGCGAAATTCTATTTATGTGAAAAACCTCATTTTGAAGGTTCGATTCTTATCTGCGAGGATAACATTATGAATCAACAGGTCATCTGCGAGCATTTTGCCCGTATTGGACTCCAGGCGGTGATAGCGGAGAACGGAAAAATAGGAGTGGAGATGGTCCGTGAACGCGCAAGCAAAGGCGAAAGCCCCTTTGACATGATTTTCATGGATATGTTTATGCCCGTTATGGATGGAATGGAAGCCGCGTCAAAAATAATGGCATTAAACACCGGAACTCCTATAGTCGCGATGACGGCAAATGTAATGACCAGCGATCTGGAAAAATACAGAAAACACGGGATGCCTGACTGTTTGGGCAAACCTTTCACATCACAGGAGTTATGGCGTATCCTGCTAAAATACCTGACGCCGGTAAGCAGTTCCGCAATAGATGAAGATGAGCAGGATCAAGATGAACTGCAAAGGAAGCTGCAAATTAGTTTTGTTAAAAACAATCAGACAAAATTCGCGGAAATTTCCCAGGCAATCGAATCGGGCGATATAAAACTCGCGCACAGACTGGCGCACTCCTTGAAAGGAAACGCGGCGATGATTGGCAGGACCAAGCTGCAAAACACCGCCGCGTCAGTCGAAAAACTGCTCAAAGAAGAAACAATCCCAATCCCGGAGCATCAAATGAGTATTCTGCAAACCGAATTGACGCAGATTCTTGAGGAATTGGAACCTCTGCTTAATAAATATGAAACGCTGGATTCACACGAGCCTTTGAACGCCGAACAGACGCTGGCATTATTTGATGAGCTGGAACCCATGCTGAAAAATATAAACCCCGAGTGTGTGAACCTGCTCGATAATATCCGCGCGGTCCAGGGAACGGAAACACTCGTGAGTCAGATAGAAGATTACGATTTTGAATCCGCAGTCGCGACGCTTGCCGAACTAAAGCTGGGTATACATGCGAAGCGATAGTTTTAGAGTTGCGCGGCTCATATGGGGCCTGTTTCTGTATGCAGTGGGAATCGTGCTGACGGTCAACGCAAATCTGGGCGTCGCGCCGTGGGATGTATTCCATCAAGGATTAAGCCGCTTGCTTGGGATCACGCTTGGGTTGGCAGGCATCATCACCGCCGTTTCCATTGTCGCGCTTTCCGCGCTGATGAAGGAGCATATCGGCTTCGGGACGCTCTGCAACATGATTCTGATAGGAGCGTTTGTAGACTTGTTGATGCTGAAAGGGATAATACCCAAGGCGCAAACCTTCGCTTCCGGGTTCGTTATGCTGATTGCCGGGTTATTCATGGTCGGAGTCGCGAGCTTCTTCTACATGGGGGCGGGTTATGGCGCGGGACCGAGGGACTCGCTTATGGTCGTCCTGACCAGGCGCACGGGACGTCCCGTCGGATTATGCCGCGTTGTCATCGAGGGAATAGCGCTGATCTGCGGATGGCTGCTCGGCGGACACGCCGGTATCGGTACGGTGGTTTCCGCTTTTGGCGTCGGTTTCGCGGTGCAGATTGTATTCACGCTGTTGAAGTTCGACGTTCGGGCCGTCCACCAGGAAACTTTCGCGGAAACCTTCGCGCGCCTGAAGGCGTCCGCTAAGCTACGTTAACCCTCGCAGGCGACGCAACGCACAACTCAAGATCCGTTTCGACTACTTCGATCATTCTGTATTGAACATTTTATCGTCGCAGCCATTTCCATAAAAAGCGGTTCTGTTTCGTCCAGCTTCTTTCGCTTTATAAAGCGCGCTGTCCGCCATTGAGATAAGGTTTTCGATCGTGTCGTGCTTCGTTGGTATTTTTGTACCCGCGCCGACGCTGACGGTTATGTGCCCGGCTCCCGCGTCGGAACAGGGAATCAGTTCTTTCTCGATTTCTTTACGAATCTTTTCGGCAACAATCATCGCGCCGCCTGAATCCGTAGACGGCAGCAAAATCGCAAATTCCTCGCCGCCCCAGCGGGCGGTAAAATCAACCGAGCGCCTGATTGACTGCTTTAGTACGCGCGCGATCATTTGCAGCGCAACGTCGCCCTGCTGATGCCCGTATGTGTCATTGTAGTTTTTAAACCTGTCCACATCCAGCATCAGAATGCTGAGCGGCTGTTTTTCTCTGATTGCCCTATTCCATTCCAAATTCAGACGATTATCAAAGCTTCGCCTGTTTGGTATCCCAGTCAGTTGGTCTTTCATGCCCAAGTCCGTCAAATCCAGAATATTATCGGCAAGAATTTTATAGTCGCCGTGAAAGGCCTCGGTGTCGAGATAGTAATCAGTATTGCCTCTCTCGTGTTCGTAAATCATTACATTGATTTCCACGAGCAGCCTGTGTAAAATATTCGCTACTTTCTGCAAAGATCTGCTCAATTGACCTACTTCATCATTGCTTGTTACGGTTATCGCAATGTCCAGATTACCGTTCGCGATATCGTCCATATCACGTAACAATTTCTTAATCGGTTTGCTTATTGTCGAAATGATAAAGAACAACAGCGCTGCAGACGCGGCAAGCCCGCTAAAGCCGAGAATAACCCCATTGCGAATGGATTTTTTTGACGCGTCCGCCAGCTCCTCCACCGGAATGCCTATACAGAACGCGGCAAAGGCTTCGCCGTCGGCATTTATCAGAGGCATGAAAAAAGCTTTGTATTTTTTGTCGAAGATATCCAGATTGCCGAAATACTCCTGCTTGTCTTCCAAAACAATTTTCGCAACATCCGGCTCCATGGTAGTACCGATGACGCTGTGTCCATTATCGACAAGCGTCGTGGCGATTCTTTCATCACCTAAAAAAACAGTTACCTCGGAATTAAAAATCTCTTTAAGCTCATGGACCACGTCCTGCGTATCAAATCTTATACCCGCAAAAATAACTCCAATCAGAGAATCATCCGTATCATACACGGGCGCTCCCGCGCGGACTGAAACCCTCGAAGATTGGCTATACTCAAAAGACGTCGTCATCTTACCCTCCAGCGCGTTTCTTATCACTTGCCAATTAAGGATAGAATCGCCCTTATACTCGGGGTTATGTGTCCTTGCCAAAACAGTTCCTTCGCTGTCACATATAATGAAAATATTTACATTATACAAATCATGGGTGGGGTTAAAAATACGGAGTATCTCATTTGTATCGCGTTCCCTGACAGCTTTTACCACTTTTGGATTAAACGCCATTGAAACGGCAGCCGCGATAGATTTTTCCTTGCTGTTCTCAAGATGATGTTTTAGGCCGTTGGTAATTGCGAAAAGCTTTTCGTCGATAAGCATATCGCTCAAGGCTGAAAACCTTACCGCCAGAAAAATATTCAGGATTACAACCAACGCGACTAAAACAATAACTGTCGGGATAATAATTTTTACTTTGAAGCTGCTTTTAAGCACTATTGATACACTCCATTGAAAATCCAGTTTGCGGAGCGATTGATTTTGTCATAAATTTCCTAAAAACGGACCGAGTGATCTTCATCAGCATGTCCCATCATTAAAGTAACTAAATAAATTATGTAATAATACAAAAAAAAAGTCAAATACTTTTATAACGGGACCGTTTTAAATAACGCCCGCTCTGCCTTAGACGAAGGATTAAGAACTTAATCCCGCGCCGCGAAAGCCTGCCTGAGATCTGCGATTATATCGTCGATATGCTCGATGCCTATGGATAAGCGTATTGTGCCCGCGCTTATGCCGGAAGCGATCTGTTCGGCCTCGGTCATCTGCGAGTGCGTCGTCGAAGACGGATGGATGACCAGTGATTTTGTGTCCGCGACGTTTGCAAGAAAAGAGAACAACTCAAGCCGGTCGATAAAAGCGCGCGCGCCTTCCGCGCCGCCTTCGATCTCAAATGTAAAGATTGAACCCGCTCCCTTCGGAAAATACTTTTTATACAAATCATGATCTCTATGCCCGGGGAGCGAGGGATGGCTGACATGTTTGACATTTTTATGCGCCGCGAGAAATTCGACGACTTTCAAAGCATTTGCCACATGCCGCTCCACGCGCAGCGACAGCGTTTCCAGCCCAAGCATGAACAGGAAGGAGTGGAAAGGGGAGAGCGAGGCTCCCGTATCGCGCATGAGCGTCGTGCGCGCCTTGACGATGTACGCAAGATTGCCCGACGTTTCCGTGAATACCGCGCCGTGATAGCCCGGGTTTGGTTCCGAAAGGCCGGGAAATTTATCGTTTTGCGCCCAGTCGAATTTTCCTCCGTCGACTATCACGCCACCAATCGAGGTTCCATGACCCTCGATGAATTTCGTCGCCGAGTGTACGACGACGTCTGCGCCGTGCTCGAATGGACGCATCAGATAAGGCGTCGCAAAGGTGTTGTCGACGATCAGCGGTATGCCGTGCTTATGCGCGGCTTCGGCGATGGCTTCCATATCGACGATAGTCGAGTTGGGGTTGCCCAGGCTTTCTACGAAAATCGCTTTTGTGTTGGACTTTATAGCATTCTCGATGTTCGCGACGCATCCCGCGTCCACGAACGTGGTTTCGATCCCGTATTCCGGAAATAAATTGGCGAAAAGGTTATATGTTCCGCCGTAGATGAATTTGTCCGATATTATATGGCTGCCTGAACGCGTGATATTCTGGATTGCATAAGTGACCGCCGCCGCGCCGGACGCCGTGGCGAGAGCGCCCACGCCGCCTTCCAAAGCGGCGATACGCTGCTCGAACGCGTTGGAAGTTGGGTTCATTATGCGTGTGTATATATTGCCCGGTTCGGTAAGCGCAAACCTCCCGACCGCGTTGTCGAAGTCCTTAAATACATACGCGGCTGTCTGGTAAATCGGCACGGCTCTAGCATCTGTGGCGGAATCCGGTTTCTCCTGACCCGCGTGGACCTGCAGCGTTTCAAATTTGTAATTACTGCTGCTCACAATGTATCCCCTCCCAATATCGTTCTAAGATAAGGACGCCAGATTATACGGCGTTTCCTGATAGACATAATAGTTCAGCCAATTTGCAAACAACAGATGGGCATGGCTGCGCCAGCGCATGACCGGCGGCTTGTCCGGATCATCATCCTCGTAATAATTTATCGGCGGCTCGATGGAAAGGCCTTTGCCAATGTCACGGCGATATTCACCGTCCAGCGTCATCCTGTCGTATTCGGAATGTCCCGTAACGAATACCTGCCTGCGGTCGTCGCTTGCCGCTATGTATAATCCCGCCGAGTCGGATTTAGATAAAACCGACAGACCCGCGGCAATGATATCCTCCTCATGAATACTGGTGTATCGCGAGTGAGGGGCATAAAATCCGTCGTCGAAGCCGCGCATCAGGCGGCTCAAAGGGATATTCACCCTGTGCGGGTAAACTCCTGAGAGTTTTTCTTCAAGCTCGTACTTATCGATTCCATAATGATAATAAAGCCCCGCCTGCGCGCCCCAGCAAATGTGCATGGTGCTGTATACGTGCGTTTTAGTCCATTCCATGATCGCGCAAAGTTCATCCCAGTAGTCCACCTCGGTGAACGGCAGCGTTTCTACCGGCGCGCCGGTTATGATCATTCCGTCGAATTGCGTCGCTTTTATGTCTTCGAATGTGTGATAAAACGCGTCCAGGTGTTCCTTTGATGTGTTTTTTGCTTCGTGCCCGCCCATCTGTACCAGCGTGATTTCGATTTGCAGCGGCGTGTTGGAAAGCAGGCGCAATATCTGCGTTTCCGTCGCTATTTTTGTGGGCATTAAATTTACAATCCCTATTTTCAGCGGACGAATGTCTTGTGTATGCGCCCGCTTTTTTGTCATGACGAAAATATTTTCGCCGCTTAGCGTTTCAACGGCGGGCAAATCGGTCGGAAGGATTACCGGCATACATCTACACTCTCCTTGGAATATAAAATATAAAAAAAGCGTCGGGTGAATATTCGCTTTTGGAGTTACAATCATCGGCTCCCACGATATAATATCAGAATCATTACAGACGGCAAGAACCAGTTTCGAATTTTTATCGAGGAGGGATTTGGATGGAACGGCGTGAATTTCTGAAAAAATCGCTCGCCCTTGGAATGGGAGCGGGCGTCCTTTTCCTGCCGAAAGGCTTGTCGGGAGTCGTTGCGAGAGCGTTGGCGGAGGAGTCCAGGCCCGACCTCGTCGCCCTGCAAGGCTCCTCCCCGGAGGCAATGTTCGACCGTGGCATGGAGGCGCTGGGAGGAATGGGGCGTTTCGTGCAATCCGGGCAGACAGTGCTCGTTAAGCCCAACATATCCTGGGACGTATCGACGACTGGGGCCGCCAATACCCACCCCGGGCTCGTCGGACAGATAATTAAGCATTGCCTGGACGCCGGAGCCAGGCGCGTCTACGTGATGGACCACTCCATCGAATACTGGGAGAGGACGCTGGAGAACAGCGGCGTCGGCGAGGCCCTGAGAGCCGCGGGCGGAATTTATATTCAGGCGGAGGACGCGAAATACTACCGACAGGTCGATGTGAGCGGTACAACGCTGACGTCGACGGAAGTTCACGAGGCGTGGCTGGAAAGCGACGTACTTATCAACGTTCCGGTTCTTAAGCACCACGGAGGCGCGGTTATAAGCAGCGCCATGAAGAATCTAATGGGCTGCGTCTGGCAGCGCAGGGACTGGCATCGCAAAGGGCTTCAGGCCTGTATCGCGGATTTTCTGCACGTACGAAAACCCGATCTGAACGTCATCGACGCGTACCGCGTCCTCACGCGTAACGGTCCCAGGGGAGGTTCGGCAAGAGATATCGTGGAAATGAATTCGCAGATAATCTCGCCCGATATAGTTGCGGCGGACGCGGCGTCAGCCAGATTGATGGGGCGCGAGCCGTCGGACATAACTCACATTCGCCTCGCGGCTGAAACCGGGTTCGGCCAGATCGATCTCTCAAAACTCAATATCGAACGGCTCGCGCTGTAGATCATGCCCTCGAATCCGAAACGCCTGACGTACCGGCTGTTTTTTTATGGACGTTTTCTATTGGCGTTGGGAGTGCTGGCGCTATTTATATGTGTTTACGTTTCGTCTTTGATGAAATGGAGCGACATACGCGTCGCTCTGATGGAAATGAAGTTCACAGGCGCGCTGATGCGGGGGGGAGTGTTTTTCCTCGTCGTCCTTGCGATCACCGCGATTGCCGGGCGATGGTACTGTTCCGTTCTCTGTCCTTTAGGCACGCTGCAAGAAGCGGTTTGGAGAGCCTCACGGCTGATAGCCGGATGGAGGACGCGATTTATTTCTCCCTCTCGCATTCGCTACGCCGTGCCAGTTCTCGCGGGAATCGGATTCGTCGCGGCGCCTTTTCTTTTTCTGCCTATGGAACCGCTCTCGAATTTTGGACGCGGCGTAAGAAGCGTTTATATCCTGGTCACCGAGGGCGTGGCTTCAAAGACTCCCATGATTTGGGCGATGCTGGGCATGTTCGCGGTCATCATGGCGCTTTCGGCTGCGAAGGGAAGGCGATTCTGCGACTGGTGTCCGGTCGGCATAATGCTGGGAGCGTTCGTCTTCGTGGCTCCGTTGGGAATGCGGCTCAAAAAATTCACCTGCGTATCATGCGGCAGATGTGAGGGAGCCTGCCCGATGAATTGCATCGATTCAAAAGCCAGGGTCATAGACGAAACTCGCTGCGTTCTCTGCCTTGGCTGCGCGGGAACATGCGCCCTCGGAGCCCTCGAATACGGAACTGTTTTGCCGGCAAAGCGCGCCGGACGCCGGGAATTTTTGCGAAAAAGCGGGGGAGTGTTTGCCTCGCTCGCGGGGGTGATCTATTTGGGAGGAGCGGGTGCGCGCCGGTTGTTCCCCTTTCTTATGAAGAGCAGAAACATTTCCGGTCAAATACCCTTTATTATGCCGCCCGGCGCGCGGGACATCGATTGGTACCTCTCCAGCTGCGTCGGCTGTCAGGCCTGTGTGTCGGCTTGCCCTACGCGGATAATCCAGATAACCGACAGTCCTCAGCCTGAGATCGATTTTACGAATGGTTACTGTCAATATAATTGCACCGAGTGCGCGCGCGTATGTCCCACCGGCGCACTGCGCCTGGAGAGCGATATGAAGCAGCGGACGCGCATAGGGCTGTCCGCTCTGGACAAAACGAAATGCGTCGTTATAACAAGAGGAGAGGCATGCGGAGCCTGCGCTGAGGTCTGCCCGCCCAGGGCGGTTCGAATGGAACCCATAGAAGCCGGAGCGCCGCTGACGGAGCCCGTGTTTGACGAAGAATACTGCATTGGATGCGGGGGCTGTTTCCACGTCTGTCCCGCGGAACCGAACGCGTTCGAGGTGACGGGCGTCACGCCTCAGACTTTGACGCCGGGAATGCGCCCGACCGATCCGGACGAAGACGACTCCGCCGGCGGCATTCCATTCAGTGGCGGTGATTTCCCGTTTTAACGGGCAATACGAAAAATTTACCAGGGAGGCGAGATTATGAACCTTGGGGTAGCTGAGATAGCGCTTTTGATCGTGTTGGCTCTGGTGTTGTTTGGGCCCAAGCGCCTGCCGGAGGTGGGCCGCGCAGCGGGCAACGCCATACGCGAATTTAAGTCGGCGATAAACGGCTCAGGCGTGAAAGAGACGGATAAAACTCCGGACGGCGGGGACGAAAGCGATAGGAAAGATGTTTAATAAAAAAACCTGGGCTTTGCCCAGACCCACCAAGGGGCACAGCCCCTTGGAACCCGGCCGTTAATTT
>Ga0099364_10011690_pt1 | contig 11948 bp, 12 predicted proteins | sample TergutTh196P3_FD_73070 | JGI IMG/M metagenome (GOLD analysis project Ga0099364, IMG submission 73070) | Microcerotermes parvus P3 segment gut microbial communities from Pointe-Noire, Republic of the Congo - Th196 P3 | ecosystem: Host-associated > Arthropoda: Insects > Digestive system > Gut ...
GCGCCCCAAGCTGGATTCGCCGTATGACATGAGCTTTTCCGGCATAAAAACAGCGGTGGTGAATCTTGTCAGCAACGAGCGGCAGAGGGGCGGGGATATTTGCGCGGATGATCTGGCGGCATCGTTCCAGCATACGGTATGCGGGATTCTTACAGCAAAATTCTTCGCCGCCGCGAAGGATCTCGGTTACAAAAAGCTTGCCTGTGCGGGCGGTGTGTGCGCAAATTCCGGTTTGCGCGGGATGCTCGAGGCAGAAGCGGCGGAGCTGGGGGCGCGGCTGTTCATCCCGCCGCTTCCACTTTGCGGGGACAATGCCGCGATGATCGGCGCACAGGCATACCGGGAATACATGGCGGGCAATATCGCGGGCATGAACCTGAATGCATACGCATCACTGCAAATATAAAAGATATCCGATTACCGGGTATCTTTTTTCAATTTAGTAAATAATTTGTTAACCCGCTTGACAAACTAAGAAAAACATGCTAGATTAATATTAGCACTCGACCTCATGGAGTGCTAACGAATTCCAAAAGAAGGCTAAAAGGTGGAAGTCATGGGGTTAACGCGGCGTCAACAGCAAATTCTATCGGCGGTGGTTGATATTTATATCCGCACGGGTGAGCCGGTTGGCTCGAAGGCGATCAGCCTTAGCGCGGGATTGAGTGTTTCTGCCGCGACAATCCGCAGCGAGATGGCGGCGCTGTATGAATGGGGCTATCTTGAACAGCCGCATACCTCGGCGGGGCGCGTGCCATCGCACCTTGGCTACCGCGAATACATTGATTTCCTGATGACCTGCCCCCCGCTCGAACAGGAAGAACGCGACGAGATCGAATCACTGTTCAACGTGAAGAACCCCGACCCCGAAAAACTGCTCGGAGACGCCGCCGAAGCGCTTTCGGAATATACGGGCTATGCCACGGTGACGTCGTCGATCGTGCCGAAGACTGTCAGTGTGCGCAAAATCGAGCTGATTGCCGCGGGTGCAAATACCGTTGTGATTTTGCTGATTGCTTCAAACGGGGCGATCCGCAACAAGATCTGCCGCGTGGATTTCACCGTAACGCCGGAAATCATCAGCTTCTTCAACAAGTTCGCGGGGCACCGGTTCGCCGGCAGGAGCATCGGCAGCATTACATCGTCGTATATCGGCTCTGTGTCGATAACGCTGGGTGAGTATTCGCACATGTTCACAACGATTCTGGTGAATATCTTTGAGCTTTGCCGCGAGGTCGGCGAGGGGCGGTATTACATCAGCGGCGGCACAAGGCTGCTGGCATACGACGAAGCCGCCAAAACCGCGCGTGAGCTGCTTTTACTGCTGGAAAGCCGCGAACGCCTGGATGCGCTGTTTTCCCCGGACGAGAAAAGCTTTAAAATCATCATCGGGAAAGAGAATGCGGGAAGCGAGCTTTCCGGCTCATCGGTGGTGATGACAAACTACGAAATCGCGGGCGAGCCCGCGGGGATGGTCGGGCTTATCGGCCCCGTGAGGATAAACTACCCCAAGCTGATACCGCATCTTGAATACTTCGCGAAGATGCTGGGCGAGCTTATGAGCGAAACGCTTGAGAGCGAGTAAGATGGAGGGAACATACAATGGACGAGAAAGAGAACGTTACAATGGACGAGAAAGCAGGCATTGATACCGAACAGGAGCTTTCGGAAGAACCGCAGGCGCCGGAAGCGGCGGAAGAACCGGAAGAGGCGGAAGAAACCATCGAACAGCAGTATGCCGCGCTTAACGACCGCTATCTGCGCCTGATGGCAGAGTATGAGAACTACCGCAAGCGATCCACAAAAGAGAGAACCGAAATCTACCCGCAGGCAACCGCCGCCGCAGTGGAAAAGTTTTTGCCGGTGCTCGATAACATTGAGCGCGCCGCCGCGTTTGAGCGCCAAACCGAAGAATTCGCGAAAGGCTTCGACATGATCTGCCAGGGCTTCGGTCAGGTGCTCAAGAATCTCGGCGTGGAGGTAATCGGCGAAGCGGGCGAGGTGTTCAACCCCGATCTGCACAACGCCGTGATGAAGATCGAAGACCCCGAGCTTGGCGAGAATGTTATCTCGATGGTGCTGCAAAAGGGCTACAAAATCGGAGACAGGGTAATACGTTACGCAATGGTTCAAACAGCGAACTAAAACAATTTATTATATGGAGGACAGTATCATGGCTAAAATTATAGGTATCGACTTAGGGACGACCAATTCATGCGTCGCGGTTATGGAGGGCGGCGAGGCTATCGTTATCGCCAATGCCGAGGGCAACCGCACAACACCGTCGGTTGTGGCGTTCGCAAAAGATGGTGAGCGCATGGTCGGGCAGGTGGCAAAGCGCCAGGCGATCACAAACCCCGGGCGCACTATCATGTCCATCAAGCGCCACATGGGCAGTGACCTTAAAAATGAAATCGACGGCAAGAACTACACACCCCAACAGATTTCCGCGATGGTCCTGCAAAAGCTCAAGGCAGATGCGGAAGCGTATCTTGGCATGACGGTCACCGAGGCGGTAATCACCGTGCCCGCCTATTTCTCCGATGCACAGCGCCAAGCCACTAAGGATGCGGGGAAAATCGCGGGGCTGGATGTCAAGCGCATCATCAACGAGCCCACAGCCGCCGCCCTTGCCTACGGCATGGATAAAGAAAATGAGCAGAAGGTCGTGGTGTATGACCTTGGCGGCGGCACGTTCGACGTTTCCGTAATCGAGATCGGCGAGGGCGTGCAGGAGGTTCTGGCAACCGCCGGCAACAACAAGCTGGGCGGCGACGACTTTGACGACAGGCTTATCAAATACCTTGCGGAAGAATTCAAGCGTGATTCGGGTATCGACCTGCAAAGCGACAAAATGGCAATGCAGCGCCTGAAGGAAGCCGCCGAGAAAGCAAAGATCGAGCTTTCGGGGATGACAAGCGCGAATGTGAACCTGCCGTTTATCACGGCGGATGCATCCGGCCCCAAGCATCTCGACATAACAGTATCCCGCGCGAAATTCAACGAGCTGACAAGCGATCTGGTTGACGCCACCATGGGGCCCCTAAGGCAGGCGATGAACGACGCGGGGCTGAAGCCCTCCGACATCCACCGTGTGCTGCTTGTCGGCGGCTCGACCAGAATCCCCGCAGTTCAGGATGCGGTGAAAAATTACATGGGCAAGGAACCGTTCAAGGGCATCAACCCCGACGAGTGCGTTGCGCTGGGCGCCGCGATCCAGGGCGGGGTACTCAGCGGCGATGTGAAAGGGCTGCTGCTGCTCGACGTCACCCCGCTTTCGCTCGGCCTTGAGACACTGGGCGGCGTGTTCACAAAAATCATCGACCGCAACACTACGATCCCCAGCAAGAAGTCGCAGGTGTTCTCCACCGCGGCGGACGGCCAGACATCCGTTGAAGTCCACGTGTTACAGGGTGAGCGCGAGATGGCGGCGGGCAACAAGACACTGGGCAAGTTCCACCTCGACAACATCCCGCCCGCCCCGCGCGGCACACCGCAAATCGAGGTCACCTTTGATATCGACGCGAACGGGATCGTGAACGTATCCGCGAAAGATCTCGGCACCGGCAAGGAACAGCACATCACAATCACATCCTCCACGAACATGAGCAAGGATGACATTGAGAAAGCTGTGAAAGAAGCCGAGAAATTCGCCGCCGAGGATAAACAGCGCCGCGAGGAGGCCGAAGTGAAAAACAACGCCGACAGCATGGCGCATCAGGCAAAGAAGATGGTTACGGATTTCGGCGACAAAATCACCGAAGACGAGAAAAACTCCATCAACGAAAAAGCGGCCGCACTCGAGGAAGCCGCGAAAGGCACAGATTTCGACGGCATGAAAACCAAGATGGAGGAGCTTCAAAAGCTGATGTTCGAGGTAAGCTCGCGCATCAATCAGGCGGCGGGCGGCGACCCCGCAAACCCCGGCTTTGCGGGCGATTCGGGTGAGCCGGTATATGACACACCCGACGACGATGTTCTTGACGCGGAATATACCGTGGTGGACGACGACTAGCGGGAACGAATTATGCAGGGCGGGAGGAGATCCCCTGCCCTGCATATTCTGCGGCAGCAAACGAGTTGCAACCTACATACATTCCTGCTATACTGTAACATGGTGATTTTCCGCATCGCGGTTCCGACTGTATAAGTGAGGTTTAGATAGCAATGCCTGATAAAAGAGATTATTACGACATCCTCGGACTGAAAAAGGGCGCTTCGGAGGACGAAATCAAGAAAGCCTACCGCAAGCTCGCAAAGCAGCACCACCCCGACCTGAACCCGGACAGCAAGGATGCCGAGGCAAAGTTCAAGGAAGTCGGCGAGGCGTATGAAGTGCTTTCAGATACGCAGAAGAAAGCGCGTTACGATCAGTACGGCCACGCGGGGGTAGACCCCTCGTATGGCGGTGGAGGCGGATTCGGCGGCGCGGGCGGCTTCGGGTTTGAGGACTTAGGCGATATCTTCGACAGCTTCTTCGGCGGCTTCGGCGGTTCCGCCCGCACACGCGACCCCAATGCGCCGATCAAGGGCGCGGATGTGCGCGTGACTGTCCCGCTGGAATTTATGGAGGCTGTCAAAGGCGTGAAGAAAAATCTCCGCCTCGCGCGGCAGGAGGGCTGCCCCGCCTGTAACGGCACAGGGGCGGGGAAAGGCTCTGCGCCCGTATCATGCACAAACTGCTCCGGCACGGGGCAGGTGCGTGTAACACAGCGCACACCGTTCGGCACGGTGCAGTCCCAGCGGACGTGCCAAACCTGCGGCGGCAAGGGCTCGATAATCAAAGACCCGTGCGGCGAATGCGCGGGCAGGGGTCGTATCAAGCGCGAAAGGACAATCGAAGTAAATGTGCCCGCCGGTATCGACGACGGCCAGACATTCATCCTGCGCGGCGAGGGCGACAAGGGTCAGAACAACGGCCCCTCGGGGGATCTCGGCGTGACCGTGAGCGTGCGGCCTGATCCCATCTTCGAGCGTGACGGCTACGATATCTGGTGCGATATCCCGCTTACGTATACACAGCTTACCCTGGGCGACGAGATCGTTGTCCCCACAGTGGACGGCAAGGTGAGCTACAAAGTCCCCGAGGGCACACAGCCGGGCGCGGTGTTCCGTCTGCGCAACAAGGGTGTGCCGTATGTGAACGGCAAAGGGCGCGGCGAGCAGTATGTCCGCGTGAGCCTTGAAGTGCCGCAGGGGTTAAACGCAAAACAGAAAGAAGCCCTCAAGGGCTTTGAAGCCACTATGAGCGAACAAAACTACGAAAAACGAAAGAGCTTCTTCGACCGTATCCGTGATGCGATAGACAAGAACTGAAGATTGCAGGGGTAACAATATGACACCGGTGAAGGCTCCCGACGATTTGGCGGCATATGTCAACTGCGAAGAGGCCATCAGACGTTTTCGCGGGAATACCCCGGTTTTCAAACGGATTTTAACAAGCTATCTGGCGAAGAACCCGTATGCGGATTTCTGTGATGCACTCGCGGCGGGTGATTTTGCCATGGCGGAGCATCACGCCCACTCGCTGAAAGGCGCGGCTGCCAACATGTCGCTCAATGCGCTTCAGGACACCTGCGCGAGGGTCGAAGCCGCGCTGAAAAAAGGGGAGCTTACCGATGAGCTTGAATCGGAGCTTGCCGCCGCGATCGAGAAAACAAATTTGCATATCACATGGGTTTTAGAGAATTTATAGACAAGGATGAATCAGAATGAAAGAAGTCCGCACAAGATTTGCCCCCAGCCCCACCGGGTATATGCATGTGGGGAATCTGCGCACAGCGCTCTATGCCTACCTGATTGCCAAATCGGGCGGCGGCAGATTCCTTTTGAGGATCGAGGATACAGATCAACAGCGTCTTGTGGAGGGCGCTGTTGACGTCATCTACGCAACGCTTAGGGATGCCGGGCTTCATTGGGACGAAGGCCCAGACATCGGCGGGCCTGTAGGCCCATATGTCCAAAGCGAGCGCATGGGGATGTATAAGGATTATGCCGAACAGCTCATCGAAAGCGGGCACGCCTACCGCTGTTTCTGCGATAAGGAAAGGCTTGAGGAGCTTCGCGTTTTGCAGAAAGCATCGAATCAGGCGCCTATGTATGATGCCAAATGCGCAAATCTAAATGCGGATGAGATTCGCGGGAAGCTGTCAGCGGGCGAAAGCTATGTGATCCGCCAGAAGATGCCGCGCGAGGGCACTACATCCTTTGCCGACGAGGTTTACGGCATGATCACGGTGGAAAATGCCACGCTGGACGATCAGGTGCTGATCAAGGCCGACGGTATGCCCACCTACAACTTTGCCAACGTGGTGGACGACCACACGATGGGCATTTCGCATGTGGTGCGCGGAAGCGAGTATTTGTCCTCCGCGCCCAAGTATAATCTTCTGTACGAGGCTTTCGGCTGGGAGATACCGGTATATGTACACTGCCCGCCGGTTATGAAAACATCCACCGAAAAGTTAAGCAAACGAAACGGTGATGCGTATTGCCGGGATTTCACAGACAAAGGATACCCGATCGGCGCTTTGCTCAACTACATTGCGCTGCTGGGCTGGTCGCCGGGCGGTGAAACGGAAATCTTCACGCTTGAAGAATTAACCGGGGCGTTTGACATCGCGGGCATATCGAAATCCCCCGCCATCTTCGACACCCAAAAGCTTGACCACATCAGCGGCGAGTGGATACGCCGTATGCCGCCGGAGGAATTCCTTGCCGCCGCCATGCCGTGGATACGCCGGGCGGTTTCGCGCGAGGATGTGGATTTTGCGTTTCTGGCGGGATTGCTGCAGCCGAGATGCCATGCCTTGGGCGGCATCCCCGAACAGCTCGATTTTATAGACGCGCTGCCGAAATATGAGGCGGAGCTGTTTGTCAACAAAAAGATGAAGACCACCGCGCAAACGGCAATCGAGGCATTAAACGCGGCAAAACCCGCGCTGGAGGCGGTAACAGACTGGACTGCCCAAACGATCCACACGGCGCTGTTCGATTTGATCGCGCGGCTTGAGGTGAAGAACGGCTGGCTTCTGTGGCCGGTGCGCATTGCCGTCACAGGCAAGCAGTTCACACCCGGGGGCGGGGTCGAGGCGGCATATCTGCTGGGCAAAGCCGAAACTCTTCGCCGCATTGATGCCGCGACAGACAAGCTTGGGCGGGAATCATGCTGAGTTTTGAAGAAGCGCGGGAGGCCCTCGGCGAAATCGCCGACAGTCTCCCGCGTGAAATTTATGCAAGCCTTAACGGCGGAGTGATACTGCTGCCAAGATCAAAGCGGCATCCAAAGGGCAGGGGGATCTATATTCTGGGCGAATACCACCACGAGCCTGTCGGGTTCGGGCGGTATATCACGCTTTACTACGGATCCTTCCGGCGGGTTTTCGGGGATGACATACCCGACGGCAAGCTGATCGCCGAGCTGGGCGCAACCTTGCGCCACGAGCTTATCCACCACATCGAATCCCTGGCGGGCGATGTTACGCTTGAACTCAAAGATGAGTATGACATGGAAGGATATCTGCGGGAATAGGGGCGGCAATCCTGCCGCCCTTATAGCAGTATTTCCCCGGTTCTGATTTTGCCGGAGTTCGCAAAGGCGGTGTTTTCCATCGGGCGTTTGCCCTCCGGCTGGACTGCCAGCAGCTCCACCGCACCGCCTCCGCAGGCAACGATGAGCCTCTTGGCATCGAGGACTTCACCGGGGATACACCCCTGCATACCGGCGGCGGGTTTTGCGCAAAGCACACACAGCCGCCCGCCCGAAAACCGGGTGAATGCAAGGGGCGAGGGGTTCAGGCCGCGCACAAGATTGCATATCTCATGCGCGGGTTTTGTAAAGTTGATCGCCGCGATGGATTTTTCGATCATCGGGGCGTGGGTGGCAAGGCTTTCATCCTGCGGTGTGCGGGGCGCTGCACCCGCTTGCAGAAGCTTTAGGGATTCCGCGAGAAGCCCCGCGCCCATATCCGCGAGGCGGGCAAAAAGCTCCCCGGCGGTTTCGGTTTCGCCTATGGGCGTTTCGCGGCGCAGGATCATGTCGCCCGTGTCCATCCCCTGCGCCATGTACATAGTGGTAATACCCGTGACCGTATCGCCGTTGATAATTGCCCGCTGTATGGGCGCAGCGCCGCGAAGCCGCGGCAAAAGCGATGCGTGAACATTTACGCATCCCAGCGGCGGCAGTTCAAGTATATCATCGGGCAGCATACGGCCGTATGCCACCACCACGATCAAATCAGGGCTATACCCGCGCAGGAGGGAAAGAGCCGCGCCGTCACGCAGTTTTATGGGCTGGTACACGGGGATGCCGCGCTCCAGCGCGAGCTGCTTAACCGGCGGCGCACAAAGGCTTTTACCGCGGCCCTTCGGTTTATCCGGCTGGGTGAAAACAGCGCTTACCGTGTGCCCCTCATCGAGGATTCGCGCAAGGCACGGCACAGCAAAATCCGGCGTGCCCATAAAGATGATGTTCAACCCGCAACACCCCCGATCCCCACACCTGTCAATTGTTAATTGTTAATTGTTAATTGTTAATTGTTAATTGCCCTACAGCGCCGCGGGCATCTCGACATTCGGGATATCCACCCGTTTGATTGCCGCGCCCAGCCTGTTGAGCTTTTCGATCACATTTTCATAGCCGCGCTCGATGTGGAAGATATCCTCGATTTCGGTAACGCCCTGCGCTGTCATCGCGGCGATGAGCAATGCCGCGCCCGCACGCAGGTCGGATGCTTTTATCGGAGCGGCGGTGAGTTTTTCCACGCCCTGAACAACCGAGACCTTGCCGTCCACGCTGATGTTGGCGCCCATGCGGGTAAGCTCTTCAACATAGCGGAACCGGTTTTCCCAAACACCCTCGGTGATAACGCTGGTCCCGCCGGCAAGCGCCAGCATGGCCGCCATCTGCGGCTGAAGGTCGGTGGGGAAGCCCGGATGGGGCATCGTCTTAATTGTGGTGGGAATAACCCTGCCCGTTCGCGTAACACGGATCGAATCGTCATACTCGATGACATCCGCCCCCGCCTGCAAGAGCTTGGTCGAAAGTGATTCCAAATGCTTGGGGATAACGCCGCGCACAGTGACGTCGCCGCCGGTTGCCGCCGCCGCGATCATATAAGTCCCTGCCTCGATCTGGTCGGGGATGATTGAATAATCCGAGCCGTGAAGCTCGTCCACCCCGTGGATTTTGATAACGTCAGTACCCGCGCCGCGAACATCCGCCCCCATGGAGTTGAGGAAGTTCGCAAGATCCACGATATGCGGCTCTTTCGCGACATTCTCAAGCACGGTAAGCCCTTTCGCGCGCACAGCCGCCAGCATTACGTTAATAGTAGCGCCAACGCTCACAACATCAAAGTAGATATGCGCGCCCAGAAGCATCCCGTTTACCCGCGCGTTGATAACGCCGTGGTCAATAGAAACAGTCGTGCCGAGGCTTTCAAAGCCCTTGATATGCTGGTCGATCGGGCGCACACCGAAGTTGCACCCGCCCGGCATCGAAACGCTTGCGCGGCTAAAGCGCCCGATGAGCGCCCCAATGAAATAATACGAGCCGCGCAGATGCCTTGCAAGCTCATACGAAACATGCGGGGCAGGCAAGAAGGTAGTGTCGATTTCCACGGTGTTTCTGCCGATCATATTCACCTGTGCGCCCATATCAATGAGCGCCTTTAGCACGATTGAAACATCGCTGATATTGGGGATATTATCTATTACACAACGGCCCTTAGCTAAAATCGCAGCGGGGATGATAGCTACCGCCGCGTTCTTGGCGCCGCTAACCGGCACCTCGCCGCAAAGCCGGGTGCCGCCCTTAACCAGATACTTTTCCAAAATGATGCTAACTCCCTTTTGCATTATAATAACTGGCAAAATATGTTATTTAAACAACTAATATACTCGCTTGCGGTTATTATACCACTAAATATGGATAATTAAAAGCCTGTTTCCAGAATTATTTAAAAATATATCTCCCCAATATACAGTCATCCCGATGATTATAGGTGAGATACGCCGCTATCTGCGCGACAACAACACAATACGCGTAAGCCGTTCGCTAAGGGATACCGCATACAAAGCAATGCAGATAAAAGAGCGCCTGACCGGGGAAAACGCGGAGGAGCCCGCGGTAGAGGATATCGCAAAGGAGATGGGGCTGCCAAAGGAAAACGTGGTGCTGGCGCTTGAATCCATTGTTGAGCCGCTTTCATTGTACGAGCCGGCATACTCCGACAGCGGCGATACGATCTTTGTGATGGATCAGGTTGGCGACAAGCAGTCCGACAAAGACTGGCTTGACGAGATATCCCTCAAAGAAGCGATCAAGAACCTCGGCGAGCGCGAGAAGAAGATCCTCTCACTGCGGTTTTTCATAGGAAAAACACAGATGGAGGTAGCACAGGAAATAGGTATTACATATTACAAAATGAAGTGTAGCTTCACAAGAAAGGCGGATGGGTATAAAGGGCTTTGGAATGCAGATTATGAGGTGAGTGTAAAGATAATAGCGTTACCAACCACGTAACTGGCTATTCTCCAGTATCCAAACCCTGTTTTCCCACATCTCTTGTGTCACCCTACCGTCAGCCATCAGCCCTTGATCGATACTCCTCAATGCTGCCGCTTAATCCCTGCCGATATACCAAAAGCAAGTCCGCCGAATTTTCAACCCTCTGGTCGCTACGCTCCCTCCGGGCTGAAAATTCGCTCCCGCTTCAATGTGTCACGATGTTAAAAAAACTTTGTCTTGACAAAGGGGGATGCTTTATTGACTACAATCCAAAATTAAGCAAATTATATTGATTAACTGTTTGGAGTGTAAACACGGTTTGTTGATATATTGTCGTAGATGTTATAAATCTGTACTTCATATTTAGAAACTGTTGAAAAGTCAAACGGGTATTCGTCAGGCACGGTGAACGACCAAGTAATGCTATCGGAGGTATAGCTCATTTCTACTTCTCCAATATTGTGAAAACTGCTTTCGACACCAACCCATAAGGAGTGTTGCATATCAGAGATTGCTTTTACATCGTTTTTACCCGGCTCATAAGCAAATGTCATCGTAGATACATCGTATTTGCCGTTGTCGCCATATATAATAACGCCCCATCGATATTCTGTCGCATTTTTTCCGCTTGCGCTAAGGTTGGTCATATAACTATCCTTTAATATAATATCGCTTATGATGATAGTTGCAGAGCGGTTATCAATGACCTTAACGGTCAAGGATTCAGCAGTTACGTTAATCTCATCAGATGAAATTTCTGTGATGAATTGAAAGTTATCATCTTCGTTCGGTTTTCCTGTTTCATCTGATACATTCGGTGGATTCGCGGCAAATCCATATTCGTTAAGTTTGTTAATGATTTCCGCGCTATCCGGCAATGCCGCAAGCCCCTGCTCCAAAATCGCAATAGCCGCATCAATATCACCCATTCCAATGTACGTTTCCGCAGCACCCAAGTATGCCCGCTCATTCATCGGTTCAATTTCAATTACGCGCAGGAACTGCACAAGCGCTTGCTCGTAGTCAAGCTCAAGCAGGAAGCGCTCGCCAAGGCTCAAGAGCTGCGCGGGTGAGTTCGCGCCGTCTTCTTCGCCGCGCATGGATAAAAATATGGCAGCCCCGGCAACCAGCGCGATCACAAGCGCAATAATGATATATTTCCTCATATTAATTGTCCCCCATTCCGTATTCTTCATCAAGTTTTTTGGTAATGCGCAGCTTGCTGCTGCCAAGTATAACCGCCGCTATGACCGCGGCGATTGCCGCAATCCCCATGCCCGCTATGCCGCCGTAAAACAGGATCGCGCCCTGTGTCCACTGCACATTCGGGAAATCCTTCAGCAGATCCACAATCTCCATGATTTGCATACTGTTTATCCTCCCTTATTGTGCGAACCAGCCGCCATGCGCAAGCTGTTCCATCAGTTCCGCCAGCATG
>Ga0099364_10011691_pt1 | contig 11948 bp, 9 predicted proteins | sample TergutTh196P3_FD_73070 | JGI IMG/M metagenome (GOLD analysis project Ga0099364, IMG submission 73070) | Microcerotermes parvus P3 segment gut microbial communities from Pointe-Noire, Republic of the Congo - Th196 P3 | ecosystem: Host-associated > Arthropoda: Insects > Digestive system > Gut ...
CTTCATGCTTCATCATGCCAAACGCTAATAATCTATATATGAGCCATCTGCAAAAACTCCAATTCTCTGCATTTGCTCTGCTGTATAGTGCCAAAACAATGCGTTTTCAGGGATATTTTCAAAAAACAATTCTGTTTCGTTGCTCTCAGAAACAATTATTTCTAACCATTTTCCCTCTAAAACGTCCCAATAAAAAAGTCTGTCGCCGCCAATTGTTTTTCGAGTTAATTTAGCGAAGCTAAGTCGCCTAAAATCAGGAACTAATTTTCTTATTCTATCATCCTCCAAAAGAAAAGGCTCGCCGCAAGGAATCAAAACGTCATTACGAAAAATGTGAGGCATGTAAATAATATTGTTGCCGACTCTGAACGTTGCTTTCCCATTTTTAACCGGCGAGTAGTCCACTGCTTGCCAACTCCCTAGGTTGAAAACACACAGGAACGCATATTTTTCAGGGACATCAACGTCTACGGTAATTTGTGGAGTATGTATATATTCGGAAGTTACATCGCGTGCAAATATACTTGTAAAAATAGCCGGAGGCGTCGGATTTTTCAACATATTATCACGGCAGTCATTTGGTTGACGCTCAAAATTAGTCCTGTATACTTTTGGAAGAGCAAGTCGGGGCGTTTCGGCAAAATTTTTAATCAATTTACCCGGTTGGTCTTCACCGGCGCTAAAAGCGTGCCATTCCCCATCGGAACATAGAACCGAACACCAAGTGTGTCCGTAATTCATACGCGCCCATAATGTTCTATCGCCCACAACCGGTATTCCTACCGACCGCATGACGTGTATGCCAAAATTGCACAAATCGTCACATTGTCCTATTCCACTCTTTTTTGCATCTTCAATGCCTCTTGTTACAGGTAAATATATAAGGTCTACATGGAAACGTATGCTATCGGCTAATACCTTATTGATAATGCGACAGGCTTCTAAAGAGCAGTTCAATCCGGGCACGGTATCAAGAACATGACCGTATGTGCGGAAAAATTCGCTGCGTAAAGAGCTCAACGGTTCAAACTGGGAACGATAGGGAAGAATATAGCGACAAAAATCAAAGAACGATACATTGCGCGACCAAGGCTTTGACCATGCCTTAAATGCTAATTCAATATGTTCAACTAAAAAGCTGTAATCTACATGCGTTATATCAGGTTGTATCACCCTTTCGGTAGTATAGCCCAAATTAGATAAAGAGTCGTACTCTTTTTTGTTGTTGATAAAACCATCGTATATCTGTCCTGACGGATTTTTTTTATATACAGAAAAAGTAGCGTGTTCCAACATATTTGCTATCAGGAAACACGCTGCTCTGTATTTAAGGCTATCATCGGGATTTTTACGGTAATATTCCAACACTTTTTCCAACTCCGAACGGTTGTCGCCAGCATATTTCAACGCCAGCTCTACATCGGCAGGATAGAGCGAACAGGAAGCTGTTATTATTATAAGATAAATAAGATATGCAAGGGGATACTTTATCATTTTAAGAGAACTTTAACTAATATCATATTTTCTTCACTATCAGATTGGTTAGGGTCTAACCAAACGGCATCAAAACAATGCCGCACATTATACTTATTCAATGTTTCAATTGAAGATTGGCTATAATAACCATATAAAAAGGTTCCATCTGAGGCAAAAAATGTTGGATTAGCGCTAGGCATACCTAAGTTTATATTTCCTGTTATCTTGCAAATAAGCCCCACACATCTCATTCCGTTTGGTCCAATACATGTAAAATAGATATAGTTCTTTACTTCAAAAACATTGGAAATACCTTTAAATTTATTAGAACGATAAAATGCATTTCGTTGATTTATGTCCCTTATTTCTTTGACTTCTGGTATTGTTACTGACATTCGACCAAAATCTATTTTAAACGAAGCAATCAAACTATCTCTTGTTAATTTATAAACAATATTTTCGCCCTCTATGGGTCTGATATAGCAAGACTGCTCGTCAATCATGTAAAATCGCTTTGGCTCATCCCACAACGGATACTCATACTTGAAGAACCTTTCAATTACGTTGCCACCTTGCATTTTTTGCATTTTATAATACTCACCTTGTTCAGGATGTCGGGTATACGGATTACTATCCCATAAATAATAATTTTTTTTATCAAAAATACACATATTTATGGGATTAAAATTGTCGTTGGTATCAAACGACCAAGTTTCCTCTATTTTTCCGGTGAGTTTACAAAAACGATGAATTCGTTGAAAATCTAAAATATAAATGTTGTCGCCTACAACATTGAAATCTCTGACTTCATAGTAATCTTCCGGTCCTCTTCCCTTTCCGCTAATTTTTCTCTTAAATTTTCCCGAAATATCAAAATTAAGAAGCAATTGGTGCTGATAATCAAATATGTAAATATCTTCGCCTAGTATTCTTCCTTTATGCAATTCACCAAAAATAGAACTGGTATTCGTTTCTAAAGGAACAATTTCAAATCTATCTACATACTCGTCCCAGGAAAAAGAATAATCAGTTGCTTCAACTTTATAAACCGCTACATTGTCAAACACAATAGCCATTTGACTAGTACAGCCAAAAAGCGTCACAAAACACAAAAAAAATATAAATTTTCGCATAATACCACATAATTTATCTATTAAAAAGACAACAATTTTCCTCTGGTATGCAATTACCTGAATCGTGAGTAAGACAGTAATCATAACCATACGGAAAATTACTGTCTCCTCCTTCATACTGAGCCAAAGCCTCAATATTTTTTAGCAGAAATTCCGGTAGTTTAACGCTTTTGCCGAAATTTACGTTCACAGCAGCCACTGCTATTACCGCTGCCGCACCGATACTAAGAACAAATTTTTCACAAAAAAACTTTTTCATTTATTACAAAAATTATTGATTACTAAAAAAATAAAATTAAAATTTCACAAAGATACTGCTATTTTTCATAGGTTGTATGGCAAAAATCGCCATATTTTCTGGCAAATTTTGCCACATTCGTCCTTACGCTTCATAATTATTTGAATCAGAATAATATGCAAAAGAAAACACAAATCTTCTTACTCATATTTAAATTCATAGAAAAAAATAACCGGATTTGCTTCAATATCCAAAGCAAGTAAATGTTCTAACTTATCTAAATTTTCTATGAGATGCTCCTTGTACAAAAAAAATTGTTCCATTTCGATTACTTCGTAATAAGCACCACTTTCATCTCTACATTTAACATTAAGTGGAAAGCTTTTATTGTGAACTAAATCATTAATAAAAGGATTAGCTGCATAAAACTTTTTGTCATCTTTTTTATACAACAAATGTCGATTGTTAAGTTGTTTCGAATATAGAAATATTATGAGATTTTCAGATTCCACATAATTAGTTATAGAGGATGTTTTCGGTAATATTTGAATCTTTGGAAGTTGATCAATGATGTCCAATCTTTTTATTTCTTCTAATTGCAATTTGGTAGGTAGATTTTCATCAGGAAATGTAATATACGGAGACATATTGTCCAATGACCAAATAGTGTTCATAAAGATGCGCGTGTATTTTGGTGTTCCGTGTAGACGGTTAAAAAAAACCATGTCTGGCGCCCACCCATTCCATCCCATATTATTATCTGCCAAAGTAAAATATCCGTCTAAAATTTCGCCTGTATCCGAGCTAATTGTATATAGTAATTTTTCATCTTCTTTTGGATTTCTGTTGGCAGCGAAAATTATCCCATCAAAATACTGAATATAAGAAAACCATATGCTACCCTCAATTTGCACAGATTTGATGTGGAGGCCATCGACAGTATATTTGTGTATTCTTCTTCCATCAGAAATAAAAATCCTTTTATTCGCCGTATCAATCGTAAAATCAAGAATAGAAGCATATTCTCCGGGACCTCGACCTAGCCTTCCTATTCTACGAATAAAACGCCCTTCCATATCAAAAACTAGCAAAGATCTTCCTATTCTGTCAAGAATATAAATTTTCATATCAAAAATTTGCATCTCTGATACGCGTCCTATAATACATTCATCACTAGTTTCAAGAATAATGGTCTTTACGTATTTAAATATGTCGGAAGTCCGAATTTCTAATTGTTCCGACATGTCAAGGTCGATAAAATACTTACCGTCAAGTTGGCCGCTAATATTTTGACCGGTTTGACATGAATATACGATTAAAAATATCGTGATACAAACGCTTTTAGCTACTTTCAGAAAATTTGTAATCATATACTTTACTTACAATTAACATCGTCCATGTAGACAACAACTTCAGAATAGCCCGTACTTGACCCCGTATAAAGTCGCCAAACTAATCCATTTCTGCAAATAGAATCATCACCTTCTACACAAAAAATATTCAAAAATGAACCAATCAGGTTTCCATCTGAATCATAGTAAGGTGAATTACTGTAATCAGTATAACAGCCATTTCCCCATTCTCCATCTTCGATACGGGCTAATGCCTCTATATTTGCCAGAACAAGATCCGACAACGATTCGCCGCGCACACCTACGCTGACATTCACAGCAGCCACTGCTATTACCGCTGCCGCACCGATACTAAAAACAAATTTTTTACAAAAAAACTTTTTCATTTTACAAAAATTATTAATTACTAAAGAAATATAAAATTAAAATTTCACAAAAATACTGCTTTTTTCAATAGGTTGTATGGCAAAAATCGCCATATTTTCTGGCAAATTTTGCCACATTTGTCCTTATGCTTCATAATTATTTGAATCAGAATAATATGTAAAAAAATCTTTTTTCAATGCCTTAGAAATTTTATCTAACAGTTGGCAATGAATATGTTTCTTTTTGAGTTGTTTGCTCAGACAGCTGTTGTCGCAGTCTGTTTTAGTGGCAAGCCATGATACAGAGCGTTTTTGCTCGTTTAATATTTTCTGAATTTCCGTTCCTATATGAAAATTTGTGTCCATAAAATAGAATAAACTAATAATCACTCTTTTCATTTTTATTTTATTAAAGAAAGAACACTGATAACGCAGATTTCCTGAATTATTGTTTATCCGCGCTATCAGCGTTCTTAATTTTATTTTTCTATCTTACTTACCATCCCTGATTTTGAACAAGGCTTCTGTTTACTAATGTTTCATTAAACGGTATTGGTAAGAAATAGCTTCTTGGTTGCCTTGTGACATATCTGACGGGAGTTCTTACGAAAAAGTCGTCGCCGTTGCCCAGCAGGTTCATCCCCGACATCAAGTCATTTTGCTGTTCCAGTATACCCCATCGCCTGATATCAAAATAGTGAATATGCTCGTATGAGAGTTCTACCTTTCTTTCGTCTCTGATTGCTTGTCTGATATCCTCAGGAACCGGCATATCTATGCCGTAGCGGGGCAATCCGGCTCTTTCTCTTACAAGGTTCAAATATATTAGTATATCTGCGTGTCCCGGGTTGCTTTCGTGCAATGCTTCTGCATAGTCCAAATATATTTGTGCTAACCGCAACATTATACTAACTCTGCCTCCTGCTATGTTCCAATTGCCAAGGTGTACCCCTTTGCGCACAAGGTATCCGGTGAACGAATAATCGTTTACGCTACCTGTCCATCGCCCCGAATTACCATTTGCCTGCATGCCGGTATATACTATTCTTGTTCCGGCGTGGTCGTGCAACCATCGTTGTCCGTCAAATGTTACATCGGCATAAAAACGAGCTTCGCGTCCTACCCACGCATTAAATATGTTTGCTGGCGCAAGTTCTCTGCCTGTTGCCGGACATAAATACGGCTCGGTTGAAAAACCGACTTCGGAATATCCGGCATCCGGATTAATTATGGGCGTTAATCTATCGGATTCATATCCCAGAACTGGCTTCATTCCATTTGCCATGAAATACGCGTCTACCATCATTTGAGATGGTCCTTCAGCTCCGCCTCCCGATTGCTCTGCCGATGCAGTGTTGCCAAATATGTCCCCGCCGGAATGTTTAGGTGTTCTGTTGAACCCTCTGATACTCGCGTTTCCTCTACCACTAAACCATATCATTTCGATGGCTGAGCTTCTTCCGCTGAAATCCGTTAGTTGTGCGTGGTCGCCTCTAACAGCTTCTCTATATGACATATACGGGTCTAATACCCCGTCAGTATATATTCTCGTCAGGTCATAACCATTTCCAACATACGTGTCGATAAAACGTTTTGCTTCAGTGGCTGCAGTAGCCCAAAGTTGTTGCTTTTGAACGTCTGTATAGGTTGGGAATAATCTTGTGCCGTCGTTGTTTTGCAAGCCGGCAACAAATGGAACGCTACCATTATATAACGGGCTTGCTGCATACATTCTTACCTGTACCTGATAAGCCCGGGCAATTGGCTGGTCAATATGACCTAACCCCTTATCTAACGAGGTTACCGCCCCTCCTATCTGCATTTTAATATTAGCCAACAAGCCGTTATTTATAGCCCACTCAAGTTCGGAATGAATATATTCAACAACATCCTGCACGGGACTTCTTGTTTGGTTGAACGTTCGTGTTTGTTCCGATAAACTGCCTTCGATAATAGGAACGGGTCCGTAGGTACGTAGCAGGAAAAAATAGTAAATTGCTCTGACCGCTCTTGCTTCAGCGACCCACTGCTCTTTGTCGCCGGGCCACAGGTCATTGCACAGTTCGATGTTTTGAATGAACTGTGTTGCTGCGCGTATTCCCCTATACCATCTTGTCCAATATCTGCTTACTATTCCTGTTTCGGGGGTTAACGTACCGTTTGAGACTCGATTTCGTTGTCCGAAATCTGTCCATACCATTTCTATTTCTCCGGCAGCGCTGTTCCATACTCCCGAAGTGTTCAGATTGCCTCCCCAGTCGGCGGGCCATCTATCTTCAAAATCAGCGGGCATAGCAGCATATACCGTTGCCAGGTTGTTCATTACCTGTGCGCGGGTTGCATATATCATTTCCACTGTTGTGAGAGTTGTTGGAGCCTGATCCAGATAATCGGCACACGAAACAACCGAAAATGCTGCGATTATTAACGCAAAATAAATTCTTAATAAAACTTGCTTTTTCATGATAATAAATTTTTAAAAACTGAAATTAATACCTAATGTGTAAGTTGTTGTGTTAGGATAGCGGTTTCCTGAAGCTGTATTTAGCTCGGGGTCCCACAAATCCCATTTTGCAAAAGTAAACAAATTGTTACCCATCAAATATATATTAGCATTGCTAACATTTATTCTTTGTGTCAATTCCCGTGGCAATCGGTATGTAACCTGCAATGTTTTCAAACGCAGGAAGCTCATATCTTTTAGCCACCATGTACTATTCTCCCTGTTGTTTTGGTTTCCAGCGTGGCTTGGAACGAATGACAACCGTGGATAAAATACATCCTGACTTGGGTTTTCCTCCGACCATCTGTCGGTAATGTTGCTATAAAGATTGTTTGCCGATGCATCGTCGCTAAATGGATGCACTATGCCACTAACAAATCTGTTTGCACGCGCGGTACCTTGAAACATAAAACCGACGGAAAAAGCCTTGTAGTCTATGTTAATCCCGAAACCATAATTTATTTCGGGCACATCGCCATTACCTAACCAGCCTCTGTCAGAGTCATCAATAACGCCATCGTCGTTTCTATCCATATACTTAATATCGCCTGCTCTCATATCTGTCAATTGTCCTCTTGGAGGCGCCGGCAAAGGACGCGCATCGGGGTTTGACCCGTTTGCCACCCATTGATTTATCATTGCGATATCTTCTTGAGTATAAAGACCTGTTGCAGTGAAGCCTGAAACTGAAGTGAGACTGAAGCCTGCTCTGTTTCTATATGCTTCATCCCTCAACGGCAAATCGTCATATACCCATTCAGGTTTTATCCATGTTAAATTGCCTCTGAACGTTATTCCAAGGTCGTTGGTTACCCGACTGAAATACTCTATGTTTCCATCTATTCCCTTGTTTTTGACTTCTCCCACGTTACCAAAGGGCGCTATTTGAAATCCGGCATAAGCTGGAAGTGAGTTTACCCTATCCACAAGAATGTCTGTTCTTGTTTCATTAAATAAATCCACTGTTAGCGATAAATCACTGTTAAACATGTGCAAATCAATACCAAGATTTTGTTTTGTTGAAACTTCCCATCCTAATGAAGTTGCCGGATTTGCAACAGTAAAGCCGTTAATAGTAGCGTTAGTTCCAAAACCGGTTCCCCATCCTGCAGCGCTGGAATACTGTTCAAGATACATAAAACGTCGGCTGCCTACGTTACCGTTGCCTACCTGTCCAATGGTATACCTTAGTTTGAAGAACGGAACCACATCGCTCAATGCTGTCCAAAAATCTTCGTTAGAGGCTACCCAGCCCACACCAAACGATGGAAATGTTCCGAACCTTCTTTCTATGGGGAAGTTTTCGCTACCGTTGTAACCTATATTAAATTCGGAAAAATATTTATCTTTCCAAGAATATGTTACCCTTCCGGCGTATCCCTGCATCCTGTAGGGCGCTGCATCAATTAAGCTATTAGCCTGATTGACCGTTCTGTTTTGCTGCGTATAAATAGCCATAGCTCCTATTCTATGGTCGCCGAAAACACGTTCCCAGTTTAAAGAAGCTTCAAAATAATCTCTCAGTTCGCCATTGAAATCCCTGCCTTCCCACCTAAGAATAGGGTTGGTTGCCTGCCATGTCATATCTATGACCGGATTTCCGTTGGCGTCGTAAGGATTATTACGGTCTAACCAATACCATGTACTTTCACGTTTTTCATACCTTCTCTCCCTATCGAAATTTGCGTCGAACGAAAACATCATGTTCAGTTTCAACCCCTGCAACAGAAAATCAAGGTCCTGCCTGAGCCTGATATTTGATTGTATCCTGCTGTTTGCGTTTTCTCTATAGCCGCGCTTTGTAGCATCGGCGTAAGGATTACGATACGAACCGGCTGTCTGTGTGCCTGTTACATATTCAACTCCGTTAATTTCAAACATCCTGGGATACATAACCGGATTGATATTCATCGCTTCAGCGAAAATAGTCGCAACGGGCTGGTAAGGATAATGCCCCATTCCTAAAAAGCCTGAAGCTCCAATATCTATCCTGGTTGTCGAGGTTAGTTGAATGTTCAGGTTATTAGTGATATTTATCCTTCTGAAGTTAATCTGCGATTCGTATTCTTCGAACGGGTTTGATTTATTCATACCCTTTTCCTGAAAATAACTGATAGAGGAGAAGAATTGCGCCATTTGACTACCTCCGCGAATATTTACATTTAGTCGTCGCGTACTCGCCGTCTTGTTAAATATTTCGCCAAACCAATCTACATCTGGATATAACAAAGGGTCGGTTCCACTGCGGGTGTTCGAAATAAGATCCGCGGAATATACCGGCTCTGTACGTCCCATATTGAAAGTAGCCTCGTTTGCTGCCTCCATGAACGTTACGCCGTTTGCCATTTTGGGAACTTTGGTGAACATGTTTATGCCCTCGTAATAATCCACATTGACCACAGGTTTGCCTATTGTACCCTGCTTTGTGGTTATCAGAATAACTCCGTTTGCGCCTCTTACTCCGTAGACGGCTGTTGCCGAGGCATCCTTCAAGATAGTGAAGGATTCAACGTCGTTGGGGTCGATGAAGTTAAACGGTCGTTCTACACCATCAACCAGCACTAATGGCCTTGCATTGTTTGGAGTTGTGATACCACGTATCCAAATATCTGCCTCGTCGCGTCCGGGCTCACCGCTACGCTGAACTGCGACAACACCTGCTAACCTGCCTGCCAACACAGTAGATAAACTGCCAGTTGGAGCCACGAGGTCGCCCATTTTCATTGACGACTGAGCGGAAATAGTGCTTATTCGTCGCTGGTGACCAAATCCGGTTACAACTAATTCGTCGAACTCGGATAAGGATTCTACCAATACTATGTCATAAACTATGCGCGCTCCTATCCTCACAGATTGGGTGGAAAAGCCTACCATCGAGAAATTAATGAGCTCGCCTTGAGCAATATTTATCTCGTAATAACCATCGGTATTGGTAATTGTGACACTTTGTCTGTCTTCCGATATGATCGTAACACCGGCCATAGGCTCGCCGTGTTCGTCAATAACGCGACCTGTTATGCGTCTGACCTCAGTTTGAGCCAGAACGCTCGAAAAAAGAACAAAAAATGCCAAAATGCTCAAAATAAATGCTTTATTGAGCCTGAAAAATACAAAATTGTTTATTAAATTATTAAAATTCATATCTATTATTTTTATTGTTAAAATTAAAATTATCCATTATTAAATTAGAAATATTTATTATTTTGGATTGCACTGCCGTTGTAAGCTATTTCAAAATATAACGGTGCAATAAATCAGGATAATAATTCCTGCATCGATTAAATTAATTATTCTTTTTTATATATCCATAGGCAAAACAGTTTTTAGTTATTATTTTTGATTTTTGAGCACGCAGATAACATGGGTGGAACGCAGATTTGCGCAGATTTTTTTTCTCTGCGAAAGTCGATATATCCGGAGATTTGAACTTGTTAATTTTTATTACAAGTTCGATGTATCTATATATCATTGATTTGCAGCATGGCAGAGGATTGCGGGGCAAGCCCGCAAAGACGGGGACGCAAGGCACGCCAATGCCGCGGACGCGATGATTTTCACCACCCCCCAAATTCTTCACTCTTATCTCTTCACTCTTATCTAAAAGCTCTCTCTCTCTCTCTCTCTCTCTCTCTCTCTACTAAGGTTTTAAAGGGCTTAAAGTTTTGTATATCACGTTTTTGAGTGTTTCCCACAAAAATCGTGCCAAAGTATTTAAAGCCTTGTGTCTCATAGTCTTGTGTCTCAATCTTGACTGCTAACGACTGACGACTACCGACTAAAAGCTCCTTCCCTTGCTGCACAAGCATCCCTCCGGGCGTCTCAATCCTGACTGATAATGACTGATGACGACTACCGACAAAAAATCCTTCTCCTTGTTCTACAAGGAGTTCAGACGTTGGCGATATTTTTGAGTTCAAATACATTATAAAATATGTATATACATTTTGAGAAAAAATTATAAAATTTGATGCGGCAAAGATAAATATCTTTTTTTTACAAACCAAATTTTTTGAGATTTTTTTTACTTTTTCAGGTTTTTAATTTTTTTTAATTTTGGGTGCATTTCTATTCGGGAAACGTCCGCATTGGGTTAGTGTATCTGACATATGACCCGTCCTAAAAAAAGTTTACACTTTTTTTTAATCCTTATATAAATTTACACTTTTTTTTCTCCTTCCCTCCAAAAAATCCGTGAACATTTATGTAAAGTAAATCATTATGTAAAGTTGCACTATTTCGATTTTTTCAACTTTCACATTATCAGCCATTTTCAACTTTTACTTTACATAATCACTTTACATAATGATTTGTACAGTAATTTCCCGTTATTGAGTAATTATAGTGATTTTGAACACATAAAGCGGCAATCCGCTAGGATTGCATCTCTCGGTAGAAAAGTTCGAACAATACCGAATACGCGGCAATCCGTTAGGATTGCATCTTTTGAAAAAATTGCTGACGTGTAAATATATAACCATTGAGAGATGCAATCCTAGCGGATTGCTACGCGGTGTGGGGCTATTTCGTTTCTACCGAGAGATGCAATCCTAGCGGACTGCCTCGTTTTCGCTACTGTTCGGGGGCTAATGAGAGATGTAACGGATTGCCGCAGTTTCCATACAAAAAGGCATTGAGCCGAAATTATTATGTAAAGTTGTAGTGTAAAGTAGACTTGTAAAATGCTGATTTATAGTATAGGTCTGTCTGCAACTTTACATAATGATTTACTTTACATAAATTTTCACGGATTTTTTTTTATAAAAAAATATTCATTCAATAAATCAGTGATAATTCGTTTAACTTCTCTCGCCGTTTCGGTAATCAGTCTGTTTATTCCGGACAAAGTGTGCCACCCATTCCGCTCGAAAGTGTGCCACTCGT
>Ga0099364_10011692_pt1 | contig 11947 bp, 10 predicted proteins | sample TergutTh196P3_FD_73070 | JGI IMG/M metagenome (GOLD analysis project Ga0099364, IMG submission 73070) | Microcerotermes parvus P3 segment gut microbial communities from Pointe-Noire, Republic of the Congo - Th196 P3 | ecosystem: Host-associated > Arthropoda: Insects > Digestive system > Gut ...
TTTCATCAAAAAGCCGCGCGGCAAAGCAGCAAACAAAAACAAAACAAAAACCGCAGCTATCCGCCCAGGGTAGCTGCGGTTTTATTCGTAGGGGCGAGGCTTGCCTCGACCGCCAGTTTTCAAACCATGGTCAGAGCCAATCCGACAATGACGCCGATAAGGGTCACGATCGTTGCCGTACGGCCTCTCATAAGCACGATGGACTGAGGGATGATCTCGCCAAACACCACATAAAGCATCGCTCCGCCGGCGACTGACAGCGACAGGGCCACTGCGGTGTCGGAAATATTGCCTATCAATACCCCTATAAACCCGCCTAGAAGCGTGGGTGCTCCGGACAGCGATGTAAGAAAAATCACCTTCCATTTGTTAAGCCCGCCGACCAGCATGGGCGCTGCTATCGCCATACCCTCGGGCAGGTTGTGAAGCATAATGATGAATGCCAAAAGCGCACCGAACTGAGCGTCATGGGCGCCGCCGGCGCCTATAGCCACGCCTTCCGGGAGGTTGTGAAGACTGATAGCCGCGAACATTATTATCCCCGAATAAAGCATGTTCGAGCGGTTTTGGATAAGCGGGTGCTCATGGTACAGTTCCGCATGAGTGCAGTGTACTTTCATACCTTCCGCCGATGTCCCCGTCACCTTGTCTACGATCCGGTTAAGCAGCTTGATAACTATGACACCGAGGATCAGACCGACTATAGTGATAATAGTGTTTGTTATCTCCACCGATTCCGGAACAAGGGAAAAGCACACTATCCCGGTCATGATGCCCGCCGCAAACGAAAGCATCCAGCATACTACATGGTCTTTCGCGTGTCTTAACAGGATGGCGGAAGTCACTCCGCCCAAGCCCGTGCCGACGATGCCGGCTACCGCGCTGAATAAAAGGACTTGCATCATGGCGATAGGTTACCCTTCAAATGTTGTATTTTCATATCACTCCACAAAACTTTGTGCAATATTCATCTTTGCCTCGCTGAACAGGCGCGGGTCCATGGGTTTAAGGTCGGGGCTGATGATCGGTTTGAATTCCATCTTATCAAGCACATCTTTTTGAAGATCTACGCCGTCCGCGATCTCGATCAGCATCAAACCTTCCGGCGTCAGCTTGAATACGGCCCTCTCGGAGATGTACATGACTTCTTGCTTGCTCTTGACCGCGTACTGACCGGAAAAAGTTATCTGCTGCACTTCTTTGACATATTTTATTTCATTGCCGTCTTTGAGTATTTTTAATCCGCCGTCATAAACCTCAAACTCGGGTTTTGGTTTTCCCGCTGTGAACATACCGACAAAACAGACCTTTTTTGTGTTTTGTGATATGTCGATAAACCCGCCCGGCCCGCCGCTGCGTCCGGCGAACTTAGATACGTTGACGTTGCCTTTTTCATCAACCTCCGCCGCGCCCAGAAACGTGACGTCCAGCAATCCGCCGTCATACATATTCAGGATATCTGTTTGCACGTAGTAAGCATCCGCGTTTGCGGTCCCCGGAAAAGCAAGTCCGTCCTGAACAACGCCGCCCATAGGGCCGGCCTCAACAGACAGGGTTACGCTTCCGGCAATACCTTCCTCATTTGCCACGGCGGCGACTCCGGCAGGGATCCCGACGCCCAGATTGATCATCACTCCCGGCCTCAGTTCCAGTACGCCGCGCCGCGCTATCACCTTGCGGGGATCCAGTTTCATTGGCTTCGTTGCGCCTGCCGGGGTTCTTATCTCTCCCGTCAGTTCGGGACGATATTTAGGGGTGATATAGCATTGGCGATGATTGTCCGGGTTTTGGGCTTTTACGATATAGTCTACAAAGCTGGAGTGAAATCTGACGCTTTTCGCGGGTATCGAACCTCGCCTGACTATTTCGGCAACCTGAACGATAACGGTCCCTCCGTTATTGCGAACGGCTGCGGCCATATCGAGTTCAGCGCCGATAATAGCCTCATGGTCTATCGAAACATTGCCGTCTTCATCGGCGAAGGTGCCGCGAATTAAGCAGACGTTAGGCTTGAGCGCTTTATAAAGCAGACACTCCTCACCGTCTATTTCCATAAGCCTGACGACCGGACCTCTCTGACGCGCCATCTCATTAACGGCGCAGCCCTCCTGCCTCGGGTCGCAATATGTGCCGAGACCAACTTTTGTAAGAAGTCCCGGAGCTCCTCCGGCAGAGGCTCGTATAAGATTCAGTAAAGCGCCCATAGGCATAAGATAACCCGCTATTTTATTCTCATTGATCATATAACCGATGGCGCGCGCATCGGCGAGGGCGATCATAACTCCGCTGATTAACCCTTCGGCCCTGAGTTTGTTCAAGCCGACGTTATAGCCCTTCAGCGGCTCATGGCTCTCGGATTTATCGCCGGGCGTGATCCCGCTGATGATAAAGAGATTCTTTGGATGCCCGGTTTTCTCATATCTTGCCGCCAGTCCCTCCAGCAGTTCTTCGGGACCGCCGTAAGTGCTGAACCCGCCAAGCATCATGGTCATGTCGTCGCCCACATGGCCGACAGCCTCTTCCACAGTAACAAACTTTGCCATACACAGTCTCTCTCCTTATATATATATAATTATTCTGGTATTTTAACTCCAGTTTCGTAGTTGTGTTATTTAGGGATTAGGGATTAGGGATTAGGGGTTAGTCGAAAAATTAGAAATCTATATTAAAGGGTTATCGTAAATTTTCCCGCAAACGGGATTCTTACTCTTTCTACTAATCCCTAGTCCCTAATCCCTATCAAGTTTCGCATCTGCGAAACTTGAGCAACACATTAACCGCCGCCTTGTGGCGGCGGGCTGTCGGAAATTACATATGAAATCAATCCGGCGCCGGGAGTTTCCGCTACCGCCTCACCCGGGTGTTCCGGCGGTTGTGATGCTCGCTCACCCAAAGCCGTGATTACAAGAATCGCGACCGTCAAAAGCAACAGTACGATTACCAACAGCAACGCAATAACTATTTTGCCGCGTTCAGTCAGTTCGTACCCCCTCAAGTAGACCCCCTCCTGAAACTAGCCTGATAGCAGCGTAATTATTGATTTCAGACGCTGGGCTTCAGCTTCTATGGTGAAGAACTGTTTCTTGTGCAGATCTCTGCGCTCGTCTATCAACCGGCGCACCCGCATCATTTTTTGCTCCAGAGCATCAAGCTCAGCCTCGCAATCGGAGACGTAATCACTCGTATACTTTGTGAACTTTTCCGCGTACTCTTTGAGCATTCTGACGCGTAATACGCCGTCCTGCGTCAGGCGGTCATAATCAAAACCAGAGGCCGCGATTATCTTGCCGACGATCTCACGCCGTGACTCGGTAGGGATGGTATCGGGCAGCGTATTGAAGTACTCCTCAACAAGATAGATAGAGCTTGTCTTCTCGACCTTCATGGCAAGCACGTCATAGAGTTCGTCAATGTCAAGATATCTGTCGGTATAACTCTCGGGTTTCTTTTCTTCATATATGATGGGAGCAAATCCGGGCTGTTCATACTGCTGCGGCTCAAACGGAACTGCCGGGGGTTCAAAGCCCGTGTCTCTCTTCATTGAGTCAAAATCAAATATAACCGGCTCGGTCTCTGTGTATGCAGCTATATGAGGCTCGATCGGTTCGGGTACCGGTATGTTATATACGACAGGAGCAGGCTCAATGGGTTCTTCCGGTTTGGGTATGTCGTATATGATGGGTACCGGCTCACTGGGCTCCTGCGGTTCGGGTATGTTGTCAATCATGTGCAGCGGCTCACTGGGTCCCTGCGGTTCGGGTATGTCGTCAATCATGTGCAGCGGCTCACTGGACTCCTGCGGTTCGGGTATGTCGTCAATCATGTGCAGCGGCTCACTGGGCTTCTGCGGTTCGGATATGTCATGAATCACAGGCAGCGGCTCGCTGGGCTCTTGCGGTTCGGTTATCTTATGGATCACAGGCCGCAGGGCCGCGTCTTCATCGGGAATTAGAATTTCGTTTAAGATTGAGGAGACGCGTCCCTTGTATTCCTCCTGCGGCTCAGAAACAAGTTCCGGAACATTCTGCGTTACAGATTCGGACGGCGTATACTCTTCAGGCTGCGGTTTTGGTATATCTTGTAAAATGGGTCGGGGATCCACTCGATCCAGTTTAACAGGTTGCGGTTGTTCTTCCGGGAATTTGGGGTTGAGCAATCCGGGAACGGGCTGGCGTGCGGCAGGTGTTATCATCGGAGAATCATCTGTGGGCGAACCCAGTACAGCACGCAGATCCACATCGGGCCGCGATGCCTTTTCCTCGGAGCCTTTAGCGTTATCCGAATCTTCGGAACCCGCTTTTTTTACGATGCCCCTACGTTCCAGCATTGCCATAAATTTATTTTCGTTTTGCTTATCAGGCACGCCGCAAACCCCCCCAGCCTATCTAAATAATCTTAATAATACCCCGCAAAGTTGAAACAGTTGAAAATCATCTTAAGGCGGATGTTGATTCGGTCGTAATAGATTCTATTAAAATACGTTACATCTGTCAAGGACTTTTTATATATTGTCCGTCATTATGCTCAAATAAATCCATTTTTATTAAAAAAAAACGCCCTTGGTGAGGAAAAGCCCGCTAAACCTTCTTGAAATCAAACTTGAACTATGATAATATTCGAAATATAAACAAGAGAGGATATTTGACTTGAAGAGAGTTATCGCTGCCGGTCTTGTTATGCTTTTGCTCATGTTTATGCTCACGGCGTCCGCTTCGTCGCCGGGTTCGAGTACGGATCCGTTGATCACGCGGAGTTATCTGCATGGTGCGTTTAATGATTCGCTCAGAGCGGAGATAGGGCATAAGCTTGGCGGAGCGGCGGACAGGGCGATAGGTGCACTTGACGCCGTATACGCAAGCCGTACAGGATACAGTTTTGCCCCGCGTTTTACAAATATCTCGCTCACTGAGGGCGCCACGATCACTATTTCTATGGGCTCCGGTTTCATTTTGCTTTCGGGTTTGGCGACGATAACCGTTACCGGAGGTTCGGTGATCAACATATCAACCGGCGATGAAGTGCCGTCCGGGACGAGGCTTACGCCGAACCAGAGATATTTCGGCGCCGAAAATACGACGGCGGTCATAACCGCAAATTCCCCGGCAACCGGTCAGGTAGACGGCTATTATAAAGCGGAGGGCATATCCCCGACGCATGATATTTTCAGAGATGTTCTGCTCAGCGATTGGTTTTTCTCCGCCGTCGATTATGTCTATAAAAACGGACTGTTCCAAGGTACCGGCGACGACGCTTTTTCGCCCGGGATGAGCATGAGCCGCGCTATGTTCGTCACAGTGCTTCACAGGCTTGACGGGATGCCGCCGTACAGATCCTCCGGCGATTTTTCCGACGTCAGGGATACCGGCAGCTACTATTACAATGCGGTGATGTGGGCTTCGGAAAACGGTATAGTAATGGGATATGACGACGGCACGTTCCAGCCAAACCGGAACGTTTCCCGCGAGCAGATGGCGGTCTTTATGCACCGTTATGCCGGTCACAAGGGCCATGCAACGTCGTCCGGCTCTGCGTATGGCTCATTTCCCGACGCCGGAGACGTTTCCGGCTACGCGGCCGAAGCGATGCGCTGGGCAGTGTCAAGAGGAGTCATAAGCGGCTCGGACGGCAGATTACTGCCGCTCAGCACCGCAACAAGGGCTCAGGTGGCGCAGATATTTTTGAATTACAGCGTGAATATCGGAATATGAATCAGGAGGTCTCGCTATATGGATACTTTCAGCAAAGCAAAAGGCATGTTTGACGTAGTAACAGGCGGCAATATCACCGGACAGACGGGGGCGCTGATCAGCAAGTATCAGTTCAATATGATCACGTCGGGCTCCATTCTCCAGGTCATGCCGGGGCAGGAGGCGGTTTTTTACAAAAGCGGTTCAAGCGGGTTTGAGATACTGGGGCCCGGCGAGTACCCGGTGGACACCAAACTCATCCCATTCCTTCAAAAAGTGATGAACATCCCTTTCGGGAAAAAGACGCCGTATACGACACACATCTGGTTTGTAAACAAAACGACGCAGTTTGACTTTCCGTGGGGTACCCGGGAAAAGATTCTGCTGGAAGACCCTAAGTTTGAAGATGTCATTCTAAAGATAGGCGCCAGCGGCGAACTCAGGATCGAGATCATAGATACTGCCGTCCTCTTTGAGAAAGTCGTCGGCACTATGCGGGAGTTCACTCTGGAAGATCTGGAATCAACGCTTAAAACAACGGTCATTGCCAAGATAAGCGGAATACTGCAGCGTTTCGCACTGCAGCTCCGGAGCGAAGCCAAAGCAATGCCGGAAGGCGAAGAAGTCAAATCATTCATCGACTTGCTCGGTGATAATGAGGATCTAGCCAAATTGATTAAAAGCGACCTTCACTCCGTTTTTGAGGTGTACGGAATCGGCGTGAAGGGCTGCTCCGCGAAATTGACGGTTGATGAGGAAGATGAGAACTTCAAACTCGTCAATAGTTACAATGCAGAGTTGTTTGCCGAGAGGAAAGCGGCGCGCAAGCGCAGGATAGAGGCGGAGACCAGTATCGATCTGGAGGTTCAAAGACGCCTTAGAACCGAAGGGGCGGAAATAGAACTGAGAAAAGCGGGCGGGTACACGTATCAGGAGATGCGTCAGTTAGACGCATTGAACAGTTTTGCTGAAAACGAGAGCGGCGTCGGGGCTTCGGCAGTCGGTCTTGGAGCGGGCCTTGGTTTGATGGGTACGGTGGCCGGGCAGATCCAAAACACCATGCAGCCGCAGCCGGGTTACCAGCAACCGGGCTACCAGCAACCGCCGCAGCCGGGGTATCAGCAGCCGGGCTATCAGCAACCGCCGCAGCCGGGTTACCAGCAGCCGGGCTATCAGCCTCCTCCGCAGCCGGGTTACCAGGCGCCTCCTCCGCAGCCGGTTTACGAGCAGCCGCCTCAGCAGGCTGGCGTGGCGTGCCCCGCATGCGGGACCGTCCAGGGCGTGACAAAATTCTGCGGGGAATGCGGTTCTCCGATGGAGAAAAAATGCCCGCAGTGTAATGTAAAAGTAGAGAATGCACAAAAATTCTGCAATGAATGCGGAACCAAATTGCAATAGGAGGGCTGTACAAATGGGCATTAGAAAATCTAACCTGATCATTCGGCTCATAGCCGCAGTTATTGCTATCGGAGTCATCATTGCCCTGGCTTTGCGGTGGTCAAGCCCAGATACCCGCGACGGTGTGTTTTACTATTTCGTGATTCTGATGATATACGCCGCCGTGATGCTCTTTTTCAGCGACATTATTTTTCTGGGAAAGAGACCGATCCACGCGAGGATACCCGTTACCACCGTCGCCGCTATACACATAGTCTATCTGCTAGTGGTTCTGCTTTTTCGATTCATTCTCAGCATTGTCCCCAATTTCTATTACATCCTGTTGACCCTCGTTGCGACAGGCGTGCAGGTGGCCCTTTCACTGTGGATATACAGGGGGGTCTTAAACATCACCGGGCAGCAGGAGGTACTGCAGCAGCAGAAGGGCGTCAAAGTTGGGCGGGATATCCTGATGGCGGACTTGACCGCATGTGTAAAAAAGATTCCGGATCTCGCTCAGGATGATGAGATCATGCGGAAACTGGAAGTATTCAGCAATGCGTGGAAATACAGCCCGCAGAAGGAAAATGAGCATTCCTACCCGCTGACTGCGGAAATAGATAACCGCATATACGCGCTGATCGGCTCGCTCAATGAGGGGAAGACAGGCGCGGAAGCGCTGACCGGGGAGCTAAGCGACATCACATCAATAATAGAGCGGCGCAAAAAGCTGCTCCAGATAAGATGAAATAAAAATAAATAATAATAGGGGGTTTTCGTTGTGAAGGGAATTGTTCGGTTGGTGATCAAGCTGGTAGTTTATATCGGTATCGTTATCCCGGTAGTTCGCAGCACTATTGGCGCATTGCTGGGAGGCGGCGGGTTTGGCTGGATCGTCGGATTGATAGTTGCGATCGGCCTTGCCATTTGGCTGGAGACTACCGGCACGTCAAACAGGTTGCTGGTCAAGTTGTTTTCCGGCAAATCAGACTCGGCAAAAGACGTCTCGGTTGGGGAAGCCGTCGGCAGCCTGTTTTCGGACGGTGCGCCAAAAGGTTTAGAGACGACCATGAAATGCCCAAACTGCGGCGCGCAAGTAACGCTTTACGACGGACACGGCAAATGTAGGGCGTGCGACAGCGCGTTTTAGGAGAATAAAAAACAGATATATGCTTACAGTCAAAACATTGGGTAACTTCTCGGTTACTGTCGGGGAAACTGTGGTTTCAGAAAGCACCTCCCGCTCAAGCAAGGTGTGGAAAATCTTTAAATACCTTATCACATACCGCCATAAAATGGTTCCTATAGAAACGCTGATTGATGTGCTTTGGAGCGACGACGAACCGGAAAACCCGCAAAAATCATTATACACCCTGATGTCCCGTTTGCGTAAAGTGCTGAGCGTGCGCGGTGAAGACAGTCTGCATATTCTCTTTACGCATAATTGTTACCGTTGGAATCCTGACGTAAAAATGGATCTGGACGTAGCGGAGTTTGAGGAAACCCTAAAGCGCGCCTGGGATTCTAAGTCGGATGATGAGAAACTGAATATGCTCAGGCGAGCGACGGAGATATATGTCGGTGATTATTTGAGTGAATCCGCGTTTGAGATGTGGGCGATGCCGATCGCAAGTCATCTAAAGCGCCTGTATCTGCGCGCGGTGAGAGAACTCTCCGAAATATATATTCGTATGGGACAACACGAAGATAACGCGGTGCTGCTCAGAAGAGCTATAGCAATCGAACCTTTTGAAGAAGCGATACATGAGCGGCTGATACACGTCTACTGTCTCGACGGTCAAACAAGCATGGCACGTAAAGCGTATAACCGGTTCGTAGAAAAACACATAAACGAGATTGGCCTCCCGCCTTCAGAAGAATTTTGCGCTTCATGCGAGAATCTGTGGAAAAACAAAAAAGCGACAATGGGTTTTGATATGATAAAGACCCGGCTTGACGCAGTGAAACCCCACGACACGGCCTTTTTCTGCTCGTCTGATACATTTGACCAAATATATCAGATAGACAAGCGCGCGGACAGGAGGATGAAGTTCCCCGTGTTTCTGGCGCTTATTACCATTGAAGATTTAAAGATGCCTATCGCAACGGAATCGATGAGGCGGGCGATGCTGTCTATGAGGTATTGCCTGCTCGAAACGCTGCGAAGGGGCGATGTCGTATCGCAGTATTCACAAAACCAGTTTTTGGTCATGTTGTCCGCGCGGAGGGTGGAAGACGCGGAAACCGCGTTGAAAAGGGTAGAAAACCAATATAACGCCAAGTACTCCGTTGTTCCGTGCAGACTATGCTTAAACCTGGAAGCTTTGGGAATGACTTCCTGAAGCTCAATCAACTCGCAGCGGACACAATAATTCTGACTTATGACTTCGGCGGGTAAAGACCGCCGAAGTTTGCCTTAGGGTCTATTTTTTTTGAAAAATGTCTAAAAGTTATCGTTTTATTCAAAAAAAGTATGATTATTGAAATCGAAATGAAATCAGGGCCGCTATAATGACATTCAGATGATGAAGAGGAAGGAAGGTGATGCAGTATCAAAGAGGCCTGATAACGAAGCGCCGCAACTTCGCAAAAATGAATTATGTAATGAAGAACCACAACTTCTTAATAAAAGCGGCTGAAAATGAAGAACCACTACTTCACAAGAAAAGTGGAACAAACGGAGAACCCCAACTCCGCAAAAAAAGAGGCTGAAAACGGAGAACCACAACTCCATAAGAAAAGAGGCTGAAAACAGGGAACCACAACCCTAGAATAAAAGAGGCTGAAAACGGGGAACCCCAACCCCAGAATAAAAGAGGCAAATAAAATTTATTTTTAGGAGCTTCATTATGAAAACGAAAAAGTTTTTAGCTATCTTTATAGCACTTACAATAGTATTCAGCACTTTCACGGCGACCATTGCGATGGCGCAATGGGTAACAGAGTATTACTACGAAGACGAGTTAGTAGGTCAAGAAGAAGTAGTAGTAGGTCAAGAAGAAGTAGTAGTTGATCAAGAAGAAGTAGTGATTGGTCAAGAAGAAGTAGTAGTAGGTCAAGAAGAAGTAATAGTAGGTCAAGAAGAAGTAGTAGTTGATCAAGAAGAAGTAGTGATTGGTCAAGAAGAAGTGATAGTTGATCAAGAAGAAGTAGTGATTGGTCAAGAAACGGTTAAGATAGGCGAAGTCATTCTTACTGAGAACGTTGCAGTTGAGTATGTGCCAGGCAAGATTAGTGTTGACAATCAAGACGGCAACTGGAGAGATCCGGCGCAGCAAAGAATAGAGACGATTTTCGCAGACTATTTTAACCGGTATGGCGACGATGCTATCGAGATGCTGTATAAGGATTATGGTAGAAGCAACAATAGTGAGTTGCGTTTCCCTCAGAATTCCGGCGGTCAAGGAAATGCAATAACATATAAGGTTTCAAAAGCTGATGCAAAATTTATCACGGTAGAAACAGGAGTAGAAGACATCACCGAACTCCGTGACATCACCGAACTCCGTGAAATCACCGAACTCCGCGACATTGTTGAACTCCGTAACATCACCGAACTACGCGACGTTGTTGAACTCCGCGACATCACCGAACTCCGCGACATTATTGAACTCCGTGAAATCACCGAACTCCGCGATATCATTGAGTTGATTGATATTTATGCCCCAGTGCTCAAAGAACGTTTGGTTTGGGTCGAGGATGATAACGGCAACGGTTATGTTTACGACACTACAACAAATGAAGTTGTTTCCACCGTCGATGAAATCGTCGCTATCATAGAAGACCTCGAATTCCCGGAAGTTCCTCTGGCTGAGTTCCCGGCGGAAGAAGAGTTTGTTGACTTAGTAGAGTTGGACGAGACAGAAGTTCCTCTGGCTGAGTTTCCGGAAGAGTTTGTAGAGCTTGACTTACCCGAAGTTCCCCTCGCAGAGATGCCCCAGACCGGCGTAGTTGATATGCTCTGGCTGTTTGTAGTCGGACTCGGACTCTCATTTATGGGTCTCGCAGCTTCCGCTGTAACTCTGGTACGTGACAAGAAGAAGTAAATAAACACCAAAAAACAGGACCTTTCGCGGATAAGGTAGCGGGAGGTCCTGAATGGAAAAAGTTTAAAATAAAGCGGCAGAGGATGTGATAAAGCCTGCGGATTATGTCTTTCAGGTTTTCCGCTCAGAGCGATTAAATTTAAAACGGGTTAACCACGTTCCCACCAAAAACGCGGCTGAAAACGAGGAACCCCAACCTCATAACAAAAGAGGCCGTTTAACCACGTTGTACGTAAACAACGCGGCTGAAAACGGGGAACCCCAACCCCAAAATAAAAGAGGCCGTCTAACCACGTTGAACGAGATCAACGCGGCATAAACGGAGTGCCTCGCTCTTGAAAAAACGAGGAAAGAAATTTTGGAGGTTTTCAGTTATGAAAAAGAAAGTATTTGCAATCATCCTCGCGGTATCAATGCTGACCGCATTCGCGATCCCCGCAATGGCAAACTCGTCTACAATCAATTGGACAGACGGTTTCGGTTTTCACTGTAACATGGGCAAGGGCAACGGAAAAATAGTGACCGGCTACGAAAACGCTGAGATAACTCTGCAAAGAGTCGGCAACACCACGACGTGGGATCTGCTTACAGACGACATCGAATGTTCCTGCGGAAGAATCGACTGGGTCACTTTCAGCAACAACAACGGCAAAATCAGCGGTAAAAACATCCAGGTAAACCACAGCGGAACCCCGAAATATCCCTGCGAGGTAACTGAGTGTCCGAACGACGACGAGTGCGACAGGACCAAACCCTGTGAGGGCGGCCATGGCTGCAAATGCGACCTTGATTGTAAGACGGATTGCCCGAACAGCGGATGTGAATTAGTGTGCGGCG
>Ga0099364_10011693_pt1 | contig 11946 bp, 12 predicted proteins | sample TergutTh196P3_FD_73070 | JGI IMG/M metagenome (GOLD analysis project Ga0099364, IMG submission 73070) | Microcerotermes parvus P3 segment gut microbial communities from Pointe-Noire, Republic of the Congo - Th196 P3 | ecosystem: Host-associated > Arthropoda: Insects > Digestive system > Gut ...
GTGAAATGTCCACAAAAACCCGCACTTTTTTAACGGGCGGGGTGGAGATATTTTTAGGTTCTTCCGTCCTTTTGCTTTCAAAAAAGCCCTCTGCCTTATTTGGGTCCAAATTCCCCGCCCGGTTGAAATTTATTTTCTTTCCCATTATCAATACTCCTTGATGAAATTGAAAAGGTCCGTCAACTGTTCCCTGATGACCGCCAAGGCCCTGCCAGCAACTCCACTTTCTTCCAGGTCAAAGGGTGTTTTACCCTCGTTGGCCAGGTAGCCCATATAAGTTGAATGTTTCACGGCCATTATGGGATATTCTCCCGCCAAAGCTTCCTTAATTCCTTCCAGAAGCTCGCCTGTTTCTTTGAGCGGGGTATTGTTGATGACGACCAGGATGCGTCGGTTAAGCTTAGCTATGGCGTCCCGTATGATAAAAAAAGCCTTCAGGTCAGCCTGAGATTGGTAAAAAATCGGGATTACACAGAGGTCAGAGGCCTCCAGGATTGCCGGTATCTTGCCATCAATGAAACCTCCGCAGTCAAAGACCGTGTTGTCCATTGTTTCGATATCTAAAGCGTCCGGTGTGATAATGTGGAACCGCTCTGGCGTTATGACATCCTTAAAAAGTTCTTCCGTTCCGCTTTTATAATCGTTCGTGTAGTAATGCGCTCCAGCGAAAAGAGCGTAATGTGTGGCCAGCGTGGTTTTCCCTTGGCCTCCCTTTGAGTTGTAGAAGGTCACAATATTAGCCATTAGGCCCTCCGAGTTAGCAGTATCTAAGTATCATTGATACTGCGATATTATATTGCATGGTATCAGCTTGTCAAGAGTATTTTCCTTGCCAACGTATTTCTCCTGCTCATGCGACTTAGGGACGCAAACCCGAAGGACCGAGACCATTAAGACTTGGGGCGAAGCCTTAGCGGCCCGGCTTAGGGCTTTGCCCTGGGGCAAGCCTCTAGGATGCCGTAAAGCTAAAAAAGGGCCACATTGTCAAAAAGAGTCAAAAATGGTAGATATAACTAAGTTGCCCCAACAAGAAGCTCAACCGTCACGGCAACAGACCCTGGTAAGAACCGGGATAAAAAAGTCTTGGACTTAAAAAAGAAAAAAAAGAGTGAACTGCCCGCTCGTCCATAGTGAAGAATTATGAAAAAATCTCAATTAAACAATAAAATATTTCGTCTCAAATTTGATGGTGAAGGGTGGGTAGATGTTTATTTTCCGCTTAGCGAAAAAAATGTGCTGAAACTTTTAGAGTATATTTTTGCCGAATTAGATGATTATAGACTGTCTGAATATTGTATAACCATTGGTTATCAAAAAGTAAAATATCCAGTAGACGAAAAGGATTTTTTTCTAAAGCCGATGGCTTTTTTAAATAATAATGGTTATAAAAAAGACGAAATGGCTAGAATAATCTATGAAGCTCTAAAAATTGCAATAAAAGATAAAGAGCTCGAAAAAAAACCGGACTATTCAGAATATTTATTATTTGAAAAATATTATGATTGCAAAGTATCCAAAATTGAATTAACAGACAGAGATTCAATGAAAAAATTCAGATTCTATGTGCCCGAAAAATATCCCCTTCATGAAGAAGTAAGCCAGAAGAAAATAGAAGATACTAAAAAAATCAGACAAATGTTTATAGATATAGTTGTGCCACAACAATTTTCTTTTCCCGAGGATGAGAGGATATATACCCATGATTATTTGACAGAATTTGAACTCACTATTAGTAGGCGTGAAAGCTAGAGGCCCCAACAGTATTCCTAATTCCTATATGTGCATATGGCCAGTTATGGCCGTTAAAAAGCGGTCTCAAAATGGCGGAATGTTTCACATGAAACAATTGTGGGCAAATTTCCCTCCAATTTCGGTTTTCCTCTGCGAATGAAAAGGGATATGGATGCACCATAAAGAGACACCTAAGTCCGCATTAGGTAAATTGAACTCAATAATATTATCTGCTAGTTAAGGAATCGCTAATGACCTCACAAACTAAACCGAAAAAAGCTACAAAAACCAGACGGAAAAAAGGCCAAATTCTGGATGGCATTGACCAGGAGGCCTTATTATGGGAACAGAAGAAAAACGCCGTTAATCTCCTCCAAAGCATCCTTGAACAAGGAAGCAAGGCCATACAAGCCAAGGCCGCCTTACAAACGAACATCTCGCCGGAAGAAGTAGCCTCGTCTACCGGCTTGTCTCTGGATGAAGTCAAGGAACTGTCAGAGGAACTAAAACAATGCCATTGAATGAACTTCAGCGGTCTAAAGATAAACGTTCTGCCTAAGTTAAAGATTATAATTTAACACCAAACCCTTTTGGCTTAATGTAGAAGTTAGTCCGCCTTGAGCGGAATCCAGGAGTGAAACCATGAAAAAAATACACATCACATTTACAGTCTTTACCGTTCTGCTTGCTTTCCTCTTTATACCAGGCTGCGGAGAGCCCAAAATAGACATTTCAAGCGAACAGGCTTTCACCGCATCTATGGAAAAAGTTTATAACTCCGTTCCTGATTCAGAACGAGAGGCTTTCCGCGACTATTTGAACCTGACAATGGAAGGGAAAGTTCCGGTCTCTTTTTTCGGCGGCGAACGAAAAATACCGAGCTATGACGACTTAATTCAAACGTACGCGCTCGTCAAGTCTTTTGGAAATAGAGATGATATGAAGTTGCTTGGTAATATAAATGGACTGACTAGAACTGATATTATCAATAAAGGCAAGTTGCTATTAAAACTGGATTTAGAAGAACGTCAAGCAAATCATCAAGAACGCCTGGCAAATCTTAATAAAGAGCTGGCAGAAATCCAGAAGAAGGTTGAGGCTGATCAAAAGTTCGAGCAAGAACATCAAAAAGTGGAAGTATCATGCTCTGGCGTTGAAATCCGTGAGGGCTTGAATTTCGAAAATAAACCATGGGGAACGATTGGTTCTATTACCGCTTTTATAACGGTGAAAAATAATTCTTCTGAACCTGTTAAACATATTAGTGGTAACGTTGATTTTTTTGACGGTTCTAGTAACAGATTCGACCGTGTTTGGTTGACCTATTTGCTACCAATTGACCAAGGTGATGAACTCTTAAGAGTTGATAATTTACAGATTGCCCCTGGGGCAGAATGGAAAGGGAAAGTAGTATTGAAAATGTTAGGCGTTAACAAAAACCACCCCTATCCACCAAAAAAACAGTATAGTGCCAGTCTGTCTGATATTAAAATAATTCTTGACAGTGCCGTGTCGCGTAGCAATTTTGACGTTGAATCTAGGGTTCGCAGATTACAAAACCTTCAGGATTCCATAAAAGAAACTGAAGCCGAGTTGGCCGCAATGCGCTAATGATTTATGGTAAAACCCAAAAATCAAGCCTCCGGTTTTGCCGAAGTTCATTGACAAAAATTACCAAGAAAGGAAAAAAACATGAGCGAAATGGAACAGTCAAAAGAGCTTACACGTAATTTGGCTATGGTCCAAATTAACAGTAAAAGCCCAGGATTAGCAATTGTTTTAGTTTTAATTTTCGGGGGGCTGGGCTTTTTTTACGTTTCTATTATGGGCGGCATTGTGGCTTTCTTTTTGGAAATTATTCTTTGGGTAATTATTTTTATCACTTTCGGTATAGGTATCGTCCTACTGCCTTTCTATCACGTCCTCCTCGCTATTGCGGCCATCATTTGGGTCAAAAGATACAATAAATCCTTGCTGGCCAAAGCCTTGAAGTAAAGGATCAACGTGCCAGTCCTTTATCTATTTTTCTTTCGGGAGCGAATTTTAGCCTAGTTCCTTCTACCTGAAAAGAGCGTCCCCACTTGGCTGTGGCAAATTTTCTGGCGAGTTCGCCGACCGCCTGATTCTGGGCGCTGAAATGTATCTCCCGTCCGGTGTCCCGGATGGCCCCGCCTTCGGGCAGATAAAAAATAACAGTCCCTTTGGTATCTATCCGGTGCTTGGCCGGAGGACGATTTTCTCTGGCCATCAGTTCGTTCATGGCTACCACAGACAGGAGGGCCCGCTTTTGTCGGTCGGCGAGGCCGTGAGTCTGTAGGATGGCTTCCCGCTTGGCCTGAAATTTCTCTTGGCCCTGCCCAACACCCGGTTTTTTTTCAGCTTGAACAGCCGCTTTCGCTTCGCCATGACCTTCCGGCTGAATCTCCAGCTTCTTGGACCTCAGAATGGCCAGGGCGACCTCATTTCCTTGAACCGCCTGGTGCTGGAGATATTTAGTCCAAGAAGTATAAGGACGGGCCTCGCGGATGGCCTTTCGTTCTTCGGCCAGGGTCTGCCGGGCAGCGGTTAGAGCCTCCGCTTCCCGTCTCTTCAGTTTTTCCGTCAGCCGGACTCTATCTGCCCAATTCATAGGGTATTTTTTTATAATTGCCTTCTTTTTATTCCATGCCTCCCTGCTTGAATAGAACGCCTCTGTTTCCCGCTGTTTTACCTCCTCCAAGGCTTTTTTTCGTTCAGACATTTCAGCTTGGAACAGCTCAAAAAGCCGGCCACGTTCCGACCCCTGCTGGAGCGGCTTACCGATATAACTCTCCGTTGCCAGAAGCATGGCCGGCAAATCCCGGGCTTCCTGGAACTCGCCCCAACGAGCTTCCAGCTTAACTCGGCTCAGGCCTCTGTCGATGTCGCTGGGCTTAACATGGTGTTTGCCTGAACGGTCTTTTATTGTAAGCCCATTCCCCTTGGGTTTAAGCTCCAGGCCCATTTTCAACAAGGCCTCCTGAAACTCCCGCCAGGAAGATGATTTTTCCTTGGCCTCCAGTATCTTTTCCCTTCGCCCGACTACATAGCTGTAGAGCGATTCCTGGCCTGTCTGGGCCTCCACGGTCTGGGCTTTAACATTCGTCCGCGGGCGTCCTTCTCGCTCATCGGCGGGGCCGCGGTCAACCGTCAGGCCGTATTTCTTCTCCATATCCCGGCATACTTTGGCCAATTTTGGATAATCATAGTATGGGGTGCGCTTGGTAAATTTAAGCGGGTCAATCATGTTATAGGCCACATGAAGATGAAGATTGTCGGTATTATGATGGACGCCGGCATGGCGTTGATGATTCTGGAAACCTAGGGCTTGAGCTAAGGCCATTTCTATGTCCCGGAAAGCCTCCTGGGTCAACTTAGGTTCGTCTTCAGGACGGAAGGAAACCATCAAGTGGTAGGTCTTTGGTTTTTCGGCGCGGGTGTTCAGGGCCTGGGTGGCCTCAACCTCCATAATTCCGTCCAGGTAGTCTTCGGCCATGCAACCGGCCGACCAACTGAGCAACACTTTTTCTCCTGTGCTGTCTTTTGGCCGTCCGGTCCGGGCGTCAGCGGCATATACCGCTAAACCTCGGTAATTGTCGTTTTTCGGTTTACAATGGACATGTTTGGGGATCACAAGGCCCTCACTTTTTCATGAAGTATCTGTCTGGTCTCACGCAGGGCCTCCAACAGTTCGTTCCCTGGCTTCCTGTCGATGGCTTTTTCGCCCAGGGCCATCTTCAGAAGGCCCCCCAAGCGGCCTAAATCGCCGTTCACCTTGAGCATGGCCAGCACGGCCTCCTGGTTCACCGCGCTTTTTATTTCGACTCCAAGGCAAGCAGCCCGGACAAATTTCGAGATTGACAGCCGGGCCTGGCCAGCCAGAGCGGTTAAAGCTTTATATTCCTCTGGCGTAAGATAGGCTTTGACGGTAATCTTATCAGGGGAAGGCATTTGAAAATTACCCCTGTGGTTTGGACTCAAATTTATTAAAGATATGACTCATATACTCAGACTGCCCCCAACATCGAAAAAACAGCCCGGCTAAAGCCGCTATGAGTTTATTTGCTCCATGTTTGCTCATGTTGTCCACATATTCTTGGGTAAGGCCAAAAGTTTCATGTAGGACGCCACTAACATTTATGTTTCTTGAGGCAATGAACTGGGTGCAACCTTCAACAAGCCGAAAAATGCACTGAGATTGCTCTTCCGTAGCTTTTTCTCTGACATTCCCGGCAGTTTCGTGGAGAAACGGGGCATGAAAAACAAAACTCCAAGCCCTGTCAAGGGAATCCTCTGAACAATCTTCCAGCCTTTTTATACCCAAGTGAAGACAAAGAACCTTCTCGGCCATCTCCAAAGTGATATTTTCCAGAGAAACCCATAAAGCGATTAGGGCATGTAAGCATTTCACTCTCCGCTCTTGGCTGGTAACTTCATCGTCTCGAGGCGGCATTTTAATATTGTCTTTGATTTGACTGTTTGCTTGGTTTGAGAGCAAAGCTGCTTCCATGCGGTTGAAGGCTTCGATGTAGCTTATCTTCCAAGTTAGGGCTTTGCTTCCTGTGAACCCCATAACCAAGAGAGAAAAGGCGTCACGGGTGAGGAGATATTGAGGCCTGGACTCACCTTTGGAGTCAATATAGTTAACGGGCGCAAAATTGCGCCCGTTAAACTCCGAAGGTAAATCCGTGATTAAGCTTTGAATACTCCTCAAAACGTCCTTGTGTTGCTTCTTAAAATGCTTTGCTATCTGCGTTGAAGAGGCCATTGGCTTGTGACATTCAACAACAAGTTCAATAGATTGCGCGGTAATGCTTTTTTTCTTTCTGGGCATATAACGAATCCTCTCTTAGTTACGTTGAGCCGTTAGGCGAATAAGTTCCCGCCCCCTCAAGGGGCGGCAGGATGGTGAATGGGCCGGCGGAGTAGGCCCACTTCACATATCCTGCCTTCGGAGCATTGTCAAAAATCGTCAATTATTGTCAATTTTCAAGTAAAATTCGGCTGTTTGACTATTTTCGCCGATTATCTACCATTATTGACAATTCTCCACAATTCTCCACCATTATTGACGATAATTGACAATATGTGGTAGCTAATTATAATTAATCCTTGACTAAAGCCCTACATCTATGGTAGCTAATAAATCTACAGCGCTTTTTCCTTGGTCCGGGGCAAGATGGGCATAGCGCATGGTCATTTGCAAGTTTTTATGACCCATCAGTTGCCCCACTAAGGCCAAAGGAATCCCGGCTTGGACGAGCCAGGAAGCGAAAGTGTGGCGTAGAGTGTGAAAAACCACCTTGTGACGGCGGTCGCTAACGCCGCGATTGAAGCCGTAGGCCTTCACCGCCCAAGCAAAAGGTTTGCAGGAATTCTGCGGAAAAATCGGGGCGGAGGGGAATAACGGATTGATATTTCTGGCTAAAACTTCCTTGGAGAATTGGTTGAGAGCGATTACCCTGTTAGTCGTGTTTTTTGAATCCAGAACTGTCAATATCTCCATCTCCATTTGAATGTCAGCCGGAGTAAGCTTAAAAAGTTCACTGGCCCGCAGGCCGGTATACAGACCGACAACCGTGATGTCGTGCCACTTGGGCTTACGATACCTCAAGAAGGCTAACAGTTGAGCGACTTCTTGGGCCGTCAAGAACCGAAGGCGCTTATTGTCGAACTTGGGCATGTCAAATTTTGGGATAACGCCGTTATGGATGCCCCAATCATTCATCCGACGCATAATCCGCCGAAGTAAAGAAAGGCAATGTTGGACAGTTTGCGGGCTCAATTTCCGCTTAAAGAGAGCGCCTTTAATTTTTAGAATGTCGAGTGAGGTCAGAGAGGAGACTGTTCGATTTTTGAGAAGAGGCGCTAGTTGATTATTCCAACGACCAGTCTCAGCCACGATGGACTGCTTAGAGCAATTGATTAGAATGGTGGAACTGAAAAGTTCCCAGGCTTCTGTAAAAAACATGATTACGACTCCTTAAATAAATTAAGAATATTGTTACCAATATTCTATGAATTTAAGGTACCGTATCGAATGGTGAGATTCAAGAAAAGTTGCAGTATTTTTAGGTGAGATTCAAGATGAAGAACGGCTTAAAAAAAATTTCAGCCTTAATAATGGCCGCGGCTGGGAGAAGCCGCGGCCTTAAGGTCAGGGTTTTTTTAGCGGTCAGTGGCCTTGCCCGCCGCCGCCGCCCTTCCAGTGATTTTTGCCTTTGGTGCTGTAATGCGTATGCAACAGGTGGTGGGATTTTTCACCCAACGGCTGGCCCAGGAATTTCTCATAGAGGGCCTTAACTTCCGGGTTTTCGTGGGACTTGCGCAGGGGCAGGCTCCGGTCAGCCTCGTAGAGGCCGTCCATGCGCTGGAGCTTTACGCGGCCGCTGCCGTAGGGCTGGCCGCCGCCGCCCACGCAACCGCCGGGGCAGCACATGATTTCAATGAAAGTAGCGTTGCATTGGCCTTGGCGGATGGAGTCCATGACTTTGCGGGCATTGGCCAGGCCGTTGGCGACCACGACCTTGACCTTGGTTCCCTTGAGGTCCACCTCGGCCTCCTTGACACCCTGGTGGCCGCGGACATCTTTGAAATCGACCGAGGCCAGGGTCTCCTTGGTGACGACTTCATAGACGGTGCGTAGAGCCGCCTCCATGACCCCGCCCGAGGTCCCGAAGATGACCGCCGCGCCGGTGGAATCACCCATGAGGCTGTCGAATTGGCTCTCAGGCAGGGCCTCGAAGTCTATACCGGCCATTTTGATCATCCGGGCCAGTTCCCGGGTGGTCAAGACCACGTCCACATCCCTGAAGCCGCTGCCCGCCATTTCAGGGCGCTGGGCTTCAAACTTCTTGGCCGTGCAGGGCATGATGGAGACCGAGGTTATCTTGGCGGGCTCAACCCCGGAGACATTGGGATAGTAAGTCTTGGCCAGGGCCCCGAACATCTGCTGGGGGCTCTTGCAGGTGGAGAGGTGGTCCACCAAGTCGGGATAAAAGACTTCGCAGAAGTTTATCCAGCCCGGAGAGCAACTGGTGACCATGGGTAGCTTGCTGCCGTTCTGGAGGCGATGCAGAAGCTCGTGCCCTTCTTCAATGATGGTCAGGTCGGCCGTAAAATCGGTATCAAACACCTTGTCGAAGCCCAGGCGCTTCAAGGCCGTGACCATCTTGCCGGTGGTGATGGCCCCACTGGGCAGGCCGAATTCATCGCCGAGGGCCACGCGCACGGCCGGAGCGGTCTGCACCACCACATGCCGTTCGGAATTCTCCAAGGCCGCCCAGACTTCTTCGGTCTGGTCGTTTTCATAAATGGCCCCCACCGGGCAGACCGCCGCGCACTGGCCGCAATAGACGCAGGGGCCGTCTATGAGGGGCTGGTAGTAAGCCGTGGTTATTTCATATTCAACGCTGCGGTTGGCCGTGTTGAGGGCCCGGACGGACTGGGTCTCCTGGCACATTTCCACGCAGCGGCCGCACTTGACGCACTTGCTCATGTCCCGCACCAGGGTCTTGGTATCCACATCAACCGGGCTGGGCTTGGGTTCATGGGGGAAGGAGACCTTATCGACGCCGAACTGGACGGCTAGTTCCTGCAGTTCGCAATTCTGGCTGCGGATGCAGGTCAGGCATTCCTGGGGATGCTCGGCCAGAATCATCTCCAGTATCATTTTGCGGGTGTCGCGGATGCGGGCATTGTTGGTGACCACCTTCAGGCCTTCCCAGACGTAGTTGGCGCAGGCGGCGCTCAGCTTGCTGGCGCCGTCGCATTCCACCACGCACAGGCGGCAGATGGCCCGCCAGGCCAAATCGGGATGGTCGCAGAGAACAGGGATATAGATGCCCGCCTTCCGGGCCGCTTCCAGAATGGTAGTCCCCTTGGGCACGGTGACCGGCTGACCGTCGATGGTCAGGTTGACGCTGTTGCTCGGATCAGGCTGTTGCTGGCTCATGGTCGGTCACCTCGCATCAGGCCGCACGGGCGGCGCTGGGTTTGACGTTGGCTTCAAATTCCGCCTTGAAAAGCTTCCAGGCGGTGTCCAGGGCCGCGGCGGCGGTTTGACCGAGGCCGCAGAAGGAGGCTTGGGTCATGGTGCGGACCAGGCGGCGCAGGGTGGCCAAGTCATCGGCATCGGCCCCGCCCGGCGTGGAGAGTTTCAGGAGCAGCTTGTAGAGCTGCTTGTTGCCCTCCCGGCAGGGAATGCACTTGCCGCAGGATTCATGGAGGAAGAATTCGGTGACGCCCTTGAGGTAGTCAAGGATGGAGACGGATTCGTCCATGACCACGATGGCCCCGGAACCCACGCCCAGGCGGGCCTTCCAGAGATCGTCGTAACTATAAACCGTGTCAAGCTGGTCGGGGCCGCCTATGGGTCCGCTCTGGCCGCCGAGGTGGAAGAATTTCAGCTTCTTGCCGCCCGCTATTCCGCCGCCGAGTTCCGGGTCGTAGATGGCTTCGCGCAGGGTGACCCCGCCTAGGGGAACTTCATAGACGCCCTTGTTCTGGGCATGGCCGGAGAGGCAGATGAGCTTGGTGCCGCCGCTGCCGGGGTGGCCCATCTTAAGATAGGCGTCGCCGCCCATGTTGACTATGGCCGGAATGTTGGCCAGGGACTCGACGTTGTTGACCAGGGTGGGCTGTAGAAAGAGGCCTACATCCGCCAGGCGTGGGGGCTTGATGCGGGGCCGGCCGACCTTGCCTTCGGTGGAGTTCAGAAGAGCCGAGTTCTCCCCGCAGACATAGGCCCCGGCGCCGGAGACGATGTGGATATCGAAGTCAAAGCCCTTGCCCAGGATATTTTTGCCCAAAAAACCGGCGGCCTTGGCGTTTTCAATGGCTTTGGACAGAATCTGCTTATTGATTTTGCGGTATTCGCCGCGGATGTATATGTAGCCGGCCTTGGCCTTGAAGACGAAGCCGGCTATGGTGATGCCCTCAAGAAGCCTTAAAGGCAGCTTGCCCAAAATGAGCTTGTCCTTGAAGGTGCCGGCTTCGCCCTCGTCGGCGTTGCAGACTATGTATTTATTGGGAGTCCCTTTTGAGCGCAAGAGGTGGGCCCACTTGTCGCCGGCCGGGAAGGCGGCTCCGCCGCGCCCCAGAAGCTTGGCTTTCTTGACTTCGTCGATAACCGCTTCAGGAGTCATCTCAGCGGCCTTCTTCAAGGCTGTAAACCCGCCTATGCCTACATATTCATCGACCGACACCGGGTTTATTTTACCGGCGCCTTCCGAAATAAGGTTTTTCAATTTTGACATATCAGCGCCTCCCTCATCTGCGGCTGGCCTTCCCGATAGCTCTTGACCAGGGTTTTGACTTTTTCCTCAGTCAGGTTGCCGAAGACATCATCGCCTATTTTAGCCACCGGGCCGATGTCGCAGGCGCCCACGCAGCAGGTGCGGCACAGGGTTATCTTGCCGTCCCCGGTGGTCTCGCCGACTTTGGCCCCCGAGGCCGCTTCAAACCAGCCCATCACTACGTCGGCCTGGGTGAAATGGCAGGGCGTGCTCTGGCAAATCTCGACAACGTTCTCCCCACGGGGCTCGGTGCTGAACATGGCGTAAAAAGTCAGAATGTCGTGAATCTTGGACAGCGGCACATTAAGAACACTCGCCACCAGGTCCGCCCACTTCTGTTCAACAAAGTTGCGGCCCGAGGCGGCCTGAATGTCGAGGAGTACGGCAATGAGCTGCTGGGCGTCATTGTCGTAGCTCTTCATGATTTTCAAGACCTGGTCTTCAGTCATTTGGGTCATGCTTTCCCCCATCGTTTAGTTAGGGGCCAGCCGAGCCGGCGGTAAGGGCCCGCGGCCGGAACTGGCCGTGACAAGATAGAGAGTGGAATTAAGGCAACGATACAGAATATTGCAAGATTAGCATCCGGGCCGGCAAAAGTCAAACGATATATCAGGCAGGGGCGCATCTCAATTCGAGACCGTTGCATGATTTACGAATTATCCGTCTCTCATATTTCGGCTGAATTTTATTGTGGTCAGGTAAGTAGTCGGCCCTGAAAAATGAAAAATTTGCTTAAGGGCACATCTAAAAATTAGGAGGGTATTAACAAAAGAACGTTAATATGATATAATCATCTTCAGTTAATGAGGAGGTGATTAGGGGCTGTTTCACAAAAAAAGAATAGATATTAAGGAACACTCTTGTCCAAAATAAATATTTGAATTTCATATAAGTCCCCCTG
>Ga0099364_10011694_pt1 | contig 11945 bp, 1 predicted proteins | sample TergutTh196P3_FD_73070 | JGI IMG/M metagenome (GOLD analysis project Ga0099364, IMG submission 73070) | Microcerotermes parvus P3 segment gut microbial communities from Pointe-Noire, Republic of the Congo - Th196 P3 | ecosystem: Host-associated > Arthropoda: Insects > Digestive system > Gut ...
GGGTTGAGTCCTTGCCTTCGTTGAACACCGCGACCGCTGCGTTTGGGGTGCCGATGCCGTTTGGTGCCGTGTTCCAGCCGGTGAAGGTGTAGTTTGTGCGGGCGAACTCGATTGCCGGTAACGGGTCGCCATTTTTCAACTGTTCGCTGGCAGGCTGTCCCGTGCCGCCGTTGGGGTTGAAGGTTACGGTGTACTCCGAGGCTGTAACCGTAATGGTAAGAAGCACGGCTTTGTTCTCCGGGAGTATCTCGCGTTCTTGGGTCATGCTGAAAATCGGCTCGCCGTCAAACCCGAAATGTACAATCCGCAGGAATGTGCTCCTTACGCCGCTGCCTGATGTGCCGGTGCGGGCGTGGTACACGTTAACAAGCTGGCCGTCTTCATCCACCACATAGCTGTTGTGGCCGGGTCCGTAATAGCCGGTGTTGGAGAAGCTGTGCCATACCGGGTATACGTACTCTTTCCACTGGCTTGCATCGAGGAAGTCGGTGTTTTCATCCAGGTTGATATAGGACATCCCGACCGCATATGTCTCGTTGGTGGCGCCTCCGGAGAATGTCAGGTACAGCCTGTCGTCGGTCTTTATCACGTATGAGCCTTCAACAACGAAGTTGCTGCCGAAGCTCTCAAAACTGCGCTGCCAGCCGAAACGGTTAGCGGTTACCTTCACGAAATCGCTGATTAGCCGCCACGGCTCTGCAGGATCGACCTCGCCGATATAGTTCTCGGAGTTGGTGCGTGTGTTTGACCAGATGACATAATGGCGGCCTGCATGTTCAAAGTACGTCATATCCAGCGTTATGCCGCCTCCAATGGTCAGGTCAAGCCTTCTGCCGTCTCTCCCGAGGAACATATGGAATTCATTCCAGTCATCGTAATTGGTGGGGTCGCCACCCGTTCTCAGCTTCAGGACATAGGACGTTACGCTAAATGTGTTGTTTCTGTCTGTGGCGAAGAAACAGTAGAGGTCGCCGTTAATCAGATGAAGCTCCGGCGCCCAGTGGCGAGTTGACTGTCCCAGTCCCGATTCCCCTGTCAGAGCCACTGCCTTCGCATGGTCGAAAATCTTCCAGTCGCGGGCATTCTTCAGGTCAAGAAGGGTGTCGGCTTCGCGCAGGAAGAGCCATTGGTTGTACCCGGATTGCTGGCCTTCGTAGGTCACGCTTCCCTCGGTTGTGGCAATCCAATAGAACTTACCGTTGTATTTGACTGCCATCGGGTCTGCGCGTCCGGAAATCAGCGGGAAGTTCCAGTTGTTCGGCCTGTCGTCGTACTGCTTGACTGATCCTCTAACTGTGTATGTGCCCGGTGTGTTGAAGTCAATCGCCGCAATATCATCCGCGTTCCAATTCACTGGTTTTTCTGCGGACGAGCCGTCAGAGTAGTTTGCCGTGACCTTAACTTTGCTTATGTCTACGGCCGCTCCGGTGTCTACGTTGATTTGAGGCACAACCACGGTGGTGTTGACAACAGGGGCGAGCTTTTTGTAGACATATTCCGACTCGTCCTTCGTAAGCGCGATCACTCCGCTTGCAATACCATCGAAAATAGGCGAGGTGACTTCCGGCCTAACAAGAGGCAGGCAGGGTTCAGGTGTGGCGAATGTCACGAAGTCCGCAGTCGTTGTCATATAGGTGTCGCCCACGGAATCGGTCCATGTGATAACGTATTGATCCCTCTGGGCGTCATACAGCGCGTGCGGGTTTGTCATGTTGCCCCTGTTTGTGAGGACCATGCCGGATTCTTCGTAGTTTATCAGGTCGCTGCTTGTGTGGAGGAGAAGCCCTGCTTCCGCCGTCTTCGTCACCACGCTGTTGCCGCTGTTCCATGTGTGGGAGTAACGTACTGAGATAATGCCGAAGCTTCCGTCCTTCATGCGGAATATGTATGGCTGGAGCAGTTGTCTCGTCACGCTGTTCGAAGGCTGCGGGCTTATCGGCCACAGTATTCCCATGCCGCCGGACAGCGGGACGTAATCGGTTCCGTTGCTGCTAAAGCCAAGGTGCATGGCGTCGGTTTGTAACTCGCGGTACAGCTTGTCTCCACCAAAAGCTCGCGGGATGCGGGTGTAGCTCATGATATAGGATGCATCAGGAATTACTTTGACTTTGAAGTCCTTTTGCACGTTGCTGCCGTCTAAGAGCGCGATGCTTGCCGTCAGGTTGACTTCTGCGAGAGCTGTTCCGGGCGTCACCGCGCCGGTCGTAGGATTGATCAGGCTCGGATTGCTGCTTGTCCATGTAATCGTCGATCCGGCAAACAGGAGCGGGAGAGTGTCATTGGCGGACAGATAGTATGGGAGCAGCAGGCTCTTTGCCGTCAGCCCAACGACATAGCTGCCGGAAACCACGGTGAGCGGGAAGTCCTTCGTTATGGATTGAGGGCCTGCGCTTGTGGTAATCGTGATCGTTGCGGTCAGCGTGGCGTTTTTCTCAGTGTCTCCGATTGTCACCTTGCCCTCGTCTGTGATGACGGCCGCATCGGATGTCTCACATGTGATCACTGAGTTGTGAAGCCCGCTGTCCGGCAGTGTCAAATCTCTCATGACGGCGGATAGGTCGCCAAGGTTGAGCGCGTTCGCGGCATCTTGCAGGTTGTTTTGGACGTTTTGCTCATTAAAGGTCGTGGCTATTTCCACTGCGCTGAGCGCTCTGTTGTATATGCGGAAGTCCTTGATTTCCATGTTCGGGAACTGATCAGCCCAGTTTGCCCTGCCGATGTAGAATCCTCCCGTGCCCGCCGGCGGGGTACGGTTGGCTGTCGAAGTCTGGGTGCCTGATGCGACCTGCGCACCGTTTACGTAGATACGCGTCATGTTGCCCGTGCGCGTGACTGTGACGTATAGCCACTGGTTAATATTGTTGGTCGGGCGGCTTGCGGACGGCGCCGTGATTGCATTGGCGTTATCCATGTTGAACTGGAAGTCGCGGGCAGTGAGGAACATTATGTTGCTCGTTGATCCCGGACCGAAGTCAAACACCCTTATCCACTGCTGCTGGCCTGCTGCGCGGTTTTTCACCCATGTGGACACCGAGAAGTCTCCGGGAACATTTTCCAATATGTTCCTTGGCAAATCCACCCACTGTGAGCCTGCGGCAGTCGCGCTTGTGCTCGTGCTGCCTGCGAAGCTTGCCGATTCTCCTGTGAAGCTTGCGCCGTTCATCATCGTGCCGTGATAGCCGTAGCCGGATGAGTCGGTGACGGTCGTACCCGAGCCCGGTGCCTCATCGAACTTGTACCATAGCACCAAGTCCGAAGGCTCGTCCATGCCGCAGAGTGTACACTTGCCATCCACGAAGTTGTGGTCTATCATCGGTATCGGCCTCGTTTGCGTCTGCCCGCATCCGTACTCGCATGGGGCTATTTCAAGGCCTGTATGCGTACAGGTTGCCGGCGTTGGGGGATCCGTTGGCCCGTATGCAATGAAGCTATGCGGTATCATCGCTAAGGTTGTCACATCGGTTTCCACGCAGCCAACGAACAGACAAGACCTTGTGCTTGTACCGGGTGCTGTGCAGGTTGGTGGTACGATTACCGGTTCACCCCAGTTGTGGGGCACGATTTGAAGCACTACGGTGTCTGTTTCTCCGCAGTCGATGCGCAGGCATGTCACCGTGCCGCTACCGGGAACCGTGCAGGTCGGGGGTACATCGACGGTCGGTGCGCCCCAGAGGTGGCCGTACGTGTCGCAGTCGAGGTCTAGTCCGCTCTGGTCCACATGTATTTCGAATTGCTGGACTGTCATTACCGTCGCGGCTTTGGAGAAGCTGAGTACGTACCAGCCGTTTACTGAGTCGTAGGTTACTGCGAGGTTGACCCCTGTGCTGCTTATCAAGGCGTTGAGCTGCGGCGTAGCAAGGGCGATCAGTTGAGTCGGTGTCTCAGCGCCTGAGCCGGTCACGGTTATGCGGCTTCCCACGATGTCGTCCGCTTCCAGGATAGACGCGACTTCTGCTGCGTCTGCTTCTTGAGTTGCTATGTTTACAAAGTTTGAGAAGAGTCTGTAAAGCTTGAGTACGCCGTTGTAATAGTACCGCACGAGTCCTGCGCCGCTCGTTGGCGCCTGCGTTACCATTACTTTGACGCTCGGGTTGTCGGCGGATGCTGTTATTGTCGCATCTCCCGAAGGCCGTGATGTGGAGACTTGATAGCGGAAATAGTCGTAGATACCGTTGGCATTTGTGGAGGCTATCGGTAGATCAGGTATGGACTGCGCTGATCCTCCCACCGATATGCTTACTGCTGGCGATACCGGGCGCTCAATCTCATGGTCGTCAGAGCTAAAGCCAAGACCTATGAGATTGCATAGTGCGCCGGAGCCTCCGCTTACCACTAGGTAGACGGCATGCTTCCCTTGCAAGCCATCCACATACGATGATACGTCAATCGTATACTGCGTCACAACCTGCGGGGAGTTTGCCGGGATTGTAATCGTTCCGATTTGCGTGCCATTCCAAGTGGCGTTATCCCAGGGGCCATCCAGCCAAACTTGTACTGTAAAGGTGCCGGTTGTTCTGGGTGTAAGCCAGAGGTTGAACTTTGTGTTATTGCCGAGCTTGGTTCCTTCAAAGGGCGGCAGGCCTTTTGTCCACTCGTTGAGTCCGCCGAAACCGAAGTACTTGTAGCCTGCCCTGTACCCGTTCTGCACACTTTCGATGGGCATGTGGTTGTCCCAAATGTCGTAGGTATCTTGCAATGTGCCGGTTCCCTGCGCGTTACTTACAAATCCCGCCGAGTAATACCTGTATGGTGGCAGACCATAGATGTAGAACCCCTCGGATGTAACTTCTGCGCCTTTGTATTCCACACCGTTGCTTGCTTTGGCTGTCCATACTTCGTCAGGCGCGTATGGGTCATAGCCTGTGATCGTGACCGTTCCGCCGGCCAAGACCGATGGCTCAGTCCATTCGACTTTAATTGGGGCTACCACTGCCTGACGTGCGTTTCCGTTCCCTCTAGGTGGCCTGTGATAGGTCGTGTACCACTGGCCGTTTATCTCCCACAAGCTTCCGTGGGTGTTGTGTCCCCAACTGCCTGTTGATATGCCGTTGCCGTTTTGGTTCAAAACCGGTCCGCGGGAGTCGACCAGCACACCGCCGGACCTAAACGGTCCCAACGGAGTGTCGCCATATGCCCAACGTAGCGCGGAGTTTGTGCTGCCAAGCCCATAGTCAGGACCTGAATACCCGCTGAAAACCATAATGTACTTATTGCCAATCTTACGCATGGACGCAGCCTCGAAGAAGTTGAAGTCTGCGGGGTCTTCGCCCGGTGCGAGGCAGGGGTAGACTGTCCCGGCGGGGTCTCTGAGGTTGCCGTATGAGGTGCTGGAGGGCATGAAGTAGTCAATGCGCGAGGTTCCGGCCCTTCTCGACCACATCGTGCTTTGATTCAGCTCATCCGCGTAAGATCTCTGGTAACCGTAATACACATACGCCCTAAAGCCGATATCGTAATCGGGGTCAGTCGGATCGTCGATGTAATCTACCCACACGGACGGGTCGAAGCCCACTATGCTCCCTGTGAGCGACCTGCCGTTTGTGCCGAGGTTGACTGGTGTATATGGTCCGTCCGGTCGATCCGCTCTGGCCACCATCCCGTTGTCGCTGGTGCTGTGGGGGTACAGATAGTACTCGACTATGGTGCGTTCATCGGCGGGTGTTCTTCCCCTTGCTATGACCTCGGGTGCGAACCTTCTAACCTCAACCAAATCAGGGGCATACATGGTATCCCAGTTGCCGGTGTTGTTCGGGCGGTATGTGAAAATCGCGCCATCGTCACGCCAATCGGACAGGTTTTCCACCGGTGCTGACCACATCCTGATGTCAGGTCCGCAGTAGCTACCGCGTCTTGTGTCATGTGAACCAATGATATACGCCCGGTATTCTCCCGGGTTGTCGGGATCTTCAAACACGCGCGGCTCGTTGTCCGGCAAATGCTCCCATAACGGCAGGTATGGGTTGCCATATGTGTAATTTGACCCGGACTCTGCAAAACCGACGCCTGTAATGCTGATGACGGAGTTGACTGTGCTTGTATCGTAAACGACGTTGCTCGCGCTTTGCACCAGCACATAGTCCGGTTTGACCGTGATACTCGTGTCACCTGCAAGCGTCCTGTTCAAGCTGAATCGTATTGTCGCGAAAAGGGCTTGGGTGGCGGGGTTGAAGCCAACCGCATTACCACTCGCTCCGAACACCAATTGGTTGCCCTTGACTTCCCAGTAGGTCTCCCCTACTAAATCCGCGCCGAATGTTACACTCGCTACGTTTAGGTATCTCGGGATTTCAAAGGACGCGCCGATTCCTGTGTATGTACCGGCAGGAAGCGGGTCCAGAAGGAGCGGGACTTCGATGATTGTGCCTGCTTCGCCTTCGGCTGTTTGATTCCCCATCGTTGCGTTTCGCACCGTCGGGGCAGTCGCTGCCGTCAGTTTGTCGTCTATCCTGTAGAAGTCGAAGTCCACGTAGCCACCGATCGATGTCTTTGCGAAGTTGTACAGGCCGAAGCGGTAGCCCATGAAGTGGTTGCCTGTGCTGTAGGTCATTTGCAGTTCAGTGCCTAACTGAGTCCACGTCAGGCCATCGAAACTGTAGTAGAATCTGCCCCTGGCGTTGTTTCCGTAGGGGTTGCTGGCCGCATTTGTTACTAGGTTTGCCTCGGCTTTGAGCCATATTCCATTGCCTACGAGGCCCACGGGTGTGCCGCTCACCGCTCCGGCATTCGTTGCGTGACCGCTTGACCATGAATTGGCCAGCGTCGTGACGATTTGCTTCTGCCCGCCTTCCATCCTTATTCCTATGGAGCCATATTTAGCCGTGAAGAGTGTTATGCCTGCCTCGTCGCCGTCTTTCATGTTTGAAACGTCGAGGTACGTCACAGCAGAGCTGTTCGGCCCGAATGTGCGCTGGGTCAGTGTGTTGGGGGCTAGTAGAATATGCGGTGAGATATAGCCGGTGGTCAGGCGCAGCCAGCCGGGACGCTGGGTCAGTGACCAGTAGCGGTTGTCCGGGTTGTGGTTCCACTGCCACGCAAGGTTCAGGTTGGACCCGTTGTAGTCGTAGGGGCCGCCGGCCATCTGCGTTGGGGTAACTGGTACCGTTGCAATCGCGCCGTCGCCGGATACGTTCACCGCACGGACGCGGAGGGAGTACGGTATGCCGTTATTCAAGCTGGCAAATGTATATGTTCGTGCACTGGCTGCCAGCGTTATCCAGTTGTCGCCGTCGCTCGACACCTTGTATCCTGTGATTGCGCTGCCGCCATCGTCCAGCGGGGCATCCCAAGTGAGTACCGCATGGCCGTTTCCGGGCATCGCTTCGGCGTTTGAGGGCACTCCGGGTGGTTTTATCGTCTCGGGATCTTCCGGCGGTTCCATCTCCTGTGCGCCAACCGGTACCACGGATATGTCGTCCACGTAGAAGTCGAACAGGTCATTGGCCGGTGTCGGACTGGATGTCCAGGAGCATTCGACAAAAATGCTCACAAGCGGCTCTTGAAGCCTGTCGGGGACTACCCAGTTGTTTCTCGATAGCGTGACCCATGTGTTTCTTCCGACATTCGTGCTTGGGGATATGTTCTCCATTGGGTTGTACTCGCTGCTGTAGCTGCCGCCTCCCCTGAACGTAATGAACATTGCCCTGTTCCCTGTCGGGCCTTCGGTGCGGTACACTCTTGCCGACACGTTATAAGTCCCGCCTTTTACCATCGGGGCGACCATGCTATTGATTAACTGCGCGGGTCCGTCGCCAGTCGCTGCGCGTCCTGTGACATAGCCTACATAACCGGTGCCGGACGGGTTAGCTACGCGGGTTACAGTTGCCCTGCCTGTGTCATCGTCATTCGTCGTCCACATAGACATGTCGGGGTCTTCAAAATTTCCATTTACGATGAGTTGGTTGGGTACGGGTATCCACGACACTTGCCTGACCCTCGCGGCGGCACCGGGGCCTTCGTCATTTACTGCGCGGACGCTAAATGTGTACCATGTGCCGCTGTTAAGGCCGCTAAAGGTATGTGAGCTGTCGGTGAGCAGCTTATCCACCCAGTTAGCATCTTCTGCGTTGCTCGATTCCTTGTACGATACCTGATTCTTTGTGATTGGGCTGTCGCCCTCGTCTGCTGGAACACCCCAGGTAAGCGTTACTGTGCCATCGTTATTGCGCACAGCAACGGGAGTTGTTGGAGCAGATGGCATCGGGGCGACCTCATACAATTTGAGCGGTGCAGCAGCCCAGAGGTCTTGCATCGGAACCGCGTTTGATTCATGCTCGCCGTTTACTTCTCCGCCTTCTGCCACAAATCCGGCTGAGTTCCCCAGCAGAGCAAAGTTCCAACGTTGAGATCCATCGGGTGCAGTGATGAAGAATAGTGACACAGTGCCTTCGCTCGCGTTTAGCGTCTGTACATGCAGATTTGACTGCGCCGCGTTGCCGCCGGAGGCAGTCGTTAGAATCGCTGTCTTCGTTGAGGAGCTGCTGTCGCGCCTCAGACGGTTCGCGCCGTTTGTTACCGCAAATCCCAGGCCGTAGCCTTGAGGCGCTTCTGTCGTGGTATATGTTTCTCCTGCGGTATTGTTGCCTTCGGCGAAAGTCCAGATCATATTTTCGGTCACATCGGAGGTAATCACGCCGTCTACAACGGTGACCGGCGTAGATGTCAGTCCTTGCCTCGCAACTGTGATTCCGTCGCCTTCAGGAACCGAAGAAATGGATGTGTTAGTTAATGCGCCACCGCCAGTCCTTGCGGACACGATGACGTACTCTTTGCCTGCTTCAATTGTATCCGGATCAGCAAGCTTCCAATTTGCGCCGTCCGAAGCGGGCACTATGGCAAGACCATCAGAGAGCGGAGCTATCCCTGAAACGCCTGCTATCGGTGAACTCGCCGCATTTGGTTGTGTCGGGGTAATGGGTGTGTCGTAATACAGGGGCTTGGGCGCGTTGTTGTAGAACTCATCTGATGTAACGATGCTTTTTTTGCCCTCGTCCGTAACTATGGGAATGCCACCTGTACGTGCATATGGCGTCCATGAGCCGTTTTCACCGAGCATCGGCCAGTCGTTGACCCATGTGACAGGCAAAAGCCAAGGCATGCGCCCACCCGCGTCGCTGTCGCGGAAGAAGAGGCCGTACCAGTTGTCACGGTCAACATTTGGGTCGCCATCGCCTGTGTAGATGATGTCGCCTTGGGCTACGCCGCTCCCATTGACGCTCTCCATGCCGATTACCTGGCTTTCCCATTGGTTTGCAGGTGTGTCAAGGCTGGGAGCGCGGTGGGCGATTGCGGTGCGCATCCAACCGCTGCCGGTTTGTCCGCTGGGGTAGCCGCCGCCTGTTATGACAATCAAATAATAATACCCGCCGATTTTCCGCATGTGCGCACCCTCGTTTAGAGTACCGGAAGCGGGCATATCGCCGGATATTGGATGAGGCGCGAAAAGACTATTTATCAATCTACGAGGTGTTGCACCCTGTGCTAGCCCGGTCACGTCCGAGTTAAGCTCAATTATCTCACCGCCATAGACCAGCCAGTTCCTGCCGTCGTCGTCGAGCAGCAGACCGCAGTCGTGGTAACGTCCCGGGAGTTCGTATCTGCGCCAAGCTTGGTTCTCGGGGTCCTCCGTTTGGAAGATTTGTGCTCTCCAAGTGCTGCCATATACGAGCGAGGGGACTATGAGGTAGAATGTGCCGTCCTTGTAGCGCAATGAGCTAGCCCATGATCCATTTGAGTATGAGTTCGATCCGGATTGCAGCTTTTGGATGTTGTCATCTCCTAGCACGTTGTAGCAGTAGCTCACGGTTTCCCAGTTCACAAGGTCAAATGACTTCATGATAGGGACGCCTGGACTCATGTGCATGGAAGTGCTAGACATCCAGTAGGCATCCCGTCCCTCGGAGTCCGGCGCACGGGTGATGTCCATGTCCGGTACGTCAGCCCAGATTATAGGGTTTCTGTACGTGCCGTCGCCCATGTCAGAGCTGCCTGACGGCTGTAATGCAAGAGCCTCCGTCCACATCGTGACTATACTTAGCACGGGGATCAGGGAGACGAGCATTACGATTGCGAGAAATAGCGATAGTATTCTGTTTGCTGTTTTCATGTTCTCCTCCGTATAAAAGTATTTTGCCTCTTTTCTTCTGGAGTTGCGGTTCTCCGTTTTCAGCCTCTTTTCTTCTGGAGTTGCGGTTCTCCGTTTTCAGCCTCTTTTCCTCTGGAGTTGCGGTTCTCCATTTTCAGCCTCTTTTCTTCTGGGGTTGCGGTTCCCCATTTTCAGCCTCGCTGCTTTCGCGCAACGTGGTCAAGCGACCTCTTTACGGGGTTGAGGCTTCCCATCGTTTCCTCGCCGTCTGTGCCCGGCGCGGTTTCAGCCGCAAAGTTGTAGTAGCCCGCGGCTGAAGCAATTTCTTCAATATTGTACCTCTCACCTTCTTTCTCGGAAAGACCGCAGTTGCGAATTGTAAATTGACAAAGTATACTCATATTATTGTAACACTTTATTCATGATGGTTACATGTTCAAATGCGTTATGTTTTATGTCATTTTTTACTTTAAAAACTGGTTGACAATTTGCGCCAATCATGATAAACATTGTTATATGTGTAGAAAGGATTGGTTATTGGTTATGGGAAAATGGATAGCGGCGGTCCTCGTAGTGGCAGTGCTTTTCGTTATGTTGGCGGCTTGCAGCCAAAGTAACGGTGAGTTGGGAAGCCTTGATTTATCGGATGAGGGCACAGGGCTTGGAGAAGCAAGTGGTTCCGATAACGAAACAACTCCGGATACTCGCCCGTTTGATGGTACTGTAATTACTTTCATGGCAAATGGGGGCTTAGTCCACGACACAGAACTAGAGATTTTAGCACCTAGGTTTACCGAGGAAACGGGCATCAAGGTGGAATTCCAAATCATGACGGCTGACCTGTACCCCGATCTTCTGATGACAAGGTTGAGTGCCGGTGGTGTTGCGGACATTTTTACATCTCAAGGCGGACGACATGATATTGTTTCTTTCCTTAACGCAGAGTTGAACGCGGTAGACCTGACCGGCGAGGAATGGGTTTCGCGTCTTGACCCGTTGGCTGCTGCGGAGGTTTCTATAGATGGTAAGGTTTTCGGTCAGCCAATTTTTAACTTATCGTCAGTATGGGCGATTGCATACAACAAGCAGATTTTTGCTGCTTTAGACTTAAGTATTCCTTCTACCTTCGATGAGTTTATGGATGTTTGCCAGAAAATATCCGACGCCGGAATCATACCGATTTATCAAGCCGTTGCAGATGGTTGGAATCATGTGATATGGTTTCCTGAAATGGGTCCCATTATTGAGTTTAACGAACCCGGCATCACAGAGCGGCTTAATTGTAATCAAACCGCTTTTGCTGAAAGCCCCACCGCGAAGCTGATTGTCGATCAAATAAAGGAAATGGTAGACAGGGGGTTTTGGGGCGAAGACTATATGAGCAACAGATTTGGGGATGCCGCAAGATATTTTTCAGAAGGCAGCTACGCCATGACCTTGGCGCATCAGTGGTTTCCTGATACGGTGAATGCCTTTGATCCGAGTTTTAGCCCTGATGATGTGGGTTTTTTTCTTATACCTCTCGCGGATAACCAAATCCTAAACGTCAACATGGCAAACCCTACGCGCTTTATTTATTCGGGTTCCCCGAATATTGAGGCTGCTAAGTTATACTTTAGTTTTATTGCTCGACCTGAAAACCTTCAGTTACTTATTGATAACGAACCGGCTATCTGGGGTTTACCGTTCTCAGGAACCACATCTTCTTATACACCGACAATCAATGAGTTTTTTGACAGGTATCCTACCAGCGGTACCGTGTTTCAGACATCGGTCAAGTATGTCAGCCCTCAGTGGATGGATATTGGAGCGGAGATTGTCAACGTCATTCAGAACCGTTATGATTCGCTTACGATGCTCGAGA
>Ga0099364_10011695_pt1 | contig 11944 bp, 10 predicted proteins | sample TergutTh196P3_FD_73070 | JGI IMG/M metagenome (GOLD analysis project Ga0099364, IMG submission 73070) | Microcerotermes parvus P3 segment gut microbial communities from Pointe-Noire, Republic of the Congo - Th196 P3 | ecosystem: Host-associated > Arthropoda: Insects > Digestive system > Gut ...
CCGGCGGACATTCCTCGACGCCTTCGAGGATCGGAATCGAAAACGCGGCGGTTTTCCCGGTTCCGGTTCGGGCTTGTCCCATCAGATCGCGTCCGGATTGAACCAGTTTGAAGACTCCGGCCTGAATCGGCGTCGGTTCGAGATAGCGAACGACTTTCAGGGCTTCGAGCATCGTTTCGGAGAGCCCGAGTTCGGCAAAGCCGGTCGATTCGGATTCGGCGTCGGCAGGGTTGGGCTTTTGCGACTCGATGAACGGTTGTACGCCGCCGCGCTGTACCGAACGGGGTTCCCGTTGTTCCTTTCGTTCCTTCGGCTCTCTCCGTTCCCTCGGCTCTCTCCGTTCCCTCGGCTCTCTCCGTTCTTTCTGCTCTTTCGGTGGTTTCGGAGCGGACGGCGGCTTTTTCTCGACCTTTTCCTGCCGGACGGGTTGCTTCGGAGCAGGTTGCTGAGTTGGTTTTGTGGGTTTGGCCGGTTTTTCTTTGCGTGGTTCCGGTTCACGTCGCTTCAGCGGCTCTTTTTTTGGCGTTTCGGCGACTTTTTTTGGCGGTTCTTTTTTCGGAGATTCCTTTTTTGGCGGCGGAGCAACCGGCGGCTTCGGCTTCTTTTCCGGGACGATCAGTGGAACGTATTCCCTCTTGTCGGGGTCCCAGACCATCTGCTCACGCCTCGGTTTCGTGTCCGACGCAGTGGATCGGGCGGGCGCCGGAGTACCGGCTAAATGGAGTTCGTCGTCGGACGGAATCGGCGTCCGACCGTAACTGGGCAGCGTCAGATCGTCGTCTTCCCCAAACGGCAACGGAACCGGCTTTCCCGGTCGAGCGGCGTTTTTCTTCGGCAACGATTGAACCGGCCCTCCGCCTTTCGTCGGCTTGGATTTTTTCGACGATCCACGGGACCGATCTTTTTTGGCGGGCGTCGCATCCTTGGACCGCAGGGCGCCGGAGTATCCGTCGTCGAAATCGTCGTCGGACGGTTCGACGAAAAAGAGGTCTTCATCAGGAATATTTTCGTTACGCGCTTCCCCATCGTCGACGAATCCCCAACGGAATGAATCAACGTAATCCTCACGCCGTGTTTTTCGTCCCAATCCCTTTGCCTTCCCGTGTTTTCGGCTTTCACCGCCCTCTTTTCGTTTTTTTGACAAAATCGCCCCCAAATGATAAACCTTTCAAAACAACTAACCCACCCGCTCCATTAGACCGCAAGAAGAGTTTTCGGTCAAGGAACCCCACGGTGAGGGGAATGCGTCAAAAGTCAATCCCCCTCAAGAACAGGTTTCCTGATAAGCGGAATGGACAGCATCCAGGACGACTCGTTTGGCTTCGTCGAGCGGCAGGTTTAATGTTGCTCCGGCGGCTTGTTTGTGTCCGCCGCCGCCGAAAAGAGCCGCAAGTCGACTGCAATCGACATCGCAACGACTCCGAAAACTGACCTTGAAGCAGTTTTCTTGTAGTTCCGAGAAAAGCAGAGCGATTGTTGAGCCGTTGACCTGTAACAACATGTTGACAACGTCCTCCGTGTCGGAAGGAATCGCTCCGGTCTGTTCCAAATCGTCCAGTGTTACCCAAGTGCACATCACAAGACCGTCCAACGACGCCTCCGTTTTGGCGAGAATTCGACCGATCAGGCGGACTCGTCCGAGAGACTCCTGTTCGTACAGTTCCCGGTAGATCGCAGCCGGTTCCGCTCCGGCGTCGACGAGTTCCGCCGCCGTCCGAAAGGTTTGCGATGTTACGGAAGCGAAACGGAACCACCCGGTGTCCGTCGTAAGGGCAACGAAGGCCGGTTCGGCAATTTCCTTCGTCAGCGGAACACCGAGAGCGCGAACTGCCTGGGCGACAAGCGCTCCGGTTGCCTCCGCCGTGTTGTCGACGAAATTTTCCGCTCCGATGTTGTCGCCCTTGAGATGATGGTCGAGGACGATTTTTCTTGCCCGAGTTGTTTTGAGAGTTTTGCCCATTTCGCCGAGTTGCGCCCAAGATCGGGTGTCGAGAACGAACAACAGATCAATACCGTCAATCCAAGCGGAATCCTCCTCGGTTAGGTCTTCAAGACAGCGGATTGCGTTCGTCGGATCAAGAAACGTCAAGGTCGGCGGCGTTCGATGGGGGTTGATGATTCGAACGTCTTTGCCGAGGCTTTCCAGTATCCGTTTCATGGCAATTTCGCTGCCGATACAGTCGCCGTCCGGTCGAACATGAGCGGTCAGTAAAATTCTCGTCGCCGCCTGAACGGTCGCCGTGAAGGCTCGCCAATCAATAGTCATACGCTGCTGAGTTCCGTGAGGGAAATCGAATTTGAAGCCGGGCGATCGGATCGCTTTTCTCGTATTATTTGAGACTCTGTAGCATGAAAGTTGCCGAATTCCGCCCCGAAGGGGCAAGATACTGTACGGTTTTATCTCTTGCCCTTACAGGGCGGCTGGACAGCGGAGTACCGGTCAAATCATTCACCCAGGGCGGCGGCGAGTACGCCTTGCCCTGGGCTAGGTATCAGGCCCCTGCGGGGCGGAAATTCGATAAAACGTGCTACTTTGATGCTACACTCTCTATTATTTCCATAACGTTGCACCGGTACTGTCCAACATAATGATTCGCCATAGAACACAGCGTTCACGGAGAAAAATGTGAAACGAGACAGGACCAATGGAGAAAACAGACGTTCCAGCGGGGCAGAAATTCCTTTCTTCTCCATGACCCCTGTTCTCTCTGTGGTTGCGGAAATAAGTTGGGCAGTACAAGTAAGGAATCAAGGTTTTTCCGTCAGGGCGCAGGCAAAGTCGAATTGGACCGACGTTTTTCCGTTCAACGTTACTTTGGCCCGAAGGAAATAAACACCGGTCATCTTCTCACGAAATTTGACCTCAATGAGAATAGTGTCGCCGGGAAAGACCATCTGTTTGAATCGAACTTCGCCCATCTTGGCGACAACGGGAACCATATTGTCAATGCTTTCGTCCTCGAAGATTTTCGTCAGCAGAATTGCCCCGGCCTGAAGCGCCGCTTCGCATTGCAATACGCCCGGAACAATCGGATAGCCCGGATAGTGGCCGCGAAAGAAATCCTCCCGACCGGTGAACGTCTTTTTGCAGACGATGCGTTTGCCGTCACATTCGACGATTTCGTCGATAAACAAAAACGGCTCCCGATGCGGTATCGCCGCCTGAACTTCAGCGAGTTTTTCCATAAGATTGATAAGGGACAATTGACAATTCCACGTAATTTCCTGCTTCGTCGACCATCTCAAGACAGTCCCCAGCCGTCAGGAATCACGGCCTCCTTTTGGATGCAGATCACACCGTCACGGATCATACCGTAAGGTTGTTCTTCGCTGTCGACGATGCCCTGCGGGTTCAGAATGATAACCCGCTTGCCGATGCGGCAATCCTTGTCAACAATGGCATTCTCGATGACGGAATAGTCGCCGATTCCCATCGGCGGAATTCCCTGATGCATGTCGTATTGTTTATCGATCTCCGTTTCATAGGAATCACAGCCCATCACGATGGAATTGCGTATCCGAACCCCTTTGCCGATTCGACAGCGCAATCCAATGATGCTGTTCTCGATCACGGCGCCCTCTTCAATATCGCAACCGTCGGCAACCATGCTTCCGCGGATCGTTGCTCCGTCGACCCGACTCGCCGGAAGGAAACGCGGCTCCGTGTACGTCGGCCATTCCGGGTGAGACAGGACAAACTCCGGCACCGACCGCGTCATCGCAAGGTTCGCCTCGTAGAACGCCCGAATCGTTCCAATATCCTCCCAGTAGCCGTCGAAAAGATGGACTTGGACTCTTTTCGTTCGAATCGTCGCCGGAAACACCTCTTTGCCGAAATCCTTGTAGTCGGTTTTTTCCAAGACCTCGATCAGTGTTTTCTTGTTGAACAGGTAAATGCCCATACTGGCGAGGCAGTCCCGCCCATTGGAGGCGATTCCCTGTGCATCAATCCATTCCGGGTCCGTCCGAACGTGCTTCAACTCGTCTTCAGTCTGCGGTTTCTCCAGGAATCCGACGACGCGGCCCGTATCGTCCAATCGCATGATTCCGAGGCCGGACGCCTGTTCCTGATGCACCGGGACCGCCGAAATCGAAACGTCGGCTCCGGCTTTGATATGCGACTCCAGCATTTTGTTGAAGTCCATCCGATAGAGTTGGTCGCCGGACAAGATCAACACGTAATCGATGTTCCGTTGCTGGATATAACTGAAATTCTGCCGGACGGCGTCCGCCGTTCCCTGATACCATTTCGAACCGTCGTTCGTCTGCTGAGCGGCGAGAATTTCAGCGAAGCCGCCGCCGAAATAGTCGAAATGGAACGAATAGAGATGCCGGTGAAGACTGGCCGAGTTGAACTGCGTCAGGACGTAAATTTTGTTCACACCGCTGTTAATGCAATTCGACAAGGGAATGTCGATCAGCCGATATTTCCCACCGACGGGAACGGCCGGTTTTGCACGAAACTTCGTGAGAGGATACAGTCGGGTGCCGCGGCCCCCGCCGAGAATGAGTGCGACGACGTTCTTCATCGATATGCCTCCGGCGAAATGTATTGTGCTACGCAACGCCATCAAACGGACGTTTTCGGTTGCCGTGAAAATTGTTCAGAGCCGCAATCGTGAGATTGCATTTTTCCTAACGCAGTAAAGCGGTAAATATAAATGGAGCAACCGGTCCGTGCAAGAGGCCACCGAATGGGGGATAAATATTTGAGGTCTTTCCCCGACCTGGAGTCAATCGGACTCCCTGATTATGGACGACCATCGTTTCTCGCCCGCTCAACATATTCGGCGGCCCACGGACGGTCTTGGTATAATTCAATAAGACCGCGTCGGATTTCTGCGGCACGTTCGGGGTTCTCGGCTTGAAGACCATCGGCGTCGTCGAGTCGGGTTTTGAGTTTTTCCCTCGCGCCGGTTTGAATCTTGACGAACTCCGCTTCGATTTTCTTCAAACGTCGCCGCGCCAGTTCGACGCATTGCTCCGTTTCACTACGGCGTCGATTGATGGAGCGCTCGTCCCGTGTTCGGGGAGCGTCGGAACCGAACAGATCAACGATTGCCCGGAGTTTGAGAATCTCCTTTTCCGGGTCAATCCGTGAATACGACACCGCTTCGAGATAAGCCCACTCTGCCGGGGCGAGCGCGGAAGGTTTTACAAACGTTTGTCGTCGTCGGAGCGTCTGTTCCTTGTCGGCAAGTTCCAACTCCTCCTTGTAATCCCGAACGACGTCCGCTTTCGGATGCTGCGAATACGTACTCAGGAACGTGTCGATGTCCCACTCCGCCTGCCGCAACGACGAATGGGAAGATTCGCCGGAGTCGTCTTCCTGAATGGTTTCCTTGATCCTCGTAAACAGGTTTTCGGCGGGAACCGGTTGCAAGAGATAGTAAATCAACAGCCCGGTCAGCACCAGACAGAGCGATGTCAAAATCGTTTGGAGAGACATCACACGTTGCTTCGACCGGGATGTTTCGCCGAAGCCGCCCAAATCCTCTTCGCTGACGGTTACGAATCGAGTTGCGCTGCGGATCAATTTTCCTGTGTCGTCGATTTCCGAACGATTCGTTTCCGGCGAACCTGTTTTTGCGAAGCCCGCTTTTCCGGCAAATTTTCCGGGTCCCGGCAGCGGCGGTCCTTCCAGAAACGGTGCCGACGATACTTCCGTCGGGGGGGCAGCAGGTTGCTGTACGTCGTAGATCGGCAATGAGGCCAACGGCTTGGGAGGCGTCCATTCCGTCGCTTGATTCTGAGCGACGTCGTGAGCGGGTTCCGGAATGGAATCTTCGACCGGTTCATCGACGTTCCGCCGCAGAGCCTCGAAGGGTTCCCGTTCCGGCAGAGGTTCGTCCTTTGTTCGACGAACTCCCGTCGGGGCTTCCAGCACGATTTCGCCGTGCCGGATCGTCGGAGCCGACGGTTTCAGACCGGAATCTTTTGGCGGCGTGAGAACTTTGTCCGCCGGTTCGTTTTCGCTTCCCGACGACATTGGGAGATCACGTTCGTCAAGCACCGTCTTCCGAACGTCGTGAGCCGTAACGTCTCCCGGAAGCGGGATGCCTCGTCGACGGTATTCTTCGTGTAGAAAATCGGCGTGCTCCCTTTCTTCATGGCGGCGAAGCGTGTCGTTCTCAACGGGTTCGAGAACACTTTCTCCGGGGCGTCCGAAAGAACGCTCCAAGAGTTTGTCGGTCCTTTCCTCGACCGGTGTACTGAAAACTTGCGTTTCCTTGTCCAGGATGACGGAATCCGCCGTCTCGAAAGGTTGGGGAGAATGAACAATGCCCCCGAGATCGATGATTCCGCCGTCGGTAACGATTCCTCGGGCGGGACCGATCTTTTCCTGCGATCCGCCGGGCGGCACCGAAATGGGGCCGAGCGGCATCGTCTGGATGGCGTTGTCGCCCATTGGTTTGACGAGAATCTTTTCCGGCGGACCGACAAGGGCTTGAAGCAACGACTGGAACCGCTTGCCGACCATATAGGCGTTGCCCGGTCGCTCCTCCTGCTTCGGTTTCAACAGGTCGAGGATGATTGCTTCAAGCCCGTCGGGAACGTCGAGTCGCCCGGCTCGAATCGGGTCCGGGGTGTTGTTTTGGTGCTTCCGTAGGATTTCGCCGAGACTTTTTGCGGAAAAAGGCGGTCGACCGACGAGAAGGGCATAGAGAACAGCGCCGAGTGAATACAGATCGGAGCGTGGACCGACGGGATTCGCCAGAGCCTGCTCCGGCGACATATATTCGAGGGTCCCGACGACCGAATTCACTCCCGTCAGATGGTTGCAGCCGAAGAGTTGCGCAATGCCATAGTCGGACAATTTCGTCGTTCCCTGCCGCTCCAGAAGGATGTTCGCCGGCTTGATGTCCCGATGCGTGATGCCTCGATCATGGGCGTGTCTCAAAGCGGAGCACATTTCGAGTCCGATTTTCGCCGCTTCGGACCAATCGAAGGCCCGGCGCTTTCTCATTTCCTGATGGAGACTGGGACCGTCGACCATCTCCATCACGTAATAGAGCATACCGTGTTCTTCGCCGAATCCGTAGAGTCGGACGATGTTCGGATGCCGCAGCCGTTTGAGCGTGTCGATTTCCGCTTCGAAACGCAAACGCAGTTCGTCGTCGTCCTCCAAGGTCGAGAGGAGCATCTTGACGGCGGCGACCTCGCCGGTTTCGCTATGAACGCCTTCGTAGACGGCTCCCATACCGCCGCGTCCGAGAACGCGCTCGATCCGAAAGGGGCCAAGTTGCTCTGGTTGCATGGTATGGGGCGGATTCAGGATGCAAACGGAAGAACATCCCCCATTGTATCGCGTTTCAAAGAAAAAAGGCTTACGAAAAGTTATCTCCGCTCCGAAAGTCCGCAACATCCCTACTCCCTGGCGTCAACCGGGGGGCGAACTCCAAAGCAATTTTTAATCCGCTCTAAACCTGTGATCCCTTGCACGGTCTGAGGTAAATACTGATGATCTCCGTGACGGAATCGGCGTAGGCCGGGTCGTTGCGAAGTTTGTGCCAGTCGGGATGATTGATGAACTTCGCCCAAGCGTCGTTCTTTTGTTCCTCGCTCTCGAAACAAAGCATAAAAACGATGCTCGGCATGAAAGAGCCGTAGAGCGTCGTGCTAAAGAAAACCGGTTTGATGCCGCATTTTTCGAAAACTTCGATGGCTCCGTTTTGTGTTACCAGTTGGTTGACTTTCGCCCGGCTGCGTTCGAAGTTGTGACTTCGATACAGTCGCAACTGCAAAATTCGTCCCGGTGAAGGCGTCGGAACCCTGACACCGGGGAATTCGGGAAAACAGCGAAGGAGCATCCGTTCGTGAGCCGTGGACATCGGATTTTGCGAAGAGGTTCCCTGCGACAGCGCGGTGGACGCTTCACGATAGGCGGCGTCGGTGCGTAGTTTTGCCGCCAGTTCCTGCGTCGAATCGAACGTCTGGTGCGGAATGAGGAGGAACGCTACACTGTCGTACTTTTTGTCGTAGTTCTTTTCTTTGGAGTTCAACTCCGCATCCGCAACGAAAAGTCCGACGGGAGAAACGCCATGCTTGTTCATAATGGGAATCACCGTTTCCCCGTTATGTTTGACCGTCGTTTCCAGTCGCCGGGCGTCGGGAGCCGTAATCATTCTGAAATCGAGGAAGGAAGGTTTGCCGGAAGATTCCGCCGCCTGAACGCTCGGCATGGAAGCGGCGGCCAACCCCGTTGCACAAGCGGTTGCGAGAAACTGTCTCCGTTTCATTGTCGGTCTCCGTGGAAATCGTGTTTACGTGTTGAGAAAACGCCGACCGTCGATTGTATCAGGGCCGTCCGACGGATGCAACACCTTCGCTCCGCCCGAAATGAAGGGAGAAATCCTTAATTTCGAACCATCGGGCTTACTCTTTATCGAGAGTAATATCGAAACGATTTTTCCCGGAAACGACGTTGTACGTCAGCGGCGACGTTTGCTTCGTCGTATATTTTTCGGGAATCAGACTGTCGTAAAAGGTCATCACCTCGTCCGGTTCGCCGGGCGTCGTTGCAGGAATTCTTTCCGTTCGGGACGGTTCATCCTGCAACCGTGTAACGGCAACGGTATATTCGCCGAGAGTGGCTCCTTTGCCGACGGCACCGCCCTGCATCGACGTCAGTTGGTATTTTCCGGCAGCGTCCGTCATTCCCACCGCCGGAATCGGGTTTTCGCCGCCTTGCGGATAAAAATAGACGGTTGCCTTATCGAGAGGCTTGCCGTCGAACGTTACCGTTCCTTCGACATAATTGACGCTCAGTCCCTGCGAACCGCATCCGGTAACGAAAATCACTGCCGACAAAGAGAAGGCGGTAAGAAATGTTCTCATTTTTGTGTCAAATTGTTTTTCGGGTGCTTCTTTGATCGACACGTATTTTCCAAGGACCACGAACGGCGTTTTAGCAGATAAGGCTCCCTTTGTCAACAAGAGAAACACAATCAAAGAATAGATTTGTATAAAAATGTTATGTTTTATGTTTCTGTCGATCCTCCGCCGTTTTGCGGGGGACGAAAAAAGCGATTTCGTCATCCTCGGTTTCCGATCCTCCGGCTCTTTCTTTCTGCGGTATCGTGGTGTATCATAGGGGCGTTCCGTCTCGGAAGGCGACGGAGAACGCCTCGTTTTCGTTTTTACTCTCGTTTCATGGCCCTAATTACGCTCCGTATTTTGGATGGTCCCGAACGGGGAACGGCTTACCATCAGTTGGCCGTTCCCGTATCCGTTGGGCGCGAGGACGGCAATGTCATCCAGTTGAACGATGAGCGGGTCAGCCGATTCCACCTGAAAATCCACGAAAACGGCGGCGAAATCCTGTTGACCGACTTGCAGAGTACAAACGGAACCAGGGTCAACGGCGAAGTGGTTCAAGTGTGGCGTTTGCGAACCGGCGACGCGATTTCACTGGGCCGCTCCCTCTTGGTTTTCGGCTCTTCGGACGAAATCGCCAAGCGACTTGCCGGGCTGAACAAACAGGATCAGTCCTCGTGGATTCCAATGGGAATCGAAGGGGACGATGACCAATTTCTCCAACGAACCGTCGACGGTCGTGAACGGAACGTCTCGACCTCGTCGCCGTTTGAAATGGAGATTTTTCGCGGGATGAGTCCGGAAGAACTTGCTCCGCTTCATCTCTTGGCCCCGCCGAAGACGCCGACCAATCTGACGCCGAAGCAAGCCGCACAGATGTCGGAGTTCCTACAGTATATGCACCTTCGGCTCCGTTACCTTGTGTCGACGGTCAAAACGGAATCGACAATGAACAGCGACGGCGAGGAACGAATCACTCTGGATCAGGCACAGTGGCAAAATCTTCTCGATCTCTATGGACGTATCGCCATCACCCTGCATACGGTGACGGATCCCTAACGATAAAAAAGAGCCGGACGCCCCGATGGACTCCGATCAACAATTGATGCGTCGCGCCTTGGACCTTGCTCGGCAAGGCGAAGGGTTCGTGGAGCCGAATCCAATGGTCGGTTGCGTCATCGTCCGCAACGGCACCGTGCTGGGCGAAGGTTATCACACCCGATACGGCGGTCCTCATGCCGAAGTCGAAGCGATCCGTGCCGCCGGGAGCGATACCACAGGGGCAACCTGTTACGTAACGCTGGAACCCTGTTCGCATCGCGGCAAGACGCCGCCGTGTACCGGAGCGGTGCTCGCCGCCGGGTTCAAGCGACTCGTCGTTGCCATGCGTGATCCGAATCCGCAGGTCAATGGACGCGGCCTCCAACTCCTCCGGGAAGCCGGTTTGAATGTTACCGAAGGCGTTCTCGAAGACGAAGCCCGGCATCTCAATGCTCCCTATTTGACCCGGTTGGAGAAGAATCGTCCGTGGATCATCGCCAAGTGGGCGATGACGCTCGATGGTCGCCTCGCTTCCCGAACCGGCAGCAGTCAATGGATTTCCAACGCCGCCTCACGGGAAATCGTTCACCGTTTGCGCAGCCGGATGGATGCCATTCTGATCGGCAGTCGAACGGCATTACGGGACGATCCGCTCCTCACCGTTCGTTTATCGGAAGGAACCGCCCCTCGCCAACCGCTGCGCATTGTGTTTGACTCCCAGGCTCAAACGCCGCTGGACAGTCAATTGGTACGAACCGCAAAGGAGGTGCCGGTATTGATCGTCGTCGAACCGGACACACCGCGCGTTACGGAACTCGAAAAGGCCGGTTGCGAAATACTGTACGCTGACGCTGTGGACTATCGGGAACGGTTCGAGATGCTTTTCGAGCATCTTGTGCAGCGCGGCGTAACGAATCTTTTGGCCGAAGGCGGCGGCGGTCTCTTCGGCGGTCTCTTCGATCTGCGGCTGATCGACGAAGTTCACACTTTTATCGCACCGAAACTGATCGGCGGCGACGCGGCGGTCGCTCCCATTGGCGGCTTCGGCCTGGCCGATATGTCTCTTGCCACGAAACTCGATTCGCCGGAAATTCGCATCGTGGACGACAATGTGTACATACACGGTCGAGTCCTGATCTAAAAAACTTCTGCCAATCGTATGCTGATGCCGTGAGGGGGAACGATTTCAACAGGATGCCTGCGGTCAAAATTCCGGCGCCCCCAATGGCTGCAAAAAATGCCGAGACTGAACTGTTGCAAATTGAATAACGTGTTATAATACCGAAGGAAACTATGATCGAAAAATTTGAGCGACTTGCCAACCGGACTTTCGCAAAATACACGCCATGTCTGCTCCCTGGTCTGCTGATTCACGACAGTCCCTTCCCTCCAAATCTACGGGTCTGTTCCACACACGGCGTTCGTTGCGCCACGTTTTCGCCCTTGTCGTCGGCGTTCCCGTATTGCTTTTGTTCGGAATTCTGATCGTACAGAGTTATTACACGAGCCGAAACGAAGCGTCGCGGAACGTGCGGGAACACATGGTCAGTGAAGTAACAACCCGTGCCAAGACGCTCAATCACCATCTGGCGATGATGTCGCGTTATCCCGACCAAATCGCCTTGGCAATCACCATTCGGAAGCCCGACAGCGTCGATGCCCTGCTCTCGTTCCAATACGCCATGCTGGCGGAAAATCCTATCGTCTACGGCAACGCCATTGCCTGGGAACCGTTTCTTTTCGATCCAAAGGAAAAACACGTCAGTCCCTACGTCTGGCGCGATGTCCAACACGATGGAGCCGTTTCCAATATGCTGTTCACTCCGGCCAACGACTACGATTATCTGGCCGGATGGGACTGGTACGATCGTCCCAAGGAAAAATACGGCGGAAATACCGGTGAACCGTCACCGCTCCGCTTTTCCGGCGGCGAAACGGAACAAGCGAAACTGCCGCGCATCGAGTCGGGACTCTGGAGTTCTCCGTATTTCGACGAAGGCGGCGGTAACGTCCTGATGTGTACGTATTCCGCTCCGTTCTTCCAGGACCGTCGCTTTGCCGGCGTTGTTACCTGCGACGTAACAAC
>Ga0099364_10011696_pt1 | contig 11944 bp, 8 predicted proteins | sample TergutTh196P3_FD_73070 | JGI IMG/M metagenome (GOLD analysis project Ga0099364, IMG submission 73070) | Microcerotermes parvus P3 segment gut microbial communities from Pointe-Noire, Republic of the Congo - Th196 P3 | ecosystem: Host-associated > Arthropoda: Insects > Digestive system > Gut ...
ATTGTCAATTTTATATGAAGATGAACAGTCGGAATTAAAACAGCAATGTTTTGTTTTGCAATCTGAGATTGATGATTATAATGCTGACAGCGAGAACTCCGAAAAGTTTATTGAATTGGTAAATCGGTACAGCGAAATCACCGAACTGACAACGCCGATGTTGAACGAATTTATAAACAAAATCATCGTTCATGAAGCTGATAAATCAAGCGGTGAGCGAGTTCAAAAGGTTGTAATTCACTTTAACCTTATCGGGAATTTCGACTTGCCACAAGAAGAAATAATTTTAACGCCGGAGGAAATCGAAGCACGAGAAAAACGGCGGTTGCGATTACAGCGACAGCGCGAAGCCAACAAGCGTTGGTATGCAAAACAAAAGGCGAAGTACGAGCAGGGAAAGAAAAATAATTCTGCGTAATAGTTATAAAGGCAATTCTTGAAATATAGGGTTGCCTTTTACATATTATTTCTTCAATCGTCTCTGCCGATTATGAAGAAAATTGTTTTATCATGTTTCCCATTCGACTAATTAAATCATCATATGTCATAATATCAACAATGTTTTTATGCTGTCTCTTAATAATTTCTAAATCGAATTGTTGCTCAGCACTTAATCCTTCGCACCTCCCCATTAACAGTATTCCTTGTGGATTGACCGATTTAATCTCTATGCCACGAGGAAGGTCTGTTTCTAATTTATTCTGTAACTTTCTCTCAATAGTTTTACCACCACGGCTAAGACAATAAACGTATTTTTCAATTTGAACTATTGCTCCCGCAAGGTCTCTATCAGCAACGTAATTATTCCTATAGTCCGTTTTTGTTATAAGGCGTTGTCCGTTAGGTTTTTTGATTTCAAGAATATCCACAAAGCCGCTTGCATCTACTAATAAAAAATCTGGCTTCTTAGCGTGACGTCCATCATGACCAACATCAATCTCCCTTTTCGCCAAAATGTATTTTGGATAAAGAATTAACACTATTTCATGCACTTCGTTTTGCCATTGTTGTTCATTATACGCCTCTCATTGGTCAAGCATTTTCTTCATTCTATCAAGAGCATCCACTAATATTAATTGTTGCACCAATCGCACTTCTTTTAATAGGGTTGGGGATTTAGAAGTTAATTTGTTGTTCAAGTATTTTTCGTACTTTGATTCATAATCGCCAAGCCCGTCAAAATAGTTTTTAAGAACTTGCGAAATCCGTTTGTCTGAGTATCGTTTTATTTCATATGAATTCGGGAATTGCCTTATTAAATCAACAAAAACATCATATGGTAGCGTGGAGTTATTATCGCCAATATAAACGTCACATTTAACTAATTTGTCAATACAATTCAGTATCGCAAATTTGTTGGGAGCGAGAAAATATTCATATTTAATTGCTATGTCTTTTTGAAAGAAAAAACAGTTTTCCGTGCCAAATATTTCGTTGTCGAGTTTATAATATTCACCTTTCAAAACCCCTACTTGAAAAGCATATGATTTAATAAATTCGCTTTCTTCGTTAAGTATGTATTCGTTTTGGGGATAGAAAGTAAAACACGATTTTATGGTGACGGAACCGTCTTCATCAAGAGCTTTCCGTACCCAATTTGTGTCGAACCTATCATCGGGTGTGTATTTTAAAATTAATGCAGTGTTTTCTTTATAAAACTCAATCGGCTTCATAAAACACCTCCTTTAAAACAATTTTATTACATAAGACGGTTCGCCGTCTTAAATTTATTTACGAAAGGAACTCACCACCATGAGAAAAACAACCACCCAAAAACGCCTCAGCGTTGAGGAGCAAATTCGGCAACTCGAAAACGAGCGTAAACAGCTTATCCAAAAGGAAAAAGACGAGGAACGCAAAGCTCGAACTAAACGGCTTATCGAGCGTGGAGCAATCGCAGAAAGTCTTATTGCAAACTCCGATACACTCACGAATGAGCAATTCAAAGCCGTGCTTGCAAAAGCCTTGAATGTCGTTCCCGACAAACACGAACTCGCCGAAGCGGAACAGGACGAGGACTAACGCCAATCCGTTGGCGTAGACAACGGCGCACTTATACGTCTTGTGCCAAGACGTGTGCGGTCTTACGCAGACGGCGTACTTGCCGAACGCCGCACGCTTGCGGCGTTCTCGGCGTATTTGTACCTGTCGGCACAAAAGAACGGAGCAGTGGGAGTATCAACTACTCCCACTGTTTATATTATCAGAGGAAAGGAACATTGATGTGGCAATTTATCATTTATCGGTTAGGATTTTTAGCAGGGGCAAAGGTGCTTCCGCTGTTGCAAAAGCGGCTTATCGTGCCGCCGAATGTATCACAAGTGAATATGACGGTCGGGTGAATGATTACACTAAGAAAAGCGGTGTAATTTACAGCGAGATTTTGTTGCCCGAAAATGCACCACGAGAGTATTTCAACAGGGCTATTTTGTGGAATTCTGTTGAAAAGGCAGAGCGTTATAAAACCGCTCAACTTGCGAGAGAAATCGAGGTTGCTTTGCCTAAAGAATTGAGTTTTCAAGAGAACTTAAAACTCGTTCGAGAGTATGTTAAACACAATTTTGTTGATGAGGGTATGTGTGCGGATTTTTCAATCCACGACAAGGGTGACGGCAACCCTCACGCTCATATTATGCTGACTATGCGTTCGATTGACGAGAACGGAAAATGGCTACCGAAATCACATACTGTTGACGGCGTAAAAGTCCCGACCAATGATTGGAATAACAAGGCTAATTGCGAAGTCTGGCGGGAGAATTGGAGCAAAGCAGTCAATGTTGTTTTGGAGCAAAATAATATCGCAGAACGTGTCGATAATCGCAGTTACGAACGGCAGGGAATCGAACAAGTTCCGACCGTGCATTTAGGTGTTGCGGCTCATCAAATGGAACAACGTGGGATTAAAACCGAGCGTGGAAATATCAATCGCAGGGTAGAAATAACCAACAAAGAATTGCGGCAATTAAAGGCGAGAATTATAAAACTTGAAAACTGGATTAAAGAGGAAACTAACAATCCAAAGCCGCCTACACTTTATGATATAATCAGCGATATTCTTAATCGAAAAAGCGGCATTTACAGCTTGAAATCGGCGGCGAATATGCTAATGTTCTTGACTGATAATAATATTTCCAATATGTCGGATTTAGAAAATAAAGTTGATTCAATGCACGAACGGCAATCTGCTCTTTTAGGTAAATTGAAGCCCGTCGAAAGGAGGTTAAAAACACTTGATGAGCATATCAAGCAAGCGGAGAATTACAAGAAATATAGAGCAGTTTCGCGGCGTTATAATGAGTTATATTCTGAATATCAGTCTGCTCAAAATGCAACAGGATTATTTGCCAAAGGCAAGGTGCAAAAGGCTCTTGACTTTGCGAATAATTATTACGAATCCAACCGCACCGAATTGACTTTATTTAACGCCGCCGAGCGGTATATTAAAGACGTTATGCAGGAGCGGTATGACCCGAAAAAGTTACCGCCGATTACTAAGTGGAAAGAGGAGTATAAGATGCTTTCTGCCGAGAAAGATTTGATTTATCGGGAGTATTATTCGTTGAAAGATGAGGTTAAGGAAGTTGAGAAAGTTAGGCGGCAGGTTGACGGGATTTTGAGGGAGGAAAGACCTCGAAAAGAACCACATAAAAGTCATGAGGTGGAGTTGTGAGTGAGAGCGGGTGAATGCCGCCCGCTATTGTTTTTCTCTGATATAACAAAATCATCTGCATCTTTTATATGATTATCTGGTACAATATTAAAACTCCTAACATCAAGAGAATAAATATAATCATTTTCTATATGAAATGTTTCATCAACGTACTTGCGCAGAACATCGTTCTTTTTTCGCAATCTCTCACGCGCTTCTTTATTCTGTTCTGTGTAAGCACGAAGTATGAGCATTTTAATATAAGGCGAATTTTGGTTACAATATCTACTCAATAAATTATCTGCGGAACATTGAGCAAGTGCTGAAGTATAATCAAAATCAGAAATGAAGTTTCTGATGAAATCTAAACCCTCTTCTGTTTGCTCGCTGGTTAACTTGTTGCTTCCTTTTGAATCCGCAGTGGGTTCTGCGCGACCATGAATTAAACTTGAAAGAACATTGTAAGCGTTTGATTCCTCTTGTGGGTTTTTATATTGATGTTCAATAAATTTTCGCAAGCACCCTATTCTTGCAGCTATATCAATTTCATTACTCATAGCCAGTTCTTTAAAAAGAACAACAGAAGACATTAAATCTTCGTCTTTATTGATTGACGTGCATTTTAGTTGACCGTCTAAATTCTCAAAATATGAAGCGCAAACCGATGTAGATGTTTGCCTTCCAGAATTTGTTTGAATGTAATCAATCACGGGTTCAAAATCGTGAGTAAGCATTAAAACGGTTCGTTCATAAAGACTATTTTCTTTATTTCCGGTTTTGAAAAGTCTATTGATAATCGCATATTTTTTATTAGTGTCAAAAGACGATATAGGGTCATCAAGTATTATTAGTTTTGTGTTGGCTCTTATAGCATCAAACATAAATAAGATTAAGGCGAATGAGTGCTTTTCGCCCCAACTTAAATGTTTGCCTGAAGATTGAAAATCGCTGGGATTACCATCGGGTAAAATGAATTTTAGTAATGCTCTTGCATTGTTCTCGCCAACCACTTCGACATCAAACGTATACTTAAATCCTGCAAGGTTCAAAAAATCATTTATATCCTGCTTCTTGTCTTTGATTCGGTCTTGAATATGTTTATTGTATTTTCCAATCTCTCCTTTGAGAGTGCCGACTTTTTGTCGTAGACTGTCAATCTCGGAATTTATAGATTCAATCTCAGACTTTGTTAAATCTGATGTAAAATAAGAATCGCAAGCACGAAGGTCAACTTTCATGTCGATTAGCTTTGATTCTAAATCCGCTATATTATCCCTGTCCACAGACGAACCATTGAACGACACTATCGCAGTAAGTCGGTCATGAAGATAACGAGCTTCTGCTCCTAACTTTGCGAGTTGAGCTTCAAGGACAGGGACGTTTTCCTTTATGCCAAAAAGTGATAAAAGCTCATTCGATTTGTCCACATTCAAATAAGTCGAGAGTGCTTCTAATGCTTTTGAAATTGCGGACGCATATTCTACGCTTGCTTTATCAAAAGTATTTGCAAACACTTTATCTATCGTTTTGGTTTGTTCTGTTTCGCCAGTTGAACAGTAAGGACAACGTCCTTTATCTCCAAAATCATTATAACCTTGCAATCTCCATGCTGCCCATTTAGTTACTGCATCCTCTTCAAAAAATGGGCGAAGCTCTTCAAGTTCCGAGGGTGGATTGAAATATGCGCCCTTACCATTTAATACTCCTTTTATACCACTTTTACGTTTTGCTAATTTGTTTGTGCTTCCAGTAAATTCAATGTTGCTTATAAGAACACCAATTTGCTTTTGTAGAGCAAGAACCTCTTCGCGTCCAGTAATTTTTGTTTTTATTTTTTCGAGAGCCTCATCAATATTTTTTTTCGCTTCGTCATATTCTTGAGAGCGAATTAGAACCTCAAAAGCATTTTTTATGATAGTATCTGGCTGATATACATATTGATTTACATAATTGTCATTGAAAATAGCGACACTATCTAAATCCATTCCTTCAATTTTAGGAGGAGCTTCTTCATTTATACTTCCATATGGGGCGAATTCTGTTAATTCTTTTCCTTGTGAAGCAAAGGAAATCGCTTTCGCTATTGTGGATTTTCCTGTGCCATTACGTCCAAATAAAATATTCAATTTATTTGGACAAATAGTTAGTTCGCCGTTTGCAATATTATTGCAGTTTTGAATTTTCACTATTGAATCGGTCATAACTCATTCTCCTTATATTTTTTTAAATTTACTAAAGAATTTTCAATAATAGTATCAATCTGTACTCGCAATTCCTCTATTTTAGCTTTTATTGAGTCTTGTTTATCAATCCCGGTTTTTATCTCATTAACAATGCGTTGTTGTTCTATTAACGAAAAATCGGGGATAGGAAATTCTCGAACGGCAGACGGAAAAATATTTGTGTTATTGCCTAAACCTTTTTTATAGACTTCGATTAGATATTGAAAAAACGATGTTCTGAAATAGTAGTAGGCAAAAAGATGATTATAATTTGTTAAGCGTATTCTCATGGTAAAATCAGCAAAAACACCTTGTAATTCTTCATTATCGATAAGTGCAACTTTACCTATAGTTCCTTCGCCAGAACGAGCCAACAGAATATCATTAACAGTTACCGTTTTTGTTCTTTTGTCATCGGAATATGGCTTAGAAACAAATTTAGCATCTTCAGATTCAAAGTGCCAATTTTTTATTGTCGCCATTGAAATATAATAAAACTCTCCGTCTTCAGAATAATCATTTGGTGACACACTTGCTCCTAAAGTAATGGGTTCAGCAAGATAATGCTTTATCTTCTTGCTCGTAATGCCCTGTAACTGTTCCATTACAAACTCGCCCGCAGGACGATGAAACTTCGCACTAAACCGTAAATCTGGATTATTGGAAAAAGCTGATATATTCACGTCAAAGCGCTTTCGGGTTTTAATTTCATCGAGTTGTGTATAATCAAGCCCAAACTCTCGCGAAAACACGTCATCGATGATTGATTGGATAGGTTTAATTTGAGCCTTTAGTGCATTAATCATAACTTCAAAAGGTGCAATGATACCCATTAATTTAGCTATTTGTTTTTCGCTAACGATAGGCACTTTAATATTTAAGAAATCTTTTGGGCTAATATTTAACTGGCTTTTCCCATTAGAGTAAAATTCAAACTGTGTTTTAACTATATCAGTATTTAATAGATAATAATAAAACATAATGTTTAAATTTTTTAACGGTCTCAACGCACCTATTCGTTGATTTAGGAGCATATTGTCATTCTGAGCAATGGCGATTTTCAATCTACCATCACCAGTCAAAGAAACCAAAATATCATTTTTCTTTATCTGATAATTAGTAAAAATGTTTAAATAATCATCGGGCAAAAAAGCCGTTCCAAATCCAACAACGTCATTATTTAAATCACCAATTCTTACAAGGGGAATACCCTCATCCAAATAATCTTTACTTGAAAAAGCAAAACCGTTAATCATATAGAATAAATCTTTTATCCTGCAATGTGGGAATTCTTTGACGAAAAGATAATTTAGCTTGCTTGACAACGAAAGTGTTTTGTAGTTAAAGCGAAGGATTCTATCATTTTCTATCTGTTTAATAGTGGCATTAATAATTTTCAATTTCATCACCTCAATCCCAAATAATTTCTCGGATACTATCAAGAATAGTGTCCTTAACATCATCGTTTACAAGCACAAGACCATTATTATCCGTCCTGTAAAGGTCATTAGACATTATTTTTTCGCCACGTTTTGAACGCTTATACCCAACATTATCAGCTTCAGCCATGAAAACAGAATAGTTAATTTTTTCGGCTACTTCCCCGAAAACCCACCAAGTGTTTACATAACCGAAAATATCTTGTGTGTCCTTATCATAAGAGCATAAATCAATAAGTTCCTCGCGATATTTTTTAATTAAACCATTCGTATCAAGACTATCATCACGTTCGGTAATGTAGCATTTTAGCATTGAACGTAACAGCGTTATTTCCTCATCAGAGGTTAAGCCCTTGATTGACGGAAGTTTCGCCTTTTCCTTTTTGCCGTCATAAACAGCAATTAAATTTTCAACCCTCGTCTTTAAATGCGAATATTCCTTACTTGCTTCTGCCCACACTTCGTTCCAGTCTTCAATTTCTGCTTTAGTTTTTTTCTGTGCAAACAAGATGCTTGTTTTCGTAGATGTAAACGGCTCAAAAGTGACTTGAGGGAGTGAAACAACAGCTTTAATTTTAAAATATTTATACAAGAATAAACGAATGTATTTATTTTCTGTCGTGTCAAATATACTTTCGGGAAGCACTGCCGCAAGTCTGCCATTTTCACGCGAAAGCTGATACCAACGCTCGACAAAAAGATTTTCAGAGTTCTTTTTGTTTCCAAACAAAAATGATTTCGCAAGAGTTTTTTTAGTGTCATTGTCAAGGTCAACACTAAACGGTGGATTAGTTAGTATAAGGTCAAATTGACCATTAACATCAATCCCATTATACAAATCGTCCGCACTGCTTCCGTTAAGTACATTAGGAGCGGTTTCTTTGGTGTATTTTGAAAAAGGGAGCAAGCCGTCTTTTATGAATATGTTTGTAGAGCCGTCGCCGTGCAGAATCATATTTACTTTAATTGCCGTACCGAGATTAAAGTTAAATTCGTTTGCATAAAGATAATCTTTTGCCCAAATATGCTCGTGATAATCGGGATAAAACCACGTTTGAATTTTATCTTTTACAGCACGAGAAGTACCGAGTTCGTCTTTGAATCGATACTTCATATTTTGAGTAATGAATTTCATGTATTCAAGCAAGAAAGTTCCGCTCCCCGCAGAGGGGTCAACCATATAGGGAATCTCTTTATCTTCCTTAATACGTTTTATGGCGAGTTTATCTGTTTGCAAAGCCCAAAGCATAAATTTAACGATATTAATATGTGTGAAGAATTGCCCCTTGCTTTGTTTAAACCCGGTGCGAATAATACCCTCGAAAAAATCCCCCAAAATATCTTTTCCGCTAAGACTGTTTTTGCCATCAACAAAAGAAATTCCCTCAAATTTTTGAACAGTATATTTTAATTTTGACAAAGAGAATTTTTTTGTATCAATAACATATGATTTTCTTAATTCCGCTTCGTCTGAAATATATAATTTCGCTTTTAAGGCACGGCGATATAGACCGTTGACACGTTCAAAAAGCGTTTCGTTTGTTTCAAACGCCTCATATTCCTCGTCTTTAGATTTAGCAAATGCTAATGATTGAAAATCGTATGTGTCGCCGTCTTCTTTCTCATCTTCATCTTGGATTTTTGCGAGAATTAGATTTGTCAGAGAAGCAAAAACATCATTATCATCTGTCCCACCGCCGCCCCAAAGTACGTTATGTAAATCGGTTTGTAAACGGTCGAGCGTTTCATGCGTAAAATCAGTTTCTAAATCTTTGTCTGTCGCTTTTACATAGGGGAGTTTTTGTGCTTTGCCGTATTTTTTTGGCAACTCATTTACATACTCTCTATCTGAATCAACCCAATCAGAAAATGTTTGAAATTTTTCTTTGTCTATGATTATACATTCATCAACAAGTTTTCCGCTGATTTCCCCAACCGTGTAAAGAACAAGATATTTTACCTCGTTGCCCTCTGTAGCTTCCATGCCTGCAACTTTATAAAGTTGCTCTTCAATTACAACGTCCTTATCAATCGTTGAATAGCTGTCATTTCCGGCGGGCTTTTTAAGTTCAATGAAAAGAAAAGCGTTCCCCTTTGAATCCCGTACAACCACATCAATGCGGCTTGTATTTGTGTGGGGACGACCTGCGGTATATTCACGCTCGATTTCGATATTTTCTGCCTTGTAACCTAACTCGTTTACAAGTCGTGTTAAGAGAAACACACGAACAAGCTCCTCTTCGCCGTCACCACGCAGATTTTTAATATCCTGCCCTTGCAAGATACCTGAATAAGATATTTTATTTTTACTTAAATCTAAATGAGAAACGACCTTCGTTTTATTTGATTTCGAGCTTACATACTCTGCAATCAGCGTTTTATTAATCATCAGTTAATCCCTCGATTCCTTATTTCCAGCTTATTTGTGGTTGCGAACACACAACCCCACTATCTATTGTACCATAAGGAAAAAGATTTGTCAAGCCTTTTTTTGTTAAAATTCACAAAAATTTTTTTCTGCCCCGCCCTCCTTGACAATACGTCCCTTTGGCGCAAATTGTGAACAGCGAACGTGTTTCCGTACTTAGTATGTAATTGTGACGCCAGCTCCGTCACAATTTTCTTTCCATAGGTAGCACGGCTTCCGTCAACCCTACTTGCTTGTCAAGCTTTTTCACAGAAGCTTTTTTGAAGCTGAGACTATTGGATTAAAGGGTGTAAATAGCGGAAATATAGCATATTCACAAAAATATTTTGAGAAATATTTGAAAAGCCCTTGACAACACAGATATAAAAATCTTTATCTTTACACTAAGATGCGAAACGTCGCAGGCGTGCCGCAAACCGAGGCGCAGAAGTCAACCGACCTGAATTTGAAGTGTCAATATCTTGACGAATTGACAGGTGGCAGGGGGACAATTTTTGCAACCGGAACGCCCATTTACACACCGCACAAGCCAGTCGCAAAGCCGATTTATGCGTTACTCTAAATTTTTTAAGGCTTCAAAAACAGGAAAAAGAGCGCAAAATATGCGTTCACTTTCCTGTGGTTCTCGTCCATAAAGTCGTTGCACGTAAAAAGCGCGGTATCTTAAACCGCGCTTTTAGCTATTTTATTGCAATCTTCGGATTTCATCACGAGATAATCCTGTATCTTCCATGATTTCATCAATCGGTCTATTCCTTTTGAGAAGTCTGCGAGCAACTTCTGCGTAACCCTCAGCACGACCCTCCCGCCTTGCTCCACTCATAGCGGAAACCTCATCATGCAAAGCTTTTTCCCGAATCCGAGCCATTTCCTGAACCTTTTCGTCCTCGCTCATTTTGTGCAGGACATATACAGCCTTTTGAATGGGGGCAACCCCTGTTTGACTTAACATCTCAAGTTCCTCCTCCGTTTCAGCGTTAATGAGCTGTAACCACAACTCCGTCATATCATCTTTGTTGGCTTTTTTGCTGATTTTTGTAAGTTCAAAAAAGTGAATAGCACATTTGTCCGTCAATTGCTCGTGGCGATTTTTTTCCATTACGGTAAAATAAGAGTGAAATTCCGGACAATCAAAAACAGGAAAGTTTACAATATTTATGCAGATACTTTGCTTTAATTTACTGTAATCCTCGCCGCTTTGCAACTCGCCGCCGTAGAGTTTAGCCCAGTAAAATAAAGTCCGGTCTTTGTAGTGGGAATCAGTCCCATACTGCATTTCGACATTAATAAGTTGGTTGTCAACTTCCATGTTCAAATCCATGCGGACGAATTTTCCGGAGATGCTGTCGGGGAGAATTTCTGAGTTTTTAATTACGATATTTTTTATGGAATTTTTCGGCAACTGAAGTAATCCTGCCAATAATTCATGAAGCAAATCCAAATTTTCCGAAAACAACTTTTTGAAAATTATATCAAGCTTTGCCCTAATCGCGCTTTTTGCCACCTGCCCACCCCTTCCTGTGTGTCTGTAATCCTATTTTATCATAGTTTTTCTGAAATGTCAAGTGGAAATTTCGCTCGGTGTGAGAAATTCGTGGTATAATCAAAATTAAAAGCCAAGAAGCCCGTCAAAAGGCTTCATTTTTTATTCAAGAAAGGAACAAAAGCCCATGAAACAGTATGCCTACGTCAGAGTGTCTACCGCCGACCAGTGCGAAGATAGACAAATTTTATCAATGCAAGACCTCAAAATTCCGCCCGAAAACATCTACACCGACAAGCAATCGGGTAAAGACTTCGACCGCATTTCCTACAAAACCCTCGTAAAAAAGCTGAAAAACGGCGATTTACTCTACATTAAATCCATTGACAGGCTCGGACGGAACTACGAGGAAATCCTACACCAGTGGCGCATACTCACAAAGGATAAGGGGGTCGATATTGTCGTGCTTGACATGCCTATTTTGGACACGAGAGCAAAGCATGGCGGCGATTTAATCGGGACGGTGATTTGTGATGTGGTGTTGCAGTTGTTGTCGTTCGTGGCACAGAATGAGCGTGATAACATACGCCAACGGCAGTCTGAGGGCATCGCGGCTGCGCGGAAGCGCGGTGTTCGCTTCGGTCGTCCTATAAAAAAGCTGCCTGAAAATTTCGGCGTGCTTGTCAGACAATGGGAGCGCGGGAATTTGCCGCTTTCGGCGGT
>Ga0099364_10011697_pt1 | contig 11943 bp, 3 predicted proteins | sample TergutTh196P3_FD_73070 | JGI IMG/M metagenome (GOLD analysis project Ga0099364, IMG submission 73070) | Microcerotermes parvus P3 segment gut microbial communities from Pointe-Noire, Republic of the Congo - Th196 P3 | ecosystem: Host-associated > Arthropoda: Insects > Digestive system > Gut ...
CTGCGGGCGGGCATTGAAGATTTGTCCGCCGCGCCCGCCCGCGAAGGTCACCATACTTACGCCTGCTCCCTGATGATAGGTTTTGTTGCCTGTGGCGAAGGTGGCATCGCCGACCGTTATCCAGGCGCGGTTGATGAACAGGGGCTGCGAGGCGCTCACGCCGCTTTCGGGCGTCGCCTCGAAATAGACGTTCACCGGGCTTGACGCAGGTATTTCATTGGGTGCAAGCCATTCCCAGCGGATTATATCCCGCGATTGCGTTCCGGCTGTCTGCGTGACGACCGTATCCACCCCCGCTACGGAAGCACAGGCCGTTCCCCGGATATAGTGGAGGTAAGGTGGCAACGTGTCGATGATAATCACCTCACTTGCATGATGCGCGGCGTTGAAAGCGGTTATCTCATATTCGATCGCTTCGTTGAAAAGTACGGACACGGGATTGGCATACCTGCCGTTGTTGCGGATGTCGTTCAGCGTGGCATTTTTCTCCATCGCCTGTATCACCTGTATGTAAACTTGGGCGGTATCGGCGAGAGACCCGCAAATGATAGCGTATTCAATCGTATCTGCGCCGTTGAAGCCGGGGTCGGGCGTATAGGTGAAGGTCGTATCGCTATTGATGGCGGCTGTCCCGTTGGCGCCGTTTGTTACGATGGATGTATTCAGTTCGCCGCGTTCGCAGCCCGGAAACAGATCGTTTGCGAGCGGGTCGAAGGTCGCCGGTATGTTTTTGTACGTCGTCACGCTGTCGTCCACCGCCTCGGTTATGCATCCCACAACGGTGAGCGTATCGCTCACGGCGACACATCCTGACGAAACGGTAAAATAAAAGACTGTCCGTCCGGGTCGCAATCCTTTCACTAATGTGCAGGTATCCGTCTGATTGATGGATGCAACAGCAGGATTTTCGACCGACCAGACGCCGCCTGTCCACCGTGACAGGCAGGTCATGCTGTCGATACAAGTTTCAGCTGCGTCGAGGATACTTACCTTTGGCAATGGCTCGACCGTCGCATCGCCGTAAGCCTCACGGAACGCGACAAACGCACACACATCTTCCGCCAATGATCTGAACTCGAACGCCACGTTTAACGGCGTATATAACGGATCGCCACTTTCGTCCAATCGCGGCGAATTGTCGGGGTTGTAGTCGGGTTCCAACAGGGCAGGGGCAACCAGCGAGAATGAAATGACGCTCGTACCCGGCGGAATGGCAAACCCTGTGCCGGCTGTTCCGGCAAGCATGAATCCGCCATTTTCAAGGCCGCCAAAGTCGGGCGTTCCGATGTTGGCCACCGTACCGGTCACGCTCGCTGTCCTGTACTGAAATTCTTCATTATAAATCACATCAAGCGATGCCTGTGTGACAGGCGTACTGTTCGGGTTGTAGCATGTAATCGTAGCCTTTACTTCATCACCCGCCCTGTAACAGGTATTATCCAGCGTGAAATCAACGATTTCCACCGGCAACTCCCTGCCGGCGGCAGGCAATGCGGTAACGGACGTAGGAGCGCATCCCGGCGTCATACGGTCGCAACTGTAAAGTATTTCGGGAGTGGACAAACCGTTGATGTCCCTTTCGTATGATATGGATGCCTGACAGGCGTAAACGCCCGGCGCGGCGTTCATGTCAAAATAAGCCCTGACAGTGAAACGGGTGGTTTCGCCGCCTATTAGCAGCAGGTCTTTGATTACCAGCGTATCGGCGCTTCCAAATGGTTTGATGGTCGCCCCCGCAACATTGACCGAATCGATGTTCAACGAATGGTTAACCCATTTCATGCCGGGAGGCAGTTTGACGTAAAAGTCTGCCGGTTTGTTCTCGCAGTTGGTGTTTTGAATAGCGTAGGTACAGGTCACTTCCTCGCAGAGGTACACCTCCTCCGGCCGTGCATGTTGTGAAAACGACAAACCGTCATCATTCACGGGAGGCGGAGGCATCGGGCAAATGAAGTGGACGGGTCCGCCGATACCGAAGTATTTGGATACCGGCGTCGACGGTCTGCCGGTCAAGGTATGTTCAATGACAATCTGCTGTACAGGCGCTTTAAATTCGACTGACATCTGTGCGTCGCGGTTCGCAAAACCTGCGCTCAATCGTCTGGTGGCTGTCGCCGTCCCCGTCGTTTTGTTAATCGCGTAAAAACTGTTACGCTCGGAGGTCGCATAATTCAAATCGGGGACGATCGTACCCGGTCCGCATTTCCCGTACACCTTTACGTTGGTAAAGGAGCGGGAGTAGTAATCGATGCAACGGAGATCGAACGAAGCCATGGCCGCTTCATCGAGCGTGACGGTGGTAACTAACTTGCGCTGTGTAAGTCCGTTTCGATAGAACGAAAGGTAGCCGGCGTTCTCGCCGCGCGGGTATCCGTTTGCAAAAGCGATGCCTTCGCCATCAAAGGCGGCCGTGATATTTGCCGTCAGACCGGTGCTATTGTTCAATATAAAGTCGCGCGTTGTCCAGCCCGCTCGCCAACTATCGCGTGAAAAACGTATGTTTGCGAGGCGGCTATCCGGATCGCACGCCTCACAGTCGCCTTCAATCTCTTTTGCGCCAAAAGTGAAGTAAAAGGTCTTGCCCTGTTCAAGGATGATATTAAAGAGGTGTCGTCCGTTGATACGGTTACCCGTGACGGCATGATCCCATTGGCGGTTTTGTATTTTTTGCTCTCCTGTGAGCGCGCCCGGGCCCGGCGGGTCGTCTTCGGCGATCAGCAGCGTCGCCTGCCAGCCTGCGTCGAAGGGGAAGGAGTAGTTTTCTTCGTTGAATCCCGGCGAGCCGACGCCGATCAGTACAGGATAATCCTGTCCTGTCAACACATCGACCATCCAGATACGGTCTTTCAAAATCCAGTCCATAGGCCCGCAACGGTCGTAATCGCCGAGTGCGTATTGCGTGATATCCCATCCTGCGCCGTTGTTACCCCAGATGATACACTCCCTGTCGGTTTCCAGCCCCGTCAGATCGGGGTTCGCACCGATACGATCGCCGATACCCATCAGCACGCAGGAGCCATTGTCGGTAGAGTGCGCCTGCAGGTTGTTCAGGCGGGCTACATCGTCGCGCACGATGGCGGCGACGTTATGGTGGAAGCGTCCATGATGCAGCGGGTCGGATGCGCCCGGCCATACGACCGTTCCGTCCGACAGGAAATAGTCGAAGTAGGGCAGAAACGTGTTGGCCGGGTTGTTCTCGCCTTTCTTCTTATCCAACGTGATACCGTACTTCAACCCCAGATAGGAATAAACTTTGTCTTTTGACGCCTGGTCAAGATTCTTTTCGTAGCAGATGATTTCGCCCATCGTACCGAACAGTTGCCTTCTGGGGTCCGAGCCGATGCCCAGCATACTTTGTGTGTTCATACGGTTTGCGTTGTTCAACGCCCCCGAATTGGTCGTTACCGTTGTGCGTTCAAAAGCCCCGTCGGCTTCAAACTGGACATGTCGCGGCAACGGGTTACGTTTCACTTCGTAGAGCGACGCCGAAGTGGCGTTCAGGTTAAACAGCCCTATCGTACTGTTGATCTCCGCTCCGTTATAATAGCGTCCCGCGCCTTTGTTATACCGTTCGCCCTGTCCGATGCCTGGATACCTCGAACCTGCGTCCGGCGTATGGCTCCCGAACGACAATGCGTAGGCCGTATAGGAGCCGCTAAATTCCGGCCCCAGTTCGCGTATGTTCAGCGCGGTGATAATCGTAAACTCATCCGGGTCGGCCACGAAGAAAGGCGCTTCATCTGTACACAGGTAAGAGGTAATAATGGCGCCTGCCGACGAGGCGTTGACGGCATCGAAATCGACGGCGCGGTGGAAATTCATCGAAGGCTCGTTTTGGCGGATGACCGGCGGATAATTGGCCGTACCGGAGATATACCGGTAATGGACTTCTTTGGGATTGTTCGAGAAGTCGCGCCAGTCGACAACCCTGTTCTGTGCATTCAAATCAATCGAGGACACCTCATCGGCTTTGAGCCACATCCGTATATCCGCACTCACACCGCCGGGGTATTTCTGGCGGAAGGCGAACCCGACGTAGTCGCTGTTTGTTAACGGGATGCCGGAAGCGACGAAATAATTGTCGACCTTATAAATCAGGGTGGAGGCCGTCGGGAAAGCCGAATCGGTCGATACCAGGACATAATCGGCTTTCAGCCCGCCCACAAACAAGTTTACCGTAAATGAGGCCGTATCAGTAAGATAGGGCTTCAACACCGTCGCATGGCGATATTCGAGTGGCATGCCAATCGCTCCGTTCACAAACGCCTCGCCGGCAGGATAGGCGTAAGGTATCCGGTTGGCGCCGGTCGAAACGATGCCGTTTGAACCGAACAGGAGGAAAAAACCGTTGTCGAGCGTCCCGTTGTTTTGGCTGTTGAGTGCAGGCGGCGCGTGATGGTTGCCGGTGAATACGGTAATCTTCTCGCTGCTGCCCACGCTCATCGATTGCTTTTGAAGGAGACCCGTCGAATCGTCGCGTCCGATGCCGAAGATATGGCAGTTATAACCCGGGTTGGTCGCCATGTCCCAGATAACGGCGCCATCGGAACGTTTCCACTGCGTCAGCGCCGCCGTATCGAGCATTTGCCCGTACTTGACGGCAAGGTAAGTGTTCACCTTATCCATGTCGTTCTGACTGAAAGGCGTGCCCGAAGGTGTCGAAAGCACAATGACCTCCTGAATGTCGCCATAGAAGGGGTTGACGGTCGTGCCGGTGTTCGTCCCTGCGCCCGACGGCAGTTTCGCGCCGATGATGGCTCTTGCCGCGCCGGTGGCGATGGCCTTGTTTGCCAGTCCGCTCACAGGTTTGGCGTTATGCCAGACAGTACCGGTACGGTCAAAACTTGAAATCCCGTAACGAATCCCCATCGTCGATTGGACATCGGTATAATTGTTCGTTGCCGTACCGTTGGAATAATACAGGTTATTCTGCACAGCCGTCCCGCGTATCCATCCTTCGTCCATGTTGTCGCGATACGAGAAAACCGCGCCGTAATTTGTCTGCCCACCCGAAAAATCGGCCCTCGACACATAAAATGAACGGTACGTCCGACCGCCGTCTGTTTGGAAGTCATATTCGGATATCAATCGTCGGGGGACGGGCGTGTTTGTGGGGGGAGGATTAAAACGCAAGGCCGGTTGGTAGTTCATGCTGTTCGTGCGGTATGCGGGCACGGCTTCGCTGCTGTTCTGCACAAAGTTGAGCATCGTACCCGACATGTTTGCCCAGCATACGATGGATGCGCCGTCGACAGGGTGGTATCCCGGCTTTATCTCGTCGGCTTTCAGCCACAGTTCGACCTGGTCAGCGTTTATTCCACCCGGCGTCGCCCCGTCCAAGGCAAAACCGATATAGTTGCCATCGGCTATCTCCACATCGATAGCGTAACCGTCGATAATGGGGTATAGCCGTGTATTGGACGGTACAAAGCCGGCTGTTGTCGAGACCATTACATACTTCGCCTTAAATTTTTGAACATAAAAACTTACTGTAATCGAAGGCTCCGGCCCCGTGAACTGTGCAAGATAGATACGTTCCTGACGTTTATTGAAAGACATGCCGGGAAAAGCATAGTTTACCGTCCCGTCCAAACCGTTCGAGCCAAGGAGCAGGTACGTGTCATTGGATATGGTTTGGCGGTTTTGGGCGCTCAGCGTTAGCAACGTACTGCCCAGAAAAACGGTAAGCGTACTGTCGTCTTCGTTTCGCGACTGTTTCTGGTACAGGCCGGTCTTCTCGTCGCGCGCTATGCCGAACATATTATTGTTAAATGCGGGGTCTGTCAACACATCCCACACCGTGGCGCCCGTTGAATTATAAAGGTTCCGGTCGGATGGTTCTTCGAGCGTCTGCCCGTATTTAATCGCTAAGTAGGAGTTTATCTTTTTGATGTCGTTCACATCAAAAGGCGTTCCCGATGGCGTTGAGAGCACGATGATCTCCTGTATATCACCGTAGAAAGGGTTGTTGGCGGCGCCTGTCGCCAGTTTGGCACCGATGACGGCGGTAGCGTTGCCGGTCGTAACCTGTCGAGCCGTACCGTTGGCGGCCGACTGCCTTGCATTGTGCCATACAACGCCCGTCGCGCCGGTCGTCCCCTGGTCGATGCTGATTATACCATAGCGTTTACCTATCCCAGGATTCAAAAAGGTGGTTCCCGCTCCACTGGCAAAATACAGGTCAGGGTTCGCAGCGCCCCGCCAGCCTTCGTCAAAATTATCGCGGAAAGCAAAAACAGCGCCCATGTTTGTCCCCGTAAGGTTTGCCCGCGACACGAAGAACGTACGGTACGAACGGCCCGCATCGGTCGGGAACGTTACGTCCGACACCAACCGTTTGGCGGTCAAATTAAAATGTACCGCCGGATTAAAGTTCATCCCGTCAAAGGAATAAACGGGCGGAGGCAACACGGTGCCGGTACTGTTGGGTATAAAATTAATCTGCGTCTCCGACACGTTTTCCCATAACGTCACATTCACTTGATTACCTATGATCGAACCGTTGACGATTTCATCGGCCCGCAGCCACAGGTCCACCCTGTAGTTGGCCACGCCGCCGGGTATCTTTTCCGAAAGCGCAAACCCGATATAATCGCCGTCGAATACCTCCACATTCTCAGCAATGCCGCCGTTCGGGTTGATAGCGTAAAGCCGCGTGCGTGACGGATTGAAATGGATATCATCGGACGCCATCACATACTTCGCCTTGAAATTTTTTACCTGCATGTTTACCGGTAGCGAGCCGCCGCCCGTTCCTGTGAGTTGCGCCCTGTAGACACGGTTTTGGCGCAAACTGAAAAACTCGTCCGTCAGCGTCAGGTTGTCAAAGGCCGTACCGTAGGGTTGCATGTAGGGTTGGGTACCGGTCAGGCTGTTTGAACCGAGAAGCAGGCAGGTCATATTGTTCAGCGTCCCGTTATTTTCAGCGTTTAGCGCTTCCAACGAACTGCCGGCAAACAGGGTTAGCGAGTTGTCGTCCACATTCGACGACTGTTTTTGGTACAGACCCGTTGCATCATCGCGCGCGATACCAAATACATTATAAATACAGGGCGCATGGAGTGACGCATCCCATACAACGGCGCCCGCCGAATTATAGAATAGGGGCTGGTCGTTGGCGTCAAGCGTTTGCCCATACTTAATGGCTAAGTAAGAAGTGATTTTTTGCATATCCACGGCGTCGAAAGGAGCGTCCGGCGTCGTGGATAGAATGATTACCTCCTGAAGTTCGCCATAGAAAGGTGAGTACGTGTTATTATGCCCCCGCGAACCCATCGCAGCGGCCGTATTCGAAGCGCCGAGCGGACGCGCCACGCCTCCGCTTGCCGAACGCCCGTTGTGCCACACCGTGCCGGCTTGCCGGTCGACGCTGATGATACCATAGCGTTGCGGTAAGCCTGCCGGCGTATAGGTGGTCGTACCGGCCGAGTTGGCGGCATACAGATAGGCTGCCGCCGCGTTCCACCCTTCATCGCTGTTGGGCGTAAACGAAAAAATCGCTCCGTAGCCCGAAGTAACATTCGACTTACTCACATAAAACGAACGGTAAATCCGTGTCGCAGACGCATCGACCTGAAAACTTTCCACCGACGTCATCCTGCGTGCCGGTGAAACAAAGGTAACGGCCGGATGAAAGTTCATCCCGCCATACTTCAGGGAAGGCGCCGTCCCCGACGTTGTACCGGCCGTCCCGGTAAACGATTTCCCATTGGCATCCATCCAATGGATTATCTGCACGCCATCCATCATTGACTGATTGGTTACTAACTGGTCGGCTTTCAACCAATATTCCATTTGGTACGCCGTTGTTCCACCCGGCGATACCGTTTGCGCCGAAACGCAAAACCCGATGCACATCAATACCATTGACACAAGCGTCAACCGTGCATCCTCCATACTTTTTTTGCAAGTTTTTTCCAGCAAAAGACTAATCATATTCATAGCATTCATAAATTAAAAAAACACCCATTAATCAATTCACGTCACTACACATTTCACCCTTTAAAATGAATAGTGATCGTAATGCATTTAAAAAAATTAGTTTAGTTCAATTCACCTTTATCTATAATATATCCCTTTGTCATAAATACAAATTTATAACAATACCGTTTATTTTCACCCCATTATAGATACAGAATGTAAACGATTCAGTTTTAATGCGCCGCAAACATAGACATATTCAAGCAAACCACAAAATAAAACCGCAAATATTTTCAAAATATTTTCGTTAAAAACACACAACAACCACTAAATTAGCGTCTTAACGTCTTGTTGAATTTGCAATTCAGCAAGGTGCGATTCCAATTGTCGCTTGTCTCTCTATAGACATCAATTTTTATTTATATGCAATGACTTCGATTTCAACCAAGCCGTTCTTAGGAAGCGTTTTGGCTGCAACAGCCGAACGGGCGGGAAAATCACTTTCGAATTGCTTTGCGTAAATTTCGTTCATTGCAGCGAAGTCGGCTATATCGGCAAGAAAAACAGTCGTTTTAACAATGTCTGCCATTGAATACCCTGCTTCAGTGAGGATAGCTTTAATATTTTTAAAAACCTGAACGGTTTGCTCCTGCACGCCTCCTGTTACAAAATTATTTGTAACAGGGTCAATTCCTAACTGTCCGGAGGTGAATAAGAAATCGCCTTTCCGGATTGCCTGACTATAAGGTCCAATGGCCGCAGGCGCTTTGTCTGTCTGAATAGTTTGTTTCAGTTGTAATGTCTCCATACTTTTCAAAAATTAAATATGTTGCAAAAGTAGTGTTTTTTTCCGAATGGACGAAGCCGAGCCGTTCAAAACGCAATGTTGATTTTCGCGCCGAATTGGAGGGGTTTGCCGCGCTGCATGAATGGTTTATCGAACGATTCGAAATAGAAGGCAGAATAACCGGTATTTGTCAGGTTGCGCGACCATACATTGAACGAAACGGCTCCCTTCCGAATACCTGTCTGTGCATTGATGATTGCATAAAACGGCTGTGACAGCCGGTTGGATTCATTCCAGTAAATCTTACCTGCGCCGTTGAATTGCGCAGAGATGAAAAACTGGTCGAACATCCTGCAATTCGGGAGTGATTTGTTGTAGTGTAGTCCTGTACTGAACGTGTGCCGGGGGATGTAAGGGATAAAGTTACCTTTGAAATCCTCCCTTTCATTGTTATAATCAAGGAACGTGGCATGGGTGAATCCATAATTCAGGTCGGCGGTCAGTTCGTCGGACAACAGGGCGCGAAGCGATAGCTCCGCGCCGTAACTTTCCGCTTTGCCGGCATTACTCAGGTACCGTCCGCTTCCACTCGCTACAAATTTGGTGATTTGCAAATCAGCGACATCCATATAGAAAAAGGTGAGTTCGGCATGAAAACGGTTTTTGACGAGTTCGCTCCGCACACCTAACTCAACATTCCAACTTGTCTCGGGTTTATAGGAAATGACATCTTTAACGGGCCTCGGCGGGTTGATTTCGAGGTCGGCAAACATTTCCTGAAACGTATTCATCACGTCATACTGCAAACGGCTCTGCATGATGTCGGCCGACATTTGCACGTTGTAACCGCCCGCCTTATAGCCTTTGGCCGCCGATAAATACGTGAAAGTACGCGGGGTACATTCATATTTTAATGCTATTTTCGGCAGTACCTGCCAAAAGTCCTGCGACAATTTTTCGTCGATGACCGAAGCGGGATACCTGTCGCTGATATCCATGGGCGGCATGGCTGGTAACACTTGCATGCTCAAATTCATCTTCGCTTCAGAGTTATATTGAAAATCCTGTTTTTCATAATCAAAACGAATACCTAACGTAGCTGATAATCCATTCGTAAAGAGATTGTTATAAGTCGATTGGTGATAGATGGCAACGCCGTATGATGGAGTTTGGAAAGTGCCGGGAATGTAAATGGATTCGTTTGTGATGGAAATCGTCGGCATCCGGGGATATGTCGCTTTCAAGTTATCAAACATGGGTTGCAGGATGGAATCAATGCCGTCTTTTTTAAATTCAACCGGCCCTTTCGTCTCAATTTTATCGTAGAAGCCGTATAGACCCCACGACCATTGGTAATTGTTATCGGTTAAGCTCTTAATGGAAATTTCTTCGGTGAATGCGTGTTGGATTTGTAATTGATTTAGTATAAATATCGATTTATCCGAAAAGTCCTGATCCATTTTCATGTCATCATCCAGGTATTGGTAGCCGGTTACAGAAGTAAGTAAGATTTTTTCATTCCTGTAAGTCAATGATAAGTTATTCGTCAACATGGATCGCGTATAGGACGATTGATCATTGATATTCACCTGTGCAATTTTTTTTGTTGCCTCATTGTATAATCCATACGGGAAACCGCCCTGGTCAGTATATTCGTAAGATGTGGAATAAGATGCGGTCAGTCGGGGTGATGGTTTCCAGTGGATTTTCAGATTGCCTCCTATGGACTGTTCGCCGTCAATCTTTTTGCCGGTAAATGCATTGGTAAAAAAACCGTCGCATCGGTCAAAGTAAACGCCTGCCGAAAGGCCTGACTGATCGTTCAGCTTAGTATAAACGGATGCTTTAGTGTTAAATTGTCCGTAGTTTCCATACGACAGGGATGCTTTTACGCCCTGGTAATCAAGTGGCGACAGTGTGTGAACCTTGATGATCCCTCCCATGGCATTGCGGCCGTAGAGCGTTCCCTGCGCGCCTCTTAATACTTCGATCCGTTGGATATCCATCAGCTCAAAGTCAAAAGAGCTTTTATCCATGTAGGGCACGTTGTCCACATAAAGTCCGATGGACTGTCCGCTGCTTCGTGCTCCAACACCCCTGATATAAACGGCAGAGGTTAGTTTGGCCCCGTAGTCTGGCATATACAGGTTTGGAACTGAAGAACTGACGTCTTTGATGGAAGTCACTTGCCTTTCTGCAATTTGCATGGGGGTCAGGATGGTAACCGAACCGGGCAACGTACGTAAGTTGTTTGTCTCCTTTGAAGAGGAGGTAACAACGATTTCATCGATATTAAATGTTTTTACCGTATCCTGCAAAAGCGCAAATAAATCGTTATTTTCAGCCAATGATGTTTGAAAGGATGAAAAAAGGCAGATCAATGACAGATACAAATTTGGTTTCTTCATAGATATGCTTGCATGAAATTTTTGAGTTCCATTATGGAGCGGGTGACGGGCAATTCGGGATAATCGTTTACTACATTGACAGGCGGACGGAATAATACGCCAACGTCGGCTGCTTTCAGCATCGAGATATCATTATAGGAATCGCCAAACGATAACGTTTGAAAGTTCAGACTCCGGAAAGCTTCAATAGTCATCCGTTTAGCATCAGGTTGGCGCATTTTATAATTGGTGATTCGTCCGGTTTCGTCGACCTCCAGCGAATGACAGAGAAGCATAGGGTTTTCAAGCTGTTCCATCAAGGGTTGGGCAAACTCGATGAAAGTGTCAGAAACGATGACAAAGCGTGTCGTCCGTCGTAACCACCGAACGAAATCCAAAGCGCCGTCAAGCGGTTGCAGCGTGGCGATGACCTCTTGGATATCTTTTAATTTGAGATTGTATTCATCAAGGACTTGCAGGCGATATTTCATCAATTCATCATAATCCTTTACGTCTCGCGTAGTAAGTTTCAATTTTTCGATACCGGTTTTTTTTGCAACATTGATCCATATTTCAGGCGTAAAAACTCCTTCCAAGTCAGCACAGACTACCCACATAATTTTTCTGTTGATTAAACGATTGTTAAAATTCGCCGGCAAAGATAAGGCAAAAAATCGTTTTAAAAAATTGTTTTCTTATATTTCAAAAATTCTTACCTTTGCACCTGAATTAATAGAATCTGTTATCTAAAAATTAGAAAAAAATGAAACAATCAAGAAGAAAATTTTTCGCAACGGCAGTATCGGGTGCATTAGCGACGGCAACCGCCCCATTGGTTTTGTCTAATGA
>Ga0099364_10011698_pt1 | contig 11942 bp, 4 predicted proteins | sample TergutTh196P3_FD_73070 | JGI IMG/M metagenome (GOLD analysis project Ga0099364, IMG submission 73070) | Microcerotermes parvus P3 segment gut microbial communities from Pointe-Noire, Republic of the Congo - Th196 P3 | ecosystem: Host-associated > Arthropoda: Insects > Digestive system > Gut ...
CAGTCCGCTAACAAGTTTTCTCCCAAAATGTTGCTGTTATCACTTCAAGGATTGAAAAAGTGGGCGCTTGCCTGCCGAGGGCAGGTTGGCAGTCACCGATTTGAGTTATCCAGATAAAAACCCTTACCACTCGGCGATTACGGGGCTCCCTTACCCATTTGACCAAAAAACTTGTTATCGGACTGGCTGTGTACCGCAAAGGATTTTTTTGTATTATTAGAGTTTCCGCTACGAACTTTCCAAGTGCCTCATTCCTTCTGCCATAGAAACCACCGGAGCGTAGCCGAAGTCCCGCCGGGCTTTGGCAATGCTCAAATAGTGCGTTACCGCCAGTTGCGCTGCCAGAAATCGCGTCATCACCGGCTCTCCTTGCAATCGGCAATACTTGTAAATGTTTTCCAAAGTCCAGCCGAGCATCCACGCCGCCGAAAAGGAAATCGACCGCTTTACCTTCGGCAAGCCCTTCATCGCCAGCACTTCGTCGATCCACTCCCAGCAGTTGACCGGCTCCCCCTGCGACAAAAAATAGGCGTTGCCGTTCACCGGACTCGACTTGTCTGTGAGTGCTTCCGCCGCCTGAATGTGTCCGAGAGCAGCATTTTCAATGAAAATAATGTCGATCAGATTTGTCCCGTCGCCGACCCGAAAAAGCCGACCAGCTTTCGCCCTGTCCAAAAGACGCGGTATCAGATGCCTGTCCCGCTTACCAATGATTAAATGCGGACGCAATGCGCAAGTTAGTAATTCGGGCGATTCCGGCGACACAGTCGCCGGCTCTCTGCTACCGTCCGGCTCTCTGTTGCTGTCTGCCGTCTGCCGTCTGCCGTCTTTACCGGAAGCGTCGAGAATCATTTTTTCGGCAATCATTTTGCTGTGCGGATAGTGGGCGAACCAGCGGTCTGGATAGGGGGTGGTTTCGTCCGCACCGTGTTGCGGCTTGCAATCGAAAGTTACGCTGGCACTGCTCGTGTAGATTAACTTCCGCACGCCGGTTGCTTTGCAAGCGTCGAGGACGTTCTGTGCCCCGAGAACGTTGGTTTCGTAGAAGGGTTTCCAATGGAGGGAAATGCTGGGAATCGCCGCCGTGTGATAGACGGTTTCGATGCCCTGACACGCTTTTTGCAGCGATGGGGGGTTGGTGATGTCTCCGAGTATGACTTCGGCTTCTTGCGGTAAATCTTCGTGTCGGCGGCAAAGAGTCCGAACTTTCTGCCCCCGTTCTAAAAGTTGACAGATGATTTCTCTTCCGAGAAAACCGGTGCCGCCGATGACGAGATTCATAAAGGGTGATCGACGGGACTCGAACCCGCAACAACAGGAACCACAATCCTGTGCTCTGACCAATTGAACTACGATCACCGTGAAAGGTAAATTGTAACCCCTACCGTAGAAAAGTCAAGAGAGAATGTCAACGAGACCAGTAGGCGTGCAAGTTTTTTTTTGGCGACAAAGGTAGGCAACCGACCGCCGGGCGGTTGCGTGCGGTACTCCGCACTTGAGAACGTGGAAGGCAGGATTAACCGAACACTCCCAGTCGCCTACCGGCGACGTTGCCGCCCGGCGGTCGGCAACCTACCTGCATGGGATAGTTGTGTAGATACTGATGGCTTTAGCCCCTTGAAACCATAGAAAACAAGGGGTATGCAACAGGTCTATTACTCATTTTCTCCTCTGTGCCCCTTGTGTACTTTGTGGTTAAAAATAAAAGGATTAACCACAAAGGACACAAAGAGCATAAAGGATTAGAGGGGTTTATAACTCCCCTAAAAGATTACTTCGCTGAACCCAAGCGGCAGCAGTGGCGGTGCGGCGGCGGTTGCCGGAACATCCGACGCTTCACCCGCTGCAAAAGGATCAAAAACCGGTGCCGCCGGAACTTCAACGTCTTCGACTTCAACGTTTCCAACAAAAATCGGTTCAATGTTTTCGCTAAAAATCGACATCGGCAGAGGCATAAATTCCCCAGTGGGTAACGTCCAGAAGCGAATGGAGGCATCGAAACTCCCAGTGATGAGATTCTGCGTCCGTTCGACGAAAGTCATCGTCGAAATTGTGCCGGTGTGTCCCGACAAGATCGCCGTTTCCGTTCCCGTCGCCGGATTCCAGAGGCGAACCATATTGTCGCTCTCACCCGACGCTAAAACGCCGCCGCCGCAAAAGGTCAACGCAAAAGTCTTGCCCGGCCGCTCCGCAAAGACACGAATTAGTTTTCCGTCCTGCGGATTCCAAAGCATAATAAAGGGTCCATCGCCGCCCGTAGCAAGTTGTGAGCCGTCAGGACTAAACGCTAGAGCACGCACCCGGCGACCATCTCCGGCAATGTCGGTCAAGTGCACGTTGTCAGAAGTCCGCCAGATTCGCACAACACCCGTGCGACCGCCGACCGCCAGCAACGAACCATCGGTGGAATACGCAATCGCCTCGTTGTTGGTATCATGGGCAGGAAGCGTGGCGAGCAATTTATAGGTTGCCGAATCGTAGATTCGGACATTTTGATCGAATCCGCAGACGGCGAATCGGACTCCGTCAGGTTGGAAAATGATCCGCCGGGTGCCGCGTACCGGCTCGTTCATAGAGTAAAGGAGGCGGCTGTTTTGCACGTTCCAAAAATGGATCTGCCCATCTTGTGCAATGGCTGCCAGCCGGGTTGCGTCGGGACTGAACGCGACACCGCGTACTGATTCCCTATGTTCTCGCAGTTGAGCGACGAATCTTTCGTCCCGGACGTTCCAAAGGCGAACAACATAGTCATCGCCGCCGAGGGCGAGAAGTTGTCCCTGCTGTTCCAAATCGAGACATTTCACGATGGGAATGGGGCTATTTTTACCGATTTCTTCGTGAAGACGCACTACTTTGGTTGCTTCGACTACCGTTGTTTGTGCTTGGATTTCAGAGACTCCCACCATCCAAACCGCCAAAATTACGGGGAAAACGATCTTTTTCATAGTAAATTTTCTCAAATTAGGCATAATCCGCCCAGTTCTTATTATCGGTAAAAACCGAATGATAAAACAGGAAAAATTCCAAAACAAGACGGCAAAACAGTAAAAATCGGCAAAAGCGTCATTTCCGAAAAAATCCGCAAAAAACGTAAAATCGTTACAGATTTCCCATTTTGTAAGACGATACTCCCTATGACAGCCGGATTCCCCCCGGTGTGCTTGAATTTCGTGTAATTGGAGGAAAAACTATGATATACCGTCGCTTTGCCGCTATTTCATTGTGCTGCGTCCTGTTTTGGAGTAATGTTGTATTTGGGGATATTTCGGAAGTAATCCACGCTTATCGGAGACCGAGCGAAGCCGATCTTCAATGGTTGCTCGGAGATACCGCTACACTCATACCGAATACTGTGAGTCCCTCTGGGGTGCTGCAAGCCGGATACAGCACCAGTAAGACCGGTACGTTAGTGCCGCAGTGCGATCCCTGCAAACCAGCCCGATTGCCGATACCGGTGCCGTCCATTCCTCCCGCTCCAATAGCGGCAAATAACAGACAGCACACCGGACTCGCACGAGCCCCAGAAGGCGTGATAAGCATTACCTCCACCGTTGCGGACTCGTCAACTTCCGTCGTGCAAATGTCCACTGACCGACTTCCGCCGCCGGAAGTACTTCCAAACGATGCAGACCTTGATATTCCACACTTGTCGGAACTTGCTGCCGAGCGTTTACCGATACCGAAAAATTGGGAAACACCGAATCGTTTCCACGCGAACACTGGTTGCGGCGATAATTTCAACGACGGTTTTTTCCCCTGTATGTGTTTCACATGTATCGTCTGCGGCGATCACCGTAAAAACAGAAAGCAGACAAGCCATGATTGCGGCATCCCAGAGGACGAGGCGTGGATACTCCAATTAGACAACGCGCACAAACGCTATGAAACCGTTTTCTGCGTTCCCGGCATGATCGGCAGTAGTGCTTGGCTCACGGGATACTCCGTCGGTATAGGCGGTAATACATTGACATTGCCGACGATGTTATTGTCTCGTCCCAACGTAGTGGAGCATTTCAATGCGGGCGTGCAAAATCGGATTTGGGCAGACTACCGCTCTTGGAATAATGCCGTTGCGAGGGGCAATGAAAGCAGACCGGTCGAGCAGTTTTCCTTCGGTTTGGAAAAACAACTACTGCGGCGCAATTCTGTGGAACTGCGTGTGCCGGTGATTTATCAATTTGCGTCGGGACGGATCGAAGGTTCCGCTGCGTCTGTGGAACTCGGTAACGTTTCGGTCTTTCTGAAGCAGGTATTGTTGCAAGGTTCCCGATGGACGGTCTCCGGCGGCGGCGGAGTTTCTCTGCCGACAGCCGAAGATTGGCGACCTTTTGCCGGTGCCCGGCTGGAAAACAGTGCGTACTCTTTGTCAGGGTTTCTCGGTGTTCAATGGCATCCGAACAACAGCACATTCGGACATTTCGTGGTGCAAAGCGACATACCGATAGAAAAGAACGAGTTGGTCTATGCCGGCAATTCCGTGAAAGTCGATGGGCAAAAGGTAATCCGTAGCGGTGTCCAGTTGGGACGTTGGATTTACCGTTCCGACCATGGCAAGCGACCGTGCCGTTTTGGTGCTTTTGCGGAAGTGAATTACGCCGTGGTCACGGAGAGTTCGGCAAGGCGCAGCCTTACTGACGGTGCCGATGCGATTTATGTCAGCGGTTTCGGTTCCCGCAAATCGACGCTCACGGCGGCGGTGGGTGTACCGATGGTCTTTGGCAAACTGACTTGTACGAATTCGCTCATTTTGCCGATTTCGGGGAGCAACCGTCCTTTCAGTGTCGCTTACAACGTTTCCCTCGTCCGGCAATTTTAGTTTTAGGGAAACTCTAATAACGGGTAACATTGTAGAGTATCGAGAGACAAAAGCCTCATTTTCTCCATAAGTATCTACACAACAGTCCCGTACAGGTAGGTTGCCGACCGCCGAGCGGCAACGTGCGGTAGTCCGCACTGGAACCGAGAGTCGTTTGGTTATTCTCTGTCGGCTATCGCCGACGCAACCGCCCGGCGGTCGGTTGCCTACCTTTCTGCCCCCAAAATATTGACCAAATTAGCAAACACAAATACATGAACACTTGGAAAAATCGAGACAGTTTCCTTGCTTTTTTCATTTCATAGGGTACACTGTACACAGTTTAGAAAACTGTTGCAGTTTTCACGCTTTTTGAGGAAAATGCCCAAACTCGTTGTTTGTTTCAAAGATACGCCCGTCGAAGATGTCCATATCGACCGAATCCGCACCGCCTGGTCGGACGTGGAAATCGTCAACGTCGGACAAAAAGATGTCGCCGACGCACTACTCGAAGCCGACTACTTCTGCGGACACGCAAAAGTACCCGTCGAATGGGATAAAATCGTCCAAAAACGCCGACTACAATGGATACAATCCTCCGCCGCCGGAATGGATTGGTGCCTCGTACCCGCCGTCATCGATTCCGACATCGCCCTCACCACCGCCTCCGGCGTACTCGCCGACCAAGTTGCCGAACACACACTGGCACTCATCCTCGCATGGATGCGCAACCTGCCAACCTGCTTCCACGAACAACATGACGACTCCGCCATCGGTTATCGTCTGTTTCACCGCCGACCCACCCGCGATCTGACCGGCAGCACCGTCGGAATCGTCGGATACGGAGGAACCGGAAAACGCATCGCCGAAATACTCGCACCCTTCCAAACGACCATTCTGGCAACCGACCTCTATCCCGCCGAAAACCCGCCATACCTAAACGAACTCTGGACTCCTGACAAACTCGACAGCCTGCTCCGCCGATCAGATGTCGTTATCCTTTCCCTACCGCTCAATGCAGACACGCAAGGATTGTTCAATATCGACCGCTTCCGGCAAATGAAACCAGACGCACTCTTCGTCAACGTCGCAAGAGGAGATATTGTCGTTACCAACGATTTAGTTACCGCCCTCAATGACGACATCATCGCCGGTGCCGTACTAGACGTGGTCGCACCAGAACCGCTGCCCTCCGATCATCCGCTCTGGGACTTCTTTCCAAACGTCATTATTACACCGCACATCGGCGGACAATCCCAGCGGCGGTTCGACGATGTCGTCGATATCTTCATTGCCAACATTTATCGCCGAAGGTCAGGGCAACAGATGATTAACAATCTCTCCGCCAACGGAAAGAAACTCGGCTTTCCCGTACGCGGCGAAGGTCCGCTCTGGACGGACTTCAAAACGCTGTATCGGTCGCGCCCCATTACAAGCAAATCGCGGCAAAGATACCGAGTCGATCTTTCCACCCCCAGCAAGGCTCTGGACTCGACGACCGCCGCCTTTGAAAAAACGATGGCACATGGCGACACGACCACATCGTTTGAAGGATGCTCCGAAACTCTCCGAAACAATTACTACGGATTGCTCGACCAACAACGAGTCCACTGGCACGAAGATATACAATTCAAGAGCATGCTCGGTCAGGGAGGACAAGGCTTCGTCTTTTTGGGTGACCTCCGCGACTCCGACGGTTTTGTACTTCCGGTGGCGATTAAAATCTTTTCGCCGGAACGCTTCGGCAGCGATGTACTTTACGAAAGCGAAATGTACAACATGGCGAAGATCACCGCAAAGGTCGCACGAATACAGCATGACCACCTTCTTATGGTGCGGAACTGGCATTCGACAAACCGCATCCATTTCATGTCAATGGAATGGATCGAAGGTTTCGACTTAAGCCAATTACTACGGCAACAGATGCTCGACTACCTGCAAAAGAGTGTCTCGCCTTTCCGATGGCAGTACATCAACAAGGTAGTGGCGACGGGCGGACCGATGCACCCTCGTGTCTTGCCCGGCATTGCGATTCCGATTATTAGAGAATGTCTTGCCGCTTTGGGGGCGTTGCATCGAATCGGTATTGTTCACGGCGACATCAAGCCTTCTAACATTATGTTGAAGCAGACGGGTACTGCCAAGTTGATCGACATTGGTTCGGCATTTGAACTTGAGGAGCGTCCGCCGAATCGTCCTTATACTTTAGCGTATGCGGCACCTGAAGTGTTGGAAGGAAAGGGGCACACTCCGCAGAGCGACATTGCGAGTCTTGGTTATGTGTTGATTGAGATGTTGGCGGGCAGACGTTTGTTTGCGGCGAATTCGGACTTAAATGGAGTCGAAGGACGTTTTCAACTTGCTCATCAACTGTATCGGATATTACCGCGGCAGGTGGCTGACAGCGAAGTGTTGATGCGGTTCTGCCGCAGTTTGATCGCTCCCGATCCGAAGGAACGTTTTGAGAATGCGGAGGCGGCTGACCTGTTTAAGGATGGTGCGGCGGCGTTCCAGCGGCAATTAGTCATCGCAGGACTGGCATGCGAATCGGAGCCGGAAATCCGAAACTGGCTCAGCGATTTGAAAGAGTATCAACCCGATATGTGAAAGTGAACACAAACTCCTAAAACGGCTGAACCGTCCGACCAACGCCGGGCATCTGTTGCATCGGCATCGTCTGCATCGGCATCGTTTGCATCGGCATCTGTTGCATCGGACGCTGTTGCATCATCATCGGCTGCATCATCATCGGCATCATCATACCATAAGGCTGCTGCATCGCATACGGTTGACGAAGTTGATAAATCGCCTGCTCAATGATTGATGCCTTCACACTCACCGGAATCACCTGTATCTTACGTCCCGGCTCGTCTTGTGCCCGGCGGTCAACCTCCTCTATGTACTCTTTCAATTCCGAAAGCAACGGCTCCGGCGCGAAAATTTCCAGCGCATTCGTTACATCGTTAACGATAATCTGCGGTCGCTGTCCGCCCGGCAGTTGAATCGTCATCAACCTCTGCTGATACGCCTTCAATACCTCTGTGAGGACTCTCGCTGCCGTAGTGTTTTCGATAATCACCGGTACCGGCTTCAAAACTTGCGCCTCGCCCGGCATACTCGAAAGACTAAATTGCGTTATCAACCTACCGACTTCCTGACGATCTGCCCGCGAACCTTGAACGTAAATTGAATTCGCCGCCTGGTCCACTTGAAGAATCAATCGCGGACGCGCCGCCGCCCCCGTCTGCGTTTGCTGCGGTATCAATTTGTCTCGCAGAACCAACATCAAACGTTGAGCGACCACATTCGCACTGATGTTCGGAACGGCATAGACGGTGAAGTCCCGACCCTCCGCAATGATACCGCTGCTAATCCGGCGAAGCAGCGATTCCAACTGATCGAGTGCCGCCGTGTCTTCCGACGATACCGTCAGCGAACCGTCAGGATTGACGAGTACGAACACCGGTGCAACCGAAGGGGGAAAGCCGGTGTACACCGCAGGAATCTCTTCTTCGCTCACCGGCGGGTCACGTTGGATTTCGTCCTCCAATGAGAAGAGCATCCCCCATTTAGCCGGTACTCCGGCTCTCGTCGAAGTTGTTTCAGCCGGAGTACCGGCTAAATTATCTTCCGCTTCGCTCTCCTCCTCCTGCGGCGGTTGCGGTTGCGGCGGTGCGATAATATGCAACGGATTCGGTTGCGATTGCTGCCAGTGCTGTTGCAGTTGCCGAAGCATATCGGGATTGCCCTGTATGTGAATCGTGCGGAGATTCGAACCCCCCGGCTGTTGCCGCACACCGCCCGGCTCCACACCCGGCGGAGGTTCAGGATACCAAACACTCTCCCCCATCTCACGCAACGTCTTGGCAATACGCTCCAGTTGATACGGGAAACCCAGTACAAGAATCGTGTTCATGTTCAAATCAATGGTAACAAAAGGTCGAACATTGAACGCCTCATCCGCAAACATCGTCAGGATAGCAGAACGTACCATGTCAGGTTCAACATAGTTCAACTGGACATGCAGGAACTCCCTATCATCCGTGCGGAGGCTGTCCAGCACTTCCGCCACGATGATTTGATTCTCTGGACTCGCCAGCACGACTAACTGATTGGCGAAAGACTCACGTACCATTCGGACATCGAGTCCTCGACCGGTTATCACCATATCTAACACCGTCGATGCAGTGTAGTCGTCGATATTCTTGAGCGGATGAAGTTGCATTGTAATGTCCGGCTCCGATTCATTCAACGCTTCCACCGTTGCTTTGATTTTCGCATGATCGTCCGCTTTTGCCCAAATCAGGATTTGACTCGGATTGGCAAAACTGCCAAGTCCGGCTTGCGCAGTCGGAGCAATGCGCGGCAACAGTGTTCGGAAGTCCTGCATATTGCTAAGCCGTTGGACGGTATAGACTTTCACTTCGGCAGTCGCCTCTGGACGTACATCCAGCATTTGACTGACGATCATATCGACTTTTTCGAGGTCGGCTTCTTTTCCATAGATGATCATCTGACCGGGTGAAATTCCCCAGGTTACTTGCACGCGGTTTTGCAATGCCCGCAATATCTCTGCCTGCGCTTGCGGAAGCCACTGTTGCGGAATACCGCTTAAATCGTAGGTTCTCGGCAACGACTCCGCTGCGCGGGGTCTCGGTACATCGAAGGCGGCGACGCTTGCCTCTATCCTTTCATGAACATCCGGCGCAGCATAGACCAGCATGTCTCCCGTCGAAGGCAACTGATAGATCGTCGCCTGACCGGCAAAGGTTTGAGTCAAGAACCACATGCCTTCGTTTATCGGAACATGTTTGAAGTAATACGGTTTCAAGACAGGATCAGGATACGCATCGGCAACCGTTTCTAACAAGTCGGAAATCGTTGCATGTTCGGCAGACGTTGCCCAGGCGACGAGTCCGCTCGGCGGCGTGGTCGGATAAACCAGCAAGCCCGGAAACTGTTGCAAGAGCAGCGATTGGGCGGTAGAAACCCGTTGCACTCCCGTCTGATAAATCCGCAAACTTACGTCGGGATCGGCTTCGTTCAACCGGTCGATGGCTGACTCTATCTTGACATGATCCGCCGCCTTTGCCCAAACGACGACTTGATTGATGCTCTGACCGGGATAAGGAACGGCAGTCGGAGCAATTTGCCGAATCAAGGTATCAATAACAGTACGCACATTGCCGCGATTGACCGTATAGACTTCGATAGTTGACGTTGCGTCAGAACGTTCACCGAGTATCTGCTCCACGATGGCATCGACTCGTGCAAGGTCGGTCTGTCGTCCGACGACGATTAACTGTCCCGTTACCGCTCCCCGCTGAACTTGAACGCGCCCTTGCATAAGTTGTTGAATCAGTACGAAAGCCTGCTCAAACGCCAACGCCGGCAGATCGCTCAAATCGTAAGTCTTCGGCTTGGTGCGTGCGACGAGTACCTGCTTAACGAACTCATCGACTTTTGCATGATCCGCCGGTCTTGCCCAAACAATCATCTGACCCGGTATGGGACTCTGTACGATGGTAACGCGGTACTGCAATGCCAATCGAATCTGTTGGGCGGCGGCGAAAAACGCATCCGCCGGAAGATCACTCACGTCGTAGACTCTCGGCGTTATCTCTATTTCGGTCGATCTTTCGACATCGAAAGCGGCGATGCTGGCGGCAATCTGGTCGTGAACATCCGAGGCAGCGAAGACCATCAGTTCTCCCGTCGTAACACGCGGAGTGAACGTTGCCGACCCCATGAACATCGACTGCAAAATCGTCCAGCCGTCGTTGAAGGAGACGTGATTGAAGTAATAAGTTTTTACGCTCATGTCAGCGTCCGATTCATTCAACCGGTCGATGATGTCTTTGACTTTAACGTGTTCTGATTCTCTTGTCCAAACCAACAGTTGATTCGGGTTGGCACCGTAGTCAATGCGGACATTAGGGATAATCTGCCGAATCAATGCATCGACGGTCGCTCTTGCATTACCGCGATGGACGGTATAGACTTTCATAATCGAAGTTACGTCGGGACGTTCATCGAGCATCTGTTCGATAATGGCATCGACTCTTACAAGATCAGTCTGTCTTCCGACGACGATTAACTGACCGGGCACTGCTCCCCGCAGTGTTTGCACGCGCCCTTGCATGATTTGTTGAATCTGTACGAAAGCCTGATCGAATGCCAGCGGTGTGAGCAGACTCAAATCGTAGGTCTTCGGCTCGGTGCGTGCAACAAGTACCTGTTTGACGAACTCTTCGACTTTTTCATGGTCTGTCAATCTTGCCCAAACAATCATCTGTCCCGGCGCGGGACCTTGCAACATTCTAACGCGGTACTGCAATGCTAACTGAATCTGTTGCGAAGCGGCAAGAAACGCATCTGCCGGGAGATCACTTACATCGTAAAACCTCGGCACCATGTCCATCCCTTCGGGACGTTCAATGTCGAAACTCGCGATGCTGGCGGCGATCTGTTCATGAACTTCCGAAGCGGCAAAAACGATCAGTTCCCCTGTTGCGACACGCGGTGTGAGCGTTGCCGAACCGGTGAACATCGACTGTATAATCGTCCAACCGTCATTAAAGGAAACGTGTTTGAAGTAATAAGTTTTTACGCTCATGTCGGCATCCGATTCATTCAACCGGTCGATGATGTCTTTGACTTTGGCGTGTTCCGATTCTCTTGTCCAGACCAGCAGTTGATTCGGATTGGCACCGTAGTCGATTCGGGCACTGGGAACGATTCGCCGGATCATCAGATCGACCGACGCTCTTGCGGTAGCACGATGGATTGTATAAACTCTCATTGGCGAGAGTACGTCGGGACGTTCTTCCAGCATCTGTTCAAGAAGCGTTTCGACTTTTTCGTGATCCGCTTGTCTTGCCATGATGGTCAAGTGTCCCGGCACCGCACTCGGCAACACTTGGATACGGTTGCCGAATGTTGTCGGTAGTTGCGCCGCAACCTGTTGAACTTGCAACGGCGTGAGCAAACCTAAATCGTAAATCTTCGGATAGGTTTCCGTGCCTTCGGGACGCGGAATGTCGAAGTTCGCAATGCTTGCGGCGATCTTTTCGTGAATGTCCGGCGTGGCAAAGACCAGCAGGTCGTCCGCACGGGGAGTGATCGAAATCGCTTGCCCCGCAAACGC
>Ga0099364_10011699_pt1 | contig 11941 bp, 5 predicted proteins | sample TergutTh196P3_FD_73070 | JGI IMG/M metagenome (GOLD analysis project Ga0099364, IMG submission 73070) | Microcerotermes parvus P3 segment gut microbial communities from Pointe-Noire, Republic of the Congo - Th196 P3 | ecosystem: Host-associated > Arthropoda: Insects > Digestive system > Gut ...
GAATCAATTCTTGGAACCATCACTTCCTTGACTGTTGTGTCAGAAAGCTCTACAACCCCCTGGATCATTTCTTGCTGGTCTGTCTCCAGGGCCTGATAGGTCTTCTTGTCTATTTCTCCGCTGCTTTTTTTAAATTTGGTTTTAGCACTCATAAAATATGTTCTCCGGTCAATTCAGCCAATATCGTCTCCTGTAATTCAAGCATGGGTTCATGTGACTCGTTTGTTTCATGATCCATGTTATTAAGATGAAGTATACCATGAATTAACAGCCGGCGCAGTTCTTCTTCAGGCGAAACACCGAAATATGCGGCATTTTCTTTCATTGTTTCAAGGGAAATAACTATATCCCCTGCCATATAGCGCCCCTTTCTTTGTTCGCCAAGTGTAAAAGAAAGAACATCAGTAGCTTCATTTTCTTTTCTATATTGCATATTGAGTTCTGTTATGCGCCTGTTTCCGCAGAAAAGGACAGAAACATCCCAGTTATCTTTTTCAAGATAATCCAGTATTTTTAAAATATAGCTCTCTATATTATTTTTAGATAAGGGTAAAGGAACTTCTTCCGCACTGATGCTTACGCGGTTCATTTATCTCCTTCCTTAGGCATCTCAATTTTGGGATATTCGATTCTTGAATGATGGTAACTCATCAATACGCTTATAAATGTTTTTTTGATTATTTCCATATCCTTATATGTAAGCTCTGACTGGGCAAGCTGTCTTTGTTCTATTTTTGCTGTAATAAGTTCGTCTATACGTTTTTCCATATCCTGAGGCGTTGGCTTTTGAAGCGCTCTTACTGCTGCCTCTGTCATGTCTGCCAGCATCACAACAGCGCTTTCTTTTGTATAGGGAGGAGAACCCTGATAACTGTAATCTTCTGCATTTACAGGAGATTTAATTGTATCTTTTATATCCTGATTAAGCGCCTTGCTGTAAAACCATGCAATAAGGGAATTGCCGTGATGGTCAGCAATAATATTCATAACATCGCGCGGCAATTTAAGCTGGCGGGCTCTCTCTATTCCAAGTTTTACATGATTGCGCAGAATGGTAACAGAATGTTTGGGTGTTAGATCATCATGCGGGTTATATTCACCCTGGTTCTCTACAAAATAATTCGGGTTTTCAATTTTTCCAATATCATGATAGTAAGCTCCAACACGGGCTAAAAGCGCATTAGCTCCGATCTCCTGGCATGCTGACTCTGCAAGGTTGGCAACCATTATAGAATGATTGTATGTCCCTGGCGCAATCGTAAAAAGCCGTCGCAGTATGGGAGCATTCAAATCAGAAAGCTCAATAAGCTTGAAGGAAGTTGCTGCGCTCAGCAGCTGCTCAAGCGGCGGCAGGAATCCAAGCACTAACATTCCGGAAGCAATACCATTAAAAGCTGCCCAGAAGATCATAACAGGAAATGTACTGCCATGAATACGCTGACCAAGCATAATGGCAATAATGACAACACAGTTGGCAGCAGCAATGATCATACCTGCTTTTAGAAGGTCCATTCTTTTTTGGGCATGGTTCAAAACAAAAGATGATGTAATACCAGAAACAAGCGCAAAAATAAAAGCAGCTTCATCAAAAGAATTACTGAAAAAAGCAGCCAGGGGCAATGCCAGGGACATTAGTAAAGCCAGCCTCGGATGAATCAAGATCGATGGAAGCATAATAATAAGAGCTGTAGGCATTATCAGGGACACAGAAATTGAAGCTGTACCCCAAATAAAATTATGGGCTAGGACTGCGCCGCCTATATATATAACAGACAGAATACATATTAAAAAAATCTCCGGCTCTGTAAGAGAACGGCCTATGACACGTTTTCCGCAGAAAAACATCATAAATACAAAGACAAGGAAAAGAAGAAGAAAACGGGCAAAGATTATACGCAAATCATGCGCGCGGGACATGTTAAGGGCACGCAGTTCCATAATATCTTCTTCAGTAATAATAAATCCTCTTCTTATAATATATTTTCCCTGTTCAATAAAATTCATAACAGGTTCTGTATTGGCACGGACTTCCATAATGCGTTCCATGGTTTCTTCCCTTGAAAAAAACACATTGTTTACAAGAAAATGATTAAATATGGAAGTAAGCAAGAGAATATCTTCAGGGTTTAATGTACTTGATGCAAATCTTGAAGCAATTGCGTCCCCGGCATTTTCCATTGTTATAATATTGTCATACAGGATCATCTCCCGCTCAACACGGCCGCCGGTGTTCCTGACAAGTTCAAGAACCAAAGGATTATAGGTTTCAAGGTTATGGCTTATGGGCAGGTAGAAAATGCCGTTCTCAATAATCCATGTTAATACAACACGGGACTGGTTCATCAAATCAGCAAGTGAGGAATTGTTATAAAGAAGGGTAAGGGTATCAACAGAGAATATATGCATGTATTCAGACTGAATGGTATTAATAAAGTTTTCTCTTGTATCTTCTGACAATAAAATAACCATAGATGAAAATCTGTCCCAATTTTCAATTATGTTATTCGATGCATTATTATCAAAATGAAACACAGCAGAAACAAGACGTTCTCTGGTTTCCTGTCTTAATCTTGTAGCTTCCATATCCTGATAAGAAACAGAAATTCCCGCAATTACATCACGTTCCGCAACCCTGCCTACTTCAAATTCTTCAAGATTGCCTGTACCTGTACCTACATTAAGGTTTCCAAGGACTGCAACAAGGGAAAAAACAAAAGCTCCAAGGCATGCATAAAAAGGTCTTGAAACAAAGAAAGGCGGAATAATATTTTTTATCCGGCTAAGGAAATTCCGGTGTTTTATTTTATTCGTCATTTAATTCATATGCCTGGATTATCTTCCTGACCAATGGATTTCTAACCACATCGTCAGTATGAAGCCAATTAAAGCCAAGACCTTCCCCTTCAATCGAAGAAAGAACCTTATGGGCATGCAATAGCCCTGATTCCTGCCTTTTTGGCAGGTCTACCTGTGTAATGTCTCCTGTAATAATTGCCCTTGCTCCTTCACCAATGCGGGTAAGGAACATCTTCATTTGCTCGCGGGTGGTATTTTGGGCTTCGTCCAGAATGACTATGCAGTCATTGAGGCTTCTGCCGCGCATATAAGCAAGGGGTGCGATTTCTATAGCCCTTGTCTCTTCCATTCTGTGAATCACATCATAGGGAACTAGGGATTCCATGGCATCGTATAAGGGTCTTAAATAGGGATTTATTTTTTGAATAAGGTCTCCGGGAAGAAAACCCAGGCTTTCGCCTGCCTCTACCACTGGACGGGTAAGCACCATTTTCCGCATTTTTTTGGACAAAACAAGCCTTAATGCCTCTGCAATGGCTAAAAATGTTTTACCTGTTCCGGCAGGGCCTATGCAAAAGGCAATATCGCAGGCCCTGATACTCTTGATATAAGAAGCTTGATTTTTACTTCGGGAATATATACGTCTGAACCCATTAGGTATATGGATTATACCTTCATCTGTTGGAACATCTGAGCCTGTAAGGGTCATCACATATTCAGGAGAGGGGTTTTCTCCTTCTCTTACAAGGGTAATAAGCTTATCCATCACAGTTTTAAAACGTTCCTGTCCATTGTTATCAGCACCTTCCAGTCGGATCTCGTTTCCCCGTGCAGCTATACGGCCTCCAAGGGTTTTTTCAATTAGCTTGAGATTGCCGTCATTTGCGCCGCAAACCCCGGATAGAACTTCCCGGTCTTCCAAAACTATGGTTAAACTGTCGTCCAAAAACACCCCTTATATTAATATATCTTCTATATATACCATAATATAATGCTGTATTCAAGGTAAAAAAATGATTATTTGAATTGGATGACATCCCTGTCATGTGTTATTTCAGTCCTTATCTCTTCAATGGGGATCCAGCGGACCATAAATGAAATCTCCTGATTAAATCTCCAGATTGGCATACGGCCCAGAGGCCCCATATTGTCCAGATCAAGGTATGGAGACAGCTTAATGCCTAAAATGGCATTCCAGTCCCCAAGATAGTGAATTAAATTAAATTCAAAAGATCTCCACTTGAATGCAGACTGTCTGCGAAGATCCTCGTTATCAAACCTGAGAGAATTAAACAAATCCATAAAAATATTGGTCTCCACACCAGCCGGAAGCGGCACATCCTGGGTAAAAAATGGCATATTTCGAAAATATCTGAACATCTGCTCGTTTTCTGATGTTGTAATAAATTGTATATCAACAAATCTGGATAATCCAAATTCCAGGCCAAGGGATAAATTAAATCTTGAATAAGTATAACGCTGCAAATCAAAAACCAGGTCTGTTCTTAAAAAAGCGGATAAATTCATTCCTCTTCTGCCAAATGTTATTCTATCAATATCATGGACATAAGAAAGGCTCCATTCCAGGGGAACCAATTCCCTTTCTCCTGTTTGAATCCATCCCTGGCGTAAACCAGGATCATAATCCGGGCGTTGAGATGTATTGAGAAAATAGGGAATCATGTATGACATCTGAAACCTTGTGCTGAATCCCCAAAGATTTAATCTGGAACTCAAGGCCAGAAATTCCTCGATTTCAGGATCATATGTAATAAGCTGTTCAAAGGAAAAACTGTTTGTAAAATTAAAAATTTGCGTAAAATAAACAGGCTGAAAAAACCTTTTCTCACTGTCAAAAGGTTCAAGGATAGTATTACGAATTCTGGTTTCGGAAATCCAAAAGCGAAAAACAGCATCTTGTGAAAGCTGCGGATCACGGGGCGGCATAACAGTTGTAATAGTATAATTCTGGGCTTGATCCATTATGGATGCTTCAAGCCTGGCACTCAGGTTATGGGTTTCTATCCTTTCTCTTTCCCATCCAAGAAAATCCCAATCCCATTGCGGTGTATCAGTAACATCAATATAGCTGTCTCTGTCAAAATTATACCTGGCTAAATTCCCCCTTAAGTCATAGTTGAAACTGGTATTTCTCCATACCTCATTCCTGGTAAAAGGCCGTACAGATGCAGAATAATTATAAAATGTATTAAGAAAAACCTCATTATATGAACGCCGTCTTGCAGCTACAACACCGCCGCTAACATTCTCTTCGTCAAGAAAATTGTAATCCTGCCAGGAACCAGTTCCTGTAAGACTAAATGTGCTGGAGTAAGCATTACCGTTGGCCTGGCTCAGGGTAAGACCCAAAGACATATCACTTCTTACCCTTGTCAATACTGAAGATACTTCGGTCCAGTCGATTTGTTCAGTTGTACTCCAGTTACTGGCAATATTGTGAAACTGAAGCTCTGATATTGTGCTGGGGCTTAAAGAATAATTTACAGAAAGTTCAGGGCCGCCAAAAGCAGTAACAGAAAAAATCTGGCCTAAAGGCGGAGGAAGCAGATCGTGGAAAATATCCTGTCTTGAGTCTTCTTCCTCCAAAGAGGGTTCCCAGGGTGATATAGGAAGTGAAGGAAGGACTGACTCCACATCAGGATAGTCTTCTTCAGTTAAACGAAAGCTTCTTGAGCTGGAAAAAGGATTCCCGCTTACATTTGCATTAACAGATAATATTATCCATTTATCAGGAAAGAAAAACTCGCTGTCAGGGTTTGCCGGGAAAGAGCTACCGTAATGCGGCATAGTGTATGGGATTGTCCCCCTTGATAAAAAAGAAAGGCTGCTGGAAATATTACTTACAGAAAGAGAACTTATATAAGGTGATAGATTTCTTACATTAGGCGAATAATTGCCCGATAACCTCATCTGATAGGAAGATATAGATTCATCGGTAAATTCCGATCCGTATGTGACAGGGCCTTCTCTGAGCATGGCCAGCCAGTCAAGGGCCTCGGAGCGGGTCATAAAATCGCGGTTAACAAAGGGGTCAGAATAAAGGGGAATGTCCCATGACAGGTTGCTTTGTCCAAGTGAAACAGAGCCGGTCATTTCCATACGGTATCTAAATGGCACTTCCATTAAAAACAATTGATTGTTAAAGTTCCAGTCACTTGTCCCGTCGTAAGTTGCAAAAGGTGTGCTTCCAAAAGGAGCCTGATAAACATTTCTGGTAAAACCAACACCAAGGGATAAATCAAAATCACCGAAGTTATCATTCCTGGGGAGAAATAATTCTGTCCCAAGATAAAAGCCAAGGTTTGCATATGCATCGAATAACACTGAAAGCCGCGGCGTATCACCAGGCTGCACTCTCCTTCCTGTTGCCCTTAAGAATAAACCTTCCCTGACCACTTCTCCGTCAGGTGTGCCTCCAAAGATCCTTGTCAGTGAATTCTCCACTGTTGCTGTGGTTTTGGGACGCCCAAGTATATATGTGGTTGTCTGAAGAAATGTGCCTTCCCTTTGTCTAGATCCAAGAACAGGGTGGAAAACAATCTCATCAGATGGGTAATAAAAATAAGGAATCCACAGAACAGGTATATGCCCTACCCGCAGCACTGCGTTTGCCACAGCCCAGTCAGAACCAGGCAAAAGCCAAAGCCTGGATGCACTTAAAGACCAAAGAGCATCTTCGTTGCGGGGATTTGTAATCCTGGCATTGGTCATTACAGTAACTTCTTCATCGTTAATTGACACGATAGTTCCTGCAAACTGGTATGCTGTATCAGCATCAGCAATGGCCCTCTCGCTTGCACCGTCAAGGAAAATGCCTGACCAGTTGTCAAGGTTTACTGTAATGGATTCACCCCGGAATGTTTCAATAGTGTCACCGTCTTCTTTAACATAAACAACGCCGCCGGAAGCTGTCATAACATTACGCGTACGGTTATAAAGAATTTCCCGGGCTGTTATGCGATGTACTGCCTCCCCGTCCCGCAGGCTTATGGAAACATTTCCGCTTAAACGGGCGTATTCTTCGTCAATGGCTTCAAGTGTAAAATATTCTGTTGTTCTTGCAGATTCAATGATAATGGTTCTGTGAACAGGAGGAACAGCACTGCCGGGAATGGGAAGGCCGTAATATGTGCGCAGACGGTTTGCAAGATCATTGCGCGTACCTCCTGAGGAAAGTCCAAGACCGCTGGCCCAGGATGCAAGTTCTATAAACGAAGAGGTTCTTATATCCATTTCAATAATATTATTATTCTGTTCAATAGCAGTCTGTCCTTCGGCAGCCTGTTCTAAAGGCTGATCTTGTGTCTCATTATCAGCATCTTCTGCAAGGACTGGCTCTTCCTGTTCAGGTGTAATGTCTTCCTGTGCTGTTAAGGACATACAAAAAAAGAAAAATAATGCTGCACACAGAATAAGCTTTTTCATTTACGCTTTTTTGCTCCCTGACCTGATCCTGCTGCAGCAGAACTCTTTTTGCCCCTGCGCTTGAGGGTTTCTTTAAGATAATTTCCCGTAAAAGAAAAATCACAGGCAGCAAGTTCTTCCGGAGTACCTGACATTACAAGTTCTCCTCCGCGATCGCCTCCTTCAGGCCCAAGGTCAATAAGATGATCTGCCTGTAAAAGTACATCGATATTATGCTCTATCATAATAACAGTATTACCCTGTTCTACAAGGCGCTTGATCACTTCCATTAACTGCATTACATCGGCAAAATGGAGTCCGGTTGTGGGTTCATCAAGAATATACAGGGTTTTTCCCGTAGAGCGTTTTGAAAGTTCAAGCGCCAATTTTACACGCTGGGCTTCCCCGCCGGAAAGGGTTAGGGCTGACTGTCCAAGTTTAACATATCCAAGACCCACTGAAAGCATGGTGTCCATCTTGCGTGCAATTTGCGGGATCGCGGAAAAAAACTTCGCAGCTTCCTCAATGGTCATATCAAGAACATCGGCAATATTTTTTCCCTTGTAGCGAATCTCCAGGGTCTCACGGTTAAAGCGTTTGCCATTGCACACATCACAGGTGATATAAACATCGGGCAGAAAATTCATCTCGATTCTGATGGTCCCATCTCCCTCACAATTTTCGCAGCGGCCGCCCCTGACATTAAAAGAAAAGCGTCCGGCCTTATATCCCCTAACCCTGGCATCGGGCAAGCCTGTAAACAAATCCCTTATGGCAGTAAAACCACCAACATATGTAATCGGGTTTGAGCGCGGCGTGCGGCCAATGGGGCTTTGGTCAATATCAATAACCTTGTCAACAAATTCCGCGCCAAGGAGTTTTTTGTAATTACCTTCCTGATGATTACTTTTATAAATCCTGTTTGCCAGTGCCGGGTAAAGCACATCCTGAAGCAAGGTAGATTTTCCTGAACCTGAAACTCCTGTTATACAAGTAAAAACACCCAAAGGAATTTCAACATCAATGTTTTTTAAATTATGCTGGCTTACTCCGTAAATGTTAAGGCGATGACCGTTTCCGCTTCTCCTAAGGCTGGGAATGTCCATGCATAATTTACCGGCAAGGTATTGGCCTGTAAGGCTCTGCTCTACACTCATAACATATGCCGGAGTACCCTGCGCCACAACCCTGCCGCCATGAACACCAGCGCCAGGTCCAAGGTCTACAATATGATCAGCTGTGCGAAGCGTCTGCTCATCATGCTCAACAACAATAAGCGTGTTTCCAAGATCCCTTAAATAAAGAAGCGTATTTATGAGGCGCTGGTTATCCCGCTGGTGCAGGCCTATGGATGGTTCGTCAAGAATATAAAGCACTCCGACAAGGCTGGAGCCAATTTGTGTGGCCAGCCTTATGCGCTGTGCTTCTCCGCCTGACAGGGTTGCGGCCTTGCGTTCAAGCGAAAGATAATCAAGACCCACATTATTCATAAACCCAAGGCGTGCAACAATCTCTTTAAGAATCTGATATGCGATTTTTTTTTCATTTTTATTCAGTTTTAATGAATCAAAAAATTTTATTGAATCTGTAACAGACAGGCTTGTAAGCTCCCAGATGTTTATGCCTCCCACTGTTACTGCCAGGACTTCTCTTTTTAAGCGCTTGCCGTCACATTCTTCGCAGTATTTATGGCTCATGAATTTTTCAAGCCATTCCTTAACACCAGGAGATTGGGTTTCAAGGTAACGGCGCTTCAAGTCCGCAAGCATTCCCGGAAATCTGGTATTATAATCAAAATAACCTGTTCCATCGCGGTTTATATAATGCACAGCAATTTTATCTATGGTGCCGTATAAAAGCGCGTCCATGGCCTTTTTCGGCAAATCGCCTAACGGTGTATCAAGGCTGAACCTAAGATGCTTTGCAAGGCTTTCAAAGCGGCTTCTGTGCCAGGTGCTGTCAGGGTTGTACGGCACACATCCCCCTTCGTTAAATGAAAGCGAGGGGTCAGGGATAACAAGGCCTGGATCAAATTCTAGCTTGGCCCCCAGGCCGGAACAGGAAGGACATGCGCCAAAGGGATTGTTAAATGAAAAAAGCCGGGGTTGAAGCTCTGGTATGGAAATACCGCAGTCAGGGCAGGCATTCTTCCGGGAAAAAAAATGCTCGCTCACAGCCGACTCAAGAGCTTTATCACCCGGGCTCTTGCTGCCAGGGCCTTTAGCCTTACTGCCCGCGGTCTTGCCATCAGCCTCCCCGCCAAGCTCCCTGACTGAAGGTGCCTGGCACAATACAAGTAAAATACCGTCCGCAGCTTCAAGTGCATGCTCGCAGGATTCTGCAAGACGCGAGCGTATTTCCGGGCCTATAACAAGGCGGTCTACAATAATTTCTATTGTATGCTTCTTTTGCTTGTCCAGGCTTATTTTTTCATCAAGGTTTACAGGAACACCATTTATCCTTGCGCGGGCATATCCAGCTTTCCTTGCATCTTCGAGAATCTTCTGGTGCTCCCCTTTTTTCCCACGGATTACAGGCGCCAAAAGCTGGACACGGGTTCCTTTTTCCATGGTCATAATCGTATCGATTATGGAGTCCACAGACTGTTCTCTTATCTCCCTCCCGCAGTCAGGGCAATGAGGGATTCCAATACGGGCATAAAGGAGCCTGTAATAATCGTAAATTTCAGTAACAGTGCCGACTATGGAACGGGGATTTCTGTGTGTAGTTTTCTGTTCGATAGATATGGCTGGAGAAAGCCCTTCTATATAGTCCAAGTCAGGCTTGTCCATGCGGCCAAGAAATTGCCGGGCATAGGCAGAAAGGCTTTCCACATAGCGGCGCTGACCTTCTGCGAAAATAGTATCAAAAGCCAGGGAACTCTTGCCTGAACCAGAAAGCCCGGAAATTACAATCAGCTTGTCCCGAGGAAGTTCCAGGTCTATGTTTTTAAGATTATGCTCGCGTGCGCCTTTGATAATAAGTTTATTGCTTGTGGGTTTACTGCTGATAAGTTTATCCATAGAAAAAAAGAATAGCCTTAAGGGGATTTTTTTTCCAGCCCCATGCTATCTGCTGTTGCCAATCCATTTCCGAACAGAGGAATCCAGTTTCATTATATTGATAGGCTTGGGTATAAAATCCTGGAAACCATTGGCATAAAACATATCCTCTGTACCCTGAATAGCGTTAGCTGTCAAAGCAATAATGGGTATATTCTGCGCATATTTAGTGCCAAGCCCCCGAATGGCATTTGCCGTTTCAATACCGTCCATACCCGGCATCATGTGATCCATAAAAATAGCATTGTAAACCGGCTGCTCATTTCGTATTCGTTCAACAGCTTCTTCTCCGCTCAATACGCAGTCCACCTGCATTTTATATTTACACAGGAGACCTGAGGCTACGTCAAGATTTGTCTGCATATCGTCAACAACAAGCACTTTGGCAAAGCTTAGATCTTCCCGCACAAGTTTTTTACCGGCATTTTTTTTATCTTCGGTATAACGATAATTTTTGAGATTCTCCATAACAGAAGGTCCTATTTTTGTATAATCTTCGCATTTCTGCTGTATGCGAACACGGAAAACAGAGCCTTTACCAAATTCACTTTCAACAGAAATTTCGCCTCCCATTGTTTCGACAAGCTTTTTTGTAATCGACAGCCCAAGGCCTGTTCCCTCAACACTGCGGTTAGAGCGGGCATCCACCTGAGTGTAATCGGCAAAGAGTTTGTCCATATCATCTTCATGTATACCTATGCCTGTATCGCTTACGACAATATCCATCCATATATCATTCCCGGCTTCGCAGTTTTGAGTCATGGGTTGAGTGGCAAGACCCAGGCTGACAGTTCCTTTTTGTGTATATTTAAACGCATTGCTTAAAAGATTATTTATTATTTGTTTTACACGCAGATCATCTCCGCAGAGCTTGTAACAGAGGTCTTCATTAATATCCAGGCGGAATGTAATGGGCTTTTCCTCAATGCGTATCATATTAAGTGTAATAATATCATTAAGGAGACTTGGTACTTCATATTTAACAGACGTTAATTCAAGCTTACCAGCTTCGATCTTTGAAATATCAAGGACATCGTTTATAAGCCGGAGCAGGGTATATCCTGCTGTACTTATTTTATTCAGGGTTTCTTTTAAATTATGAGAAGGATCATCTTCTTCCAGCAACAAGTCAGTAAGCCCCACAACCACATTCAAAGGCGTACGCATTTCATGGCTCATATTTGCCAAAAACCTGCTTTTTGCATTGCTGCTCTCCTCGGCAATTTCCGCCCTGCGCATCTCCTCAAACATCTTTTCCATGGCAGCTTTTTGCTCGCGCATATCACGCGTATATCCGGCAACTGCAAAACCACCTTCATATTCAACACGAACCAAAATTACTTCTGCCGGCATTAATGTGCCGTCAAGCATCTTATAGGTCCATTCAAACTCATATCTGCCATTTTGAAATGCATTATCAATACACATTAATAATTTTTCTTCAGAGCGCTGCCCGTCACTTTGAAACTCAGGATACAGCTCTGCATATCTTTGAAGACATTCTTCCTTATCCTTGAACCCAAAAAGCTCAACAGCTGCCTCGTTGCAGTCAATCATTTTTTTAGTTTTATCCCATAAGCGGGCGCAAAGAGGTGTCTTATCCAGCAAAATTCTTGTGCGTTCGTTTGCCTTGGCTACCTCATCAACCATCACATCAA